>Ga0206939_10018_pt1 | contig 50797 bp, 53 predicted proteins | sample Alteio_BWOrgHeat_10_FD_152921 | JGI IMG/M metagenome (GOLD analysis project Ga0206939, IMG submission 152921) | Enriched cells from forest soil in Barre Woods Harvard Forest LTER site, Petersham, Massachusetts, United States -... | ecosystem: Environmental > Terrestrial > Soil > Temperate forest >... | reverse complement strand
GAAAGCGTCTAAAGACTCCAATAAGGTGGGACCTGTATACCAAGGCATTTCTTTCGAGCGTAGCGCTAAGTTTTCACCACTGACGGCGCAGACTGGAATAAATTGTTTGGGTGTGATGGCGCTGATGGAAGACAAAAAATCCCTGTATTCTTTTTCAATTTTCTTGAAATGCGCTTCGTCGCGACCGACCAAGTCCATTTTGTTGACTACGATCACGACTTGCCGGATGCCGAGCATCGAGAGAATGTATCCGTGACGGCGGCTATTTTCACGGACGCCTTCTTTGGCATCAATGACGAGGACGGCCGCTTCGGCACGAGCCGCGCCCGAAATCATATTTTTTAGAAACTCAATGTGTCCGGGAGCATCAATGATGATGTAATCGCGCTTGGGTGTTTTAAAGAATGCGCGTGCCGTATCAATCGTGATGCCTTGGTCCTGTTCGTCAGACAGCGCGTCCAGTAAGAAAGCGTATTCAAAGGGTTTGCCCGTCCGTTCGCATTCTTTGCGAACAGCTTCGAGCTTTCCTTCAGGCAAGGACCCGGTATCGGCAAAAAGACGTCCGACCACGGTGCTCTTCCCGTGGTCCACATGTCCCACGATGACGATGTTCATCTGTTCGCGTGTTTCGATAGCTGGTAGAGCTGATGTCGTGACCACCATTACATGTATCCTTCACGACGCAGCTCTTCTAAGCCATGCTTGCCGTCTTGAAGACGCCCGGAGCGTTCCGCGATATTTTTAAGTTTGCCGCTTTTGAGTTCCGCAATCACATCGTCAATTGTTTTGGCCGTGCTTTGAATCGGCGCTTGGCATGGGGCGCAGCCGAGGGAGCGATACCGCGTGCCGTTGCCCTGATCGTAATAGAGCGACACGGTGGGGATGTTTTCACGCTTAATGTATTCCCAGATATGGAGTTCAGTCCAATCCAAGAGAGGGTGAATGCGCACATGGGTGCCTGGCGCAAAATCGGTCTTAAACTGATTCCAAAACTCTGGCGGCTGCTCGCCGACGTCCCAAAAATTATTTTTGTCACGAGGGGAAAAATAGCGTTCTTTGGAGCGGCTCCCTTCTTCATCTGCACGAGCGCCTACGATGACGCCGTTGTAGCCTTCTTTATCGGAATCTAGCTCATACTTTCCGGTCTTGAGATTTAACCGTTGGCGTGGCCAGGTGCCATTGAGCGTATGCGATAAAGCGTCTTTTTTTAGGAAGCCGCAGCATTGCACGCGTGAAATTTTGTCGGGATGACCTTCCGGGAGATTTTGAGTGTCGGGGTAAGTGGTCTTGGCTTTGAGCGCGTCTGTGTTTTGGCCCACAATCATTGTGAGTTTGTACTCCATGGCCAACTTGTCTCGGTACTGAATCATTTCGGGAAGCTTATAGCTTGTGTCGATATGAACTAATGGGAAGGGAACATGGCCCAGAAATGCCTTGCGAGCCAGCCAAAGCAGTACAGTCGAATCCTTCCCAATGGACCAAAGCATGCAAAGCCGTTCGAAGTGGCGGAAAGCCTCTCGAAAGATATAAACACTTTGTTGTTCTAGCTGATCTAAATTATCCATATGAATCGATCGTTTCTGGGGTCCTCAAGCCGCGAGGGAAAGAGACGAGGCCTTATTTTATATCATTCGAGAATGAACTGGAAATGGTTCGCCATGGGATCTGCGTTCTTTGCAGGGCTTACGGCCTTGTTAGGCAAGGTCGGTGTAGAGGGTATTTCTTCCAATTTAGCTACGTTTTTACGCACGATTATTGTTTTAGTCTTTCTGGCCATCTTGGTAAGTCTGCGCGGAGAGTGGCAGAATCCAGGGAGCCTGCCTACTCGTAGTATTTTATTTCTTGTCTTGTCCGGTCTTGCGACCGGCCTTTCTTGGATATGCTATTACCGCGCTCTCCAAATAGCCCCAGCTTCACTTGTGGCTCCTTTGGACAAGCTGAGTTTAGTCTTTGCTGTTCTTCTCGCAGTGCTTTTCTTAGGCGAACGGCTCAGCTTCATTCAATCTGCAGGGGTCGCTTTGATGGGAATTGGGGCGTTGCTAATGGCGCTTAAGTAATTAAAGATTACTGAAGTTAGAGCAGTTCGCAAACCGCTTTGCCCACGTCTTCGGTGGTGGCAGGTTTTCCGGCAGGTTTTAGGTCTGCGGTGACTTTTCCGCTGTCGAGGACTTTTTCTATCGCCGCGTTCACGGCGGCGGCTTCCTTTATTAATCCAAAACTGTATTCGAGCATCGCGGCTACTGATCCAATGGCGCCCAGCGGGTTGGCTTTGTTTTGGCCGGCGATGTCGGGGGCGGAGCCGTGCACCGGCTCATAGAGACCGATCCATTTGCCTGAAGGTTGTTGATCGCCGATGGACGCAGAAGGCAGCATGCCGATCGATCCTGCCAAGACTGATCCTTCATCACTCAAGATATCGCCGAACATGTTTTCCATGAGCACGATGTCAAAGCGTTTGGGGTTGAGCACGAGTTGCATCGCGCAGTTGTCAACGAGCAAATGATCGAGCGCGACGTCTGGAAATTCAGGAGCGATTTCGACGACGACTTTGCGCCAGAGCTGCGAGACTTCGAGGACGTTCGATTTGTCGACACTCGTCAGTTTCTTGCGGCGTTTGCGGGTGAGATTAAAGGCCATTCGCGTGACGCGGGCGATTTCTTCGTAGGTGTAGGCCATGGTGTTCACGGCCTTGGCCTGTTTGCCTTCACCGGTGATACCGCGCGGCGTTCCGTAATAAAGTCCGCCCGTGAGTTCTCGCACGATGATCATGTCCGTGCCTTCGACCAAATGGTTTTTAAGCGGAGAAGAATCGAGCAGTGATTTGTAAGTGCGGACGGGACGCAGATTCGCATAGACGCCGAGCGTTTTGCGGATGCCGAGCAACCCTTTTTCCGGACGCTTTTCCGGCGGCGCGTTGTCGAACTCCGGCAGCCCCACCGCGCCCATGAGCGTGGCGTCGGCATCGCGCGCAAGTTTTTCTGTTTCAGGCGGGAACGGATTTCCGGTTTTGTGAATCGCGATACCGCCGAGCAAGCCTTCGGTGCGAATCAGCTTGTGGCCGAATTTGGAAGCGACGCGCTCCAGCACGCGCACTGCTTCGCGCGTGACTTCAACGCCGATCCCGTCGCCGGGAAGGATGAGGACTTTTAATTCCATTGGACGTTCATTATACCTTGCTCCGGCAAAGGCTGTTACTCCTCACAAAGTGAACGTGTCCTATCTTGTAGAGACTTATAAAGGAGGATCCTCATGAAACCCAAATCTAAAAAGAAAGAACAAGAAGAGCAGTCCCCAAACGATCCTAACAACATGGATCAGCCTTCTGGTTTATCCGGGATTCCGACACAAAGCGGGCAGAGGTAGGGGATTATGAAAGGGACAACGCTTGCCATCTTGATGGGAGGGATTATGTTAACAGCCCCAAGCCGTGCCGAAACAGCCAGCATTGATTTGACCGGGTTTAAAGTGGCGGTGATCGCCACGGATGGTTTTGAACAGCCTGAACTGACCGAGCCTGTGAAAGCTTTGAAGCAGGCGCATGCGACGGTAGAGATCGTGTCGCTGAAGTCCGGATCCATTCAGGGCATGGAGCATATGGATAAAGGAAAGACGATCTCCGTCGATAAGGTGCTAGGTCAGGTGAAGCCAGAAGAATATAACGGGCTTGTTTTGCCGGGCGGCGCAATGAATGCCGACAAAATACGTGTGAGTTCTGAAGCCAAAGCATTCGTTACGGCGTTTGATCAGGCGCACAAGCCGATCGCGGCTATTTGCCATGCGCCCTGGCTTTTGGTGTCAGCAGGTCTCGTGAAAAACCGAACGCTGACGAGTTACAACACCATCCAGGATGATATCCGGAACGCGGGTGGCCAGTGGCAGGACAAGGAAATGGTCCTCGACGGTAATTGGGTCACCAGCCGCCAGCCGTCTGACTTGCCGGCGTTCAATCAAGCCATGCTGCAGCTTTTCGCGGCGACAAAAGTAAGCGCCCGAACTAGTAGCGGTAATGGTCGGGCTTGAACGGGCCGTCGACTGGAACGCCGATATAGTCGGCCTGTTCCTTCGTCAGCTTGGTGAGTTTCACGCCGATCTTTTCCAAATGCAGGCGCGCCACTTCTTCGTCGAGCTTCTTGGGTAAGACGAAAACGCCGGGCTTGTATTTGTCTTTGTTGGCCCAAAGGTCGAGCTGTGCGAGCGTTTGGTTGGAGAAGCTGTTCGACATGACGAAGCTGGGGTGGCCGGTGGCGCATCCCAGGTTCACGAGGCGACCTTCCGCTAGAATGAAAATACTGTTGCCCGAGGGAAAGGTGTACATGTCCACTTGCGGCTTGATCTCTATTTTCTTCGCATCGGAAGCGTTCAGGCGATCCACCTGGATTTCGCTGTCGAAATGGCCGATGTTACAGACAATCGCTTGGTCCTTCATTTTGCGCATGTGCTCGAGCGTAATGACCGCCAAGTTTCCGGTGGTCGTGACATAGATGTCGCCGCGTCCGAGTGTGTCTTCTATGGTCGTGACTTCGTAGCCTTCCATGGCCGCCTGAAGAGCATTGATTGGATCAATTTCGGTGATGACCACGCGCGCGCCCAGTCCGCGCAGAGAATGAGCCGAACCCTTTCCTACATCTCCGTAACCGCAGACGACGCAGACTTTGCCCGCCACCATCACATCGGTCGCGCGCTTGATGCCGTCCGCTAAAGATTCACGGCAGCCGTAGAGGTTGTCGAATTTCGATTTGGTCACGGAGTCATTCACGTTGATCGCGGGCACGAGCAGCGTTCCGGTTTCGAACATCTTGTAAAGCCGGTGAACTCCGGTCGTCGTTTCTTCGGAGACTCCTTTCCAATCTTTGACCACGTTGTGCCAGCGCTTGGGAGTTTCGGTGTGGATTTTCTTCAAAAGGTTCTTAATGACCTGCTCTTCCTTATTACCTGAGGGCGTATTCACCCAATCGCTGCCATTTTCGAGCTCATAGCCTTTGTGGATGAAGAGCGTCGCATCGCCGCCGTCGTCAACGATCAATTGCGGTCCAAGGCCATCCGGATGGCTGAGCGCTTGGTCCGTGCACCACCAATATTCGTCAAGCGATTCGCCCTTCCAGGCAAATACCGGAATGCCCGCCGCCGCGATAGCCGCCGCCGCATGGTCCTGCGTGGAAAAAATGTTGCAGCTGGCCCAGCGGACGCTCGCCCCGAGATCCACAAGGGTCTCAATCAGCACGGCGGTTTGGATTGTCATATGAAGCGAGCCGGTGATGCGAACGCCCTGCAGGGGTTTGGACGCGGCATATTTGCGGCGAATGGACATCAAGCCGGGCATTTCTTTTTCAGCCACGGTGATTTCTTTACGGCCCCATTCCGCCAGCTTCATATCGGCCACTTTATATTTAGATTCTTTGGAAAGTGTTTGCGCGCTCATAGAAGTCTCCTGAAATTTATCCATTGTTTACCAGGCGGGTATTTTACCACGTCGAAGTCAGAAAAACTTTCGTTACGCGTTTGACCCCTCATTGGGTTTCGTAATATATATGTATGTCTCAGACCCCATTTCATCCCATCATCGACTCGTGGTTTCAGGAGCGGTTTGGCGCTCCGACCGATCCTCAGCGGCTTGGGTGGCCGGAAATCGCCGCCGGACGCCATACGCTGATTGCCGCGCCTACCGGATCCGGTGAAACGTTGGCCGCCTTCTTGGTTTGCTGTGATCGCCTCCTGCGTTAAGGGATCGAAGGAACGCTCGAAAAGGTTACAGATTCGGACCTGGTCCCAATCTAAAACGTAGTGCATCATTTCTAAAATAACGCGCAAGTTTGAAATTCGGACCTGGTTCGAATCTCAAATATAGTGATAATTTTTATTTATGGGTAGGATTAATCCGAGTTCTCGCGCTTTAGACGAGATCATGCTGTGAAAATCCGGACTTCCGAAGATTTTTGTTTTCAGCAGTATTTGGTCATTTAGATCTTCGCCGCCTGCGAGATTCGCTTCAACAAAATTTCGGTAGCTCTGCCGTTGCCTCGCGGGATCTGGTTCAAGCGTATCAAGTATTAACGCTGGTTTAATCAGAGGATCTTTCACGAGTCCTATATAGGCCGGATAACTGCACCATTCATAATCTTGTGGTCTAACGACAATTCCTGCCTTGGGCGCATTCAGGTCAATATAGCGACTCAAACGCAGCAGATAATTGCTTTTTTCTACGACGATAGAGTGATAGCGGCCTTGAAACACATGGCCAACCTGTTTATAGCGAAAATTGTAATAGCCGGCGTAAAGAAAATTGAGGTAATGCATGCATGTGGAGAGTTTTTCATCGATCGTTTTCAGTTCCAAATGGTAATGATTGGTCATGAGTGTGTAGCTGAGAAGGTCAAAAGGGTGGCGGTCTTGGGTGCGTTTGATTGAACTCATAAAGCGCCAGCGGTCTTCGTCATCATGAAATAGAGGGGTTCTTCTCACGCCGCGTGAGAAGATGTGATAAATGGTGTCCAGAAAATCTAATCGCAATGCGCGTCCCATATCTCTTAGAGGAGAAAGTAGCTTTTTTATTCATTTTCCGTCGATGAGTTCTGACGCGTAAGCTGGGATGAAAAAAATGCGTAGATTTGAGATTCGGACCTGGTCCGAATCTCAAATATAAGGTGTTTGCGGGAAATGGGGCGCTACGTTTTAGATTGGGGCCTGGTCCGAATCTGGAATATGGCGAGGTTTTTTGGGTGGAGGTTGTTTCGTAAAATAGGGATATGGTTCAGACACCGTTTCATTCTTTAATAGAAGCTTGGTTCCAGGAGCGGTTTGGCGCTCCGACAGAACCCCAGCAGCAAGGCTGGCCTCAGATTGCGGCGAGGCGCCATACTCTTATCGCCGCGCCTACGGGGTCGGGTAAAACTTTAGCGGCTTTTTTGGTTTGCATTGATCGTTTGGTGCGCGAAGGGATTGCAGGCACTTTGGAAGATCACATCCAAGTGGTTTACATTTCTCCCTTAAAAGCTTTGTCGAACGACATTCGCCGCAACTTGGAAGGCCCCCTTCAGGAAATCACCGAACGCGCGGCTCAGGCTGGCCATCGTCTTCCGCATATTCGGACGCTGGTCCGCACCGGAGATACCCCGATGCATGAGCGAACAGCCATGCTCAAAAAGCCTCCACATATTCTCGTGACGACTCCAGAATCCTTGTACCTTTTGTTAACTGCCGCCAAGAGTCGGAAGCTTCTAGCCCATGTGGAGACCGTCATCGTCGATGAAATTCATGCGTTGGCTCGTGATAAACGCGGGTCTCATCTTACTCTTTCACTCGAACGATTGGATGCCGTCTGTGAAAAGCCGCCCGTTCGCATCGGTCTTTCGGCGACTCAAAAGCCGATTGATGAGATTGCGCGCTTTTTGATTGGCTCCAAAAACATTGACGCAGATGGACAACCAAAATGCAAGATTATTGATTCGGGGCACATTCGCACGCTGGATTTAGCGATTGAAGTCCCGCCGTCTGAACTGCAGGCTGTTTGTTCGAACGAACAATGGGACGAAATTTATAAGCGCTTGTCGGAACTGATTTTGTCGCACCGCAGCACGCTTGTTTTTGTGAATACGCGCCGCATGGCGGAGCGCATCAGTTACCGGCTGCGCGAACATCTCGGGGAATCGGTTGTCGCCAGTCATCACGGAAGCTTATCGCGCGAGCTGCGGCTCTCCGCCGAAGAGCGTCTCAAAAAAGGGGAATTGAAAGCGATCGTAGCGACGGCTTCTCTCGAGCTTGGGATTGATATCGGGTTTATTGACCTCGTTTGTCAGATGGGCTCGCCGCGTTCGATTGCGACGTTTCTTCAGCGTGTGGGCCGCTCCGGACATCGCCTCGGCGTCGTTCCAAAAGGCCGGCTGTTTGCGCTCACGCGAGACGAGCTGATGGAGAGCGCAGCGATCATGCGCGCCGTCCGGAACGGGAGGCTTGACCGTGTAGAGATCCCCGTCGCACCGCTGGATATTCTCGCGCAGCAAATCGTGGCGGAAGTCGCCGCGGAAGATTGGACCGAAGACAAATTATTCGCTCTGTGCCGCGGTGCGTGGCCTTATAGGAATTTAGAACGCAAAGAGTTTGACCGCATTGTCGCGATGGTGAGCGATGGGATCGCGACCGGCAGAAAAGAAGGCGCGTATGTGCACCGCGACCTGGTCCATCATGAACTCAAAGCCCGGCGCTCGGCGCGTTTGACGGCGATCACCTCCGGCGGCGCGATCCCTGAAACGGCGGATTACCGTGTCGTGACGGAAGATGAAGGAACCGTTGTGGGTACAGTCAACGAAGATTTCGCCATCGAAAGTTTGGCGGGGGATGTGTTTCTTTTAGGCAACACGTCTTGGCGCATCCGCTATGTGCGCGGCGGACAAGTCGTGGTTCGCGACGCCGAAGGCGCGCCGGCGAATGTTCCATTCTGGCTCGGCGAGGCTCCGGGGCGCACGCACGAACTTTCGGAAGAGCTTTCTACGCTGCGGCACGAATTGTCGGAGCAGCTCGAACAAGGCCAGCCGAGCGCGGTCGCATGGCTTAGAATAGAATGCGGCATCGAAGAATGGCCGGCGGCGCAAGCCGTTCATTACACCGCCGTTCAAAAAGCCGCGGTTGGCATGGTCCCGACACAGAAAAAAATTCTCTTCGAACGCTTTTTCGATGATTCGGGCGGCATGCAGCTTGTGGTGCATGCGCCGTTTGGTGCGCGCGTGAATCGTGCATGGGGACTAGCGATGCGGAAATCTTTCTGCCGCACGTTTGATTTTGAGCTGCAGGCCGCCGCTGACGATAACGGGATTAACCTATCGCTCGGGCCGCAGCACAGTTTTCCTTTGGAACAGATGTTCACGCTCCTGCGTTCGGATCATGCCGAAGACGCCCTCGTGCAGGCGCTTCTTGCCGCGCCCATGTTCGGCGTGCGCTGGCGGTGGAACGTTTCCCGCGCATTGGCGGTCCTGCGTTTTCGCGGGGGCAAAAAAGTGCCGCCGCCGCTTCAGCGATTTAAAGCTGATGATTTGATGTCGGCGGTGTTCCCGCTTCAAACGGCCTGCTTCGAACACCGCCCGCCCGACGTGCCGCTGCCGGATCATCCTCTCATCGCGCAAACCGTTTTTGATTGCCTGCATGAGGCGATGGACGTCGACAAATGGAAGCAAGCCCTGCTCGATATCGAATCCGGAAAAATCGAGCTTGTGGCCCGCGACACGCGCGAGCCTTCTCCTTATAGTCATTCCATTCTGAATGCCAATCCATATTCCTTTTTGGATGACGCTCCGCTGGAAGAACGCCGCGCCCGCGCCGTCACGGTGCGTCGCACACTCTCGATCGAAGACATGGGAGATTTGGCGCGGTTGGATTCCGAGGCGATCGATCGTGTTCGCGCGGAGGCGGCTCCCGTTGTTCGCGATGCCGAAGAGCTGCACGACACTCTTTTGATGCTTGGGGCTCTGCCGGCGGCAGAAGGCGCGGCTTGGGCGCGCTGGTTTGATCAACTCGTCGAGCAAGGCCGCGCGACAAAAACGTCATTCCCCGCGGTTGTTGGCGGGGAAACCATAGATCCCCTGCCAGCGACCGCAGGGGATGACGTCAAAAAAGTCTTGTGGGTAGCCGCCGAACGATTGATGCTTATGAAAGCGCTCATGCCTGAGGCCAAAGTGTCGCCGGAACTTTCCCTATCGGGAGAATTGCTCAAGCCCGTCGATGCTGAAGAAGCAGCGGTGGCGGTCGTGCGCGGACGGGTGGGAATCTCAGGCCCTGTCACGAGCCAAAAAATAGCGGATGATTTGGGGCTTGCGTTATCGACGATTGAGATTGCCTTGGCAAGACTCGAAGCCGAAGGTTTTGTGCTGCAAGGTCGCTACACGTCCGACGCATTGAAACCCGGTGGAACTCTCGAATGGTGCGAGCGGCGGCTGTTGGCGCGCATTCATCGGATTACGCTCGATGGGGCACGCAAGCGTATCCAACCGGTTTCTCCGGAAAATTATTGGATGTATCTCGCGGAATATCATCACTTGCTGCCGGACAGCTATCGCGAAGGGCAACTCGGGCTGCGCGAAGCGATCGGTCAATTGGAAGGATTTGAAATGGCGGCCGGCGCTTGGGAAATGGATATTCTGGCGGCGCGCGTCGATAAGTATCAGAGTGAATGGCTAGATCATCTTTCATTTTCCGGCGAACTCGTCTGGGGCCGCCTGCGTCCGCCGGCCCTTAAAGAGGAAGATGAACCAACCGGAGGAGGCCTCACGCGTGTCGTCCCGATTACGTTGGCCTTCCGCGAAGATCTCTCTTGGCTGCTTCCCATCGGGCGAATTCAGAGCGCACCCGCGGATGGCGATTTATCACTCGTTCACGCGCGCCCTGAAGCTCAGGCGGTTTATAAGACATTGCAGCAAAATGGGGCTCTTTTCGTGCATGACCTCGCGCAAGTCACTGGCTTGGTTCCCACGCGTTTGCGCGGCGCGTTAAGCGAGCTTGCCGCGTTGGGTCTCGTTACGGCGGACGGATTCGCCGCTTTGCGCGCACTGGCTCCGGTGCGACGATGGGAAAAGTACCGGCGTCACCGTGCAGGAATGTCGAGAGGAATTTCCTATGCGGGCGGCGGACGCTGGACGCTCTTTCCGCCGCGGGTGAAAGAAATGAAGAAAGAGGACCGCGCCACCTCTTGGGCGATTCTTTTGCTCCGCCGCTACGGCATCGTCTTCCGCGATCTGCTCACGCGTGAGACGGTGGCTCCGGCCTGGTGGGAATTAGCACAAGTCTATCGGCGCATGGAAGCGCGCGGTGAAATTCGCGGCGGACGTTTTGTCTCGGGTGTCGCCGGAGAACAATATGCGATGCCGGAAGCTGTGGAAGCGGTGCGGCGATCACATGCGGACGAGAACTCTTTCGTCATCATTTCAGCCGCGGATCCGTTGAACCTGGCCGGTATTGTTCTTTCCGGCGTCCGCGTGCCGGCGGTACGCGGGAATCGTTTGCTTCTGCACAATGGGCGTCTCGCCGCGGCCTTGCAGGCAGGCGAGCTGCGTTTCTTCCAGGATTTTCCTGATGAGACGAAAGAAAAAATATCGCGCGCTCTCCGGTTGACCCAACTTCCGCCTCTGCGCGAAGAAATCCTCAAAGAACTATCCACCAAAGTAGGATCGTAGTTACCTATAATTAAATTTCTCAAATGCCGAACAAATCATGGCGTGATTATGCTTTTGCGATTCTCTCAGTCAGCGTTTGCTCAGCGCTTTGTTTCGCGATGTATCCGCGTTTCGAGCTCACCAATCTCGTCATGGTGTATTTGCTCGGCACGCTCGCCGTCGCCGCGCGCGGAAACCGCTGGGCGGCCGGCATCTCAAGCGCATTGGGCGTTCTTTGCTTTGATTTCTTTTTTGTCCCGCCGCGATTTACGTTCACGGTCTCCGACGCTCAATATGTCTGGACGTTTGCCGTGATGTTCACGGTGGCCATGATCATCAGCCACCTCACCATTCGCCTGCAAGAAGAAGCCGAGGCGGCCCGTCAAAGCGAGCAGCGAACCACCTGGCTCATGGAAAAAGCTAAAAAAGCGGAAGTCGAAGCGGAGACCGAACGTCTGCGCAGTTCGCTCTTAAGCTCCGTCTCGCATGATTTTCGGACGCCGCTGACAGCGATCGTCGGCTCGGCCGGAACGCTTTTGGGAAAGGACGAGATCAAAAAAAATCCTGTGCTGCGCGAGCAGCTTGAGAATATTCAGGAAGAGGGCGGTCGGTTGTCGCGGCTCGTGCAGAATTTACTCGAAGTGACGCGGCTCGAATCCGGATCGCTGAGAATTCGCAAGGAGTTGTATCCTTTAGAAGAAGTGATCGGCAGCGCGCTCGAACGGGTGGAGCGCTCCATGCCGGGGCGACCGGTGACGGTGGATTTTCCGGAAAATTTGCCGCTGGTTCCCATGGACGCGATGCTGGTCGAGCAAGTGTTCATCAATTTATTGGAGAATGGCATCAGGCACACGCCCGCAGGATCGGGCCTCGAGGTGTCCGCTTCTGCGGATGAGAAAGCGATTCTCGTGACTGTTTCCGATCACGGAGCGGGTTTAAAGGATGAGGAGTTGGAACGCGTGTTTGACAAGTTTTATCATGACAAAGCCTCGCCGGGAGCGGGATTAGGCCTGGCCATTTGCCGGGCGGTCGTGAATGCGCATGGCGGACGCATCTGGGCCACCAATGGGCCCGATCATGGAGCCATATTTCAATTTACGCTGCCAAGGGGAGAGCTGTCGCATGGAAAATGAAAAAGTACTTTTGGTGATCGAGGACGAACCGGCGATTTTGATCTTTCTGCGGTCGTCTCTCGAAGAACATGGCTGGGAAGTCCTCGAAGCGCGAACCGCTCGGATTGGGCTCGACATGGCCGCTAAGAAAAAGCCGGATGCGATTTTGCTCGACCTCGGCCTTCCCGACAAAGACGGACTTGTTGCGCTTAAAGAATTACGTAAATGGACGTCAGCTCCCGTCATCATCATTTCAGCGCGCGGCCAGGAGAACGACAAAATCTCGGGGCTCGACGCGGGCGCGGATGATTACCTCACCAAACCTTTTGGCATTAATGAGTTGTTGGCTAGGCTGCGCGTGGCCATGCGGCATTCTGAGGAAAAACCGGAAGATGCCGCTCCGGTTTATGACCATGAGGGGCTAAAAGTGGATTTAATCGGACGTCATGTGTGGCTGAAGAAAAAAGAAATCCATCTTTCTCCGCTGCAATACGATCTGCTCGCGGTGCTTGTTCGTAATGCTGGGCGCGTCGTAAGCCAAAAGCAATTGATGAAGGAAGTGTGGGGCGAAACACGCGATGTCACGCCGGAGCTTGTCCGCATTACCGTCCATCAGCTCCGCCACAAGATTGAACCCGATCCTGTCCGCCCTCGCTCGCTCAAAACAGAACCCGGCGTGGGATATCGATTAGAAGCCGAGAGCTAAAAATTACTTCGAGAGCTTTGAGGCGAGAACGTCGACTTTCTCGATCGTCGGCGGCTTCGCCAGTAGTTCAGAGGCTTTGGCCATTAATGCGGCGGCTACTTTCCCAGTCAAATGCGCTTGACGTCCGGCTTCATCAGGGAAGGCATCAAAGATTCCAAACGTCGAAGGTCCGAAGCGGATCGCAAACCACGCGGTGGTGGCAGGCTCGGCTTGAACAATGGGAAGAGCTCCGGCGAGAAAACTCGCAACATCCGCTTCTTTGCCTGGCTTTGCTTCTAACTTCACACATAATGCCGTCTTAACCATTGAATACCTCCAATAAATAATCTTTTTTTATTCTAGCTTTTTGCAGCCAGGCCGGCGGTCCAAGAGGGAGGATCGCTTGCCGGGAAGGAATCTTCAGAGGTTTCATCCACAAGGGCTTTATTGTCGGCGGTCATCGGTTCTTCCGGCTTATAGGTATCGATGCCTAATGCTTTATTAAAAAGACATTTTTGAGAAAAGGCTGTACTCAAAATGGCTGCGCCAATCCCGATGGACGCCCAGCGTGTTATACCTTTCCGCCTGATTCCCGCCAGTAAAAAACTGGATCCCGTGAAAATCCGTGAAAGACGATCTTGCCCGCCAACATTCTTTTCCATAAAAGTCTCCTTATCAAAGCGCGATCTGTAATTAATTAGACGAGCCGCTTTCGGTGAGGGTTACAATAGCGAAATGAAAACCGGTTCATATCGGCCGCAATTAGATGGGCTGCGCGCATTGGCTGTTCTGGCGGTCGTCTTTCAGCATTTCGCACCGTCTGCGTGGTCGCGCGTCATCCCATGGGGTGGTCTCGGCGTCACGCTTTTCTTTGTCCTGAGCGGATATCTGATCACGGGCATTCTTTTGAGAGGCCGCGCGGAGGGCGAAAAGAACGGATCGAGACGGCGTTACTTCCTCAGCCATTTTTATATTCGCCGCGCGCTTCGGATTTTTCCTGTCTACTACGCCACTCTGATCGTCGCGGCGATTCTCGCGATCCCGCCCGTGCGAGAAACGTTTTGGTGGCATGCGGCCTATTTATCGAATGTGCTGTTCGCCTGGAAGAATTCCTATTTCGGTTCCGTCAGCCCGTTTTGGTCTTTGGCGGTGGAGCAGCACTTCTATTTAATATGGCCCTGGATTGTCTTGTCTGTGCCTCAGCGGCGACTCGCGGCGGTCTTCATCGCCGCGGCAATAAGCGGACTCGCTTTTCGTTTAGGAATTCATGCCGCGGGTTGGAATGATATCGCGGTCAATGTATTGACACCGACGGCCTTTGAGCCTTTTGGTATTGGCGCTTTTCTGGCCTGGATTGAATTCACTCATCATGAAAATTTCTCTGTCATCAGGAGAGCCCTTCGGGCCGGACTTTTATTAATGCCGATGGCATTATGGCTGGCCTATTCTCGACCTGGGTCCGCCTTGCAGATGGTCGTGAGCTCTCTGGCCTGGGGACCGCTTTTCTTTTGGCTCGTCGCCGGCTCTGCACGAGGATTTCGAGGCATCGGGGGACGAGTCTTACAATCTATGCCGCTCGTCTATTTCGGCAAACTCAGCTATGGAATTTATCTCATGCATAATCTGGTCTATTCGCAGATCCATCCGCGATGGGACGGTGTTTTCCCGGGTTTGCGCGGTCTTATCGCACTGGGCGTCACGCTTCTGCTGTCCGGAATGTCGTATGAATTTTTAGAAGCGCCCGTCAGAAAATTAAAAAGTGTTTTCCCTTATCACTTGCCACAAGGCCGTTCCGTTTGATTTACTCCTGCCTTAATTTCCATGCCAACCAGCACATCTCAAGGGCGCGTTTCCTTTTCGCGAGTCTTCGGCGCGATGGTCGGCCTCGTGTTTTTGGTTTTCAATCTGTGGTCCTTTCGCCAAAATTACCTTCTTAAGCATTCGGGAGTGACTGTCCAAGGCATTGTCACACGCACCGGCATCATGCACCGGCGCGGCGGAGCGGCCTATAGCGTCGACTACGGTTTTGTGGCGGCGGGAAAACATTTCGAAGGCACAGGACAAATCACCCCCGCTGTCTATCTTACGCTGCGTCCAGGCGGCCCCATCGGTGTTCTTTATGCGTCGTCGGACCCTTCGATTTCGGAAACTTCCGACATGAGCCACAACAATGTCAGCTTGCTGCTCATTGGCCTGCTGGGTATTCCGATCAGCTTATTTATCCTTGGCGTCAATTTCCGGTTGGAACGTTTGCCGGCGCAGTATGCGTACGAAGCGCCGCCCGAGCCCGATACGACTGTTGAAACGGAGGCGATCGAACTGTCCGATGATCATTCCGGTATTCCTTACTTGCTGCGCCGCTACTATGAGCAGGAGATGGGTCTCAAGGGCGGGCGCCTGTCGTTTGAAGTGGAGGATGTGAATACTTTTGTTGAACAGCTCCGTAAAAAAGGCGTTCGCGTCAAAACGGAACCGCTTCCGACTGTCGCCTGCCGCATGGCTGTGCTCGTCGATCGGGACGGCAACACGTTTACTCTCTACCAACGCACTCCCAGTCATTAACGGTTTATTAACACCTTATTAATGGTTCGTTAATAAACGATTCACCTACTATCTACTCAGCCCAACGGCGGGCTGTGTTGTTTTATACCCCATGGCGATGATGCCTCAGTGGACCGGATTTTTCCGGTTACTGGGGTTTTTTGTTTATACATACCAAATTGGAGTTAAAGGAGATCGATCATGGCTAGTCAAAAAGTAGAAGCGATGTTAAAGCCGAAAGTCACACCCACCCTCGGGCTTTTGGGAGCGACAGTGAACGCGATGGCGCTCATTGCTCCCGGAGCATTCCTCTGGATTACGTATCAGCTGCAAGCCGCGGCGACATTGCCCAGCGGCGCGTCGTGCGCTTCAGACATTTGGAGCGGTATTGTTGTGGCTCTCGTCGTTTGTTTCCTCACGGCTCTTTCCTATGCGCAACTGGCGAAGATTTACCCAGAAGCGGGTTTTGCCAGCTGTGCGTACTTCGCGGAAAAAGCGTTTATTGATACCTCGGAAGAAAAACAGCATCATCCGGCATCGATCGCTCGCATGGCGAAGTTAGCCACGGGTTGGGCGGCTCACCTGTTCTACTGGGTTTATCCCGGAGTCATGGTGGCCTTCATGGCGACGTTTATCGGTTACATCTATACGGCGTTCACCAGTAAAACGTTATCCAACACGGAAATGACCATTATCGGCGCGGCATTCGCTTTCGTTACCGGCTACATCGGATATCGAGGCGTGTCGGGCTCGACCAAAACTTCCTTGTGGATTAACGTGATCCAATTGTCAGCGCTTGTCATCTTCAGCGGGCTGGCGATCTGGTATCGCTGGACTAACCCGGAACATGCCGCCACATGGGCGTTTACGAGCGCATGGGATGTGGTGAAGGTCCATTCGTTTCAGGGCGCTTTTGTGCAGTCGACGATCGCGATCTTGATTCTCGTCGGATTTGAGAGCTGTACGGCTCTTGCCGCCGAGACGAAAGAACCGGAGACGACGATTCCCAAAGCGATCATTCTGTCGCTTCTCATTCAAGGAGTTTTTGCTTACCTCATTGAATATTTCGCGGCGAGTTACATGATCAGCGAAAAATTGACGGCCAGCGTGACGACCGCCGCAACGGCGACTGCCGCCGCGACGACGAGCACTGTGACAGGACTTGGCGCGGCCGCGGCTTCCAGCGCGCCGATCGGCGATATGGCGCAGCTCTTGGGCGCGCATGTTCTGCCGGGCGTCGGATTCGGACTTATGATCACCATCGCCATCACGGTGGCGATCGCGGTTGTCGGAACGACGCTCTCTTGTATGAACACGGCGGTCCGCGTCACTTGCGGAATGGCTGAAGACCGGGAATTGCCGGAGATGCTCGGTTTCATGCACGGGGGTTTCAGCACGCCGCATATGGCGATGTGGGCTCTCGTTGTGGTATCGACGATCATCGCGGCCGTCGGCGTTCGCTCAGTCGTCGGCTTAACGGGTATTACGCTCGCTTCCAACTTGGGGACGTTCATTCTTTATGGATTGACCTGCATTTGGACGATCGTCGCGTTTAAAGATCGGAAAGACTTCAGCTTCGCCAAGCATGCGCTCATTCCTGGACTTGGCGTGATCGCTAACACCGTGATGGTCGGTGGTATTCTCTACCTCTACATCATCGGAAACGCGGATGCGGTGAACGAAGCGCACATCTGCTTCTGGATCGCCGGCGGCTGGGCGGTAGTCAGCCTGCTCTACATCGGACTCTCGACGGTCAAGAAGACGTATTCGGTCAAAATGATCGCTTGTGTCATCCGTCCGGAACAGTTGAATGAGGTGGCTCAGGCCCTGAAGGATCAGGAACTCATGATGGGCATGACTGTCTCGGACGTGCGCGGCTTCGGTCGCCAACGCGGAGATCTCGAGGCCAACGGTAAAGTGAAGGAAGACATCAAATTTCTTCCCAAGCTCAAGCTCGAAATTCTCGTTCGCGACTGGGACGTGGACCGTGCGATGGATATCATCGCTGACACATTGCGCACTGGCAACATCGGCGACGGCAAAATCGTCGTCTACGAAGCCGCCAGCGCGATGCGCGTGCGCACAGGCGAACGCGGCGTTTACGCCCTGTAAGACAACTTCAGTATCGTCGTCGTGCCTCCGCAAGCCGGAAGGGAGCCCTTTCTCCCTTCCGGCTTGTTTTTTGGCATTAACGGAATTCTAACCCTCCCGTAATGGTTCCTTTACGCTGTCTGGATCTAGAATCAATTATGGACAACGAAAAGAAGCTTCTCGTCATCGAAGACGAAGTCGCTATTTTGACGTTTCTTCGCTCTTCTCTCGAGCAATCCGGCTGGGAAGTCTTGGAAGCCAGAACCGGACGCATCGGTTTGGATCTGGCAGCGTCGCGTAAACCTGATGTGATTTTGCTCGACTTGGGGTTGCCCGATCAGGATGGGCTGGATCTTCTCAAAGCGCTGCGTAAATGGACATCGGCTCCGATCATCATCATTTCAGCGCGCGGCCACGAGAAAGACAAGATTACGGCGCTTGATTCCGGAGCTGACGATTACCTCACCAAACCATTCGGCGTGCCCGAGCTCATGGCGCGCCTGCGCGTCGCCCTGCGCCATGCCGAGCAGGGAGTGGATGATGTACCGCCCGTCTATGAACATCAAGGGCTTCATGTCGATTTGATCGCGCGCCGCGTAAAGGTTAAGAAAAAAGAAATCCATTTATCTCCTATGCAATATGACCTTCTCGCCGCCCTCGTTCGGAGTGCAGGCCGCGTTGTGCGCCAGGAAGAGCTAATGCGGCAAGTCTGGGGCGAGCATCGCGATGCCTCGCCCGAAACGCTTCGTATTTTCGTTCACCAACTGCGTCATAAGATCGAGCCCGATCCCGTCCGCCCGCGCTGCCTCAAAACAGAGCCAGGCGTGGGCTATCGTTTGGAGTCGCCAGTCCCCTAAAGCGATAGCGCCGCCTCGAAGCCGCCGAAGACTCATGGTTACTAACAAACTTTTAATGGTTCAACAATAGTCGCTTAATGGAAGCCTGCATTACACTACACGTATGACTAAACAAAACGCCATACGAGTATCTGAGATGTTAAACGAAGATCATGTAACAAGCAATTAGATTGCTATTTAGCAAGTATATAGATTGCAAATTACGTAAATATATTTTTGACTTCACAAGTCTTGTAGTGATATTGTTGCTCGGCACGTCGTTGTGCTCAAACGTTTAGGAGTGTGCTCTCCCCGGACAAAGTTTTGGGAGAGCTTTTTTTTATGACATGCCTTATTTTGGAGAGATTTTTGAAAAGCCTCAAATGGTCGTTCTGCGCCTTTCTCATAAGTACAGCTATTACTGTAAACCTCCAGGCTGATCCGCTCAAGCGCATCGTCTCTCTTCGGGTGGAGGGCAATCACCTTCTACGCGAACGAGTCATTTTATCGCATGTCAAAGCGCGCAAAAATGATTTCTATAACCCGGATAAACTACGCGAAGACGTTCAAGCCATTTATAAGATGGGAAATTTTGAGGATGTCACTTTGGATGTGTCGGATGTATCCGGCGGCATGGGTGTCACGTTCAAAGTGGTGGAGAAGTCCGTGGTCAAACGAATCAATTTTGTGGGCAGTAAAAAGCTTTCGCGGGGCGCGTTGAGCGCCGACCTGATTTTAAAAGAAGATTATCCTTTCGACAAAACCAAGTTGAATCAGGATACTGAAAAGATTCGGTCGCTTTATAAGGATGAGGGGTTTGCGGCGGCTGAGGTCATGCCTTTCGTCAAGATTGATGCGAACAATTATGCCGTCGTCACTTTTAATATCAACGAAGGCCGTCAGGTGCTTGTGGAGGCTATTCGTATCGAAGGCGTCACCGCGTTTCCCGTTAAAAAAGTGATCAGTCGGATGAAAATCCGTCGTCATAAGGCATTCAAGCCGGGGGTTCTTTCGAAAGACATGGCCGCGATCACGTCGTTTTATAAGAACCACGGGTACCCGAATATCCGCATTGTGGATCTCGAGCCCATTATTGACAACGAAAATTTGCGCATGACCTTATCCATCAAGATTGAGGAAGGGCCGCTCCTGCATTTCGGGCAAACCACCTTCAAGGGGAATGCCCTCTTTCCCAGCGCCACTCTGATGAAGGGAGTTCAATATAAGGAGGGAGAGCTGTTTAATCAGTCCAAACTGGACAGGACCTTGAGGATCGTGCAGGACAGCTATGGCGCTCAAGGATATCTCCGAGCGGTCATCAAAATAAACGTGATGCCGGATGCGGCAAAGGGTGTCGCCAATATCGAATTTCAAATTGCCGACGGCCGCGTGGTTTACGTCGACAAAGTCGGAGTCGAAGGCCTCATCCGCACCAAGGAATACGTTATCCGCCGTGAAATTAAGTTGAAAGAAGGCGAGCCGTTTAACTCCGTGTCGGCCCGTCAAAGCGTAGACAGGCTTAATAACCTTGGATTTTTGGATAAAGTCGATATGGATCTGCAATCCCCCAATGATCCCGATAAGGTGGATGTGATTTATTCGGTGGTCGACGGAAAACCGGGACGCCTGTCTTTTGGCGGCGGCTATTACACCGGCGGGGAAGGGCTGGTCGGTCATACGGGATATGAAAATTTGAATTTTTTGGGATCAGGTCAGCACACAAGCCTGGATTGGACTTACGGCGCCAGTATCAACAGCGTGAATCTGGGATGGACAAACCCTTGGTTCCTAGGAAAACCGATCGGCCTTGCCACCAGCATTTTCAATACGATCAAGCTCCAACCCATAGGCTCCATTACGAATGCCTATCTGACACAGGACCGCGGCGCGACAGTGGCGCTCATGCCGCGTTTCTCCAATATTTATTCAGCGTCTCTCGGCTATTCCTTCATCAGCCAGCTCCGCTATGACGTGGCCCCGGACACGGCAACCCGCCAGGCCGTCTTATCTCCGCAATGCGCGGCCGACCCTAACTGCGGCGAGTTTCATGCCTACTACTCTGTCTTCAACGAGCAATTCGTCCGCGATACTCGCGACTATTACATTGACCCCAGCTACGGAACACGAAGCACCCTGGCTGTCAGCGAAGGCGTTCCCTTTCCGGGATACAGCATTCGATTCATAAAGCCGAGTTGGGAAGAAAGCTGGTACACACCGCTTGTGGGGAGATCCGTGTTGGCGCTCCATGGCGCTTTTTCTTTTATCGATACCTACGGAGGCTCGTCCATCACGGATATTGAAACGCAGCTGTACCATTTAGGAGGCGCAGATTCGGTACGAGGCTATGATATCGGAGCGGTGGGTGTCTCCGGTCAGCCAGGCAATCCAGGTGGGAAGGTGGAGAATTTTTACAATGCCGAAATGAGGGTTCCTCTGGTTTTAAATCCCTATGGCAGGAGCTTAATTCAGGGTGTCGCGTTTTACGACATCGGCGGTGACTGGGACAATTTCCATGAGATGACTTACCGGCCTGGCTCCGGCCCGACTGAATTACAATCCGGTTTTGGATTCGGTCTTCGGATCTTTGTGCAGAATATGCCCATTCGTCTCGATGTCGGGTTTCCGACGAACCGATCGGCGGGGCAAGCCCCATCCCAATTTTATTTCTCACTGTCTAGCGCCTTTCAATGAAACTATCCGAGGAGAAAGTCATGCCTAACGCAAGAAGACGATGGATAGCGGCTGGGTTAGTATTTTTTGCCGGATGCTTTACTCCTCCCGTCAAAAGACAATTTATATCTGTTGGACCCCTTGTCCAGGCGGCAGCCAAACAACCTTCCGATGTGCAGGTGTATGCCGATGCCTCTCAAGTGCCCTTTCCCTATGTAGAAATGGGACGCATTACTCCGGAACGTCCGCTTCCTGGTCATTTTCAAAGTTCCAGCGAGCAAATCTCTGCTATTCGTGCGCTCGCGGCGGCGAATGGTGCGGATGCCGTCATTCTTTCCCGCCAGATCCTCCTCAAAGGGGGAACCTATCATTCGCCTGCCGAAGGGGTCGTGCACCGGACCGAAAAATCGCTTTATTCCGGAATCACGATTGTGAAATCAACGTCGGCAGTCGTGGCCGCGCTTCCAACCTCAACTCCAACTCCGCTCGTTTCGATTCCTGATCTTTTCGCCGTTCCGGATAGCTATCTCAATCAAACAGTTTTGGTTGAAGGGATCTATAGCCAGCTGACGGTTGGACAGCAAGCCACGGCTTTTCTATTAACGGCCTCAGTCAATAATCAATTAGAACTCCTATGCGCTTATCGCAATACAGAGCTTGATGAAAACTCCCGTCGATGGCTGATGAATCAGCCAAATAAATCTACCCTTCGCCTTGAAGGTCACCTTGTCCGTTCATCTCAAGGATCCGCGAAAGAAGCCGGCTTGTCGGGTGCAAGTGGATTCGAATTCGTAGTAACACGCGTTCTTCACTAGGCCTCCGCCCTACTCCCTGCCATAAACCTTAACGAACATTTAACAGCTTATATATGGTGTTTAACTAGCTACTAGGATTAATATATAGCAAGCATAAAGCTTGTTATATACGTAAAAATAGTCTTGACACAAATAAATACAGTTTGATAATGTCTTGCGCAACACGGAGTCGTGTTTGGATTTTCAGGAGGGCGCTCTCCCAAGACAAGTTTCGGGAGAGCGCTTTTTTTATTAAGAGGCTTTTTACCTAAATAAAAAGGAGAACAAAATGAAAAGGACAGGTTGGCATAGGACATGGGTGGTACGAGGACTCCTGATGACGTTTATAGGGATGACCAGCAGGGTGTACGGCGACCCCACGCCTTCAGGACTTCAGTTGAAAATTGAAAATCTCGAGAACCGCTTATCTCAACTTCAGAATAAGCCGGTTGTCGAAGCCACGATGGCAGATGCCTCAGGCGCGGTGCCGGCTGCCGACGCCAATAAAAAGATCGATCCCTTCTCTGAAGATGATTGGACCTGGTTGGTTGGTAACGGCCGGACGACATCGGCGGTCATGGATTCCAAATACTTCACACCGGAAGTTCTGATGGATGTGGGGTACGCCCATGACTTTGCGAGTCCGAGCGATCACACGATTGTCGGATCGGGTATCACCAATCGATCCAGCGAAATCCAGGTCGAGCATTTTGGTGTGGGCGGCGACTTCCATATCCCAACCGGGAATGGCGGTGATTACGTTCGCGCGCGCATCATGTCGCAGCTGGGGATGTATTCCCAGGCGATTCCACGGAATGACTCCACTCCAGGAATTGGCCAATGGAATCTCCAGAATGCCTATCGTTACGTGACTGAAATGTACGCGGGCTATCACTGGGACAAGATGTACGGCATCAACCTGGATGCCGGAATTTTTCCGTCGTACATCGGGTTGTGGAGTTTTTACGAGGCTGAAAACTGGACCGATACGCCGTCCTTCTGTTCCAGCAATACGCCGTGGTTTTTTAACGGCCTACGCATCCAAACCTTTCCCACACCCCGCTTCAAGCAGGAATATTGGATTACGAACGGGTGGCAAACCTACGGCAACGCCAATAACTTGCCGGCGATCGGCAGTCAGACTCTTTGGCGACCTCGGGGATGGATTGACTTGGTCATGAATTTGTATGCGGGTCATGACGCGACAGCCAATCCGGCAAACAATCAATTCGAGAGCGGCGACCTTAACCAAGGGCGCCTGCGTCTGCACTCCGACAGCAGCGTGGTGGTCAAATACTATGACCATCCGGAAAGCATGCTCGACAAAATGGCCTTTTCCATTACCTTCGACGCCGGCTGCGAAAATGGCGGAGGAGTCCAATGTATGAATGGAGATGCCGCTACTCCCAGTCAATACATGATCGCCGCCATGGCCTACAACCGCTTCTGGTTTGATCACGATAAGTACGCGATCACGATCGGCGGCGGCGCCGTCGACAATCCGGGACGTTATCTGGTGCTTCTGCCTTCGATCAATGGCGCGACAGCCATTTCAGGGTCTCCGTACTTCACGACAAACCCTGGAGACGAATTCCATGCCTGGGACTATTCGGTCACGGCGGATTACATGCCGAATCAATGGCTCACCTACCGTCTGGAAGGTGGTCATCGGCATTCCAGTGAGCCCTACTGGGAAGGTTCCCACGGCATTACGCCTCCAGGGGGTAACACGGGCAATCCTGGACAAACAGGAATCCTGAATCCAGACGGCAGTACTTGGACTCCGGATCTCGTGCGAAATCAGGATCGGTTGACATTGAATATGTTGGTCAAGATCTAGAGTAAAAGGAATTCGCTTCGCCCAGCCGGGGCTTCTTCTCTGAGTGTGAGAGAGCCCCGGTTGAGGCAGGGCGATTTTTTTAAAGGCGCGCGATGAACAATTGTTTATGAAAATTTCACAAATGTTTAGCTTGATGAATGAAGCGCAACTTTCTACCGAACAGCTCGGCAGACGGTTGGGGATCTCCGGAATGACGGTGCGTCGTTGGCGCAGCCAACCTGACGATCGTGAACTCCCGAAGTTGTACTCGAGAGCGCTCGATGAGGTTGTCTGCGAGCTGGCGGCCGAAGGAAAGTTAGAACGGGAATCACCTCTCGTCCAAGCCGCTGTGGCGGAAACGCGGCGGGCACCGTTTGCCACGATTACCGCGCATCTCGGCATCCCCGCAGAATCCTTGATGGCGGGTCAATTTTCCGAGCAGATGATGGTCGACAGTCTCTCGCAGATCGGCCGAAGCAGCGAGCGTCAGAAGGAAGTGCAGCGAAATTCGAAACGTATTCTTTCCTTTAAGAATTGGGGAAAAGAATGGAAGGAGCGCATCTCTTCGCTCATGACAGTGCTGCAGTCCAAGAACCTGCATGCCTTCGATAAGCTAGTGGCCTACGGAGCGCTGTTCTATTTGGTGACTCCCATCGACTTGATTCCGGACAACATTCCCGTTTTCGGTTATATGGACGATTTCGTCATCCTCGGGTTTGCAGTGGCTTATTATGCGAAACGATTCCCGACTCTATTGGGTAACCACGATGAATAAATCTATGGCCGGTCTTGTCATCCTTTTAATCTTTGGCGCTTCCGTTGATGCGCTCGCAGAACGTGTCGTGGTTTCCACTTCAACGATTCTCTCGGTCGATCAAGCCGTCCAGGTCGCTATAGCGGCCAACGCCACTGTACGATCCGCCGAGGCGCAATACCGCGCCGCGATGCATGAGGTGCTTCCGGTCTACATGCCGAATGATCCGGAATTCAGTTACTCGAACAATAACAGCCCGAACGGTTTGTTTCATCCGTCCTCTAATACCAGAGGGATCAGCGAATCGGTTCAATTCCCGGGCAAAGGGTGGCTTCAAGGAGATCAGGCCCGCCGCAGTGCGGAGATTGCCCGGCTCACCTATGTCGCTGCTATTCGCGATACCCGGGCTCAGACCAAAGTAGCCTACTACCAGGACCTGCTGGATAAATTTTCTGTTGAGATCGCCATGGAGAACGCCGCGAGTTTGACCCAGGTCCTGGAAGTGGCACGCAGCGCTTACACCGCCAACCAGGTGACTGAATCCGACTTAATCAGTGCGCAATTCTCGATGTCGCAAGCGAGCCAAACCGTCTGGGCGAGCCAAGTTGCCGCTTCGAATGACGATGCGGCGCTCAATCAACTCATGGAAAGAGACCCTCTCGCACCGCTAGAGCTGACGAGCGCTATGACGCTTGAGCCGCTCCCTCTCACGATGGACACGATCATGAAGAATGCTTTAGCGTTCCGGCAGGAGATTCTGGAAGCCGCCTTGACCGAAAAGAACAATAAAACGGCGTTGAAACTAGCTTGGATGGAACTCTTGCCGGATTTTAGCCTTTCCTACAGTCAAAATCGTTACGCGTTTGACAGCTCGTCGCCCGCGGGTTCTCTGGCTGTCGACTCCAAAGACAATACCGCTTCGATCGGCTTCAATATCCCGATCTTTTTCTGGTTCCATCAGAAAGAAGACATCCGGTCCGCCTCCGCATTACTCGAGTCCGCCCGTTGGAACCGCGATGCCGTCGAGATTCAAACGAAGACGACTGTGGTCCAGCTCTACCGGACATTGGATTTGGCTAATCAAACAACGCTCCTGTACCAGAATTTCCTGGTTCCTTTAGCGGAGAAGAACTTGCAAGTCGGTTTGATCGCCTATCAATCGAAGAAAATCGATTTCACGACACTGTCGACTATTGTGGACAACCTCTACAGCGCCCGTCTCACGTATCTGACTTCCATGAATCAGTATTTGGCGGCGAAGGTAGGGCTGGAGCAACTTATGGGAGGACCGCTGCAATGAAACGTCTCAAGATTTTCGCTTTCGTCGGAATGACCGCACTCTTTGCCGCATTCTTTACAACAGGATGTCACCGAAAATCCGAGGAGGACGCTCCATCGTCTCCGCAGCTGATTGAAAAAGGGGATGGGCATTCTCTGCTCGTTTTCACTCCGGAGGATTACTCGGTTCTTGAATCGACGATTGTGAAGAAAATTGAATTACCAGGTGTGCTCGAAACGACGGGACAAGTGACCTTTGACGATCGTTTAGTGAGGACGATTACGTCGCGTGTGCAGGGCCGCATTGAAGGTGTTCGCGTGAGCCTCTGGGATACAGTAGAAGCCGGTCAACCCATCTTGGTCCTCTACAGTCCGGATTTTATGAGCGCACAAGAAGAATATGTACAGGCTCAAAGCAAACCCGCCGTGCAAGGATCCACATCGTATGCGGAGATGTCTGCCTGGATGCTGAATGCGGCCAAGCGCAAGCTGGAGCTTTTGGGAATGCAGGACTCCGATATCGTGTCCATTTCAAGCGCGACTCCCACCATCGTGATGCGGGCTCCGATCGACGGCACCATTCTGCAAAACCAATCGATGGTGGGCCAAAACATCAACCCGGGAGATACGTTGTACCAAGTCGGCAAGCTCGACAAAGTGTGGATCACAGCGGATGTTTATGAAATTGATATGGCCAAGGTAAAAGTCGGCCAGCGGCTCGAAGCGGTTACGGACGCGTATCCGGATGAAGTGTTCGATGGCGTGGTGTCGCGCATCAGTCCTTCCATTGATGCCAACCTGCATACCGCTCAAATCAAATGCGAACTGGATAATCCCGGGTTAAAGTTAAAGCCGCAAATGTTGGCGAAGGTCCGCATCTTCGTTCATCCCGAGGCGGCCCTGGCCGTTCCACAGCGGGCCGTGGCTTTTGACGGGAATGCCTATTATGCCTTCGTCGAAACAGCTGCGAACACGGTGGAGCGGCGCAAAGTCGAAATCACCTCCTGGAATGAAGAAAATTACACCCGGATCAGCTCGGGATTGAAACCCGGAGAAAAAATAATTACGGAATCGCTGAAGGTGAATGCGCTCTATCACGGAACGCGCGGGGAGAGCTATTAGCCATGATTAAGTGGTTGATGGATTTAGCGCTCAAAGAGCGCGCCGTCGTTCTCGGAGCCGCATTGCTCTTGATGGTCGCCGGCCTTTTCGCTTTTCACGAATTGGATATCGAAGCCTATCCGGACCCGATCGCGCCGCGTATGGAATTTATCAGCCAGCCCTTCGGTCTGTCCGCCGAAGAAGTGGAAAAACTCATCACCATTCCTTTAGAAGTGGGGTTGGCGGGCACCCGCAATGTGACGTCCATATGGTCCTTCTCGGAGTTCAGTTTGTCTGACGTGAAAGTCTATTTTGATTGGGACAGTGATTATTACTGGGACCGGGTGGAGGCTCTCAATCGCCTTTCAGAGGTGACGTTGCCCCCTGGTTTCAGCGCCAGTCTCAACCCGGACAATCCCATCGGCGAGCCTTACCGCTACATCGTGGAATCTCCCAATCACGATCTCATCCAGGAAAAAGAAGTTAACGACTGGACCATCCAGCAGCAGATGAAGACGGTCCAGGGAATTACAGACGACTCCAACTTTGGTGGATTGACCAAAGAGTACCACGTCGAAGTGGATCCCGAGGCTTTGAGTCATTACAAGGTGAACTTGTCGGGCCTGAGCAGCGCCATCGCCGATGCCAATATCAACGTGGGCGGTGGTTATGTGGGAGTTGGCGATGAAGCCTATACGATCCGCGGCATCGGTTTTATCCAGAGTCTCGATGACATAAACAACATCACCCTAACGGCCAACGGCGCGACTCCCATTCGCGTTCGGGATGTGGCAACGGCGTCGGTGGGATATGCGCCGCGCCTTGGCATTGCGGGGTTAGATGATCAGGACGAAGTGGTGGAGGGAAAACCTCTGATGCCGAAATATGGGAATACCCTCAAAGCCTTGGAAGGCATTAAGAAGAAAATTCATGAGCTCAATACATCCAATATCCTGCCCAAAGGATTCAAAATCGTCCCGTTTTATGACCGCACCGAATTGGTGGAACGGACGCTGCACACTGTCTTTGAGAATCTGGGGATGGGAATGATTCTGGTCTTTCTCATCTTAATGTTCTTTTTGGGCGATCTGCGCACGGCGATCATTGCGGCGATCAACATTCCGCTGGCCATGCTGGGAGCCAACATATTGCTTTATCTGACGAATACGCCGGCCAACCTCTTGTCTTTGGGGGCCATCGATTTCGGGATTATCATCGATTCAACGATCATCGTGGTTGAAAACATTTTCCGACACCTCTCGACCGATCAATGGCCCGGCGACACAACGACCCAATGCATCCGTCGCGCCGCCGAGGAAGTCGGCGGCCCGATGCTCTATTCGACGCTCATTTTTATCATCGCGTTCCTGCCGTTGTTCACAATGAAAGGCGTGGAGGGCGTCATCTTTTCACCGATGTCGCACACCTATGCCTATGCGTTGTTGATTGCAATTCTGCTGGCCGTTACGGTCACCCCCGTGCTCAGTTCTTTCCTTCTTAAACTGGGCATTAAAGAAACCCACAACCCGGTCTGGGAGATGTTTCACAACTTCTACCATAACCTCTTTGTCAAGATTTTGCAAAAGCCGCGTTTAACCGCGGGAGTTATTGTCGCCGTACTGATTGGTGGACTCGCGCTCTTTCCTTTTCTGGGAGGCGAGTTTCTCCCCAGACTGGAAGAGGGAAATATTTGGGCAAGGGCGACCATGCCGCTGGCGTCGTCTTTGGCCAACGGCAATCGCGTTGCCAACCTCGGGCGAAGGATTTTCCGCACCTTTCCCGAAGTCACCCATGTGCTGTCAGAGGTGGGCCGGGCGGATGATGGAACGGACCTTGCTCAATTTAACGACATCGAGTTTATGGTGAATTTGAAAGATCAGTCGGAATGGCCTCATGGGTTGACGAAGGATAAGCTCATCGATCAGGTGAATGCGAAGCTCAGTAAAGCAGTCCCGGAAGCGAACTGGGGTTATTCGCAGAACATCCAAGACAACGTCGACGAAGCTCTCACCGGAATCAAGGGCACTAACGCCGTCAAAGTGTATGGGCCCGACCTGGAAAAGGATGATGAACTGGCCGGCGAAGTCAGCGACGTGCTGAAGAAGGTTCGCGGAATGACCGACGTGACGGCCTATAAATGCCTCGGCATACCGAACCTCCAGATTACTCCGGACCGGAAGATTTGTGCGCGCTACGGCATTAATGTGGGCGACGTGAATGCCATTGTTCAAGCGGCCATCGGCGGCAATCAAGTGACTCAAGTGTATGAAGGAGAGAGAACTTTCCCGTTGATCGTTCGTTGGCAGCCCCAGTATCGCCAAAGCCTCGATTCTATTCGACAAATTAAGGTCGCCATCCCCACCGGCGGCTATATCCCGCTTGCTCAGGTGGCCGATATTCGCGTGAAGTCAGGAGGATCCCTCATATACCGAAAAGAACTGCGCCGATATGTCCCGGTCCGGTTCAGCGTGCGTGACCGCGACCTCCAGAGCACGATTGAAGACGCAAAGCGTCAGTTGGCTCAACAGCTCAAACTGCCGGAAGGCTTTACCCTCGAATGGGCTGGACAAATCAGCGAGCTTCAAGAAGCGAACCGACGGTTGGCCGTGATCGTTCCGATTGCTCTGCTGTTGATCATGGGGGTTCTTTTTGCGGCGACCCGGTCGGTGGTCAGTACGTTGATTTTGATGGCCCAGGTCCCTGTCGCTTGTCTCGGCGGCATTCTCGCCCTGGCGATCACGGGCACGCCATTTAGCATCTCGGCGGCGGTGGGCTTCATTTCCATTTTCGCCATCGCGATCATGGACGGCATCCTGCTCAACTTTTACATTCGTCAGCTCTGGGAAGAAGGCCATACCGTCCTGGATTCGATTGTCATGGGCGCTGATCGCCGGTTCCGAGCGGTCATGATGACGGCGCTTGTTGATGGACTGGGGCTTTTGCCGGCGGCGTTGTCGACAAAAATTGGTTCTGAAACGCAGAAACCGCTGGCGATTGTGGTGATCGGGGGCGCCATTTCAATCGCTTTGTTGACGCGGGTTTTTCAGCCGACGCTCATGTTTCTATTGCATCGCCAGTTAGGTTTGATCGATGAAGGAGAAGGGCGGCCCAAGAACGGAGGGGAAAAATGAAAAAAATTGAGGCGATCATCAGGCCTGAAAAGGTCAATTCAGTCATCCGGGCTTTGGAAGAGGCGGGCTATCACGGGGTCACCGTATTCGAAGTGGCGGGACATGGGCGGCAGAGGGGACATGCGGATTGGTCGGGAGAGGGCCAGGAAGTGCAGCTGCGTCCCAAGGCCATGTTAGTGATCGTCGTTAAGAGCAGTGATCTCGAAAAGATCATGCAGGCGATTTTGGAGACCGCCAAAACCGATAAGGTAGGGGACGGAAAAATTTTTGTGACGGACCTCAGCGACGCGGCCCGAATTCGAACGGCCGAGCGCGGGGAAAAAGCGATTGGTTAAGACCATGGGAATCATGGAAAGGATTAAACATATGCTTACAGCGCTGAAACCCGAGGACCAGCAGCCGGACGTGGCCGCCATGAAAGTCTTATACATTTCGGATTTTCTAACCGAGAAGAATATCCTCTTTTTCCCGGCTCGCCTCGACAAATCGAACATTTTTAAGGACCTTATCGGATCGATGAATCTTCCAGATCCCGAGCTGGCGCTCAAAGAAGTTTTATACAGGGAATTATGGGGGCGCACCGTCATCGCTCCGGGATTTGCGATTCCGCATGCGCGAATTCCGGGCCTTACGCACGTTGCGGCGGCCATCGGTATCTGCCAGCAAGGAATTGCGGATCCAAAATCAACAAGTCAGCAGCCATCCCTCTATCTTCTCTTTGTGGGACCCACCAATGACGTGCAGCAGCATCTGTCCTTTCTGGCCGCGGTGTCCACTTTATTCCAATCGAAAGACTTGGCGAAACATCTCGTGCAGCTCACAACGCCAGGAGCTGTTTTCGCTAAACTTCGCGCGGCCGAGGGAGCGCAATGATCGCGGAATATCTCGATTCGATTTCCTTTACCTCTACACTTCCCGGTAAAGGAAAAAACGCAGGTTACTCCACCTGCACCGTAGCCCTTCTCTCCTTCGCCTGGGAGAAGGGCAACTATTCCTTCCCCTCCAGGTTTCCCCCTGTGGGGAGGGCTATTTTGAGCAGCGGCAAACAAAACTAAATGAAAGGAGAGACGACAATGAAAAAACTCACAACGGTAGTAGGACTGATGATGGTGTCTGCGGCTCCGCTCTTAGCGGGAAGCCAGCCGGCGGTGACGTATCCGGTGGTTTACGAAAATCTCACTCCGCAACAGACGATGGAGCGGGATATTCAACGAGACTTGGCAGCGATCGCGAATACCGGCAATGGCGGCAAGATGAATGACACACAGCTCGCCCAAGCCAATGCGAAAAAAGCCTTGGCCAATGACCAGGCGGCCTTGGAAGCCTATAAGTCCGCGGGACCTAAAATGGCTATTCCCTACGTGGAACTGGCGGTTCGCCAAGATCAGTATGCCGTCGATCATTGGGGTACCGGCAGCAAACTGCCCCTCATGATGCAGGCGCGGGCCGATGCCGCTACAAAGCTCGCGGCTGACCAAGCATCCTTGAGCGCTCTTCGCGCGGAATAAAAAAAGCTCACTCGACCTTCGTGCGAGGGGCGACGCGCGCCCCCGAACGAGGGACGCGTGTCACGATTTAATTACCCGACGGCAATTTCTCCATGTTCGTCTGTTCGGATGCGAACCACATCCTCAATATTGGATACAAATATCTTTCCGTCCCCCACGCTGCTGGTGCGAGCCGTGGAGCTAATGGCTTCCACGATGCGCACCAGATCGGCATTTTTCACAATGATTTCGAACTTCATTTTTTGTAAGAACATCACCTGGTAGCTGCTCCCTCTCCAGGATTCCGTGACTCCGCGTTGTTTTCCGTGGCCCTGCACTTCTGTGACGGTAACGCCGGGATAGCCGGCTGCGAGCCGCACGGCATCATTGCCGAAAACTATTGTGGGGCGACCCTTACGATACCTAAGTGTTTGCAGGCTGTAAACTTGGTAGAAAACAAGCAAAACACTTGTAAATAATCAAGCCGTCTGCCGATTACATTTTTATTGCCGGCGTGGTAACGTACTAGTGTCCAATGAGGGGCAAGTGTGTTGTGGTGGCGTCGAAGCCTTGATCGTCTGAATTCAGCGATCAGGGCTTTTTATTTTTGAACTGAGACAAGGAGGCTGTTATGGAAATGGATGTCACGATGTTCCCGAGAGAAATGTTGTTGGCGATGATTTTAACGATGGCGTTGGCGCTGGTTGTCGAGAGCCTATATAAGGTGGTTCTTAAGAAAAAACAATAGGTCGCGGGAAATAAGATGAAACGACGACTTCTGATTTTATGCGGCTCCCTATGGCTGTTGAGCGGTTCCGGAGTAAAGGCTTCGGACTTCGTCAGCGCTAAGGAAATAATTCATCCCGAGCCTTTCGATCTCGCCAAAGCCGTCGGTGATGCCGAGGTGCTTCTTGTGGCGGATGACCATCCGCAGCCGGAGATTAAAAATTTTCTAGGGGAGCGCCTTCAATTTTTGCGATCGCTGGGGTTCCGATCCTTAGCCATTGAAATGCTGCCCGCCCATTGTCAGGCGGACCTGGACTCCTGGGATGCGGCCGCTCATCGAAGAATTCAGCGGCATCTCGAAGAATTCTGGGGCGACAAGGGCGCCGGAATTCCAATGTCCGTCTTGCGATTAATTGAAGAAGCGAAACGACAGGGAATGACTGTGGTGGCTATGGATTCGGACGATCACTCCAGTGCGGATCGACGATCCGTCAATCCCGATTGGGTGGAGTCCATCGAACGGTGCAGAAGGAGTAAGGACGGTTCCCGGATGATCGTGTTTGGCGGCGCGAGTCATTTTCGCGGCGACTCCGGGACCGTCCTTTCTTTGCTCAAGGAGCACGGTGTTCGCGTTTCCGTCCTGGAGTTCTCGGGTCTTGAGAACGCTCACTCGGTCGCTTTGCAATGGAAGATAGCTGATGCGCTTCAACAGAAAATTTCCGGAGTATTGCGGATTGCCCGAGACAACGATGAACAGGGACGGCATGGTTTGTTTATGGTTTCAGAAGCGACCGACTGGGTCATTAACCTCGAACCTCACACCGAAGTTGCGCTTCTTGCCAACGAAAGATAACCGTTTCACTTTCGCACTTCACCTCTACAAATAAACCTAATTGCAGTTAACACCTTATTAACGACTTCGCAATTGTGATTTAACAGGATCTCCTGTTAGTATTAAATTGTATCCCAGTAAAAACCTAGCTATAATCTTGGATACATGCAAGCATATAGCTTGTTAATAGGAGGTTCTTTCAATGAAAAAACTCACAACGGTAGTAGGACTGATGCTGGTGTCTGCGGCTCCGCTCTTAGCGGGAAGCCAGCCGGCGGTGACGTATCCGGTGGTCTATGAAAATCTAACTCCGCAGCAGACGATGGAGCGGGATATTCAACGAGACTTAGCGGCGATCGCTAACTCCGGTAATGGCGGAAAGGTCCATGATGCTCAACTCGCCCAAGCCAATGCGAAAAAAGCCTTGGCCAATGACCAGGCGGCTTTGGAAGCCTATAAGACCGCAGGCCCTAAAATGGCTATTCCCTATGTGGAACAGTCGGTTCGCCAAGACCAGTATGCCGTCGATCATTGGGGCACCGGCAGCAAGCTGCCCCTCATGATGCAGGCGCGGGCTGATGCCGCTCAAAAACTGACACAGGATCAAGCGGCATTAGACGCGCTGCGAGCCCTATAAGGAAAAAATGTCCGCTGTTCCAATGGCCTCCGATCATCCGGTTTTGTATAGCGGTTTGAAGGATGATCGGAGGGTATATCCACGACAGGCCATCACAATAGACTTGGCGCGACGCTATGGATTTGCGATCGCCGCGTCCTTTATGGCCTTGGTCTTGACGCATGTGTTTCAGAGGCTGACCCGAAATCCGGTCTTCGATCTCTGTCAGGCGGCCGTGGTGTTGAGCGCCTGGTATGGCGGATTCGGTCCTGGAATAACGGCCGGGGCTTTGGGTGTGCTCGGGCTGGATTATTTTTTTATCCCGCCTCTCTATTCGTTTGGTTTGGGTTTTGATGATGTTGTTCGTGTGGTCATCTTCGGCGCGGTGGCGCTCTTGACGAGCTGGCTCAGCGCGCAATTAAAGAAAGCGAAAATGGGATTGGAACAATCCAATCTGGAGTTGGAACAATCCAATCAACAGATGGAATCACGCGTCCGACAACGCACCGAAGAGTTGACCCGCGCGAAAGCCAATTTGAAAGCGGAAGTCGAACAGCGACTGCAGGCGGAGAAGACCATTCTTGATATTTCCAGCCGGGAGCAACGACGACTGGGCGAGGATTTGCATGACGGATTGTGCCAACTTCTCGCGGGGACTCGCCTGGCCACCTTAGAAGTGAAGAAGCGTCTGGAGTCAAAATCAATTTCTGAAGCGGCCGATGTCGCCATCATTGAGTCCAACCTGGCGGACGCGCTGGCTCAAGCCGATACGATTTCCCGGGGTCTCTACCCCGTCGAATTGGAAACAAATGGCCTCATGGCCGCCTTGGAAGAACTCTCCACAAAAATCTCCAAGATTTTTCCAGTGACCTGTCAATTTATCTGTTGGCAGCCCGTGTTGATTCTGGATGGCACCGTCGGCATGCATCTCTACCGGATCGCGCAGGAGGCCTCGATGAATGCCATCAAAGGCGGAAAAGCCAAACGCATTAACATCCGGCTAAAACGGTCCGGTGAGAGACTGTTTTTAAGCGTGGCGGACAACGGCGTCGGATTCCATACCCAGCCTTCACGGCAGGGCATGGGGCTGAAAATCATGGGCTATCGGGCCAAAATGATTGGCGCGGTCTTACAATTCAAATCACACCTCCATCGCGGCACGGTTGTCACCTGCTCGCTGGCCCAAAAATAATCACGCGGAATTCCTGGAGCAACAGTGAAATACAAAATATTTATTGTCGATGATCACGCCGTCTTCAGAGACGGCCTTCAGCGTCTTGTGAATCTCGAACCGGACCTGTCCGTCTGCGGTCAAGCCGGGGACGCGGAGGAAGCGCTGGAGAAAGCGCCGCTCCTCAACCCGGATCTGACCATCGTCGATGTCTCACTTGAAGGAACCAACGGCATTGATCTGACGAAGAGCTTGCGGGCCCGCTTTCCCAAAATGCGCATCCTTGTCTTGTCGATGCACAAGGAGATGCTGTATGCCGAACGCGCGTTGCGAGCGGGCGCCAACGGGTACATCATGAAGCGGGAGAGCGGAGAAACGCTGATCGCCGCCATCCGCCAGGTGGTCAGCGGTCACACGTACATCAGCCAAGAGTTTAATGCGCATCTCTTAGAAAAACTATCGAATCAGAAAATGGAACCTCAAGGGTCGGCCATCGAGAGCCTCACGGATCGGGAGTTGGAAATATTCCGGATGATCGGTCAGGGGTACGGAACGAAGCAAATCGCCGATAAACTTCATCTGAGCATGAAGACTGTCATCTTTCACCGTGCTAATATACGAACGAAATTGAATCTGAACAGCACGTCTGAATTAGTGCAGCTGGCCATCCATTCGGATTCCAGCGAAAAATAATATGATGTGCGTATGGAATCGCACAATAAACAACTGCCAACCCAAACGTCCGTCCGAAAAATTCTCATTGTTGATGATCATGCTGTTTTCCGGGATGGACTTCAGCGTCTGATCAGCCTCGAAAAGGGACTGGAAGTCTGCGCGCAGGCGGCGGACGGCAATGAAGCACTGGACAAAGCCGCGCAATACAATCCGGACATGACGATCATCGATGTGGTCATGGAAGGCATGAACGGGATTGAATTGACCAAAGCGCTGCGGGCTCGATATCCGAAAATGAGACTTTTGGTATTGTCGATGCACAAAGAAATCCTCTATGCCGAGAGAGCTTTAAGGGCGGGCGCTAACGGCTATATTATGAAACGAGAAAACGGAGCCACGTTGATGGCGGCCATCCGCTCCGTCTTAGACGGACAAACCTACGTTAGTTCGGAGTTTAATGCGCATCTTTTGGCCAAATTATCCAACCCCAAGGGAGATACGAATGTCCCTGCCACCGAGAGATTGACCGATCGCGAGATGGAAGTATTCCGTTTGATCGGCCAAGGGTATGGGACCAAACAGATCGCCGACGATCTTCATCTGAGCATGAAAACGATCATTTTTCACCGCACCAACATCCGAACAAAACTGAATATGAACAGCACCTTTGAATTGGTGCAGTTTGCCATCCATCACGACGAAAAAACTCCGACCTAAGCACCCGAACCGCATATACCAAGCATAACGCTTGGTTAAAAAGTAAATAAATACTTGACATACAACTATCTGTTTGATACCTTTTAGTATCGTACTCCCAGGACACATTCAAACAATAAATTCAGGAGGCCTTCTATGTATCTAGGAGTGTATGTCTTTATCGGTGGAACGATCGCTGTCGGAGCGGGTCTAGGTTTTTGGCTTCAGGGAAAGCTTGAAGAGACACATCAGGATATCCAATTGCCTTCCGCCTTCAAGAACGCCGCCTAAGTGCAGGGAGGATCCACGTGATGAACGCCTCGGCGACGATAGAGGCCGCATGGCCTCTAAGCGAAACATGGCAGAGGGCGCGGACTCTCGTAATGTCCGAGGCTCTGTCGCCGGAACGTATTCTTTTCTTTTTTGGAAAAGAGTCATCACTCGAAATTCTCGAATTGCTCAGCCAAACCTTTGAGAACTTGGAGGGGAGACATATTCTTAATGCCATTCGAGACCGTACCGCTCCCGATTCGAGCCCGGTAGTTCAAGTTCTCCATGCGCGCTTGCCGGGCCTGCTCGAGACACAAGCGGCCTTGGCTGTCTCCCGTTCTGGCGCTGCGAGCGTCGGCGACTCTTCAAAACAGATCCACGTCTTCTTGCTGCTCGTTTCGCCCGATGGGAAACGAACGTCTGACCGCGCTTATTTACGCCGAGCGTCCGGACTTTTTTCCGCAAGGAAATACTTGGCGATCCGCCTCTCGAGACTGCTCTCGGCGGAAGCCGTGATCGAGGCGATTCGAGAGGCCGAAGCCCGCTGAAGTTAATCGATCCTCACGTCATCCCCCGCGCCTGCCTGCCGGTAGGCAGGGTCATCGCCTTCGCGTTCGCTCCGGTGAAATTTCTCCCCGCCAAGCGGGGCCGCTGTTTTTGTTCGAGCAGGGACGAGAACTCGGCCTTGCCAATTAAATACTTCGGAAGGCCTCAAACACTCGTCCCTAGACGCCCAAACAAAAACAGCTGAAATTTCAAGTCGCTCTCTGCGAAGGCGGCGACCCTCGCCAGAAAAGATGGGAAATCGTCTGCCAAAAAGGCACAATAATTCGAATGTCATGAATGAACATGAAACCTAGTTTTCGTGCCACGGAGCTCCCATCATGAGGTCTCTTTATCGAATTGTCTTTGAAAGTGTTCTGGTGAGCCTTTTAGGGTTTTCATTGGTGGTTGCTTCTGAGAAGAATGATCGTACGGATATGGTTGAGGTCTCGGTTGTACCTCGAATGACTAAAAATCCTTCTGGGAGCAATACGTATTTGTACACAGTAATCAGTTCGGCGCGGAGTCTTCGACCGGTATCACTCTTTGCTCTTGAGTTGGGAGACTCTCTTCCACCTATTACGAATCTTCATACGCCGAAGGGTTGGACAGAGGCAAACTGCAGTCAAACACCTCCGAAAATTTGTTGGTTTTGGAATGGATTTGATGAAGGAAAGCTTATTCCGGGTGGACAGTTAGCTGGGTTCGGATTTGATAGTCGCTTGAAAGCAAAAAAAATTAAATACTTTACAGGAAATAATCCTTCTAAAGGTCAAATTAATGATGCGGATGCCTTTTTAAACGGATTTGTGATCGGTGAAACCGATGGTCCTAAGTATGACATTCCCAGTGCTGTTGTGAAATTTATTGAGCTTCGTGAGCAATGTGATCATTGGAGTGGTGAGCCTCCTTATGACAAGGATCGATCCGAAGAAATTAACCGAAATATCAAGACGCTCCATTGTGACAGCCTTGATGCTCAAAAGAATGAGTTGCTCAAGACATATAAAAGTAACGAAGAAGTGTCCGATGTTTTGGAGTCCCAAGATAATCGATGAATCTTAGATGCCAGGACGGCAGGGGGTGCATGAGCGTGCGCGGGCAAGTGGCGATCGTGACGGGCGGGAGCCGGGGTATTGGACGCGGGATTGTCGAGCGGTTTCTTGCCGAGGGGCTTAGCGTTGTTATTGCGGATCGGGATGTAAAAGCTTGGCGCGCGGCTGAAGCGGAGCTCAAAACGATTGGCGATTGCCTGTTTGTGCGGACCGATGTTTCCAAGGAAGCGCAGGTTCGTCGCTGTGTCCAGGAAACCGTCCGGCGTTTCGGTCGCTTAGATATCCGGATCAATAACGCCGGGATCGCAGATCCCATCTTGAATCTTCATGTGAAGCGGTGGTATCTAATTAAATCAGCATTATAGGCGTTTGAGGTAATGGCGGACGTCATCGTGAGAGCCGGCAAGAACAAATGTCAGGCGATTTTCTCCTATCACGTAGAGAACACGCCACCGGATTCCGGCTCTTGCTTCCCAGAGGTGACCGCGTAACTGGGTCAGGCCCAATCCTGGTGTCTTATGCCCAGTCTCGTAGTAATCGATCACGGCACCCACTGCAGCTTTGACGCCCTCTTTGATAGGGGAATCAAACTTCTTAAGAATTCGTAGAAAGGCCGGGACGTAGACGACTTCCACGACTATAGATGGGCAAGAAACTTTTTAGCGGATTTTGATGACTTGAATGTTTTGCCGCCTGGTTCCTTCGCAAGACTCTCAAGCTTGGCCAGCTCGGCGACTGAGTAGTCGCCTCGTTTCTCTTCGACGGGCGCGATTTCAACATGACCGTCGTGCAGGAAAAATCCCAGCTTCATGTGCGTGAGGTGAAGCTTAAATATTTTGCGGATCGGGGCGGGCACAACCGTTTGGCCATTTTTTCCGATGGGCGATGTCGCAATAAGCTTAGTCATCCTATACTCCTATTATCCTAGATTCCTAATTAAGGATAGCAGGCTTTTATCTGGTTGTCAATGTTGATTTGGGGTTGGCGAAGCGAAATGTTTCAATTGCGACGCGTCTTTCCAGCGCAATTGATTCTTAGATTTATACGATAATTTAACGTTACCTCAGGGTTTTACAAGGACTCTAATCATTAAGCGGATCATGCCGCTATCTGATGGTGAATGAAGGAGAATTGATATGGCTAAAACCATGACAAAAAGAAATCCAGTGGGCTGGTTTGAAATTCCAACCCATGACATCAAGAGGGCCAAAGCGTTCTACGAAAAGGCTTTTGACTTTAAGCTCGAAGCTCCTATGAAGATGGAAGGTTTTGAAATGTCCTTCTTTCCGATGGAGCGCGGCGCCGAGGGGGCGGCGGGATCGCTCATCCAAGGGGCCGGCTACAAACCGTCCCATGAGGGAGCGTTGGTTTATTTTAACTCAGACGACATCCAGGCCACCGAAAAGAAAATCACGGCCAATGGCGGTCGCGTGCACAAACCGAAATTCAGCATTGGTCAATACGGCTTTATTTCCATCTGCGAAGACTCCGAAGGCAATCGCATCGCGCTGCATTCGATGTCCTAAGGACCGCCCGCCACCGCGATTAGAGGCGCTGGGTTTTCCAGTGGCCTTGGCGGAAAATGATGGCGCTGACGACGGCGAGGGCGGAGAAGGAGAGCGTCACTGCCAGAAAAGCGCCTTGCGGGCCCATCTTTAGAACGGTGGAAAAGAGATAGGCGACGGGAATTTCAAAAACCCAGAATACGAAAAAATTGATGTAGGTGGGCGTCCAGGTGTCGCCTGCTCCGTTGAAGGATTGGGTCAGGACCATACCGAACGCATAAAAAAGAAAACCGGACGTCACTGTTCTTAGGCAGGCGACCGCATAGGAATAGACGACGCTATCTGTTGTAAACCATCCGATAATGACGGGCGCAAAGACCATAAAAATAAGCCCCATTACACCAAGAAAGGCGAGGTTGTAAAGGCCGGCCAGCCACACCGCTTTTTCGGCGCGGTCGGGCTTCTTGGCTCCCAAGGATTGGCCGACCATCGTGGCGGCGGCGTTGCTGAGTCCAAAAGCCGGAAAAAGAGCGAAGAGCATCACGCGGATGCCGATCGTATAACCGGCCACGGCGGCGCTCCCGAAGCTGGATACGACGCGCACCATTCCGATCCAGCTCGCGGTTGAGATAAAGATTTGGAAGGTCCCTGAGGCGGAAAGCTTGATGATTTTCCACATGATCACGGGCTGCAGCGTCCAGTGACGGGCGTGCGCTTTGACGCGGCCTTGTCCTCTAAACAAATGCGAGAGGCTGTAGAGCGCGCCGATGCCTCGGGCCAAGGTGGTGGCGCAAGCCGCGCCGGTGACGCCGAGTTTTGGAAAGTGCATAAGCCCAAACACGAAACAGGGAGCCAAGATAAGGTTCAGGAGGTTGGATAAGGCTAGAGCGCGCATGGCAATCGTGCCGTCGCCGGCACCCCGAAAAATCGCATTGCCCAAAAAGAGTAGAAGGATGACGGCATTGCCGCTGAACATCACGCGCATGTACGGAACCGCATAGGCAACAAGCTCCGGCGACCCGCCCATCAGGGCCAAAAGCGGACCCGCCAGACTGACGCCCACCGCGCCCATGAGCGCCGAGACGCAGACGCCTAAAATTAAGATTTGCGCCGCCGTCATCGACGCGCCTTCCGGATCGTGCTCGCCGATGCGGCGGGACACGGTAGCCATCGCGCCGATACTTAACCCGAAAGCGACCGTGTAAACGATCGTGAGCAGCGATTCTGTCAGTCCGATGGTCGCAATCGCATTCGGTCCAAGGCGTCCCACGAAGAAAATGTCGGTGACGGCGAACACACTTTCCATCGCCATCTCGACCACCATCGGAATTCCCAGCAAAATCACGGCTTTGCTAATCGAGCCTTCGGTGTAATCCCGGGGAACGCCGCGAATCGCTTCCCCCAGAGTTCTCCATATCTTTTTTATCAGAGTCATATCTGCTTAATTTTACGTATTTCAGCGTCGTCGAAACCGGACTCTCCGCGCTGTAGAACCTAAAAGATTGCTTGTCCGTTGCCCTTTCATTAACGAACTTTTAATAGATCCGCAATGGTCTCTGAACACCCACCCGGGGTACTCTCAAAGTAGCTGTTCAAAATAAGAATTAAGGAGGCAGTTATGTACGTCCTCGTGTATGCGTTTATTTCGGCTGTTGTGGGGATCAGCGTGGGTGTCGGGTTGTGGCTTCAGGGGCAGCTTGAACAGTCGCATCAGGACATTCATGTTCCTTCTCCCATGGTGAGAACGGCGAAAGCCGCCTAATTGGAACCCATTCAAATGAGGAGATGGCGGTGAGCCGGCTTATTGTGAGATCCTTCTTTTTGGCCGTTGTGATCTCGGCTGGGACTGCGAAGACATTCGCGGTCTGGCCGCCATCGACCTCTTTTGAAGCGGCGTCCGTGACGTCGCCCGCGGGCAGCGCGCTAACCAAGCTTGAACAGGATGAACAGCGTTTGGCCAAGATCATTCAGGAAATCGAGGACGATGAAGCCGCGCTGAAAGCTAACGCGTCATTAACTTCTCAGTAATGGTCCTTTAACCGGTCTTCCGGATAGTCTGATGGATCTGGCCATGTTTCAATAAAGGGGAACTTTAAAAATGAAATATGAAATCAAAGACCGGCGTGAAGGGTATTGTCTTTTTTCAGCGGAAGGGGAATCGTTTAAGGAGGTTGTCGAACTCGCCTTAAGAAAAAAGATCAGCCTCTGTGCGACGGATCTGTCACGAGTCGATTTGTCCGGTGTCAATTTTTCGAAAGCCGATCTCCGGCGTGCAGACTTGTCAAAATCAAAACTGTCCGGTGGTAATTTCTATGGAGCCAATTTGTCGCGCTCCACTCTTGCCGAAGCTGATCTGTCCGGGGCTAATTTATACGCGGCGGATCTGTCCGGCGCGAATTTGTCGAATGTGAATCTTGCCCATTCCGACCTGTCGGGTTCGGACTTGTCAGGAGCCAATCTCTCCGGTACGAATCTATCCGATGCCGATTTGCTCGGAGCGCTTATTCTCAAAAGGTGATGAGCTTCCGTATAATGTGAAGCGTTTCACGTCTTCACTTTTAACGGAGGTTCAATATGACGTTTGTCGCATGGATTATTTTTGTGTTGGCCGCGGCTCTTGAAGTGGGCGGAGATGCGGTTATCCGGACGGGACTGCGAAAAAGCGCGCTGGCTTATATCGTCGGCGGATTTTTGATGTTGGGCTGTTACGGACTTGTCGTGAACATGGTGAAGTGGGACTTCTCTAAGCTGCTCGGCGTGTACGTGGCTATTTTTGCGGTCGTCAGTATTCTTGTTGGACGTTTTGTGTTTGCCGAAACCATTCCGACGTCGACATGGATTGGACTCGCGATCATTGTCCTCGGCGGGTGCGTCATTCAGTTCGGCTGATTCTTTAAAATTCCAAATGCAGGCGGACGGCTCCTACCGAAACAGGTCCCCGGTCGATGTTGTATCCGGGATGAAAAATTTCCTGAAAATCAAAGGTCAACGTGAGATGATTGATGATTCGTGCGGCGTAATACGTTTCGAGAATGTTCTCAGTTCCGTAATTTAAATGCCCGTCACCCAGAAGAAACCCATCACCCCCGGCCGCCAGATAGGCGCGATGGTCCGGAGAAAGAGCGTTCACGAGCGCCGCAAGTCCCACGTTGTCATTCAGGCGATTCCATTTCCTTCCTTTTAATACTGCTCCTGCGCTCGCCGTTCGATCGACTTCGTCGAACGCCCAGGTTTCGGTATGCCCATCGTCCCACCCCAGTCGCATGAACCCACCGAGAACTGTCGTGATTTCCTGCTCGGCGTTAAAACCAAAACCATATTTTCGGCTTCCTGTCTCGCGCGTTTGAGTGATATCCGGATTTATCGGACTCAAGTTAAGGGCCGTACGGTAATGGCCCATGTCCGCGTTATTCCAAAACGCTAAAAGACGCACCGCTCCAGGGTGACCCGAAATTTCATGATCGTGTTCCAGCTCCGTCACTTCGCCATTTTCTTTTGTGGGGTCATCTTCTAAATGCGATCCGTTCGCTTCTTGCGGTTCAAGAAACCCGCCGCCGCGCCAACTCCAAGCGTCCCATGTAAATTCCGTCGCGGCTCCCCAGGTATATCCGCGCGTGTCGGCGGGATAGTCCCACGCCGCATTGGTGGTCAATCCCCAATTCATAAATTGCATACGTGGGTCATGACTGTATTGGTTGTTGTCAAAAATATCGGTCGCGCTTAATTTCCCGAAGGTGAGAGTGACACGTCTTGAGTCCTGCACGAAAGCTAGTTGGTTGGCGGAGTCTTCCAATGGGGTTGTCGTACCGCCGAAGCCAATGGTTTGTCGAATGAACAGGCGCGCCATGGCGATCCTAAGCGCCCGCGTTCCTACGCGCGCGCCTTCATCATTCGGGACGCCCGCCAGGCCTAATCCGCCGCTCATGCCGCTGCCGGCGGTCGCTTCCGGATCGAAATACAGCGCGGCTCCGTGCCATAAGCGAAGTCCGGAGAAAACGGTTGCTGTGAATGTCATCTGCGCATCAAAGTCATTGGCCAGGCTGTTCGGTCCGGAATAAGGCGAATGAAACGGGGCATGCGCCTGAGGGATCAGGGTGGTTTGTCCATGCAGATTCCACAATTCAAGATTGTCTGCGCAGACAGCCGCAGGCATAAGAAAACCGCAAAAAAGAAGCAGGGGTAAACGAGGCATTGTGAAATTCTACTACTTGGGCCCGCGCTTCATTTTTTTAGATGAAACATTCGCGAACCATTGCGCGTCTAATGAAAAGAATAGTTATTTGGATTGTTCGCCCGGGGGTCAGTTATGAAACGTGACGAAAAATTGTTCTCAAGTTTGCTCGGTGAGATTCGATGCATTCAGGAGTTGGTGAGCGTTATTGAACAAGAGTCGGTCAGTGTGGAAGAAGCCGTGGGTCTCATCAGCGGGATCCAGCGTGATATCGTCCAACTTTACCGCGCCGCCCAATAAGGTTCCGGCAGAACGCCGGTTCTATGCCCGAAGCTCCTGAATATAAGAAAGCGTTGCTCCTTTGGCGTCTGCGCCGGGATCTGGAAGCGTTCAAAGCGTTGTGCCTTCAATTTGACCGCCAGGGCATCAGCAAACCCGAACTCCGAAAATTCCTCGTCGAAATCAATTGCTATTATGAAGACCTCCGGCAGCGTTTGCGCCACAATTAACCCGCCGGAGATTTTCTATGCGTTACTTTACTCCTTTCAAAAGAGTCGTTTGCTTAATCGCGGTCCTTCCTTGGACCGGATGTCTCGGTAAAGCGCCTCTTCGCCCGACTCCTTCCGCGCAAACGCCGGAAATCCCCAAAAATGATCTTTCTTCGCATCTGATGGGTCGCTGGGAGCTCCCCGGAAAAGCAGGAAATGTCAAAACGATGATTTTTGAACCTGGAGGCAAGCTGACTTTTGAAGGAGGATTGGATTATTTCAATCCAGCCGAATGGCAATTGGATTCGCAAAACAAAGAACTTAAATTGTCGTTTCCTCAGACGCCGAATGAAAAGCTTGATATTTTTCACATGTATGTGGGTCAGGGCGTCCAAGCCTTTAACCGTGCACGAAAAGAAGTCACCTATCATTTTGATGCTCAAACCTGGAGCCTTTTGATCGCCGGCTGGACCTATTCCAAGCCCGATAATCCCATCGCCGCACCGCTGGCCGAACCCGTCCTTCATTAACGCCTCCTTAACGCCCCCTTAATGGTGACCTTATGGGGTCCCGCGTTATCCTTGAAGTGGAGGTAGACATCATGAAAAACCTAAAGAAGATTGCCCCATTGATTTTATGTCTCTCGGCTATGCCGGGCATGGCCGTCCGAGCATATGCGGTATGGCCGCCGTCTACCATGCTGGCCGAGGCATCCGCTCCGGCTCCCATCACGAATTCTTCGGAAAGCCTTTCCGAGACGTCTAAGCATGCTCAAGAGATCGTGGATAAGTTGGATGCCGATGAACGCCGGCTGCAGGCCGTGCTGCAGGCTATAGAGGAAGACAAAAAGAAACTTAAGGAGCAGGACAATGGACATTCTGTACGTTAGTGTGATGGTCGGACTGGTCGTGTTATCGATCGGTCTTATCGTGCTTTGCGAAAAGCTTTAGTAAGGAGAATTTTATGTTGATCACCTATTGGATCGGCGGCATCGTCTCATTTTTAATTCTGGTCTACCTGTTGGTAGCCCTTTTGAAACCGGAGATTTTCTAATGAACACAAACAACTTTGTTCAATGCGCCATTTATATGGCGGTATTGCTGGCTCTCGTGAAACCGTTGGGGCTTTATATGGCCTGGGTGTACGAAGGGGAGCTGACATTTCTGGGGCCGATCGAGCGATTGATCTACAAGCTCTCCGGCGCGCGCACGGAAGAAATGGGTTGGAAAACCTATGCCGTGGCGATGATGTTGTTTAACGCGGTGGGAATGATCGTGGTTTACCTTTTGCAGCGAGCCCAAGTGCACCTGCCGCTGAATCCCATGGCGATGACTCCGGTGTCGCCCGACTCTTCCTTTAATACAGCGGTGAGCTTTGCCACGAACACCAATTGGCAGGGCTACGGCGGCGAGACGACAATGAGCTATTTGACTCAGATGATGGCTCTGACCGTGCAAAACTTTTTGTCGGCGGCGACAGGCATGGCGGTTCTCGTGGCGATGATCCGGGGCTTCGCGCGTAAAAAATCAGAGACCATCGGAAATTTCTGGGTGGATCTCGTACGCACTACCTTATATATCTTGGTGCCGCTGTCGGTCGTGTTCACGCTTTTCTTAGTATGGCAGGGCGTGCCCCAAACGTTCAAATCAAGCGTCACTGTCCCTCTCGTTCAAGCGACCACTGACTCCAACAAAAAGCCAGTGACCGAGCAAGTAATTGCGGTCGGTCCGGTAGCGTCGCAAGAAGCCATCAAGATGTTGGGGACTAATGGCGGCGGCTATTTCAATGTGAATTCCGCGCATCCGTACGAGAACCCTACGCCGTTTAGCAACTTCATTGAACTGCAGGCCATTCTTTTGATCGCGGCAGCCCTGTGCTACACCTTCGGCAAGATGGTCGGCCGGCCGCGGGAAGGATGGGGGCTCTTGGCGGCTATGACGATTATTTTTGTTCCATTCTTATGGCTTTGCGTATCGATGGAACAAGGGGGGAATCCCGCTTTTACAAAACTGGGAGTCAGCCAGGCGACCACGGCTCTGCAGCCAGGCGGAAATATGGAAGGAAAGGATGTGCGCTTTGGTATTGCGACGTCTGCTCTGTGGGCGACGGCGACTACGGCCGCGTCCAATGGCTCCGTCAACGCCATGCATGATTCCTTTATGCCCTTAGGCGGCCTTGCTCCGATGATTTTGATCAAACTCGGTGAAGTGATCTATGGAGGGGTTGGCTCCGGACTCTACGGAATGCTGATCTTTGTGCTCATCGCTGTTTTTCTAGCGGGACTGATGGTGGGTCGTACGCCCGAATATCTAGGAAAGAAAATCGAGGCTTACGAAGTAAAAATGGCGTCGATTGCGACGCTGGTTCCGGGATTCCTAGTGCTCATGGGAACGGCGGTCGCCGTCGTGACAGCGGTAGGGAAAGCCGGAATTGCCAATCCCGGGCCGCATGGATTCAGCGAAGTTTTATATGCCTTTGCCTCGGCCGGCAATAATAACGGCAGCGCTTTCGCTGGCTTGAGCGCCAATACGCCTTTTTACAACACGATGCTGGGAGTGGCGATGTTCTTTGCCCGCTATTGGGTCATCATTCCTGTACTCGCGATTGCGGGGTCGCTCGCGAAAAAGAAAATTGTACCGGAGAGCCCCGGCACGCTCCCGACGGATACGCCGCTCTTTGTTTTCTTTTTGGTTTCTGTCGTTCTTATTGTCGGCGCTTTAACGTTCATTCCGGCTTTGTCTTTAGGGCCAATTGTCGAACATCTCATGATGGTGTCGTAAGGAGAATTTTATGACTAGTGAAAGAAAGAATCGCTCATTGTTTGACCCGACCATTTTTAAACCGGCGCTGTGGGAATCCGTCAAGAAGTTGGATCCCCGGCATCAAATTCGCAACCCGGTCATGTTTGTGGTCGAAATCGGCAGCATTTTGACGACGGGGTTGTGGTTTCAGGCCCTCGCCGGCCATGGCGAAGCGTCCTCCGGATTTATTCTTGCGGTCTCGCTTTGGCTATGGTTCACCGTCATTTTTGCGAACTTTGCCGAAGCGATGGCCGAAGGCCGCGGCAAAGCTCAAGCGGCTAACTTGCGCAAATCAAGGCAGGATACGCCGGCCAAGAAACTACTCGATGGAAAACGCGGTTTAAAACCGGTCGTGGTCTCCGCTTCCACGCTTCGAAAAGGCGATGTGGTGATTGTTGAAGCCGGAGATTTTATTCCGATGGACGGAGAAGTCATCGAAGGCGTCGCTTCCGTCAACGAAGCGGCGATCACGGGTGAGAGCGCGCCGGTCATTCGGGAATCTGGCGGCGACCGAAGCGCGGTCACGGGCGGCACAAATGTGTTATCCGACTGGCTCGTGATTCGAATTACGTCCAACCCCGGTGAGACATTTCTGGACCGGATGATCAGCATGGTGGAAGGCGCTAAACGTCAAAAGACGCCAAACGAAATTGCTCTCAACATTCTACTCGCGGGGATGACCATCATCTTCTTGTTCGCCACGGTGACGCTCTTGCCGTTTTCGATCTTTGCGGTCAGCTCGGCGGGTTCCGGTGCAGTCGTCACCGTGACGGTTCTTGTCGCGCTGCTCGTTTGTTTAATCCCGACGACGATCGGCGGTCTTTTGCCGGCGATCGGTATTGCCGGGATGGACCGTATGATTCAAGCTAACGTCATTGCGATGTCGGGACGCGCAGTCGAAGCGGCAGGCGATGTCGATGTGCTGCTGTTGGATAAAACCGGCACCATCACGCTCGGCAACAGGCAAGCGGTGGAATTCATTTGTACCGATGGTATCGGCCCAGAAATTTTGGCGGATGCCGCGCAGATCTCGTCACTGTCCGACGAAACGCCGGAGGGCCGCAGCATCGTCGTTCTCGCCAAAGACAAATACAACATTCGCGAGCGTCAGGTCCATGAACTGGGAGCGACATTTATTCCGTTCACCGCGCAGACCCGCATGAGCGGCGTTGACTTAAATGATGGACGCCACATCCGCAAAGGGGCGACGGATGCCATTGAAGCTTATGTGAAATCTCAGGGTGGAGTATTTCCCACGGAGGCGCGGTCCGCTGTCGAAAGAATTGCCCGATCCGGGGGGACGCCGCTGGTGGTCGCTGATCGCGATCACGTCCTGGGTGTCGTCTATCTGAAAGACATCGTGAAAGGCGGTATTAAGGAACGCTTCGCAGAACTGCGCCGCATGGGGATTAAGACGGTGATGATCACCGGAGACAATCCGCTCACGGCCGCCGCGATTGCGGCAGAAGCCGGTGTCGATGATTTCTTGGCGCAGGCCACTCCTGAAACGAAATTAAAACTGATTCGAGATACGCAGACCGGCGGCAGGCTCGTCGCGATGACTGGCGATGGGACGAATGACGCGCCCGCGCTCGCGCAGGCGGACGTCGCGGTGGCGATGAACACCGGAACGCAAGCGGCCAAAGAAGCCGGCAATATGGTGGATTTGGATTCCAATCCAACGAAGCTCATCGAGATCGTCGAGATCGGCAAGCAGCTGCTCATCACACGCGGCGCGCTCACGACGTTTTCCATCGCCAATGACGTCTCGAAGTATTTCGCCATTATCCCGGCGGCGTTTGCGGGGACGTATCCCGTGCTCAAAGCGCTGAATATCATGCATCTGGCGACGCCGACGAGCGCGATCATGTCGGCGGTTATCTTTAATGCGATTGTCATCATCCTTCTGATTCCGTTGTCATTGCGCGGGGTGAAATATCGCGCGGTGGGCGCAAGTCGTCTGCTTCGGGATCACATTGTGATTTACGGCATTGGCGGCGTCATCGCGCCATTCATCGGCATTAAGGCGATCGACATGCTGCTCGTCGCCATGCATTTGGCATAAGGAGACATGTATGTACATGGAACAACTCAAAACGTCTATTCTTGCTACCCTCGTTCTAACGGTCGTGACCGGTATCGGTTATCCGCTCGTGATGACCGGACTTTCGAAAGCGCTTTTTCCGTCTCAAGCGGAGGGTAGCCTTATTGTCCGGGACGGCAAGGCTCTCGGGTCGCATTTGATCGGCCAGCCGTTTGACGACCCGAAATATTTCTGGAGCAGGATCTCGGCCACGGGGCCCGCTGCTTACAACGCGTCGAATTCTTCCGGGTCCAATCTCGGGCCGCTCAATCCGGCGCTCGTACAGGAAGTTCAAGGCCGTATTGATGCCTTGAAGAAAGCGGATCCGGACAACCAAGAAGCGATTCCCGTGGATCTCGTCACCTCTTCGGCCAGCGGATTGGATCCGCATATTACGCCGGCGGCGGCCCTTTATCAACTGAAACGGGTCGCGAAGGTTCGTGGTCTATCCGAGGACATCGTGGCGAACCTCGTCGCCCAGAATACCGAAGGCCGATTTTTGCATTTGCTCGGCGAAGCGGGCGTTAATGTGCTCGAGCTCAATCTGGCGTTGGATGCCCTGAAGAGGTAACCTATGGGTCATGGACATCCGGCCGGATCCTGATCAACTCCTCAAAATCGCGCAAGCCGAAGATCCCTCTTCGCGCCGCGGCAAACTAAAGCTTTTTTTCGGCGCCAACGCGGGCGTCGGAAAGACTTATTCGATGTTGGAAGCGGCCCGTCAACGCAAAAAAGACGGCGTCGATGTTCTTGTTGGAGTCGTCGAGACTCACGGCCGTAGTGAGACGGCTGCTCTGGTTGAAGGCTTGGAAATCCTGCCGAAAAAAGACGTTCCCTACAAAGGGTTTACTCTCAAAGAATTCGATATAGACGGGGCGCTCGCGCGCAAACCAGAACTCATTCTGGTCGATGAACTGGCCCATACGAACGCCCCCGGATCGCGTCATCCTAAACGTTGGCAGGATATTGAAGAGCTGCTGGATGCGGGCATCAACGTCTACACCACCCTGAACGTCCAGCATTGGGAAAGTCTCAACGACAAAGTCGCGCAGGTGACCGGCGTCGTCGTGCGTGAGACCGTGCCCGATTCTTTCCTGGAACGAACGCATGACCTGGAACTTGTCGATATTTCTCCCGAAGACTTGCTCAAGCGTTTGAAGGAAGGCAAAGTGTATATGGGCGAGCAGGCCGAACGCGCGGCGGAGAATTTTTTCAAGCCTGATAATTTGACGGCGCTCAGGGAGTTGGCTCTGCGCCACGCGGCCGAACGTGTGGCCGAATCCGGCGTGTCGCGAGTGCGAGAACAGCTTTTGGTCAGCGTGACCGGCAGTCCCATGTCGCCTCGGCTCGTCCGCGCGACGGCGCGCCTGGCCTCGAGTCTCAAAGCCGAGTGGACGGCGATTCATGTGGAAACGCCGTCGTCGGTTCAGCAGTCGGCTGAAACGAAAGATAGATTGATCCGCACTTTTAAATTGGCTGAACAGTTGGGCGGCACTCCGGTCACGCTCAGCGGCGCTCATGTCGTCCAGGAAATTCTGCAGTACGCCCGCTCTCACAATGTCACAAAAATCATTTTGGGCAAACCCGCCCGGGCGCGCTGGCGCGAATGGTTGTTTGGCTCGGTGGTCAACGAAATCGCCCGGCAAGGAGGCGACATCGATCTCTATATCATTTCCGGCGAAGGCACCGATTTTTCGTCGCGCCGAAACGTCCAGGAAAAAAGAGAATCGC
>Ga0206939_10017_pt1 | contig 50962 bp, 50 predicted proteins | sample Alteio_BWOrgHeat_10_FD_152921 | JGI IMG/M metagenome (GOLD analysis project Ga0206939, IMG submission 152921) | Enriched cells from forest soil in Barre Woods Harvard Forest LTER site, Petersham, Massachusetts, United States -... | ecosystem: Environmental > Terrestrial > Soil > Temperate forest >... | reverse complement strand
CAGCCATGGTTGTTATAGGTAACATCAGTCTGCTTGCCATGAAATCGTGGGCCACAGGAAAAGTTCCCGCCAAACCGTCGAGAAGGTCCACATGAAGACTATCGAAAAAATGAGGCGGGTGCCACGAAATCTCACGGACGGAGCATGAGTGCGGTTGATCGCAGGAACAATGCACATGTCTCCCTTGAAACGGGCCTCAGGAATCAAGCACACTCAAGTTTTGATGACGCCTAGCCATATTGAATTCGGGGCCCCAAGCGCTGGGGCGCTGAGATCCGAGCCCGGAGAGGCATTTCGTCACCCATGCGCGTCTTAGTGACGGGCGGCGCTGGCTATATTGGCAGCGTAGTGGTGGAGGAACTGCTGGCGCAGGGCGAGACCGCGGTTGTTTATGACAACCTGAGCAAAGGGCACCGCGAGAGCGTCGCGCCGGGCGCCGAATTCATTCGCGGCGAGCTCCTCGATAAAGAAACGCTCCAGCGTGCCCTCGTGGAGCACAGGATCGAGGCCGTCATCCACATGGCGGCGGACTCACTCGTCGGAGAGTCGTTTCAGAATCCAGCGAAGTATTACGCCAACAACGTAATCGCCAGCCTTTCCTTACTTGAGGCCATGCGGGCAGCGCGTGTTCCGCGGATCGTGCTCTCTTCGACTGCGGCCGTCTATGGCGAACCGGAAAAGCAGCCCATCCGGGAATGCGACCCGACATGCCCGACCAATCCTTATGGGGAGACGAAGCTTGCGCTCGAAAAAGCTCTGCACTGGTGCGAACAGGCATATGGCCTGCGCTACATCAGCCTGCGCTATTTCAACGCCGCAGGCGCTACGCAGCGATGCGGCGAGCTCCACGATCCTGAAACTCACGTGATTCCGATTATTTTGCAGGTGGCGTCCGGGCAGCGGCCGTATCTCGAGATTTTTGGGAACGACTATCCCACGCGCGACGGCACTTGCGTCCGCGACTACATCCACGTCAGCGATCTTGCGCGAGCGCATGTGCTGGCGCTTCGGCTGCTACCCGAAAAAAGCGACATTTTCAATCTGGGTTGCGGCGGAGGGTACACAGTTCTGGAAGTCGTCGAAGCAGCGCGCAAGGTGACTGGACATGGGATACCCATTCGCATAGGGTCCAGGCGGGCAGGCGATCCCGCGGTGTTGGTGGCTAGTTCCGAGAAGATTCAGAAGGAACTTGGCTGGCAGCCCCGCCAGCAAGACTTACACTCGATCATTGAGTCGGCATGGACCTGGACGCGCGAGCACGCAAGCCCTCGGAAATAGGGGAGACGACTTGGCTGGCGGCGAAAGCTAAAGGCGAGAGGGATTTAGCGCCGGCGAGGCTGGGCAGCTTGCCGGTCGAGGTGCTCAGCCAGTTCTGTGAGGCTGTTGACGAGCAAATCGGGTGGATAGCTTGCGAGTTTCGTGCTCCCGAGGCCGTAAGTAACACAGCAACACCAGGTGCCGGCATTTCGGGCCGTCTGCACGTCAATTTCGGAATCGCCGACGAGCATGGCTTGTTTAGGAGCGGCCCCGAAATCTCGCAGCAAAACTCCCATACCCGCGGGGTTGGGTTTCTTGGTCTCGAAGCTATTGCCTCCGTAGATGTAACGGAAGTAGGACGCCAATCCCAGCCCTTCGAGAATCTGCCGGCTGAAACGCACGGGCTTGTTTGTGAGCACGGCCATGGGCATGCCGTCGAGCGCAGCCAGGCCTTCGCGCACACCCGGATAGGTCACGGTATTGTCGAGCATGTGTGCGCGATAATAAGAGAGGAAAAAGCCGAGACCCTGCTCACATTGGTCTCGGGTGGTGCCGGGTCCTAGCGCCTGCTCGATCAGCCGAGACGCTCCCTGACCCACGAACCCAAAAATCTGGTCATGCGGCAGAGGCGAATGGCCCATCTCTTTGAGTGTGGCGTTTACGGAAAGGGCGAGATCAGCACCCGAGTCGATGAGCGTGCCATCGAGGTCGAAAATCAGGGCACGAACGTCCGCGAAAGGCGCCGGCTCGGAATTTTGGTTGGCGTGCATGAGAAATGAAGAATTATTTTAGTCGAAAAGGCACCGGCGCCGCGCCTCAAAAAACCGCGCGAGTTTCTTTGAATGAGCAGAGACGGGCTGTTAACATAGCTACTTTTCTCGGCATACGGGAGGCCGTCCTAGCTCATGGCAGAGATCTTTCCCTTTCACGCGTATCGTTACAATCTCGAGCGGGTGAAGCTTGGCGAGGTGATTACGCAGCCCTACGATAAGATCACCCCGACAATGCAGGAACGCTACGCGGCAACAAGTCCATACAATCTGATCACCGTAGAAAAAGGTAAGCCTTCACCAAAGGATTCCCCGGCAGATAACGTCTATACGCGAGCGGAGAGCGCGCTGCGTGAATGGATTCGCGATGGCGTAATGGTGCGCGACGCGCGTCCCGGAATTTATGCTTACTTCCAGGAATATGCAGTTCCGGGGACGACGGAACGGCGCACGCGCAAAGGATTCATCGCTCTTGGGCGCGTCGAGGACTATGCCGCCAGGGTCATCTTTCGGCATGAGCAGACGCTTGCCGGACCCAAAGCCGATCGGCTCGAACTCTTGCGCCATACTCATACTCATACCGGCCAGCTTTTTATGCTTTATACCGACCCGCAGCGGCGAATCGATGCCCTGCTCGATGAGGCGGCGTCGCGGGCACGACCGGACGAGGCTAAGGACGAATATGGTGTGGTGCACCGCGTCTGGCCAGTATTCGATCCGCAAACAATTGCCAGGGTAGTGGAGGCCATGGCAGCTGAGAAACTCGTCATTGCCGACGGGCACCACCGATACGAAACAGCCCTCGCTTACCGGGATGAATGCCGAGCGGGCAGCAGAGACGCCAAACGAGAGGCTCCTTACGAAAAGGCCATGATGACGTTTTTTAACACGCGGGGCGAAGGACTGCTGATCCTGCCCACTCACCGGCTGGTGGCGAATTTGCCTTCGTTCGATCTCGATTCGTTCCGCCGGAAGATCTCTCCGACTTTCGAGCAGGAAGACTATGGGTTCGACAGCGAGGCCGCTCGCGCCGCGGCCTACGAGCGATTCCATCGCGATCTGCTGGCGAGCGGACAAGGCGGAAAAGCTTTCGGGATGTATGCCGGCGGCACTTTTACGCTCCTGCGCCTGCGGCCCAATGCCGACCTGGCGAAACTAATGCCCGGTCTATCGGCAGCGCAACGCCGGCTTGACGTCGTTTTATTGCATCGAGTTCTGATCGAGGATGGCCTAGGTATCACGCCCGCGGCCGTCACGGCCGAGCGAAACATCACCTATGAGCGGGAGATCGGCGCGGCTTTGAATGCTGTGGATCAGAAGCGGGCGCAGATCTGCTTCCTGTTGAATCCGGTTGACGTCGACCAGGTTATGCAGATTGCCCTGGCCGGAGAAGTGCTCCCGCAGAAATCCACAGACTTTTATCCGAAGCTGCTCAGCGGTCTGACGCTGTACAGGATGGATTAAGCCGCGGACTTGTAAACAAATGAAGGCGACTCTGGAACTCTAGTGGCCAAAGCTGCTGATGGCTGCTGCTTCGGAGTCGTACACCTCGAATACGGTGAGCAACTTGGTTACTTGCAGAATTTCCTGGAATTTCGATCCGAGATTAGAAAGTTTTAGCGACGCGCCCTGGGTGCGAGCGCTGTGGTGCGCGGCCACCAAGGTGCCGAGCCCGGCGCTATCGATATAGGTCACGTTATCCATATTCAAGACGATCTTCTTCTTGCCGGCAGCCAGCATTTTCTTAACTTGCTCGCGCAAGGCGTTGCTTTCTTCGCCAAGAACTACACGCCCGTCAAGCCCCACCACACCTATGCCATCGACCTCGCGCACATTGATCTTGAGTGCCATGTTTCGCTCTCCTTTACTTAGTTGGTAGTTGGCTTGTCGGTGCTTTGAGCCGATTGAGGCACCATCGGGCCGGACAGCTCAATAGTAATCCGAACAAGACATATAATAGCCGCACGTGGGGCAACGCAACTTGCACTTATGAGCTTCCAGGCGTGCCGAACACACCGGGCAGAAGCTGGACGGATTCTCGTTCGATTCGTCCATTTGCCCTGGTTCGCGGCAAGAATCGGAGCCAGAGGACTCAAAGCTCATTCGCCGGGATTGCACGAGGGATACGTATAGCATAGAAGCGGTGGAATGGGGAGTTGCGATAGATTTCCGCTATGCTGCCGCCCCAGTGCAGAGCGTTCTTTTGCGGAGCGTTGCAACCAAGGGGCATCGGCAGTCATCTTCTTATATTAGAGGGCTTTTGACAGGGTCGTAAGTCGATGGCTAAGAGAATATACGCGCTCGCAGTGTTCGTGGCGTTGAGTCTTGGAGCAGCCATATGCGCCTCTGGGCAGGTTCGCGGGGGTGCGGGGGCGGCTCGTGGGTTTTCGCGTCCCGTGCGCGCGGCTGTGCCCACGCGGGGGGTTCGCTCTCCTCCGCGCGTTGGAACTCCGCTTAATCCTAATTTCGCACGGATACGTGGCGTGCCTGGCCTCGGTTTTGATTACCCACATCTGGCGGCGATCAGCCGACCGGTTCGAGACGGATTCGGGCGTGAACACCGGCAGATTTTTCCATTCATCACGCCCATTTTCGGGTCGCTGCCCTTGTACTATCCATTCGATTCGGAAATACCCGATTACTATAACGAGGCCGAACAGCAGCCGCAGTTCATCACGCCGCCGGTGCAGCCTCAACTGGCGGCGCCGCCCCCGCTGGAAGGCAATCAGGGAGCTTCCTCCAGTATGCCGCAGGTTCCAGCCCCACCTCCACCTGAGCTCGGGCAGTTGATTCTGGTGCGCCGCGACGGCCAGGTTCTGCTGGCTGTGGCCTTCACCACGCTGCGCGGGCAACTCACCTACATCACACGTGAAGGCACGAGACGTTCATTTCCCATAAGCGAACTGGATAAAACCGCCACGCGTGAAATGAACGATGCCAACGGCACGTCCGTCGCGCTTCCGGATTAACTTCAGAGCAGGTGGCTCACTCTTTGGTCGAACGAAAAGTTTCCGGCATGTAGAAACCGGTCTCGGGCAGACCTGCGCGCTCAAATTGCACGGTTGCGTGGTGGATGCCGAAAGTATTCGCCAGCCGCCCACAAATCTCCGTCAAGATCCTTTCGCTTTGCTCCATATGCATATCGGGAATGCGAATGTGGCAAGACAGTGCGTGATCGTCGGTGCCCAGCGTCCAAATGTGAACATCGTGTACTTCCTGCACGCCGGGAACCTGCAAAATGGCTTGAGCCACTTCAGGAAGACACATCTTTCGCGGCAAGCCTTCAAGGAGTATGTGCCCGGATTCGCGCAGGATTCCTATGCTCGACCACAGTACCAGGCCGGCAATGAGCAGACCGAGCGCCGGATCGAGCCACAACGTCCCGGTTACGCGGATGACGACCGCGCCTGCGAGAATACCGACATTGGAGAGGGCATCGCCGAAATTGTGCACCAGCAACGCGCGTATGTTCAGATCCCTGCGGCCGCGCACCAAACCCAGCGTGATGCCGCCGTTGATGGCGAGCGCCAATAGCGATAAGCCGATCATCCACTGCTCCCGCACCGCAACCGGGTGACGAAAGCGATCGAGCGACCCCCACAACAGCGCCAAGGCCACGAGCAGCAAAAGGATGGAGTTGGCGAATGCCGCAAGCACGCCGGCGCGGCGGTAACCGAATGTTCTCTCGGCATCGGCTGGGCGCCCGGCCCAATGTGCCGCAATCCAGGAGATCAGTATGGTGGGGACATCCGAGAGGTTATGAATCGCGTCACTGAGAAGGGCAATGGAATGACCCAAATAACCACCGAGAAATTCGGCAGCGACCAGGATCAGTGTGGCGAGGAGTGCCGCAGACAGAAATCCGCTAGCCGGCTTTATATGCGAGTGCGCATTGGGGCCGCAGTGCACATGCATCGAGACCATTCTACTCTACAGCCCGGCATGTGCACAGCATGTGCGTCACCCTGGCGCCAACGCTTGAATAGCCAGGATTTAGGAGATCACGTTCTAAGCAACGGGGCTCGGAAAGGCATTTGACTTCGCCGGAAAGCGGCGCCTACTATGCCCATTAACCTTCTATTTACGAAGGCTTTCCGGCCAAGGCGTGGTTTTAACACGGATTATAACGGCGCGATCCCAGCGAGTCTCCGATATGCCGAACAAAGTGGCCAAACTCAGCTTCTGGGGCGTGCGTGGATCCACTCCCACAGTGGACCGGGCCACGTGGCGCTATGGAGGAAACACGCCCTGTCTGGAGTTGATCACGCCGGACGGCGGCCGCTTGATCCTGGATTGCGGCACGGGCGTGCGCATTCTTGGGAATCGATTAGCCGCGGCGGCGGACAAGACCATTGACGCCCAGATTCTGGTCACGCACTACCATTGGGACCACATCCAGGGCATTCCATTTTTTGCGCCCCTCTACTCGCCGCAAAACAAGTTCCACTTTTACAGCTTTCGATCAGAATTTCTGGGCCGCGAGAGCCTCAAGCGTGTTTTTGAGACGCAGATGGCCCACCCTTATTTCCCAGTGGATTTGAGTGCCATGTCGGCAACGCGTGATTTCACCGACATCGCCGGCGGGGATTGTTTCTCAATTGGAGACACACGCGTGACCGCCTGTTGGCTGAACCATCCGCAGGGCTGCCTCGGCTTTCGAATCGAAACTCCAGTGGGCACGATCGTCTATGCCACCGACAACGAGCCGGGAAATCTGGAATACGATCGCAACTTACGACGCCTTGCGGAGGGCGCGGACGTTTTCGTGAATGATGCGCAATATACCCCCGAGCAGTTGGAGACCCATCGGGGCTGGGGCCATTCGAGCTGGCGCGAAGGAGTGCGGATCGCAGAGAGTGCCGGCGTGCGGAACCTGGTCCTCTTCCATCATGACCCGGACTCCTCCGACAAGACCGTGGACGGCATCCTGCGCGATGCGCGAGGGAAATTTGAGAATACCTGGGCCGCGGCGGAAGGCATGGTCATGACCCTGGGAGAAGATCAGACCGACGTAGTGATCCCGGCGGGGCGAGACGGCCTGCGGCGAGAGGCACATTTTCGAGCCCGGGTTACCGGCTTTACACAAGAAGGGAAGGCTTTTGAGGAGGAGACCGTAATCCGCGATCTGAGCCTGCACGGTGCCTTGATTTACCTGGATCATAGTCCCAAATTGCAATCCGAACTGCAGGTGATGATGGAAAACCCCGGCAATGGCGATAGTCAGCGGCTGGCGCTGCGCGGATACGTGGTACGTATCGAACCCGGGCCCGAGAAGGACCAGGTCGGCGTAGGGATTGTCTTTACGGAGTAGATGACGCAAACTGATTGCGCCATCGAATGGACCCAAACGAAACGCGGTCGACGCACAAGCTGATCGCCGGGCTCGTGGCCCAGGCGCCGCTCGCGCTTAAAAACTTCCGACTTTATTTTACCAACCTTTATCGCCGTAAGATCCTGCGTACAAAAATCGTCGCGCCCTACGCGCTCATCTTTTACGCGACGCACAAATGCAATCTCGCTTGCACGTATTGCACCCAGAAAGAGCCTGACGTTTTCAGCGACGAGTTGACGACGAGCGAGACCCTGCGTCTGCTGCGGCTGATTCGCCGCGAAACCGATTCCATTGTGTTTACCGGCGGCGAGCCTACGTTGCGCACAGATATTGAGGAGCTAATCGCCGCGGCTCGCCAGAGTTTGCGGTTTCGCTCGGTCATGCTCATCACCAACGGAACTCTGCTGGACCGGCGTTTGAGCCTTTTCAAAAACCTTACCGGCCTGGTGATCAGCCTGGACGCGTTGACCATGGATCCTACAAATCCATTATCAAAACCCGCGGCCTTGCCGAAAGTGATGGAGAATATCGCGCTGGCCAGGTCGCGCATGCCTCATCCGCGAACCATCACGATCAGCACCGTTATCGAAGAATGGAACATCGGCGAAATCGAGCGCATTCTGGACTGGGCTGGCGAGCAAGGCTTCGTCTTCGCGACGCAAAGCGCGCTCAAGGAAAAACTTCCAAATCTTCGCTTGATCGAAAATTCACGTTACCTGGAACTTGTTCGCAAAATCATTGAAAGGCGCAGGCAAAACGTTCAGCCCATTAATGGCACGCCGCGCTCGATCGAGACGCTCTTGCGCTTCGGTGATTTTCAGTGTTTCCCCACGATGTTTCCGCGCGTCTACCCGAATGGCGACGTTTTCTATCCGTGCGAGCCGCTCCACAAGATCGGAGGCAATCTCCTGCGCGAAGGTTCGCTAGCCAAGGTCTTCGCCAGAGGAAGAACGCTCCACGGCGACATACCCGACTGCCACGGAATCTGCCACTTATTCGGAAATGTGGTTTCGCATTACTACACGAACGATTTCTGGCGCCTGGCAGGCGAATATATCCGCAACTAATGCCGCGATCTGACCGGCGGCGATTTTACTCCGCAAATGGCTTCGATGAAGGCCTCAGCTTAGCGCTACGGGTGAAAAGACAGAGACGCTCCGTACGAGGCGGTCGCGGGGCTATATAGAGGCGCCAACGATATAAACGAGGCTTTGGGCACGTAAAATTGCGAGTGATGCCGGTATACATATCCCCCGACGGTATAGCCAATCAGTGAACCGACCAAAGCGTCGGAAGGGAAATGGTTCTGTCCGGTTACGCGCGCGATGCTTACGCCCGAGGCTACACCGTACAAGAGAACGTGCAACCAAGGGTGGCCGGGAGTTTCCTCCACCATCACTCGCGCAAAAGCCCAGGTAGCGGCTGAATGGCCCGAGGGGAACGAACCGTTAAAAGTATATATCTCACTGTCATCAGGCCAGAATTTGCCCGTTCCGGGGGCCACAAAAGGGCGCTGGCGATTCGTAGCCAGCTTAAGGAATTCCGTGACGAGGCTGGCGTCCGCTACGGCTTCCAAGGCCAGCATTCCGGCCTCGCGCGGCCTCTGCTTGTGCTCTAATCGCCCGAACGCATAGCTGAGGGCCGCGGCTCCGACCAAGACATAGCCCGAGCCGACGTGCGCAAAATCATTGCTGGCACGGATGCGCGTCGGGGATGGACCCAGCGCGTTCATTGCGGGCACGTCGTACTCAAACGCCAGCGCCGTCGCTCCGGCGATAGGCAGGAGCCAAAGCAATTTCCGGCCGCGAAGACGCGCCGGTGCAGTCCAGATTCCCACCTGGTCATGCAGCACATCCTTGATGCACCCAAGGGGAGAGGCTAAATCACAGGGAGTGCCGGCGGATCGAGTAACACTGGGGCCGATATTTTCCGTTGTTTGAGCTTCGCTCGGCGAAGACCATGAAGAACTCTCCGCCGCGGGGCTGGATGAGATTGGCCCAGTAGTCACTGAAGACGAATCGTCAAATGCCGCAAGCCCCTGCGCCGCAATCGAGGGACACAAACCGATTACATACATCCCTAACAACAGCCCATAAATGCGAAGACGAGAAAGTTTGAAGAGTGTTGTCACAATGACTCGTGTGCGTGTGAATTTTAGAACAAAACGCCTAGGCCGGAGGCCTAGAGAGGGTGGGCGCCGTTCAAAGGCCGCCTAAACACAATAACATATCGTGTTACGAAGCGCCTCTGCCCGATCAGCGCAAAACCGGCAGTTCGCGATACAGCAGGCTGTGGAGAGTTTCATAGGCCACTCGTGCCAAATCTTCGCCAAAGGCGCCTGGGTAGAGAAATTCCACTGTCGTCTGATCCCAATCAAGACGAAGTTTCCAGTCCGCGCCCGCCGGTTCCACGAATAGCGCCCGAACCTGCTGCAACGGCACTTCTAATAGAATGTGAAGTGCAGGGTCCAGCACCCAGAGCCGATTCGAACCGATGAAGAGCTTCGCCGGATTTGGCGCTCCGGCAGCATCGATGTAATCGCCACCGTTCACGACGATCAACGCCCCCAATTGCCTTGCGCGCTCATCCATTGAGATTTCCCGGCGTTCGGGCGTCAAAAGCAGGGCGAAGAAAAGCACTAGAGCGCCGATCGCGAGAGTCGCGAACTTATGCTCCCGTGCCGCGCCCCACGCCATCATAGTTGCTCCTGCGACCCCTGCGATGAGGCGACCGAAATTCCACGCCCGCGTGTGCCGCCGCAATCGGTTCATTTTCGGAATGAGGAGAACCAGCGCGAAAATCAACCAGAGCGCGCCGCGGCGCAATCGTGCCAGCCCCGCGCGCAATGGAGAGATTCGAGAATCCGTACTCATAAGGAGTGATGACTCATCTTCGATTGGAGACCCTGGGTATGTCAAATCCAACGGGACAATTGTGATACCTACGGTTCCCTGTAAGAATAAAAAAATGATGCCAGCCGGAGAATGGAGATGCGCCTGGGCTACAATATCCATGCATCAAAAAGAGTGCCATGGCGGAAACGGCGACCCCATCTGAGCTGCGTGGACCAGGCGACGTAGACAACCAAAGAGCTCGCATAGGCGTGCGGAATACCCTCCGGGCATTGCGCCACCGAAATTTTCAACTCTTCTTTAGCGGCCAGCTCATCTCCCTGGTGGGCACCTGGATGCAAAACATCGCGCAGGACTGGCTCGTCTATCGGCTGACGGGCTCTTCGCTGCTGCTGGGTGTGGTTGGCTTTGCGAGCCAAATCCCCATTTTCCTGCTGGCGCCGCTAGCGGGTTTCGTAGCCGATCGTTGGAATCGCCATCGCATCATAGTCGCCACTCAGACGACGTCTATGCTGTTGGCGCTGACTCTTGCCGGACTGACGCTCGGGGGAGTGATTCGTGTCTGGGAGATCATGGTGCTGGCGTCCCTCTTGGGTGTGGTAAACGCCTTTGATATTCCCGCTCGCCAGGCGTTCCTAATCGAGATGGTTGGGCGCGACGATTTATTGAACGCCATCGCGCTGAATTCCTCCATGTTCAATGGTGCGCGGATTATCGGACCGGCGATTGCCGGTATCCTGGTAGCTTCGGTGGGTGAAGGCTGGTGCTTTTTCGCCAATGGCATCAGCTACGTCGCCGTCATCGCCGGGCTACTGTTGATGCGCCTGACCCGACGGGCGGCGCTGCAGAAACACGGATCGCCACTGGAAAATATGGTAGAGGGATTTCGCTTCGCGCGGCATACCGCCCCGGTGCGGGCCTTACTGCTTTTGGTCGGCTTCGTGAGTCTCGCGGCTATGCCCTATACCGTACTGATGCCCATTTTCGCGGGCCGTATTCTGCACGGCGGAGCGCGTCAACTGGGAATGCTAATGGGCGCAACTGGCGTAGGTGCACTGCTCGGCGCTTTGACGCTCGCTTCCAAGACCGGCGTAACGGGGCTGGGGCGCTGGGTGTGGATGGCCGCTACTACTTTTGGCGCGAGTCTTATTCTCTTCTCTTTGTCGCGACATCTGTGGCTATCCATGGCTCTCTTGGTACCGGCAGGATTTGGCATGATGATTCAGATGGGATCGACAAACACACTTTTGCAAGTCATGGTTCCCGATCGGCTGCGCGGCCGCGTCATGTCGCTTTATTCTATGATGTTCATCGGAATGGGCCCCATTGGCGCATTGCTCGGCGGCGTGGCTGCGGCAAGAGTCGGCGCACCGTTGACGGTAGCGATCGGCGGATCCACCTGCATTGTGGCGGGCGCCGTTTTCGCGCGGCGTTTGCCGGCGATGCGCGGAGAGGCTCGGGAATTGATTCTTGCGCAGGGAATCGGCAGCGGCGATCCTCCAGCGTCTTTGCCAATACCACGCCCATAGGGCTCCAGCATGAGTGCCGCGCGCGCCAAAATGGTGACGAGCAGGCACAACACCACACGAGGAGCAAAAAATGCAGATCGGAATGATTGGCCTCGGGCGAATGGGCGCGAACATGACCCTTCGCCTGCAACGGGCGAAGCATCAGTGCGTCGCTTTTGATCGCCACCCGGAACACATTGCGGAAGTTTCAAAAGAGGGAGCCAAAGGAGCAGGCTCGCTCGAGGATCTCGTTCAGAAATTAGCGCCGCCTCGGGCGATCTGGCTGATGGTTCCCGCGGGGGGCGTTGACGGCACCATCGACCAACTTACCCCCAAGCTGCAGCGAGGAGACATCCTGATCGATGGCGGAAATTCTTATTACATCGATGATATCCGCCGCTCCAAACAACTCCAGCAGCTCGGAATTCACTATGTGGATGTGGGCACGAGCGGCGGCGTGTGGGGACTGGAACGTGGCTACTGCCAGATGATCGGCGGGCCGCGCGAGATTGTGGAGCATCTGGATCCCATCTTCAAAGCGCTTGCCCCGGGCCGAGGAGATGCGCCGCGGACTCCAGGACGAGAGAAGATCGACGGCACTGCGGAGGAGGGCTACCTTTACTGCGGTGCCGCGGGCGCCGGCCACTTCGTAAAAATGGTGCATAACGGGATTGAGTACGGACTCATGGCCGCATACGCCGAGGGTCTGAATATTTTGAAGCACGCCAACGCGGGTAAAACCGCAAATCGCACCGACGCGGAAACTGCTCCGCTGCGCGATCCGGAACACTACAACTATGACTTCAATCTCGCCGAGGTGACCGAAGTGTGGCGGCGCGGCAGCGTAGTTGCTTCATGGCTCCTGGATCTCACCGCCAGCGCCCTGCTGAAAAAGCCCGACCTCGCGGGTTTCTCGGGTCGCGTCTCCGATTCCGGCGAAGGGCGTTGGACGATCCTGGCCGCGGTAGAGGAGGGCGCTCCCGCACCGGTGTTGAGCGCGGCTCTTTATGAGCGATTTACATCCCGGGGCGAGAGCGACTTTGCGAACAAGCTGCTTTCGGCAATGCGTTTTGAATTTGGCGGGCATATCGAAAAGACCTGAGTACGCAGCGAGCAAGGGTGGGTTTCAGCGAGCGAGCCTGGATCTCGCACGCATCTGAATAGAAGCTCTTCCTCAGGGCAAAGGAGGTCCGCGATGAGCGCGACCGTTACGGCCAATGTTTCCGGGGCGCGCCGTTCCGCCAAAGATGCCGCACTCTCCGACGCACTGGTCTTTTTTGGCGCGACCGGCGACCTCGCCTACAAGCAGATTTTCCCTTCGCTCCAGCAGATGATCAAGCGCGGCAATCTCGACGTGCCGGTGATCGGCGTGGCCAAAGCGGGCTGGTCGCTCGAGCAGTTTCGCGCCCGCGCGCATGACAGCGTCGCGAAACACGGAGGCGTGGATCAAGCCGCTTTCTCCAAATTGATGGAACTACTGAATTATATCGATGGCGATTACCGCGACCCTGCCACATTCACGAAGCTTCGCGAAGTTCTGGGCAAGGCGCAGCTTCCGACGCATTATCTGGCCATTCCCCCCAGCTTTTTCGCAACTGTGGTGAAAGGCCTTGCCGATTCAGAATGCGCAAAGAATGCGCGCGTAATCCTGGAAAAGCCGTTCGGACGGGATCTCGCGTCGGCTCAAGATCTCGACGCCACACTTCATGCTGCCTTTCCGGAATCTTCGATTTTTCGCATCGACCATTATCTGGGAAAGGAAGAGGTTGAGAACCTGCTTTTCTTTCGATTTGCGAATACCTTCCTCGAGCCGATCTGGAATCGCAATTACGTGCAATGTGTACAAATCACTATGGCGGAATCGTTCGGGGTTGCCGGACGAGGCAAATTTTATGAGGAAGCGGGCGCGGTTCGCGACGTGGTGCAGAACCATCTCCTGCAGGTCGTCGGTTTTCTGACCATGGAGCCGCCCACGAACATGTATGCCGAATCACTGCGTGACGAGCAGGTCAGGGTGTTTCGCACAATCCCTCCCGTTCAGCCCGGAAACGTGGTGCGCGGGCAATTTGAGGGCTATCGAAAAATTCCCGATGTCTCTCCAGATTCAAAAGTGGAGACGTTTGTCGCTTTGCGCCTCGAGGTGGATTCCTGGCGCTGGGACGGCGTCCCTTTCCTGCTGCGCGCCGGCAAATGTTTGCCGGTCACAGCAACGGAAGTGCTCGTCAAACTCAAACAGCCTCCCCTTCGGCGAGTCCCGAATCAGAACAACTACTTCCGCTTTCGCCTCGGTCCCGATCTTTCCATAAATTTGGGTGCGCAAATCAAGCGCCCCGGCGCAGACCTGACTTCTATGCCGGTCGAGCTCTCCGCCGTGCATCTCGACCTCAGCGCTGAGCTGCTGCCATACGAACGCCTGCTTACCGACGCGATGCGCGGCGATCCGCTTCTATTCGTGCGGCAAGACGCAGTCGAAGCTGCGTGGGCTATTGTCGACCCCATCCTGGGCCCGAAGGCCCCGCCGCTATATCAATACCCGCCCGGAAGCTGGGGTCCTCCGGAAGCCGATCGCCTGGCCCAAGACGTGGGTGGCTGGCATAACCCCGAGCCGTCGAGTGAGGGTGGGACATCTCACTTTATGTGGAAGTACGACGAGCATGAAGACGTCCGCAAAGACAGCGCCTAGCCCGGCAGCGCCGCAAGCTGAGCAGACCGGATTTGTATTTCTCGCCGCCGCATTCGCGGCACTGGGAGGACTTCTCTTTGGCTACGATACCGGCGTTATTTCGGGCGCCCTGATTTTCATTCGCACGCAGTTTGGGCTCACCACCTTTCAGCAGGAACTTGTGGTCAGCGTCGTGTTGGTGGGAGCCACGGTGGGAGCTCTCAGCGGGGGCCGCTTGGCGGATGTTTTTGGCCGCCGGTTCATGCTGCTAATTACGGCGCTGATTTTCGTGACTGGCGCGCTGGTATGTGCCGCGGCGCCATCCTTAAACTTCCTGGTGATCGGCCGCTTAATCGTTGGGCTGGGAATTGGCTTCTCCACCAGCACCGTGCCGATATACATCTCAGAAGTATCGCCGCCCCAAGCGCGTGGCTGGCAGGTCTCGCTTTTTCAGCTCGCCATCACCATCGGTATCCTCGCCGCGTATTTAGTCGATTATGTCTTCACTCAAAGTGGCAGCTGGCGTTGGATGCTAGGAATAGCGGTTGTGCCCGGGGCGATCCTCGGGTTGGGGATGATTCGCATGCCCGAAAGTCCGCGCTGGCTTGCCGAACATGGCCATTCCAGCCAAGCCCGGGAGGTATTGGCACGAATTCGCGGAACAGAAAACATCGAGTCGGAGTGGCTGGAGATTCAGCAGACTCTGGCCCGTACAGACGAGCAAGGGCGCTTCTCCGATTTGTTTGGTCCATCGACGCGAACGGCGCTCGTGATCGGCGTTGGCTTGGCGATTTTCCAGCAGGTCACCGGCATCAATACTGTCATTTACTACGCGCCGCTGATCGTGCAATCGGCGGGAATCCCCAGCGCTTCGGGGGCGATCCTGGCAACGGCCGGTATTGGCTTGGTTAACGTGCTTATGACCGTCGTCGCCATGTGGTTGATTGACCGCATGGGGCGGCGCCCACTTTTGCTAATTGGAATTGCGGGGATGATATTCAGCCTGGCTGTGCTCGGCTTCGTCTTCCGCGTGCCGACGGGAAGCACCCTGGCGTGGTTGGCCGTGATCACGCTGATGGTCTATGTGGCCTCATTTGCCATTAGCCTCGGCCCCATCTTCTGGCTGCTTATTGCGGAAATTTACCCCTTGCGGATCCGAGGCATCGCCGAAGGCACGGCGGCCGGCGTGAACTGGACCTTTAATTTCTTGGTATCGTTTACGTTCCTGACGCTGCTCGAGACGCTGGGTGCGAGCTGGACCTTCTGGCTCTATGCGGTGCTGGCGGTGGCGTCCTGGTTGTTTGCCTACTATCTCGTTCCCGAAACTAAGGGACGCACACTGGAAGAGATCGAGCAGTCATTCCGGCAAAGCCACGCCCCTTAGGAATCCGCTGCCTACTGCACGGGGAGCGTCCGATACTCAGTCAGATTCCCAAGCAAAGCGTCGGCTTGCTCCCTACTTCTCTACGACTCCGCAGGCAATCCGGTCTCCCGAATTACCGGCAGGATCGGTCTTGTAATCATCGGGACCCGCGTGAACCACCAGCGCAGTACCTCCCTGATGAAAGATCGAATTTGCGCCGTCGCCTAGGGTCGCCTTCTCCGCCACGATTGTCGCTTTGCCCTTCCCGTTTTTATCCACGGTGAAATTGGGAAGGTCGCCGGCGTGCGGCCCCTGGGGATTATCCTTGCCATGCATTTTCATTTCCGGGTTGAAATGCCCGCCGGCAGAGGCGAAGGCTGGTCCTTCGCACTTTCCCACATTATGGATATGAATGGCATGCGTACCCATAGGGAGATTTGTAATCGCCAGATTAATCCGAACGCCCTTACCAGTCTGCGTCAGCGTAGCTGTGCCAACTTTGTCTCCCTTCGCGTTTGCGAGATTGGCATGCGCTTTCGTAGTCTGTGGGAATGCCGGGGCGGCAATCAATAGAGCTGCGATAAATAATATGCTTCGAACGCTTGGAAATGACATGTCAATGGCCTCCCTTTCGATCTAGTTATACCCGTGCATCCTGGCGAAAAGCAATCGCGGACGACTGTATCAGAATGAAGGGGCTGGGAGCTATCGTGAGCACTTAGCACGCCGCGAAACGAAGTAAATCCAAAATGACCTCGGCAAGTGTATGCTTGGAATTTCGCGCGTGAGTCGACCGTTTCTGGGTGGCGAATCCGTTCTGCTGCGGATGGCTGTCCTAATCGACTGGAATTCACTTTATAAGAGCGGAGGGACCGCATGATTGTCGGTGTCCCCCGAGAGACTTTTCCCGGGGAACGGCGCGTAGCCATCGTGCCCAGCGTTATTCCTGCTTTGGCAAAGAGTGGACTCGAGGTCATCGTAGAGGCCGGCGCTGGCGTCGGGGCTGGATATCCCGATGGAGAGTACGTCGCCAAGGGAGCGAAGATCGTGCCCGAGCGCTCCGATCTTTTCGCCACTGCTGATGTGGTCGTCCAGGTACTCTGCTACGGCTCGAACGATGAGACAGGACAAGCGGATGTTCCTCTGCTGCATAGCGGCCAGGTACTCATAGGATTTCTTCGGCCGCTCGGAGCGCTCGGACCGCTGCAGGAGATCGCCGCAAAAGGCGTAACCTCATTTTCCGTGGAATTGATACCACGCACCACGCGCGCTCAGAGCATGGACGCCCTCTCTTCCATGGGGACGATCTGTGGATACAAAGCTGTTTTGATCGCTGCAGACACGCTGCCGCGAATCTTCCCCATGCTTACGACTGCGGCAGGCACGATTACTCCCGGGCGGGTCTTAGTCATCGGCGCGGGTGTTGCCGGTCTCCAAGCCATTGCCACGTCGCGGCGGCTGGGGGCGGTCACCTCGGCGTATGACTTGCGTCCCGCCGCGAAAGAACAGGTGCAAAGCCTGGGAGGGCGTTTTGTGGAGCTGCCGATCGAAGCAAAGGATGCCGAAGACGCGCGCGGATATGCAAAGGCCCAGGACGAAAACTTCTACAAGCGCCAACGCGAACTGCTTGGAAAAGTGGTGGCGGAAAATGACGTCGTGATTACCGCGGCGGTTATTCCGGGCAAGAAATCGCCTCTCCTGGTGACCGCAGAGATGGTCAAAGGCATGGCGCCCGGTTCTGTAATTGTCGATTTAGCGGCGGAGCGCGGCGGAAATTGCGAACTCACCCGGCCCGGCGAAAAGATCGTGGAGCATGGCGTGACCATCATTGGCTGGTTCAACCTGGCTAGTTCGGTGCCCTATCATGCAAGTCAGATGTACGCGCGCAATGTCAGCGCTTTTCTTCTGCACCTGGTGAAGGATGGCAAGCTTCGACTGGACACCAATGATGAGATCGTCCGCGAAACGTTAGTGACACACGGCGGCGAAGTGGTGAGCAAAAGGGTGCGGGAGTTTTTTTCGTTGCCCGCCCTAGCCGCCCAAAGCTAGGAGGATGGTTAATGATTAAGCTGGACCTGCTGACCAGCCTGTACGTTTTTATGCTGGCGGGCTTTATCGGCTTTGAATTCATTCGGCGGATCACGCCACTGCTGCACACGCCGCTGATGTCTCTGACCAACGCGCTGGACGCAATCGCCGTCGTCGGTGCCATCCTCCTGGCGGGAGAACATAAGAGTGCATTTACAACCGCGTTGGGAGTCATCGCCATTGTCGCAGCCACCAGCAACGCCGTGGGCGGCTTTTTGATCACCGACCGTATGCTCCGGATGTTCAAGGCGAGCGGCACAAAGAAATCATGAATATTGTGCCGGGCGCCGCGAGCGTCACTGAGTTCACCTACCTGATCGCCACCGCTCTTTTCATTCTTTCCCTGAAATGGATGAGCTCGCCGGTTACGGCGCGGCGCGGCGTGCGCGCCGGCGAAATCGGCATGGCTCTGGCCATCGCCGGAACGCTGCTCAGCCACGACATTGTCGACTACAAGTGGGTGGTCATCGCGCTCGTGCTGGGCTCGATTATTGGGGTGCCATTGGGTCTGGTGCAGATGACCGCCGTCCCGCAGAGAACGGCGCTTAGCCACGCCTTTGGCGCTCTTTGCGTGACCCTTGTGGGCACAGCCGAGTTTTACCTTCGTGCTCCCGCGGTACCCCGCTTCATGATGGCCGTGCTTTCGCTGGAAGTAATTCTCGGAGCGCTTACGTTTAGCGGCAGCTTGATGGCAGCCGGCAAACTACAGGAAGTCCTGCCCCAGCGGCCGATCACTTACAAGGGGCAAAATGTCGTGAATCTGTCGCTGCTGGCGGTCGCCGTTGCCGTGGCGGTTGCCCTGGTGGTTCATCCGGAAATGGTGAAGCTGTTTCCAGTGATCGTGGCCATCCCGCTTATTTTCGGAGTGCTGATGATCGTGCCCATCGGCGGCGCGGATATGCCCACGGTTATATCTCTTTTGAACTCGTACGCCGGACTTTCCGCAGCTGCAATGGGTTTTGTGCTCGACAGCAAACTGCTGATCATTGCAGGTGCGCTTGACGGCGCCTCCGGATTCATTCTTTCCGTCAATATGTCGAAAGCGATGAACCGGTCATTTTCGAATGTCCTGTTCGGTGCGTTCGGGCAAGAGCAGGTTAGCGGCGCGGCCCAGACAGAGGCGCGACCCGTGCGCAGCGCAACCGCCGAGGAAGCCGCGGCCATTCTCGGCGCGGCAAACAAGGTAGTCATTGTGCCCGGCTACGGAATGGCCGTGGCGCAGGCGCAGCACAAGGTCCGCGAGCTTTACGATGCGTTGACCAAGCGCGGCATAGACGTCAAGTTTGGCATCCATCCAGTTGCCGGAAGAATGCCTGGACACATGAATGTGTTACTCGCCGAAGCGGATATTCCTTATGACAAGTTGCTGGATATGGATGTCGTCAACGGCGATTTCCCGCAGACCGATGTGGCCCTGGTGATCGGCGCCAACGACGTTACAAATCCCGCGGCGCGTAACGAAACGGGCAGCCCCATTTATGGAATGCCTATCCTCGATGTCGACAAAGCTCGCATGGTCATGGTCATCAAGCGCGGTATGAGTCCGGGCTTTGCCGGTATCGATAACCCGCTCTACTACCTCGATCGGACTTTGATGCTCTTCGGCGATGCCAAGGGATTTGTGGGAGATATCGTGCGCGAGTTGGGCGGCACACACCATTAATTGAGGCGCAAGCTATCTCTTGTGCTGTGCATGGGAGAGCATGACTCAGTCTTCAGCTTTGTCGCAAGGGCTTCATTCTGTCGCTACAGCTTCGTCCTGCCCCGTTGGGCAGCGGCTACTGCAGAGGTATGGCCACGCGGCGATGCTTTGTTCGTTTTGGAACAGTGCGGACTATATTGACACTCTTCTATTTCTCCGGCACATAGGCGCTTCGTAACTGCCTGATTCGAGGCGGCTGAACGCCTCCGCGTATGGTGAGCTGTGTGCTTAAAGGTCTTAGAGAGCGTAAGACTCAATGGCCATGGAACGAAACATGGAGCGACAAAGGTAGGACCAGTGCGCCTTTTCGACCAAATCTATCCACACGACCTGGACCGGCGCGAGCTGCAGCTGACGCTATTGTCCTGCGTGACAATTATTGTCCTCGGTGCGGGAATCGCCCTGCTGATGTATCCGGTAGTCTTTTCTCATTCGAACCCCCCGGGGAATATCGTGCTGCGGAATGCGTTTTACGGGTTTTGTGGTCTCTCCGCGCTGCTGACGATGTACGTCGTGGACCGCCAGGTTACGATTCTGAGCCTCCGACGGCAAATCGCAGAGGACCGCAAGCGAGCCGTGGAAACCAACATCCAGGCTAGCGCGGAATTGCTAAACGCCATACCGAACCTGGGTTCGTTCAAAGATCGCCTATCCATGGAATATCGCCGGGCAACGGCGACGGCGCAGGCTTTGACCGTGCTGGTCGTCATAGTGAGATTGCCGGAAGACATTTCCTCGACACCCTTTGCCGTATCTCTGCTCAGCGACGCAGCCAAAGCAATTTCCCGCAAGTTGCGAGGAGAAGATTCCATCTACATTCTCCGGACGAATTCTTTTGGGACGATCTTACCCGGCGTCACTCTGGTCGTCGCGGAGCGAATATCGGAACGCATTGCGGAGGGCTTATCCGACGCGGCTGGCGCGACCAATCGGTTCTCTTACAAGATTCATATCGTGAGCTACCCGACGAATGTATCGAGCGCCCACGAACTTCAAGAGGCGGTGTTGACCCTGCTGCCAGCGGATGATTCGATGCATTCAATGGCCGAAGAATCCCTGTGAAGACATCGGGAAATTGAGCCTTCCGTGTAGCTGCGCGCCAAAATTGTGAACCCTCGGATCCGCAACTCTACGGATAGCAAACATCAAATTCAGCTTTCCCGACTGCACAACGATGATCCATCAGCTCGCAAGCCCGACGGCGGCCGGATCCTCGCGGAATGCGCAGGTGCATCGCGGTGGAGTGCACCTGAACGGCAAAACAGGTAGTCTCTTTATGGTAAATACCGCGCTGATTAATACAGCCCTGCGGGCAATTTAGTACTCGCGTACTAGGTTCAACTTCTATTCCGTTCGAGACAATGGAGGCTCTGATCCTCTCGGAGAGAGGTCCTGTTTCCAGCGGCGTAGGAGACCGAATGAAGGCTCCCGATCGTTTTTCCAGCTTACCGTCCCCAGGCGGTCCACATGCACGTCCCGAACCCTCGATTCGAGTTTCAGAGATCCTTTCTGCGCTTTCGTACGCCCTGGACCTTACGGAAGGTCAGCCGATGGGTCATTCGGTGCGTGCTTGCATCATTGGCATGCGCCTCGCCCAACAGATCGGCCTCCCTGCCAGTGAGCGGGGCGATCTGTACTATTGCTTGCTCCTGAAGGACGCCGGTTGCAGCAGCAATTCCTCTCGGCTGTTTCATATCGTGACCGCGGACGAGATCCGAGCCAAGCGCGACGTGAAATTGACGGACTGGACTCGCGTTGGCTGGGAAAGTCTGCAGTATGCGCTGACCCATGTCGCCACTGGCTTGCCTTTCTCGCAGCGCATGAAGCGGCTCTTTCAAGTGGCCGCCACACAGCAGCAGGATTCCTGCGCGCTGGTCAAGATCCGATGCGAGCGCGGCGCCGATATCGCCAAACAGCTTGGCTTCTCCGATGGCGTTGTATCCGGCATTTACAGCCTGGACGAGCACTGGAACGGGCGCGGATATCCGGACGGGCTCCGCAAAGACGAAATCCCCCTTTTCTCGCGAATCGCGAACTTATCGCAAACCCTGGACGTGTTTCACACGGAGCATGGTCCATCGGCAGCAATCGACGCCGCGCGCCGGCGCAGCGGGCGCTGGTTTGATCCCGAGCTTGTGAATGCCGCAGTGTGCATGTCCAAAGACGGAACGTTGTTTAGCAGCCTCGAAAGCCCGGCCTTACTCGATAAGGTAATCGCGCTCGAACCAGAGCAACGGCGAATTACCGCAAATGAAGATGGCATCGACAACATCTGCCAGGCGTTTGCCGAGGTGATCGACGCGAAATCGCCTTTCACCTACCGCCATTCGAGCGGTGTCGCCGAAGCCGCCATGGAAATCGCGCGCTGGTTCGGCATGAAGCCTCGCGACATCAAACTGCTGCGCCGGGCCGCACTTTTGCATGACCTGGGGAAGCTCAGCGTATCCAATGCAATTCTCGAAAAGCCCGGCAAATTGACGGATGAAGAGTGGAAAGTCGTCAAGAGGCACCCGTACTACACCTTGGAGATACTGAGGCGAATTCCGGGCTTTGAGGCTTTGGGCGAGGAAGCTGCAGCGCACCATGAAAAGCTCGACGGGTCCGGCTATTGGCGGGGCCTGGTTGCCGAGCAACTCTCCACTTTCGCTCGGATCCTGGCGGTGGCCGACATATTCGACGCATTGCGGGCCAAGCGGCCCTACCGGGATTCCCTGCCTCTGGAAAAGGCCTTTTCCATCATGCGAGGGGAATCTCCTCATGCGCTGGATTTGCCCTGTCTCGAAGCACTGATCGCCGCCAAAACGAGTACTGAGGACTCCGTTCTGGAACAACCAAAAGCTCCAACCGCCGCAGCGACAATTCAAAAAAGGAGTAGCGCTTGATGAAACTACAATTGCGATTGGCTTTGGCGGTTTCTGTATGCACGTTCCTGGCGTCTTCCGCGTTCGCTCAGAGCTTCTATTGGAATACCGCGAGCGCCCGGTCGCAAGCCCTGGGTGGCATCTACGTGCCATCGACAGACGATGCCATCGATGCCCTGGCGGCAAACCCCGCGGGTCTCACAGCCTTGAGCGGTCGCACGCTCGACTTGAGCGCCAGCCTGACGCTTCCCCGGGGCTCCTTCAGCGACTCCGTAAACAACTCGGCCCAGCTCAGCAAGACTCCGGGCGCGCTTCCGTACGGCGCATTCGGAATGCCCATTCGCCACTCTCGGTTCAGCTTTGGAGTCGGCTTCACGCCCGACCTCATGTCGGTCGGCAACTGGCATTACGTAGATGCTCCAGGCGTCGCGGGAGTAAGCTATGGACTGCAGGAGCAGAAGTCGGCCATCCTTGCGGGACGCGCCATGGCCGGGTTGGGCGTGGTCCTCAATCCGAAGATTTCGATCGGCGTCAGCCTGGGGGCCGATTACAATTCGAACACGCTTGATGCACCGTACATTTTTCAGCAGCAGCCGGTGCTGCAGGGCCTAAAGACGCTGCTGGATCTCCATACCACGGGTTACGGCTGGAATGGGAGCGTGGGCGCATTGATCCGTCCCACTCGAACTGTGGAATTCGGGCTTGCCTGGAAATCCAGCACGACAATCGTCAGTCATGGTGCGGCCAGCGGTGACGCCTACGCGCAATTCGCCGCACTTGGCCTGGCTGGTGTCCCTTCCAGCTTCACCTATGCGGCGCAGGTGCGAAACGTGCTTCCGCAATCGGTTCTGGCGAATGTCGCTTGGCGCGTCAATCCACGCTGGCTGGTTGCCTTCCAGGCCGATTGGATCCACTGGCATGGCGCCTTTGGGACGCTGCCGGTCACGCTTACCAATGGCACCAATGCCGCAATTAATGGCCTGGTGAATTCTACGGCGCTGCAGGATGGCGTTCCTCTCGATTGGAAAGACCAATATTCGTTCCATGTCGGCGCAGAGCGCCTCCTTACCGAACGCACTTCACTCCGATTCGGTTATGCACACGCGAATGACCCAGTGCCCAGCTCCACCCTCTCGCCCCTGACCGCTGCGATCATGTCGAATCAGATTTCGACGGGGCTGATTTATCACCCCGGGCGCTCCAACTTCGAGCTTGCTTACTCCTACGATCCGACCGCGCAAGCTCAGGTGCAGCAAAGCGCCCTTCTTTCCGGCGAATATAACAACAGCATCGTCCGTGTGGGCACTCAAACCATTACCCTAAACTACTCGTTGCGTTTCTAGCGTCATGAGCCAAGAAACGCGTTACGATTCAGCCGTCTGGAATCGCCCCACTGGTATGGCAAAACCTCTGTTCAAGAAACAGGTCGAAACGTCTGCGCTTCGCATCGGCCATGAGAGTCTTGGCCGTGATTGGTTGTGCTTAGGGGAATCGGGCGTCGACGCCTTCACGAGCATGCGGATTGCGGGTCACAGCAGCGTCACGATCAGCTAGAGGTACGTCCATCCCATCCCCGAGGCTGTCGAGCGCGCGTTTGATAAACTGGAAACCTTGAACAAGGGAGCCGCAGAAGGGCTCGCATGCGCCACCTCCAATCGATTGATACCCGCTACAATTTCCGCTACAGTCGCAGAAGTCAGTCCCCTAAGTACCTGTGGGGCCCGTAGCTCAGCTGGTTAGACCAGCGGAATCATAAAACAGGGGACTGTTTTGACGCGTTTTGAAAATTGTGGACTTTACTATATTCCTCAACGGCTTACGAACCCGCTTCGTTGAACCGTTTATATCCGATTCGCCCCGTTTTGAACGGAGAACTACTACAAATTTACTACGGTGACCCGTTCCTCCATTTTGGGGGCCTGACCCTCAAGGGGTTGTCAGACGGCCAGTTTTCGAAAATCCGACTCATCAGGACTTGGCTGACAAAGACCTTGCGATAGAATCGCCCCTCGCAGGGGTTTGCCCGGCCTATCAGATCCCGGACTGCTCCGGCCTAATTCTCGAACCAACCGAAGGGGTGTGAAGGATGACCAAGGGCCGCATGGAGGCTTTCAGTGACGGAGTATTCGCCGTCATCATCACCATCATGGTGCTGGAGATGAAGGCTCCGGATGGAGCCAGCCTAATGGCCTTGGGGCCCGTCGTGCCTGTTTTCCTCAGCTATATCCTGAGCTTCGTATACGTCGGCATCTACTGGAACAACCATCACCATCTCCTGCAGGCGGCCCAGCACGTCTCGGGCGGCATCCTGTGGGCGAATCTGCATTTGTTGTTTTGGCTGTCGCTCACCCCGTTCGTCACCGCCTGGATGGGGCAAAACCAGTTTGCTCCTTGGCCCGTAGCGTTATACGGGACAGTGATGCTCTTCGCTGGAACTGCGTACTTCATTCTGACGAGATCATTGATCGCCCATCACGGAAAAGACTCAACGCTCGCGGCATCCATTGGGGATGACAGGAAGGGCAAGATGTCTCTCGCGGCCTACTCTGTTGGAATTCCTCTGTCGTTCGTGCAGCCGTGGGTCGCCTGCGCCTGCTATGTCGGCGTCGCCATCATGTGGCTGATCCCCGACCCACGTATCGAAAAAGCGCTACATCAATAACGGAACAGCGCCAGGCTTAGCACTGCCTCTCGAACCGCTCGCTCTTTGGAATGCCGCCAGGTGAGGACGGCGATCTTTCCGCCCGCCTTGTTCTTCTCCATGCATCGAGGCGCCTCCAAGGCGCTACAACGGTTGTTTGAACCGTCAAATTCCACGCTTTAGACTGCCTGCGATAGTCATCGATAGAAATGCAACACGCACGGTTCCCAGATGTCTGCGCTTCGTCAGAAACTCCCGACGACCGGACTAGCTAGTCCTCCCTCTTACGAAGAGTTACCCGGCGGCCGTTTAGCCGATACTGGAAATCCGTGCCAAGCAATACAACCTGTTTGGCGTCCATGTCGCTGGGCTCATCCACGGTGATCTCGATCCAGCAAGCACAATAGTCTTCAACCTCGATGCCCATTCCTTCATCCCGATCAGTCAACAAACGGCCGACTATTGCGCGAATCGTCGTTGCAGGGGCGTCTTCGTAGAACAGTTCAATTCGATCACCAGATTGGAGATTTAGCATTCCACCTCCACATCCGCCCAGGCCATCCCGTTGATGTGTAGCCAACTATCTCGCGGCTGCTTTAGACTTCGACAACCATTCAAGCCTCCGCGGCGCGAAACCAAGCTTCCGCTTGGCAAGCCCGTTGGAAGCGCCGCGCAGTCGCGTCGCGTAATAGACGGCGTCGGCGCCCGCCTTTTGAAGCGCATCTTGTTCGCTCAAGTGTGGCGGCTCTGGCGCACCCAGAAATTGCGCAAATGCGGGTAGCCACACGCTCATCTCTGAAGGATCGTCATCCACAACGTTGTAAACACCAGGATCGCTTTCAAGTGCCGCCATGGTCGTAGCTGCCGCGTCCTCAACATGCACAAACGAGAATACGCCACGGCCCGAGCCAATCACTGAATACGAGTGTTCGCGGACCTGCTCGGACACGCTTCCGTGAATCGGGTCGTGATACGTTCCGGGCCCGTAGAAAAATCCGTGACGTAAAGCCACTCCAGGCAGATCGCGCGCGCCCAGCACCCGCTCTTCGATCTGCATATAGGTTCGAACGCTGCCTGCAACTCCGGGTGGGGCGTTCACCGCCAAGGCATCCTTCTCCGTCGCGAGGCCTTCGCCGGGACCGTAGAAAAATCCAGTGGACTGCGCGATGTAACGTCTCGCGCCGGCGGTACGCGCCGCATTGTGCAGATTGCGCCCGCCAATCAGCCTCAAGTTTCGATCTCGATCCGCGGCAGCCCTCATCTCTTCGGGTGTGTAGCGCTTCGGCATGGACGTCAGCTCGTCGACCACGGCATCGGGTTTTACTCTCTTCACCACAGCCAGCACCGCATTTTCATCCAAGGCATTTACCACTTCGCCGTCCGCACCCTTTTCGCGCAGGCTTAGAGCTCCGTTTTCGGAGCTGCTCATCCCGATCACCTCGTGCCCCGCTGCCATCAGCGCGGAAACCAATGGACATCCAATCGCGCCAGTGGCGCCGGCAACTAACACTTTCATATTCCCTCCCTCGCTTTGTAAGGCAGCGCAGCCCGCGCATTCGCAGTTTTTTCCGGCTCGTGTTCTGCTTGACGGCAATTTCGCCGGTCACTTTGCCGGCACGAGAATCGGAGCGCCCTTGTCTTTTACCAAGAACACCAGAAATTTTGCTGGTTTGGTATCGCTCGCATTCCTGCCGACGACATGAACATCGTCGGGGCCCTCATAGAAGGTCTGCCCCGGTGTCAGCGTCACTTGCTTCCCGCCTCTCACCTGCATCACAACGGAGCCCTCTAGTACGTAAACAAACGCATGTGCATTGTGGCGATGTATAGGGTCCGAACTGCCTGGCGGATAATCCACGGTGATCATCAAACCCTCTTTGCCAGGAACGTTTGTCAGGTCTTTCGACAGGAGCTGCGTCACCTTAGCTTCCTGCGTTACCTTAGCAACCTGTGCCACCAGCGTGACGGACATGAGACATGCCAGCGTCAATATCAGTTTTGTGAACGTCATAAATTAACCTTTCGCCTGAGCGACGCCATTCAATGCGTCGTGTTTGGTCGTCGGCACTTCGCAGTTGGCTTTTGCGGTACGAGTTCCTGCTCGGCACGCAGCCACTCTTCAGGCTCGTTTCGCCGCAGTTGCGGCCGCCGCGGACGACGACTTTGCTTTAGGGGGTTGAGATGCCGGGCTCTTGAGCCAGTCTGCAAAACGCGTTTCGCCAAGTCGTGCTTCTTTGTCGGGGAGTAGCGTTCGCTCGCCGACCTCCGCGCCGGAGTATCGCGCGTGTGGGTCGGCGATGACTTCGCGGGGATCTTTGAGGTTGGCCAAGCGCCGCCGGACTAGTTCATCCACGCGAAACTGTTCCGGCCCCGCTATTTCGACGATGCCATTTACCGGCGGGCCGACAGCGATCTTGGCTACCCCGCTCGCGACATCGTCGGCAGCCATCGGCTGGAAAAGCACAGGAGGCAAATGCACCTTGCCGCCCTCCATGGAAATGTCGGCAAGCCCCTTGAAGAACTCGAAGAACTGCGTCGCGCGCACGATGGAGTAGGGGATTGAAGATTCTTTGATCAGTTTCTCCTGAGCGATCTTAGCGCGGAAGTAACCGCTTTCGGACAGCCGGTCGGTTCCCACAACCGATAGCGCAACGTGATGTCCTACCCCTGCGGCCGCTTCATAAGTGAGGAGGTTACGAGTTGATGTTTCGAAGAACTTCAGCACTGCTGCGTCCTCCCACGAGGGAGAGTTTGATACGTCAACGACTACGGAAGCACCTTTCAGCACTTCGGCCAGTCCCTCGCCCGTGACGCTGTTGACGCCCGAATTGGGTGATGCCGTCACGGCTTGATGGCCTTGAGCGCCGAGCTTTTGTACGACTTTTGAGCCGATGAGCCCACTTCCACCAATCACTACGATCTTCATATTCTTCCTTCCTTTCCTATTTGACCGAGGCTTTCGAGCCGCCGGTCGTATTTGCATGCGAGTCGGGCGCGTGCGCGATTCAGGCTGCGAAGTTACTAAGCCGCTGCTGCCGCCGCGCCCTTGAAGAAAGCGAGCAACTCAGCATTGACTTGATCCTTGAGAGTCGAACACATGCCGTGAGGAGCGCCTGGAAAGACTTTGAGTGTCGCTCCTTTAACAATTTTGGCCGAGATCAGGCCCGTTATGCCGATCGGTACGATCTGATCGTCATCGCCGTGCAGGACGAGAGTTGGTACATCGAACCGCTTGAGGTCTTCCGTGAAATCAGTCTCGGAAAACGCCTTAACGCATTCGTAGATGGCTTTGTGCCCCCCGAGCATCGCCTGCAGCCAAAAGGAGTCGCGCAGACCTTGAGAAACCTTCGCGCCCGGCCGATTGGCGCCATAGAACGGCGCGCTAAAATCTCTCCAAAATTGAGCCCGGTCGGCAAGGATCGCGGCGCGAAGTTGGTCGAATTCTTCGATGGGCAAACCACCGGGTTTGCCAGTGACTAATAGCGGGGGAACCGCGCTGATGAGTACGGCCTTGGCGACACGCTTTGTCCCGTGCCGGCCGATGTACCGAGTGACTTCGCCACCACCCGTAGAATGGCCTACGTGAATGGCGTCCTTTAGGTTGAGCGCTTCGACGAGGGCTAGGAGATCGTCAGCATAGGTGTTCATGTCGTTGCCGTTCGACGGTTGGCTCGACCGGCCATGCCCGCGCCGGTCATGGGCGATGCAGCGATATCCACGGTCGGCCAGAAAAATCATCTGGTCTTCCCAGGCGTCTGCGCTGAGCGGCCAGCCGTGGCTGAAAACAATGGGTTGTCCCTTTCCCCACTCCTTGTAGTAAATTGTCGTGCCATCTTTCACCGTAATCGTGCTCATGATTGTCTCCTTCGTTTTCGACCAAGCATTTTGCCCCGTAATTCAAAAGCCACAGGAGCAAACCTCTCGGGCTGGAAGGCGAAGCCAGTTGGAAGCAAAACGGTCGTGGGCACAACCGGGTAAAAGCTGTAGGATTACTGGAAAGCCGAGGCTTTTCCACAAGCACGACAAAAAGCAAGCGATCTAGAAGACTTGATTCCTTCCTTAAATGATCATACTGGGCCAAGTCCTGATAAACGGGATTTTCGGAGACTGGCCTGAATAGCTGAAATGCGGCAGCAGTCTATACTCGCGCCTTCCAGGGCTTAGGCACGTCTTACCCTCTGTCACAATTCGCCCCAACAAAACTGAGCGCTCCGTAGGAGTATCGGGTCTTGGGTGTGTGCAGACGGGCTACGTGTCGGACATATCACTCCGCGAAATTGCTCGTGTGCCGTTCGAAACGGCTGGCCTAGCGATGGGTTCGCTACAATCTGACCCTAACCCCTAAGAAATCAGTGAGTCTGCTCAGTTTCGAGGGTTCGACCACACGTTTGCAGGGCGTTTGAGCGTTTTTCAGCGCCGCATTACCCCAGACACGTGAGCCTCGTTTGCGTTTGAGAATCCCCCTGTTTTTACGTTCGTTCAGTGTTTGAACCTGTGATTGCTGCGGGTCAGGGCCGGTATGCCTCAAGGAGGGTATCCGGCCTGCGATGAAGCGGTCCACCCAGAGAAATAACTTCCGGGTTGCCGACAATCCGCTCGTTGCCTGCCAGAGGCAGGTACTCCGAGTGGACAAGCTTGACCGACTGCTCTTGCTGCGCATTCACCGTAATCAGTCGAAAGTGCGAACCAAGACCTGGCCGGCCTCTGTTCGGAAAACCCCTCTACGTAAGCCTCTGCAACTGATTGAATCCAAGCTATCGAAATTTGGAGGCTCTTAGGGTTCGAGAAACAGATGTTTTTGAAGCACGTTATTTCCTTACTGGGCCGTAGCCCGCAAGTAGGCAACGCACGCCGTATTTATCCGCGGGCCATTGCAAAGTAGCACTATCAAAAGAGAATTCCGGCTTGCCTATTTTTCGAAGCTCTCAAACGCCCGGTTGTCCTCGCAGATATCTTCGAGGATGTGCCAAGTCGGATGCAAGCCGAAGCGCATCGTTGCTGTCCATGGCTTCGTATACGATTTAGGGTCGTCGAAGGTGAAGTCGACCTGCAAGGTTTTGTTGTCCACACGGTGAATGCGCTCGGTGATATGCATTTGGTCACTGTCTGGATGGCCCACGCGATCGAGCCACATCTTGCCATTAAGTCCGAGTGTGTCCACGACGAGGGTATCTTCCTCCCAATGGCCGATGGAGTCCCCATAGTACGAGGGTGTTATGTCGGCAGGATGCTTGCGGCCGTCGATGTGGATGTGACGCACGGTGTGATCGTATTCAAAAAGTTCAATCACCTGCGTGGGTGTTTGCACGATTTCCATAGGGAAGAGTTGTAAGTAGATGTACGGCATGCCCGGCGGAAAACACTTGTAAACCATGTCCGTGGTCTCCGAAAGCAGCACGCCGCGAGGCCCCTGAGAAGGCTTGGCCTCCTTGAACTGCTGTTGCCCCCAAGGCGTCATGGACGGGTCGCCTTTGCTGAAGGAAGCGGTGTCATAGTTACCGCGGAGCGCGTTCCAGACCCCTGTGAGGTCATTGATGGCCGTGATGCCCGGCGCCTTCGCCGCAACCGGCTGGGCCGGGGTCTGATTATTGGTTTGGCTGAGCAGAACGGAAGCGAAACCCAAGGTAACCACAATCGGTGTTATCGCCATCGCGAAGCCATTTTGCATTTTGAAGTCCTCCCTTAGGCTCGATGCGCCAACCATGCGGGACTTGCAAGTACATAGGGTTTTACCACAAGCTGCTCCATAACTCCCCAGCAAATGGCCTCCACACAATTTAGGGAGGATGTTGGGACCGACAGTCGCAGCCGGACCACGGGTGCGACATTCTTGGCGCCATGGATTGCCAGCCGGTTTCGCCAACTACGAGCTCATCGGCAGAGGCGCCGGAGCGATTCACCCAATGGGTCCTGAATTCCATCAATTTTCAGGAACTTGACATATTTGCCAACGCTCCTCACTTGACGAAGCCATTTAGAAAACTCAGTTTGCCCGAAAGCAAAGTCAGCCGGTTGACGAAAATCAGGCAGCCCACGGCGAGCAGCAGCATGCCGCTGCCGACCTCGACCGCGTGCAAGTGTCGGCGGAAGCGTTGGTAGAAACCCAGGAACTGATTGATCCCTAGCGCCGTGAATAAAAATGGGATCGCCAAACCGGCGGAGTATACGGCCAGCATAAAGATGCCGCGCCCTACCGTTTGGCTCGTCGCAGCCACGGCCAGTACCCCAGCGAGGATTGGGCCAATGCACGGCGTCCAGCCAAAAGCGAACGCGAAGCCAAGCAAAAAGCCGCTCAATACACCTGCGAACGGCCCTGATTTGCGGTCCTGGTCGGTTCGGCTTCCGAGGGTTCGGAAATGCATGTCACGGTTCAGCCAGCGTGTAAGCGTCGGCCCAGCCAGAAAAATCAGCGACACGGAAATCAGTTGCGCCGGCGTGACGGGTTCCGGATCTAAACGCCTCCAGATGACGAGGCCGGTGGCCGCGAGCAGCAAGCCCACGATCAGGCCAGCGCGAACCGGAATCCGGCTGAGTACGCCAATCAGGTGAAGTCCGAAAAGAACGATAACGGCACCGGCGAAGGGAGCGAGAAGACTCTTGTTATGGAGCAGAAATTGGCCAACGGCGCTGGCCGATGCGCCGAAGGCCACGAACACCACCGCGAAACCCATCACGAATGCGAACGACGACGCAAACAGGCTCCCCCGCGGCGTTTCCCCTTGCCGCAACTGTTCAACGCCGATTCCCGAAAGCATCGAGATGTAACCGGGCACGAGCGGCAATACGCACGGCGACAGAAACGAAATCACACCAGCTACGAACGCAGCAAGAATCGAAACCTGCATGGTTGACTCCCAGTCTGGCATCGGAGAGATCCAGTTCAGATCTCCCGAGAGCAATGACGATAAGCCTAATCCTCCGAGCGGCAATGCTCGGCTTCCTGAGTCAAGCCTCTTGGCTTTCCAACGTGAATGACGACGTGAGCCGAATCACATTGTGCAATGTGCGATACAGTGGGCAGCGCATGGCGTAGAGGCCGTGCACTCGTTCTACGGTTCCGCGGTCCTGCTCTGGCGCTACCAGCCGCATCGCCACGTGGATGCGCCGTATGACGAGGACGCCTTCCTCCGTTTCCACCTCACCGGTCACTTCTCCCACGAGCTTCCCGTTGCTCGCATCGATGTGACGCGCCTCCAGCGCGCCTCCGAAGGTACCGAGCATTCAACCAGCAGTGGCAGCAATCACGTAGTCGATCGTGGAGGCATGAGACTCCTTTACTTTCGCGGGATCAACTTTGTAGTGCTCGGCTATGGCCCCGTGGACGCTGAAGATAACGTCCTGCGATTCACCGGGTAAGTGGGCGACCCGAAGAGGGCCAACCTTGCGCTCGATACGAACCTTGGAAACGTACGCGACGTCGGACACGGCTGCCTCCTGTTGTGTTCTTGTGAAAACGAAGGTTGGCGTTCTACTTGTGCCGAATAGCCTCCGGAGCTCGCTGCCTATCAAGAGGCAGAACCTGCAGTTGCCATCGGACCGGCACTGACGTTGGTAAGAAGCAAATCTTGGTATCACAGGCCTGATAGTCGAGCTTTCCTGTGATCGTAAAGGTTTTTCCGTCTGTCCCGAGCGAATCGCTGAACTCCGCCGCGGAGCTTACTTTCAGATCCTGAGTAATGCGGAACTTCCCCTCGAATACAGGTACGCGTTCCTTGATCGCCGGAAGATACAGAACCTTCGCGCGCGGATAATTCACCAGGGTATATTCCATCCCCGGCGTGGAGTCCATCACCAGGGCAATCGATTTATAGCCCTGAACCCCCGGGGCGTAGACATGCACATCGGGTGGAAGCTGCACTTCAGCAGTCAAGGTGATACGACCCCCCGGAAAGCCGGTGCGATCGGATTGTTCAACAGCCAAGCTAAGGTGGGGGGCTTCAACATTATCTGTCACTTCGTCGCCCAAGGCCGGGAAAAGCTTGCCAATAACATTGTTTCCAGAGAATCGTTCACGGTATTTCGCCACGAAAAACTTCTCTCGGATAACCCCCTTCGTGTCGATGAAGAAATAGCCTGGCCGCGCCATGCCCTTAAACTGCCCGGTCGCCTCGGCGTTCAGGACCTCATACGCTCGAATGGCTTTGGAATCCGGATCGGCCAGGAGAGGAAACTCGATCTTGCGACGGTCGGCGAAGTACTTCAGTATTTCCTCGCTGTCATAGCTGATTGCCGCCAGTTTGATCCCTTGCTTTTCGAATCGTGCTTTCGCATTTTGCAGCTCGACCAGCTGCCCCTTGCAGTAGGGTCACCAGTCGGCCGAACGAAAAAAAAGAAGAACTGTGCCGTTTGCTCCTTTCAGCGTATCGAGGCTCTGCTCATGGCCAAACTGGTCGCGGGCCGTGAGAGGCGGCGCCTTCCGACCCACGGCGAGCCCGATGCCGGTCAGCATCTTGAAGGAAGCAACGTGAAGGGTATTGCCCTCGATGGTGCCACTGACGGTGACACTGTCACCTAAATGACCAACGGCCTGATCTTGGGGGTCGAGGATGAATATTTGTCTGGTGGTATCGTCATACAAGGAAAGTTTTGCGCCGGGTACACCCTTCTCGGTGCATTTAGCCGCCTCGGCAAAAGCTTCGTCAGGGCTACAGGTGCTATTTATGATGACGCCTGACCACGATCCGGAGTTCGCGTTGTCGCTCTGCCTAGCCAGCGCGAGGCTGGAAACGAAAAACAACCCCAGCGTCCAAATCAGCGGGAAATTCGCTCTCATGATGTGGCCTCCCAGATCTGCGCTCACTCCGCTGCTCGATATATCGAAAACATTAAAGGTTCTAGATTTCCTCTGAGGTAATCTCGTATTTGAAGATATGAGGTATGTTCTAACCCATCTGTTCGATATATCGACAACAGTCGAACAACGTATCATGAGACGATGGCATGTGCTATATGAAAAATGAGAAAAGATTGAGAGCTGAGCTATGCCTTAGGGACCGATCTCGCGTAAGCGCTTGAGATACTCGCTCCAAGTCCTCTTCCGCATCCGCAAGTACATGTACCTGGACCGCCGCCGTGTCTCGATGAGGCCAGCATTTGCCAATTCTTTGAGGTGATGCGACAGCGTTGCCCTGGAGATCGGGATCTTCGCCCTCAAATCGCTGCACGAGATCTCGTTTTTAACAGCTGCGATACGCTCGAGAATCTCAAACCTCCTGCCGTCAACGAGGGCTCTTGTGATCCGAAGAAACGCTCTTCTATCCACTGAGCAATCATACCTTAGATTCTCAGGACGAAGCGCACGTCCAAAGCTAGCTGCCTGCTACTAAAGAGTGACCGTCAACCGCAAAAGGACTTCATGAAACCAAAATGATGTTTGTCGCCTTCAGTGGACACGCGCTCTTACGCACTTTGGGCTGATTTGTCGAACGTTAGAGTTTGCTCCTCGGCGATCAGGAAGATCGGCATCCCGCCCGATGAAATCGAGACGGCATTCGCGAGCGTCTGTTTGCAGCCCTCAGTCGCGGCGCATGCTTCCAGGGCTTGCATCGATGGGAAATACACTTCCGCGAAGCGGTAGAACGGAGCAGCCCCTTGCGGAGAACTCAAGACCTTCGTCGCGACGATCTTTGTCTTGCCGGCCAGCTTGGCAACGGCCAATGGCACGTGTTCCTCCACGTACACCTTCTCGAACGTTGCAATATCAGTGGGCCGAGGATAGATCACGATAAGTTTCGCTTCAGGCATTTGATTTCTCCTATTGTGTATTTTTGCTCGTCGATACCACTTCACTTCTGAACCTCTGATGAAATCCTAGCCTCTCTTGCATTGACGCAAAACCAATTGAAGAATTCCCTCTGCTGCTAAAAGCTCTGAATTCGGCCCGGTTTCCATCGCCAGGTTCCGGGAAAGGGAGTAGGGAGTCTGGGCGCTTGAACCGGTACGCCCAGTCCCTGGAAGATGCCTACTTTGTCCCGAAAACGCTGATCCCCTGAGCGCGTACGGGCACATTTCCGCCGATGGGAAGCACGGTGGGCGAAAACGGCTCGGTCAAGGTCCCGTCGGGAGCGACCTTAAGAGTGTGGAAGGCATTAGCTACGGGGGTGGCGTTTGCGCTCGACGGCTCGCTTGAAACGTAAAGAAACTCGTCGGATTGGTCGATTACGGTCGAAAAGGGTGCGCCGGTCGTAGCGTCCATCACGAAGTGTTGAATTTCCACGGGATCTAGCGGATCTGCCAAATCGTAAACGGCAATGGAATTGTCACCGGTATTGGTGGCGTAAAGACGCGTACCCGCATGATTGACGACAGTCCAACAGGGTGCCGCGCCGGGATCGGCGACGGCTCGTACAAAAGAGGGTACTCCTCTGCCGTCGTAGCGATAAACGGCGATTTCGCTGATCGGAGTAATGTCAACATAGAGAATTCGCAGGTTCGGGTGCGTCCGCATTCCCAATGGCTGATGGCCACCAGTTTTGCCGGTGAATATGGAATTTGGCAGCGCTTGCGGCAAATTCTGGCGCAAGCGGCCATCCTCGTCGATCCGGAAAGACTGCAGTAGCCCTCCAAAGAAATCAGCTCCAAACAGGAATGGACCCTCGAAAGCGGTCAAGGCCTGCGAAGGCGAACTGTTGTAAGCGACAGACACAGTGGAGTTTTCGACAGGGATCAATTGGCCATTCGGCAAGACACGGAACGTGGTGTAGTTCGGCAGAACCAAGTTGGCGTTCTGAGCTGGATCCTGGTCCTTATTCACGACCGCAAGGATGTCGCCTTTCAGGCCTAGACTGACGGGGTCACTGCCACCGGAGGCAAACGGAGAACCCTCGACCGCCTGAAGGCCGTTGGGGGTAATGCGGAATACCGCAACGGAATTAGAGCCCGAATTTACCGCAAAGAGCAGAGTTCCATCGTCATTGACAATCAGGTTTTGGTCGGAATCAAATGGGCCGAGAGCAAATGTTTTATCAAAGACGCCAATTCCGCCGGCTGGAGTGCTACCGAGAAAAGTTGGATTTCCTGTGCCATTATTCCTGAATGTGAGGATGGAATTTCCCGCCGTGCTGTTGCTCTCCACCCAGATCAGGTCCGTCACGCCAGCGCTCCAGGCTGGAGTTTGAGTTGTGACAACCATCGCGAACGCCATCAAAAGGAACAACGACCGACGTATCAGCTGGCAGGCCTGGACCAGCCTAAATGCCGCGCGAGGCTTGCTGCCCACAAATGACTGCCGATGTGCACCACCGTTCATAACCCCCATGGTTTCGTTCATAGCTGCTCTCCTTTGTTATTTCTTAACGGTCATTAAACGGCGAATCGCATTAAGCCATGCGGCTTGCCGCGATGATGGGTTCTCGCCGTGAGCGCGCAACCGCTCAGTCTCATGACTAGTGTTGAGACGACTTTATTCCCGCAGCCATTAACGCGGCGAAAATCTGTCTTTGCTTGCCTTGCTCCAGCAGGGACGAAACCGGAACTGACGTAGACCAGGCGATGAAGCATCTGCCACCGTTTGCCGCCCAGACGGCGGATCATTCCGCTGGTCGAGGTGACGGCAAGGGGAACCATAACGAGCATTGCGTCAGGCTCCGTCGGGACAAGCGCGCCCCTTCTGTTTTTAGCTCTGGTTGCGTCCACTTGAGTCATCAACGCGACTGACACTTCGTCGCCACACCAGTAGATGAGATCGGCTTTCCCAAAGAAAGTTACAGAGTGCCAAACATTCAATTTTCGTTTCTCGTTTTTGAAACCTTTTCTCGAGCCGGCTATCGAACGCGCATGAGGAGGAACCCATGAATACTCGAAAGGCGTTTATCACTCTGAGCCTCGTGCTTGTATCCTTGGTCATGCTGCCTGTAGCGCATGCAGATGAATGGGATCAGGCCTCCCGGCTCACCTTTAGCCAATCAGTCCAAATTCCGGGACGCGTCTTGCCCGCGGGGACGTATTGGTTTGTGCTGGCGGACGGTGTCGGCAACCGTAACATCATTCAGGTTTTCAACTCTGACCGATCAACGCTGTACGCGACGGTGCTCGCAGTAACCGCGGAGCGTCCACACCCGACCGACAACACTACGATCACTTTGGCGGAACGAGAATCGATGCCGAAGGACGCGATAGTGACCTGGTTCTATCCTGGGCATAATTCCGGCCACGAATTCGTGTACTCCAAATCGGAAGAGAAGGAACTTGCACGGGCCAAGCACCAGACCATAATGGCCACGGCACCAGTCAATGCCCAGACGACAGCGAGTGGGGACTAGACCGAATTGCGCCTAATCTAGCTTCTAGCTTACTGGCGGCGGCAAAGTGTCGCCGCCAGTTTAATTTTTCCAACACCGCGCCCGTTGCAGGACGTGCTTCGCGGGGGTGCTATATTGCTGTTGGGCTTACTAGACGCACGTTCTCTGATTGCCCTGATGAACATAAAACACAAGAGTCGGGCCCGAATCTTCCAGCCTTCTGTTTGGGTTCGAGGCTGTCGCTTTCCGTCTTGTAACCTTATAATCAACTGAACCTGCGATTTAAGTTCGTCACAAGAACAGGCATTGATGGGTGTACCCAAGCCGCGTTTGGAGGTGAGTGAAGCCGAACTCATTCGGCGGGTTTGCCAAGGAGATAAAGAGGCGTTCTATGGCCTCGTCCGCCCTTATGAGAGAGCGGTGTACGTTGCAGCGGTCTCAATCTTGAATAATCCTGCAGATGCCGAGGAGGTCGCGCAGGAAGCGGTTTTCAAGGCTTTTGCGCATCTTGCTGGATTTAGGGCAGAGGCAAAGTTTAGCACCTGGCTCATTCAGATTACAATTAACGAAGCCCGCGCGCGGCTGAGAAAAGACCGTCGTCATCTATATGAGTCCATCGATGAACAGCGTACCGATGAGGAAGGCGACTATTCTCCAAAGGATTTCGCCGACTGGCGCGAGATTCCCTCCGAAACGCTCAAGCGAGATGAGTTAAGAAACGCCCTGAAACGGGCGTTGGCTAGCTTACCCCTCAAGTACAGAGAAGTGCTCATCTTGCGGGACATCCAAAACCTGAGCATAGAGGAAACAGCTGAGATTCTTGGAATAAGCGAAGGGAACGTAAAAACCCGGCTCCTGCGGGCCCGTTTGCAAATGCGGGATGCCTTGGCGCCCGGGATTGACGGTAGCTGGAGCACTGGTAAACCCGAGTACAAAAAGGTGCGGCCTTGGTAGCGACCGAGGGGCTGAAACTTTGGAACAAAACGCAGGCGAGCGTGTCTAATGAGTGTGATTGAGATAAGTTGCCTGGAAATTTGGCGGGAAATCTCGAACTACGTCGACGACGACGTTGCCCCGGAGTTGCGCGCGCGGATGGAGGCTCACTTCAAGTCCTGCGCACACTGCAAAGCTGTGTTGGACGGGACCAAAAATGTGGTCAAGTTGGTGGCGGACGGGGTTGAGTACGAACTTCCTGGCGGCTTCAGCGATCGCCTCTACAGAAAAATAAAAGGTAAATAGCGAATCCAAATCCACGGGGCCCATACGCCGTTTTTGTTCATCTCACCGGATCACCGGCATCTGTCCCGTGCTCCTCGCTAAGAAACCAATGACTTGTATGGCCGTCAAGTTCCTCCCGGACGTCGGCATTGTTGATGAACGAGGCAATTCTCCACTGGCCGGACGAATTTTTCCTCCACACCTCAAGATATCGATGCCTCTTGCGCAAAGTCTCCTCTGAGCCTTTCGGCCTTAACGTGAACTCATGCCAGCCGTAGTCGTAAGCCAGGTCCCCGGCAACGATGATCTTGATGACGATCACCGTCAACTTCACGTCGTACCGCGCAAATAACTCAGTCGCACGCCGGCGGAGCCCTTCCCTCGCATCTTCATCGTAAAGACTTGGTCCATCCTCGGACATATCGGCAAAGCCTTCTTCGTCGAAGACCGATAGTAACTGTTCCACGTTGCCGCGATTGTATGCGTCTCGAAATTGTGTCTTCGCTGCGTTGATCAGGTAAGTATCATCCATCGTCGTGCCCCTGCTCCCGCCGCAGCTTTGGAAAAGAACTCCTATGTACTTTTTGTGCTTAACTTTTATGACGTCGGCGACTCCTATTGCCCATGAGAGCTGAGCGCCACTCAGGTGCTCACTGAAGACGAAACGACTAAACGAACGGTTCCGATACTGTATATCACCTCTAACACTTTATGAATTGATTTGGCCGAAGTGAAGACCGATTCTTTGAGCAAAATAAGCTAGCCATCCGAATTCTCTACGGGAGTTCCGCTAAGCGAACGTTCTTAGAGCTCCCTGGACAATTTGTGATGAAAACGGTCCTTGGGCTCGCCGAAAGGAGAGTCGGTTTCGAACCAAAAGACTACGACTTGTGGATCAGGGCGGTTCTCCGCGCTCCCGACAAACAGTCCTTGGTAAACGGGGAGATTGAGGTACCCCCCAGGAATGTTCAGCAACTTTATTATCTTTCAGACAGGGACATGATCATTATCACTGAAGATACAAATCAGATCCGCAGAACCGCTGGCAGCACTCAGAGTGCACGCGTTCTTGCCTATACGGATTTACTGCAGGCACTGGCGTCGTCCTAAAGCTCGTAGTCGCCAGGTGTAACCGTCTCCTTTCGCTTTCTGTCCCCTGCGAGGGGATCGAATCAAGGGTGACAACCAGTCTATCGGAGGCCGGCATTTCTACCCTCACAGCCTTGACCCTTACGACGAGTGCCTACTAGACTCGGCAAGGCATTGAGATTTTCACGTTTCCGAGGCTCTTAGTAGGGAGTACGGACAGTCGACAAGAGTGGCTCCCGTGGTTGAAAGTACTACAAATTTACTACAGTGCTACATTTTAGGGCACTTTAATGCTGAATGCAATTTGGCTAACCAGATGCTAGATTAGGGACTTAGATTCGTGGGGCCCGTAGCTCAGCTGGTTAGAGCAGCGGACTCATAATCCGTTGGTCCTAGGTTCAAATCCTAGCGGGCCCACCACGATGCCCCGCAGTTGCCACAGCCACCATTAATTGACGATGTCCGGTTTGGTTGCCGGAGCACGGAGTTGCGGACATTTGAAGGGATTTACGAAGGCTCTCGGTAACGAGCCGTTGATCGAATTCAATTGGTCGTTTGGCGGCCGGTTTATGCAAACAAGCCGCGGCCGAGGAACGGTTCTTGGACGGCCGCCGAAGCACCGCCAGAAGCGGGACGGCAGCGCCTATGGCGAGCTCCTGCCGCTCAACGGCTGTCGCTGGAGGCGGACTCCGTCTTGAAGGCGCCAGTGGCCACGCCCGCCTGTTGCAGGCGCTTCAGGTTGAACGCTCTGTCTTCCTGAAGCATCAGCCCCCGTGCGATTAGATCATCGACGGCCTTTTGCACCGCGGAGGAATAGGCCGAAAATGATGGGTAACGTTCCTCTATAGACAGGCGCGGATCGCCCGACGCCATGCGCTCGGCTTTGGTCTTTGCAAACGCCACGTATTGTCCCGTCCCTTCGCATCCGTCGTTCGCTTGCGGGCCGGATCGGAGGGCCCAGCCCGTATAAGTCGCGAGCGGCACGGTCACGTCGGGGAGGCGGACCCCGGCGATGTCGTTCCCGTCGGCGTCAGTCTTCGGCACATAACTTGGATAAATTGGCCCATTCTCGCGGTTGTCAAAGATGGGCGGTTTGATGACCGGGGGATTAATGGTCATGATTCCGGTGCTATAGAACTGCGGACCGTAGTTGAGTAAATACCGCGTCGACTTCAGCCCCGTATAGGCGATCCCCGGAATCTTCGGGAAACCCACCCCGCTTTGCGGCAGCGGGGGCACAAGCGTTCCATCGGACAAACGCGGGATTTCGCTAGGCGGCGGAGCGATGCCTTTGGTGGACCACTTGTCGAGCGCCACCCATAGGGCGCGCAAGACCGGCGCTGAGTCCAGAGGATTCTGGAACTGCTGGCAGTTCCCCTTGACGGTCTGCCTTCCGGTGCCGTGCTGGTGGCTGGAGATGAAGTAGTCCCGGGCCATCGGATGATCGGGAAGATCCTTGTTGCCCATCGGGTCGGTGGTGAATAGAGACGCCGCCTTCGCCCAGTACTCGTTCGCAGAGTAGACTTCCATGCCGAGCGGGCACGTCTTCGTCGTGGTGCACTTGTCGTAACGGCCGGCCGTCTTTCCGGTGATCGGGTCGGTCGAGCGCTGATCGGCGAAGGGGAATACGCCTTCGGCATACAGTTGGTCCTGGCGATTGCGTTCGGTCCGCCCGGGTTGGGAGAAGCGATAGTTCACATTGATTCCATCTCCCGCGGCGATCCATTGCAACATGCCGTCGAAGACGATCTTGCCATTTTCGTCCTCGTTGAATCCCAGATTACGGAAGTCATTCAGCATCCGCCCCGGCTGCGAGGACGCGAAGGTGTAAATCCGCGTCACGTCACCGGCCAGCGGATTGCTCGTGCCGCCACTGTCTGCCGGCGCATAACGAAGAAACGAATTGAAATCGCGGACGGCGGCGAAGCCGATCCCGTTGACGCTGGGATCTTTGGCGGTGTACGAAAACTCGTAGATGTCGTTAGGGACAAGGGCCGTTCCCGCGGGACGCAAGCGGATGGCAGTGCCGTTGTCGAAATACTCCCAGCCTGATGCCGGAATCACCTGCGGCACATCGTCCAGGTGGACGCGATGGGTCAGCGTCGCCTGGGCCGGATCGAGCGTCGCGGCGGGGTAGCTCAGCAAGTACGAATCGGCGGGCCGGGGAGTCACGATGTACTCGTAGGCGGGACCGGTAACGGAGGAACCGTCCGGATTCTTCGCCGTGGGCAGGGTGATGGTCAGGGTGAGGTCGGAATTGTCGGTCCCAGCCCCAAAATCCCAGCCGCTCCAGACCATCGTGTAACCCTGCGGCGCCAGAAACGTGTTTCTCGGATCGCTCGAAGCCGAGGGGTCATTGCCACCCGTCGAGCGGTTGAAGCCAGCGAAAGCCTTGGCGCCGCGGTTCGGCGCTTCGTAGAAGACTTTATGGTTGCCCTTGCTCAGGTCGACCGGCTTCAGGATGTAGAAATCGAACGAGTATTCGACCTTGCCGATCACGTTGCGCGGGGCAAGGCCGATGTCGACGATCACACTATTGTGACGGTCGGTTGGACTGATCTCACCGAATCCTTTGCCGATGATCCGCTCATAAGGACCGACGCCCGGAAACGAAAAGCCCTCGAACGCCGGACCGCGCGAGAGGATCTGGATCTTGGTGATGCGCGCGTCGGCCGCGGGCGCGACCGTTATGATGCCCGCCGCCAGTACAGCGGCAACACCGATAGGCATAGCCTGGCGCCGAAGAACGCTTCGCAGGCGGCGGAAAATTGTCAGCGTTTGGAGTCCAGCCATCAGGATCTCGTTTTGCCCCGGATTTCCGTTTTCCCCCCATACATCCGAGGCCCAGATGAATCTGGTCCCTGGCAGGGGCAGCTCTTAGATTCCTTTGCCCGCTAACTGCAGACTCGAGGATTTAACTCGAAATCTGGACTGTGGGCTACTTGCCCGTCAGGGCGTTAGCCGAGGGATCCGCAATGATCAGTCGAGCCGCTAATATCGCGTTATATCCCCTCGAGCCCCTCTGTCGCTGTCTTTCAATGTCCTGCCGTCGGCCAAGGCGATCCTCTCCAAACGTCCGACAGCGTTATCGAACTTGGGCGGCCCAATGTAAACCGTAATGACGTCCCCAGGCTGCAATGTTGTCTTGTTCCACCCGAGGAGTCTGATCGACTCGGCACTGCCGGCCTCCCCAGCCCAATGCACGATATTGCCCTTGTCATCTTTGACGTCGAATAAAACCATGGTGTGGGGATTGGCCCACATAAATCTCGTTACGATTGCGTCCCTCAAAACAATCGTTTTAACCAACGAGGTTAGTAGCTTACTTTTCACTCGCGGCGTCCTGCCAGCATCAGTTTAGGCGAGAATATGCTGGCCGACCTCTCGTGTCAATCGAACGGCACTGCACGGAATCTCTGTTTTATCGACGTGAATCACAACACCTGTCTCAGAAATCTGTCCCGGCAAAATAAGTAGAGGTGCATCTTTCTCTAGACGGAATTGTGGGTTTTCGGGACCAGCTCAGAAATCTGGGTTTTCGTTGACGTTCAATCTAACCTGTGTTATCACGCGCTCACAGTTTGCCGGGGCGTACCAACGAAAGGATGGAAGCCATGAGTATAGCTACGCTTGCGCCCAAGGGATTCGTGTGTACCCACATGAAAAAACCGTTGAGATTGCTGAGGCCGGCCATGGCACTGCTCCTGATTTGCCTCCCCCTGTTTTCGCAAGGCAATCAAGGCACAATCCAAGGCGGGGTGTTTGACCAAAGCGGTGGCGCCGTTGCTGGTGCAATGGTGTCGGTGGTCGACGTGGCCCGAGGCGTCACCCGAGCCTTGAGCACCGATGACGCGGGACAGTTCGTCGCTGCCAGCCTGAACCCTGGCACATATACCGTGCGCGCCGGAGCCAAAGGCTTTCGGACGGTGGAACATAGCGGCGTGCTCCTAGAAGTGGGCCAAAATATTCGCGTGGACTTGGTTGTACAGCCGGGCGAGCAGACCGAGACGATCACGGTCACCGGAGAAATCCCCGCGGTTGATACCACGGACGCCACCTTGGGCGGAACCGTCAGCAACGAATCGATTAACTCGTTGCCTTTGAATGGGCGTAACTTCGAACGCTTGCTACAACTGCGCCCGGGAGTAGTTACATCGCCGGGAGCCGGTACAGGCAGCCAGAGCACCAATGGCATGCGTACCGGGGAAGACCTCACCATGATAGAGGGCCTCTCCCAGATGTCTCCCAGCACCGGCGCGAGTGTGTTGAATGCCTCCTACCGCACCGGCGACGCGTCGTCGCTCTTGCCGATCGACGCCATTCAGGAATTCAATACCCAGCAGAATCCCAAGGCGGAATATGGCTGGAAAGCCGGCTCGGTGATCAACGTTGGAGTGAAGTCGGGGACGAATAGCCTTCACGGCACAGCCTACGCATTCGGGCGCAATGCCACTGCCACTGATGCGGCCAATGAATTCTCGACACCAGCGTTTCCGGGAGCCACGCCGGCAACCCTCGAGCAATTCGGAGCGACGGCCGGTGGACGGATCATCAACGACAAGCTCTTTTGGTTCTTGGGCTACGAGGGCTTACGCACAACGCTGGGCGATGTAGCCGTGGATACAATCCCGACAGACATCTCGACTGGGGACGTAAGTACGAGCATGGTGGACGCGTGTAACGCGGTGGGCCGCGCGAAGGTTAATCCGCTGAGCGCGCAATTGGCAGGACTTCCAGCGGGCAGTTGTATCCCGCAGCCCTCTTCCGCCACATTTGAGAACTTGTTTCCCTTCAATCCCAACCCATCGACCAGCTTCGCGCCTGGCTTGATTACTACCGGGCCGCTGAACAACGGGTTCATTAAAGGTGACTACATTCTCGGTCAACACAGTCATGTGAGCGCAATGTACTACGTGTCTAAAACAACTCAGCTCGTTTCCTACCTACCAGGCCAACTCGAGCCGCAATGGAGAGGTATTGTTCCCGCGAATGCCCAGATGTTTAATGCGGCGTGGACCTGGACTCCGGGCTCTACTTGGGTAAACGACCTCCGTGGGGGCTACGCCTACGTTCACAATCAAACCATCTCTGCGGATGTAAACATGAACCCGTCGGACCCTTGGCCGTCCGGTTATGGTTTTAATACCGGCGTCAATGTCAAGGCGAATCCGCAGTTTGGCGGACTCCCGCAAATCGATATTTCCGGCTTCACGGGATATTTGGGTGCTGGCAAGCGAACCGGTGTGCGCGGACCGGAAGGCACCGTAAATATCGTGGATAGCGTCTCGCATCTGCGCGGCAAGCATGCCTTCAAGTTTGGCTTCGAGTTTATGAACAGCATTTATGACAACAACAACTACAACCAGGCCAACGGCGAGATTAAATTCTCGAACTCGGGAAAGGGAGCAAGCGCGATTTCTCCTTTGCAGAATTTCCTTCTAGGCAATCCGAAGAGCGGAAAGATCTTCATTGGCAATCCCGAGCTGATCGCGCGAGAACACTCCTGGGGAGGCTTTTTCCAGGATGACTGGCGCCTAACCACACGGGTTACTTTGAACCTTGGCTTGCGCTACGAGTACAACCAGCCTCCAACGGAACGCAGCAACTACATTGGCAATTTCAATCCCAATGTTACGGGGAACACTCCGGCGGTTCAGCAGGTGGGCCCGGGCGCAGCGCTCCCGTCTCTCTATAACGCCGATCACAAGGACTTTTCGCCGCGTGTGGGTGTGGCCTGGGACGTCAAGGGCAATGGGAAGACCGTGGTCCGCGCCGCCGCCAGCGTCCTCAATAGTATGCTGATCACTTCGGAGCTGCTTAACCCTGTTCCGTTCGGTGCGAATTTCCCAGACCTGGGCATCAATACCAGCGGCACCGCAATCAACGCTCACTCACCGGTATTGCTAACCGCTGGGCCTTACAACTGGTCGATCGCCGGGCCCGTATTCCCGGGCAACGCCGCATTTACCGATGCCAAGAACATCACATACACGGGCCTGACGTGCACATCGCCAGCCACAGCGAACGGGCCTGGGCCATGCCCCACCGCAGCGGTGGATCCCAACTTCCGGACGCCTTATGTCGCCTCGTGGAACCTAGATATCCAGCGCGCCATTACCAATAGCCTGACGATGGACGTGGCTTACGTTGGCAACCACGGTTACAAAATAGCAGCCGAGGCCGACATTAACCAGTCCGCGATTGGAGCTGGCTATAATACGCCGTTCTCGGCTGCCGATGCGGCGGCGGCGAAACTGCCGGCCGCGGACGTAGGCCTCACCAGCAATCAAATCTGCCTCGCCACGGGCAACTGCGGCGTAGTCGACGCCGGGGCTGAGGTCGGGCCGTATAGCCCAAAGTTTCCTTATCTTTCTCAAATCGCCCAGCTGGCCAATCGCGACTTTTCGAACTATAACGCCCTTCAGGTGACCGTTAGCGAGCGCGCCGCCCACGGGCTTTCCTTCCTTGCCGGTTACACTTATTCCCATGCCCTCGACATGTCGTCCTCATCGAGCATCAGCCAGGGGGCTTTCCCGCTTAATGTATACAATCCACGTCTAGACTACGGAAACACCAATAGCGACATCCGGCACCGCTTTACCTTTTCCCCAACCTATGCGATCCCGGGGATGAGGTCACCGGGACAGATGCTCCAAGGCTGGTCGCTGAGTGGCATCCTCAGCTTGCAGGGCGGGCTGCCCTGGTACCCTGTCGACGCCACGAACGACTTTACCGGGACCAACGAGGTCAACGCCAGTTCCCCCGGCATACAGACCTGGAACTACAGCGGGCCAACTTCTGCCTTCAGCTCCGGCCCACTAAACGTCCCGTGTTTCGGTCCCTTGCCGGGCTGCACGGCCGCCATACCGCAAACTTGTGTGACTGCAGCTCAGGCTCCGTACACTGGCAACGCGCAACTAATGGCCTCCGCCGCCAGTGCACTCGCGGCGAATGGCTGCTACGTGCAAAACGGTGGGATTCTGACTCCTCCCGCTTATGGGACCGTTGGTAACGCTAGCCGCAACCTCTTCCGCAGTCCTAAGTATTACAACGTGGACTTTTCGGTGAGCAAGCTCTGGAAGTTCAAGGAGCGGTATAGCGCGCAATTCCGGGCGGAATTCTTCAACCTTTTCAACCGTGCCGATTTCGGAGTTCCGGCCACCATCGATCCCAGCAGGGGTGCAGGCGGGCAGTTCGGTTGTTCCTGCAGCACGCCGGACGTGGGCAACCCCGTCCTCGGCTCGGGTGGTCCGCGACACATCCAGTTCGGTCTTAAACTGACCTACTAACCGCGGCCACCGCCGCAAAGCTCTAACAAAAAGGGGCCGGATGTCCCCCGGTCCCTTTTCTTTTTTCTCAAGCCTGGCCGTCTGAACGGCCTTGTTCCTTATTTCTTGCCAGCTTCCTTTTCGAGCGTTTCAAGCTCTCGCACCAGGCCTTCCGCCTGTTCTCGCAAACGGCGAAGCCGTTCAGCCAAGGCGGGCGACCCTTGTCCCGTAGCTGCTGGAGGCGCAGGAGCGGAGGCCGAAGCAGCAGCAAGCGCAGGCCTGGCTGGCGGGGAATTGCCGGTCAGTTCGGCGAAAGCCTGTTCGAAAGTGTCTCGATAGATCAATCGATCGCCGATGGCCAAAACAACTTTCTTGAGCTGGGGCATGCGCGCTTCGGTCGCCTGAATGTAAATGGATTCGACGTAGAGGAAACCGTTCGTCACGGGGAGAGCGATAATATTTCCGCGCAGGACGTGTGAGCCTTGCTGGTTCCAAAGAGTAAGATCTTTGGAGATGTTCTGGTCCTGATCGATGCGCGACTCAATCTGCATGGGACCGTACATCAATTGCTGCTTCGAAAGTTGATAGAAGATCAAGGTGCCCAATTTGTCCCCGTCGCAGCGGGCCGCCATCCATCCGATCAAGTTGTCTTTGCCACGCGGAGTGAAAGGAAGCATCATCAGGAACTCCGGCTCCTTCTCTCCAGGCAGGGTGGCCACGATGTAGGTTGGCTGCACAGGTTCAGGCTGCCCAGACTGACCAAACAAGTTGCGTCCGATATCCCAGATGTCTTCCTTGTTGTAAAAGACTTGAGCATCTCGCATGTGGAAAGTACGGTAGGCCTCCGCCTGCGCACGAAAAAGGACTTCGGGATATCGGGCGTGCCGGCGCAGGTCCGCGGGCATCTCGGAGGCAGGCAGGAAAAGTTTCGGGAAGAGCTTCTCGTAAACCTGGATGATGGGATCGCTCGAATCAAATACGTACAGCGACACTTTGCCCGTGTACGCGTCGACCGTGGCCTTCACTGCGTTGCGGATGTAATTTGCCCCTTCATCCGAGCCCGCGACGGGAAGCGTCGCTGAATACGGGTGCGAAAGAGAAGTCGTATAGCCATCCGCCATCCAGACCAGCCTGCCGTCATCGGTAAGAACCAAATAAGGATCGTGATCCCAAAGCAGGAAGCTGGCCACATGCTCCAGTCGATCCTGCACTCTGCGATGAATCATCATGCGGCTCTCGCCGGTGAGGTAGCCCGTGAAGATAATATTCGGCTCTCCCTCCGCCAGCGCAGCCGCGCTCTTGAGCAGGAAAGACCCCACCGGAAAGCCGCCCGTGCCCTGATAGGTCGAATACTTATTCTGGTCGCCGGAGGGATAATCAAACTCCTCGCGAGCGGTGTGAACGAAGACCGGGTCTTGCGTCTTTTCTCCGTAATAAATTTCCGGCCGGGTCAACTGGAAGCCGGGCGCCTTGATTTCCGGCGGGGCATTCTCAATCAGCAGCACCGGCAGCCCGTCGGGAGTGATTTTATTCACATCCGATACCACCGCCCCGAACCCGTGCGTGTAGATGAACCGTGGATTGATCCAGCTTTGGCTGGCCTCCGCCGACAACTGGTTGACGTCGATCTCGCGAGCGGACACGAGCACCTGCTTGATGCGGCCATTGATGAAGTAGCGGTCCACGTCAGCGTCGGGAAAGGTGTAGTAGGGGCGCAATGCCTGTATCTGCGTGATCGTGGCGCCATAGGCGCGCAGGTCCCAAAGGCGCACATTATCCAGCAGCACGCTATCCTGCGCGGGATCGATCGTCGCTTGCGTGGAAGGCGCGAATGGCCGCTCGGTCGTGTTCCGGTCGAGGCCGAAGGCCACCGTCGTAGCCTGGATATGGCGTTCGATATAAGGCCGCTCGATCGAAATTTCATTCGGCCGCACGTACACGGCGCGAATGATGCCCGGCACAATCAATTGCAGAACAAAAACGGACGCCACCAGGAAAACGGTTTTCTTGTATCGCCCGGTCCAGGCTAGCGGAATGGCCGCGAGCGTCGCGGCAATCAGGAACCAGCGCAAAGGCAGCGTAATTTTCGCGTCTACGTAATCTGCGCCGGTCATGAAGGCATGAGAATTAAACAGAAGCTCGTAATTGCCTAAAAAGAACCACGCCGCGAGGCCCAGCAGCAGGATTACGGCTATGGTGCGGAGAAAACCGGTCCGCCCGGCGCCGGGCAGGAGCAGCGTCCGAGGCTCAAAATCCAGAGTCCCGGGCGATCGGATCAGATGCTCGCGGTGAAAGCGGAAACGTTCGAATAACTGCCATCCCCGGGCCGTTGCCCAGAAAACGAGCGCACAGAGAATCGCCAGCACAAATACAAACCCAAGCACCTGCGAATAGAAAGGCAAACTGAACAGGTAAAATGGCAATGGCCGGGAAAATACCGGGTCTTTCCAGGCATCGGCCAGGATTGTGATCTGGCGCGAACCAAAAAAACGCATGACGGTCCAATAGTCGACCGAGGCCAGGGCAAATAGGATGGCCACCAGCGCCAGGCCCACTGGCGCCAATCGCGAGTAGAGGCGAAAATCACGCGGGCGGACGCCCGCGAAGCTTATTCCGCGCGCATGAGCCACCCACAGCGCGATGAACGCCAGCACGGTGCCGGTGGCGACCGGGGCGATGCCGTACCACAGCATCTTGACCCAGGTATCCACCTGGCCTAATTCTTTCCACCAGTTGTAATCAATGATGAAATTCGCCGCCGCCGGAATCGCCCAGAGGAAGACGAACGCCAGCAGCACACCGGCTACGATCAGTTTGCGCGCTTGTGAGGGATGCATGGGTGACAGCTGAGGCCTAAGCGATCCTGCGGCCTCGAGATCAACACGATGGACGCCGGCACGATATCGCCGATGACGACCGGCGAAATCGTATCACAGTAGCTCCGCTCCTCGCTGGTTAAGCCAATTTTCACACGCTGCGGCGGCGGGATGACTTCGGACCGCCCGGCAACTGCCTCATGGCGCCGTCAATTCCCGATTTTTCCTCAATCGTGAGCGGCCGATATGCGCCTTTCGCCAAATTACCCAGTGCCAGCGGCCCGATCGCCACGCGAACCAGCCGAAGCACGTCTATGCCAAGTTGCTCGAGCATGCGGCGAATGTGGCGATTTCTGCCTTCATCCAGCACGATCGTCAGCCAGGTGTTGCGGTTGCCCTGCCGCAATACTCGCGCGTCTGTAACCCGCAGGAACTCGCCGCCCGAAATGGAAAGGCCCCTCATTAACGCGCCGGTCAGTTCAGCATTCCTGGTGCCGCTCACTTGCACGTGATAGGTCTTCTGCAGATGAGTCGCCGGAGAAAGCACCGCCGCCGCCCATTCGGAATCGTTTGTGAGTAGCAGCAGTCCTTCGCTGGCCTTGTCGAGCCGCCCCACCGGAGCGAGCCACGGCAGATCATTGCTCAGCGCCGAATAGATCGTCGGGCGGCCTTTTTCGTCCGAAGCTGTTGTGACCACGCCGCGTGGCTTATTCAACATCAGGTAAAGCTTCTCCGCCGGGCGAATCAGGGTGCGATGGACCGTAATTCGGTCGCGCTCGAGCAACACGGGCGTTTGCGGATCGCGTTTCACGCTTCCGTTCAATTGCACCCGTCCCGAGCGGATCAGACCGTCTGCCTGCGACCGCGAGCAATAACCCAGCTTCGACAACGCTCGCGCCAGCCCGACGTTTCGCAATTGCCTGGCCATGGGATCCCTAGCGGCTCGCGATCTGCTCGAGTTCGGGGTAGTGCGGCACGAGTGCTGCGGGCACCTTCACTTTTCGAGCCTCAATCATGGCGATGAGCTCCAGCGCATTGACGGCAGCCTTGCCCAGATTATGATTGTTGGCAACCACGTATGTGGTTTCAGCTTTGTCCGCCACTTCCAGCGCGCGGTCTTTCCAGCTCGCCAGTTCTTTTGTTGAATAGAGGTAGTCGTACCGATCGCGAACGTTGGTCTCCGCAAACCATTGTTTGTAATTTCGCCCGTGCAGGCGAATATAGCCAACCACGGAAGTCGCGTGCGCCGAGGGGCCAACCGCTCGGCCGAGCAGGGGCTGGTCGATATTGCAGAGT
>Ga0206939_10016_pt1 | contig 54037 bp, 39 predicted proteins | sample Alteio_BWOrgHeat_10_FD_152921 | JGI IMG/M metagenome (GOLD analysis project Ga0206939, IMG submission 152921) | Enriched cells from forest soil in Barre Woods Harvard Forest LTER site, Petersham, Massachusetts, United States -... | ecosystem: Environmental > Terrestrial > Soil > Temperate forest >... | reverse complement strand
GTAACTGCGGGGGCGGTGGAGGGCCTGTCGAAATGATAATGGCGACCGTGTTGGTGATCTTTTGTTTTTTGATCACATCCCGAAGCACGGTATTTGGATCGTCGAGTATTGCTTGGGTGATCGTTCCACGCGCAATAAATGGACCGAGGTCTTGCGGGATCCTTGGCGTATTCGGGTCCGCAGCGGTTTGGCTAGCAAACCTGATTTTGGTTCCCGGGCTACCCGTCTTGAACGGTGTGATATCGACAGGAGCTATGACAGGAGGCCCGGCGACGGTGACGGCCGTTCCTTGAGCCTCGATCGTGGTGCCATGCGGGATAGAGGCCATGCGCGTGACCGACTCGCCGAGCGCAGGCACATTTGTCGCGGGCACGTGAATCCAAATCCCCGGTTCGACGTGGATACCGACGCTTTCTCCGTGGATTGTAATGTCCTTGATTGTCTGTAGATAAGGCACGCCATTGAGGAAAATATCTCCCTGAGGCGTGGTGCCGCGGTTGGGAACAGAGCCCAGGCTTGGCGAAAACGAAAGGCTCTCGGAAGTAAGGTTCAACTCCAAAATGTTGTCGAGAACCGGAGGCGGAGGGACAAGAGGATTCGGCAACGGGGTCGGAGTCACCGTGTTGTCGGGCCGGAATATGGTGTTGAATCCATTACCGACCCAATCTCCCACGAACGCTGCAAGCGGACCAAGCGGCGGCGGAGGCGTGGCAGTGGTTACAACCTTGTTGTCTGGCCGAAGGTGGCCGAATACGAAGTCACTCGGTATTTTGATCGATGCTCTAGGATTTGGATCGCTCACGACATTTTCTCCTCTCCTGATTGCGGTGCGTTGAGGAATCGCTGGGCGACATGCTGTGAGTCGCGGCACTTACGCGCTTCGTAAGCCGGACCCAAAAACTCGAAGTCTTATAATAATTTTAGTTAACTAGCACAGCATATAGCCAGTCATTACGCTACCGAGATATAACGCTGCTCCTGTGGATTTCAAGTGAATTCTCGGTGACGGACGAAAAACCGCTGACGGGCTTACTCTGTGGATTGGATCGAGAACCGCGCGGTCATCGTGGATTTGCAGGACGTCTCAAAAACGTACGGGTCCTGCGGAATTACTCAATGCGCTTGGCGTGCTGATAGACGCCGCCTTGATGCAGGATCATCTCGGTTACGTGACCGGTGCTGTCACTCATGAAGGTGATTTCGGCATCGACAACTTTTAGAAAATACTCGCGATCGGTTTTTGCGAAAATTTCAACCTTGGGCTGGCCGGTCGCTTGCGTGAAGAAATGATCGCCTTCGCGAGTGATGGTCAGGATGAAATTCGGCGCGAGTTCGTAGCGTCCGACGTAGTGGTCGAAGACTTTTGGGGCAACTGAGATCTGCGGGCGCTCCAGCGGCGGGGGAATTTCTCCTTCGATTCGGGTTCCATGAACGTCGTTTCCGTTTTGGTGGAGGATCATTTCCATGGCAGAGCTTTTGCCATCGGTAACGAAGGTGATCTGAGCATCGACAACTTTTAGGAAGAAGTCGCGTTCACCTTCCGGCAAGATCTCGAATTTGCCCTGATCTGTGGCCTGCGCGAAGAGGTGATCTCCGTCTCTCGTAATCACGACATTGAAATTGGGCGACAGTTGGTAGGTTCCGACGTAGCCGTCGAACAACCTTGGATCGACAGCCACCTGCTTGTGCTCTTTCGCGGCCGGCTTCAACGGAATGCTCGAATCAAGCAGGTGGCGGCCGATGTCGTCGACGCCCTCTGGCGTTTCTGTGTTCGACATAAGAACGACGCCAACGCCGGTCTTCGGGTCGAATCCCATGAATGACCGATACCCCCCGGTACCGCCGTTATGCCAAATGATTTCCTTTTCGCCCGTCGTGTATATGTGCCAACCGAGGGCGATTTCCAATCCCTGCTGTCCGGCAGGACGCCGATCTTTCAGCATTGCGGCCATGGCCGGTGCGAGCGGCGATTTCGCGTAACCCAGGTTTGCCGCGATGAAAGTCATCATGTCGTTCGCGGTCGACCGCAGAGCGCCTGCCCCCGCAAGGGTGGGCAAGTCCCAGTTCTCCACGGTTTTCAGTGATTCATCGTGACCTGCGGCGAGCCGCGCTTTCATTTCGGGGGTAAGCGTTATGCGCGTACTGTTCATCCCCAACGGAGTGCAGATGCGGGACTCGACCAGAGCCTCGTAACTCCTCCCGGCGCGAAGCGCCAGAACATGCCCGAGCAATCCACCTCCAAGATTGGAATACTCGTATTCCGAGCCGATGTCTCGAGTCAGTTGGTACCCAGCCAGAAACTGATAAAGCTGCTCGACGGAATAGTCGGCATAGGGATTCGCGGGATCCTTCGGATGCATATTCGTGGGCAACCGAGGCAGGCCGGAGGTGTGAGTCGCGAGGTCAACGAGCGTAATCGAATGGCCATTTCGCTCCGGCATTTTTGTGCCGGGCGGCAAGTACTTGGATACTGGGTCAGCCAACGCGACCTCTCCGCGCTGGACCATGTCAGCCAGCAACAGAGCCGTGAACACCTTCGTTTCCGAGCCAATTTCGAAGATTGTCTCCCCGTTGAGCGGGTGGGTGTCACCTTTCTCCAGGTGCCCATAAGCAATCACGCGCCGGTCGGCCGAACCCACGATGCCTACGACTATTCCGACGCCCCGGTGCTGAACGTCGATTCGATCGATAAGTATTTGCCGAATGTCAGCGTCTGACGGCATGGAGGACTCTGGAACAAACCGGCCGTCTGCGAAAGAGGCCTGCGTGACGACGGCAAGGACGAATGCAAGAATTATTCGTATCGCCATAACGCGTTCTCTCATGTTCATCCTTATCGTCAGGCTCAAAGCATTTCCGCTTTTCGGATCCCGCAGTTGTTCAAGTTTTTCCGGAGCGCTCGACACAACCGGTCTTACTGGCGTCGAGGACAATATCTACAGTTCGCTCACCCGTGTGCCGGTTGTAGGTGACGTTCCGACCGGCCTCATCCAGAAAGCTCTCTAGCGCAGACGAATCAAAAACGCTGCCTGGCGTAAGCCGACTCACGAGTCGATTCTTTGTTTCAGCATCGACACCGTTTATTTCGACTAGTCCCACGCGATATTGAGCCTCTTCGCTCAACCGCAGAGTAAGGTCGATCTGCTGCCTCTTATCGTCAATGTCGAAACGAGGCTCGATCGTCGCGTCGATGTAGCCCTTCGTCCCATATAGCTTCGAGATGGATTCGATTGTTCCTCTAACCTTGCCGACGTCGAACCGTTCGCCGGTCGTCAACCGAACCAATTTCCGCAAGTCGTCTTGCGGAAAAACACTCACATTTTCAAACTGAAGTCCGCCCAATCGGTACAAGAGCCTACTTTCTACGTCGATCCGCACCGCGTAGGACCGCTGCTGGGCTTCGGCTCGGATCAGGAACGGAGTGGTGGTGGATTGAGCCAGGAAGTAGCCCGCGTTCGCGAACACGTTTCGCACTATGACGTCGTTGAGTTCGCCGATCCAGTCGGAGTCTGGCGCACCGACGTCGACGCTAAAGTCGTGCTTTTTGATTTCTCTTCTGAGTTGCGTTCGCACCTCGTCCGGCAACGTGTCATTGGTTGGGAACTCGACGCTGACTATATTGATTTTGATTTGCTGGGGCGCATCGACAGAGCGTGATGATGTGTTGCATTCCTGAGGCGTTGCATGTGAGACGAGGGGCGCGACTAGGCCAATGAAGAAAACCGCTGCCGCGAGGCGCAGATGCGTGTTGCCGGCCACGGTCGGCAGTATACGTTTTGTTCAATCATCCGATCAATTTATCTCTCGAGTCTTCGCGCTCCAGCTTGCCGGTTCATTGGTGATTTCCGGTGGCGGGCAGAAGCGTGCCTAATGGGAGGAGTCGCGACGCTCACGACTCGCGGCTCACCAGATTCGCACGCGGTCGATGAGCTTGAGATAGAGCTTGTCTGTGAGCGTGATCTTGAAGGCGTCGTACCAGGCATCGACGTTGCGAACCGTGTCGCTTCGGAATTCGCCAGGTGAATGAGTGTCCGTTTGAATCTGGTGGCGCAATGCGGTTTCGCTTTGGAATTTTCGCCATCGCTGGGCGAACGCGACGAAAAACCGTTGCTCGACATTCAGGCTATCGATGATCGTGTCGGGCTTGTTATTGAGCGACAGAATGTAGGCGTCGTGGGCTACTTCGAGTCCTGTCAGGTCCGCGATATTTTCGGTCAGAACCTGTTTGCCATTCACACAGAGGTCCGCGAACGGGCAGTAGGCATCGAATTGCGCGACAAGCTTTGATGCTGCGGCGTGATATTTCGCGCGGTCGTCCGCCGTCCACCAATCGCCTAAGCGGCCTTGCGCGTCGTAGATATTCCCGAGTTCGTCGAAACTGTGGCTGATTTCGTGTGCCATCGCGGCGCCGGCGGAGCCGTAGTTCGAGGCAGCGTCTCCATCGGGATCGAAGTAGGGTGGCTGCAGAATGCCGGCCGTGAAGAACTCCGCGTTGGGACTAAACATGATCACTGCGCCGGCCTGCTGCGGATTGATGGGCCAATCGATCGGATTCACCGGCTGTCGCAGACGGCTCAGATCTCGCGAATGATGGAATGATTCGGCTCGGCGCATATTTCCGAAGGCGTCGCCGCGCGCGATTTCGAGTGACGAGTAGTCGATCCACTCATCGGGATAGCCGACGATGACTTGCAGCGCGGCTAGCTTGGCGAGTGCCTTTTGCTTCGTCTCTGGCGACATCCAGGTGACGTTTGGAATTCGCCCGCGATACGCGGCGAGCAAATCGCAAACCATCGCTTGGGCTGTTGCCTTCGCCTCCTTGGAGAAATATCGCTGCGTGTACAACTGGCCTACCGCTTGGCCCAACGCGCCATTCGTGGCGGCGATGGCGTCGGCCTCGCGGTCGGATTTTCCTGCTCCCGCCGATAGAACGGCGTTGTCAAACGCGAAATGCTCCGCCGCTACCTCTTTCGGCAGAATCGTGGCGTAGTGATCGAAGAGGTGAAGCCGAAGATAGTTTTTCCAAACTTCGACGCTCGCACTCCGGACGAGAGCGGAAACCCCGATGATATCGGATGGCTGCCAAACGATAAAATTTTCCTGTGCGGAGAGTCCGGCGGACCGAAAGTACGCGTTCCAATCCAGGCCCGGCGCCTTCGAGTCGAAGTCGGCGCGTTTCCACGGATTGTTTTGTTTGAAGGTGTCGGCCGCGTCGGAGTCCGGAGCGAAAGCTCGGGCAATTCCTATCTCGAGTGATAGAACCGCAGCCGCGGCAGTTTCGGCGTCTTCAACGCCTGCAAACTTCAACACTCTCGCGATATGCGCCCGATACTGCGAGCGCAATTCGGATTTCTTGGGTGACGCATCGAGGTAATCGTCTCGACCGGGCAGTCCTAGGCCGCCTTGCCAGATGTGCGGCAAATTGTGCGACGCGTCGTCGAAGCCTTGATTGATCCAGATTTCGAAGATGTGATCGGAGTTCGCGGTGAGCCCGTCGATCTCGCCGCCCAACGTCGTGCCGAGGTAGGCGGATAACGAGGATTTATCGCCGATCGAGGAGATTTGGCTCAGGCTGTCTGCCAACGGCGCGAGGCCCTTGGACTCGATCCCTGCCTGATCCATAAAGCTGGAATAATAGTCGCCAACTTTTTGCGCGATGGCGCCGTTGGCGGAGCGTTGGGTCGCTGCTTCCCGGATCAGATCACGCACGCGCTGCGTATTTCTTTCGTTCAGCATCGCGCGAAAATCGAGGCTCCCTTGTCCCGCGGGTGGCGCAGCCGTTTTCAGCCAAGTCCCGTTAGCGAAACGATAGAAGTCCTGCCCCGGTTCGACGGAGTGGTCGATATCCTGTGAGCGCGCAACTTGCGAAGTTGGTTGTTGAGCGAAATTCGCAATCGCCATCCATACGACGAGTGTCAAGAGCTGGAGACGCAACAACAAATTGCCTCCCATCAAAATGCTGGACGTTCAGAGTGACTGGTCACTTGGTCATGTGGCGTAGGGGGTGGGCTCTGGTGAGAAATCGCGCTCTCACCAGAGCGGCCGGTTCTGCTCCACTGTGCGCTTCAAGCGTAAAGCGCCTCGACGTGGGTGTTGCGATGCTACGGTTCTGTTCGACTGCCCCGTTTGCAGGAATAGTGAGCGCGACTGGCAAAGACGAAAAGGCATCCAGCGGACGTTTTTCGGACAAAAAAGGACAAAGCCTCAGATTGTTCCCGACTCCCAAAAAGCAAGCGGCGGCCCGAGCTCTATTGCATGGCGTTTTTTGTCCGCTTTTGGTCGCCTTCGTGCATTGTTTCGGAGCGCTGTACGGACGATCTTAGGGAGTACGCTGAGGAGAATTTCATGTCTACGCCTGCTACCGCGCTGCTCGTCATCGATGTTCAGGAATCGTTCCGCCACCGCCCGTATTGGAACGGCCACTACGTTCCGCCTTTTCTAGACCGCTTGCAGGCGCTCATCGACGGAGCCGATGCGCGCAAAATCCCAGTCGTGCAGATTTTTCACGTGGAGGAATCGGGCGCGTTCTCGATGGCGTCTGGACACGTGGTGACGATGCAAGGTGTGTCCATCGAACCTGCCGCGACCTTCTATAAGCGGAGTCACAGCGCGTTGGTGGGAAGCGGATTGGACGTCTGGCTGACGCAGCACGGAATAGGTCGCGTTATCACATCGGGCATCCGAACCGAACAGTGCTGCGAGACAACGACGCGCCACGCGTCGGACCTCGGCTATCGCGTGGACTATGTGACCGAGGCAACGTTGACGTTCCCGATGACCGACCGCCGCGGTAGGCAGTGGAGTCCGGACGAGATCAAAGCACGGACCGAGCTTGTTCTCGACGGGCGATTCGCGCGCATCGCGACGGTAGAGGAAGCGCTTGCCGACACCGTCCCGGAGCTTGTAGGCTGATTCACGCCGGACGAAATTGTCCGGCTGGCTGCCGTGCGAGCGTTGCGACATGAGAGTGGTCAGCAGGTGCGTTTCGTGAATCCGCCATCGAAATTTGTGGGAAGAGTCAAAGGCTCCGCCGCGAACCTGGAGAAAACGGTTCCTCGCGATAACAGAAGCTCCTCAACGCTCGTTGAGACTCGCCGAATCCCTGTCTACGTTGTTGTCCCGCCGCGATTGCTGCTACTCGATATCGCAGGGCCCCTCGAAGTCCTGAGACAAGCGAATCGCGTGCAAGACGCGGTGCGATTCGAGGTTGTGTACGTGGGTCCCCAATCGACGCTGCAAACATCGATTGGCGTCAGACTTTCGGGAATCGAGCCGCTGCCCAAGGAATTAAAAGAAGGAGCGTGGGTTGTCCTGGCGGGCGATGTCGAGCACGTAATGCAAATCGGAGGGAACGCGGATCGGGGAAAGTCCGCGGCGGACGCAGCAGCCGAAAAAGCGATTGTGCTTTGGCTCAAGTCCGTCATTCGCACAAATCACAGGCTGATCTCAATCTGCACGGGAGCATTGACTCTCGCCAAAGCGGGTCTGCTCGACGGGTACTCATGCACGACGCACTACCTCGGCTACGAAGAGCTGAGAGAAATCGCGCCCAAAGCACGAATCCTCGAAAATCGCCTGTACGTCGTTGATGGCGAGCGATATTCGAGCGCTGGGATCACGGCTGGGATTGACCTCATGCTGCACCTGGTCCATCAGTGCACCGATCAGAGCTGCGCGTTGGCGGTCGCGAGATATTTGTTGGTGTATTTGCGCCGCAGCGGTTCCGATCCCCAGCTGTCTCCCTGGCTGGAAGGTCGCAATCATATTCATCCGGCGGTACACCGCGCACAGGATGCGATCGCCGCGGATCTGACAAAATCGTGGAATCTGGCAGCGCTCGCACGACTTGCAGGCGCGAGCGATCGTCATCTTTCGCGACTATTTCACGAGCACACAGGAATGAGCATTCCTGAATACAGCAACCGGCTTCGAGTCGCCTATGCGCAGGAATTGTTGCGCGAGACACGCATCGACATGGAACGAGTTGCGGAACAGTCGGGCTTCAACTCGACGCGGCAATTGCGTCGCGCGTGGCATCGGCTGCACAAGACGTCGCCGCGCGAGGCGCGACGCGCTGGTCCCGGCGGAAAAGCTGAACGAGAATCGCTCAATACCACGCGAGTTCGCCGAACAAATTTCAAGTAGGCGGCGCGCGAACCGATCTATCTAGACTCCGAGGGCGTTGGGAAAGCGCGAGAGTTCGTCCGGAGTGGAATCGTTCGGGATCGAGCACCCGGGTGCAGCGATGTATTTTGGTCCGGCTTGCGAGCGCGCGGTAATCCATTGCTTGCGCATTTCTTGTTTCGTCAGTTTCCGAAAATCAATTTCGTCCACGCCGCCGAGAATCGGCTGGGAGTACTTTTGACGTACCTCTGAGATGGGGATGCCGCTGACTTTCACGGAGTATTGAAGAACCGGCGCGTTGAAGTCCGTGAATTGATCGAGGTAGGGACGCTCCAGGAAGTGCAAATGAAGGACCGTCAGTTTTGTGTCGGCAAGAGCGTCGAAAACGCGCTTGTCATAGGGGCGGGTGAATTTCTTGTAGTCCTCGACCGACCCGAATTTGCCCTCGGCGTTGAACACACTGACGAGCGCGCCGGACGCGCCGATCTCCTTCGCGTGATGAATGTGATGGATCGTCGATTGCGTGATGGCCTCGAGCGCGGTGTGCCAAGCGTCAGGATTCTGCTGCTGAAACTCATGCAGAGCTTTGATATGGGCAGTGTCGGTGTCGTCGGATTTCGGATCGTTTGCAAACTGAGGCTGCGATTCGAACAGGATCATGGCCGTCATGTAGGGGCCGTAGAGCGTATCAATGAAGTAGGCGTCGCCGTTGAGGCCGTCACGAACGCGGCGAAGCGTTTCCAATTGATTGGGATAGGGCGAATCGACCGGCTTGAGTTCGTACCAGCGCCCGGTGGTGGACTTCGGATAGTTGAAGTCGTTCATCACCTTGACGATGTCGGTGTTGTATGCGCGATGGAAGTCCAAGTGGTTCTGCGCTTCGAGTTGCGCGGTCGGGCTGTCGTAGTGGCGATAGAAGGTGTACGGCGGGCGGTCCACCTGCTGTCCGGCCAAAGCCTTATCGACGCGTTCCTTGTGAGAAAGGACAGGCGATCCGCTCTTCCTCGCATACACCGGCTTTGAGAGGCCGAGGCCGGCAACAGCCGCAGCGCATGCAGCGCTCGAAAGAAAATCACGTCGTTTCATCACAGTTCCCTCTCGCCAAACGCTTTCCGGTCAAAGTTTCGTTCAGCTGACGTCACCGGCCGTTCGCCGATGAGCAGTGGGAGGAATTGTAATCCAAGAACGCGAGCGCGAGTGTAAGTCGAGCGAACTCGCTCAACCCGGACCCGGCAAGGTCGCTCGGTGGCGCGGCACGCCGTCAACGACTACGCCTAAAGTGGGCTGGTTCTTGGGTACCGACGAATCAGCTGGCGATGATGGCCCAAGTGGCGATGACGCTCGCCGCAGTGGTGAAAGGGCCGTACTCGGTGTAGATGTCGCCTGCCTCTTTATCGGCCGCCTTGTAGGCCGGGCCGGAGGGCGTCGGGATTTGCCCCGCGGGAATCTGGGGATCCGATGCATTTCGGATGGCGTACCAATTTATATGCGGAAATTGTTGCATCACCTGGCCCACCATCGCGTCGCCCATGTCGCACGTCTGGCCGAGTCCCTGAATTTTGAACGGAGTGTTGCTGGAGGTATCGAACGCAAAGAGGTCGGTCGTGACGATCGTCGCCGAGGCGCCGCTCCAGATTTTCGGCTGCGCTCTGCCTGGGATAGGAGTCGCGGCCGCAACCTTGGCGGCATTCACGGCAAACAGGGCCGGAGTCATCAGTTGGAGTGCGCCCGCCGGCAACGCGCTGGTTTTGTAGGACGCCTTTGCCCACGATTCGTTGACGAACTGAGTCGTGCAATCGAATTGTGTTTTCGCCGCGATCACGATGTCGCCGAGTTTCACATCGGCGCCGATTCCGCCTCCAGTGCCGGTGGTAATTAGAATCTTGGGCTTCACGGTCTGCACCAATTCGGTGACCATTTTATTTAATGGGATCTCAGTTGGAGGGCTTGCGGCATTGTGTTTCGTGTCGTAGTCGAGATGCAGGCCGGATTTCAAGAGCAACACCTTCCGGTTGCCGATCGTGCAGGGGAAATACAAACCCAAGCTGTGGAAGTACCGCGCAAACTCCTGCCCCGGCGCATTGAAAGGCGCGTCACCGCCGGTGACGATCGATTCGTACTGCTGCACGTTGTGCTTGTATTCGTACCACGTTGAGACCGGGTGCCCAGGCGTGAAGAGCGAGGCCAGTGTCGCGGCCTCCGCCGATGTATACGTGATCACCACCGCGTCATAGCCCTTGAATTTCGACAGGTCCTCAGTTGGCGCAGGCTGTTTTGCCAGGGGAGCCGGCTTCGGCGCGAGATTTGCGGGCCATGGTATTGCCCTCGGCAGAGTCTCCGCTGCGGCGACATCTGGCGCTGCAGTTTTCTTCAGGAAGCGTGGCTGCGGTTTTTCCGGATCGTAATTCAGCCGCGCATCTTCTGCATACGAGAGAGCCATGGCGTTTCCCCCTTCTCCGAGATTCGCTTTTGGCGTCGATTTTTTATAGGACGCTTGCGAAGAGACCATGCGGTGTATCTATATACGTTAAGACACGCAATATGCAACCACTACTTTAATTCGAAATTACTGTTATATTTTTTTAAGGTTGGGGAGGCGCTGTGGACCGCGACACCTACGAATGCCAAGTGAGAACCTGGGCGACCGATCCAAAACTTTTTCGTCAGCCTATCATAATGTCCCCGTCCTATTTTTTGCGGTCACGTCTAGATCATTTCTGGTTTGCTTCGCATCGCCGCGCAGATCACGCGGCGGTGGAGTAAGGGGATTTTTCGCGGGCGGCGCGGAGGGCGATGGCCCACCAGTGGAGTTTAGCGAGCATGCGCGACATTTGGGCGGAGCAGCGGTCGGGATCGGCGGGGCAACCGTCGGCATCGAACAGTTGCCAGGCGTTCTGGAAGCTGACGGAGTCGCGGATCGACACGACGTGCAGTTCGGCGAAGACCTGACGGAGTTGCTCCACGGCGCGGAGACCACCAGACACGCCGCCGTATGAAACGAAGGCGACTGGCTTGGCGTACCACTCCTCGCCGGCGGAATCGATCAACTCTTTCAGAGCGGCGGGATAGCCGTGGTTGTACTCCGGTGTGACGACGACGAAGGCATCGGCCGCGTCGAGTTGTGCGCGAAGAGAGCGATAGCCGCCGGCTTCGTGTGCTGACGATTTGTTTTCGTGGACTTCGTGGCGGGCGGCTCGGCCGTGCGCGACTGGATCGATCACTTCGACGCTGAAGCTGCCGCTCGTGCCGAGTTCCTTCTCCGTCCACCGCGCGACGGTGTCACAAAAGCGGCCTTGGCGCGCGCTACCGTAAATTAGTCCGACCTTCACTGATTCGCTGATTTCACCCTCTCCATTTCGTTTTCGCTGGCGTATCGCGGCTTGGCTCTTTGCAACACGCCGGCACTCGACAATTCTGCAACCTCAAGTAAACTTGAGGTCAAGGACAATTCATGGACAAGAATCCAGAGAATCGATTTCGGGAACCACTGACGGTCGGCGAGGTTGCGCGACGCAGCGGCGTCGCGGTTTCGACGCTGCATTTCTATGAAGCAGAGGGACTTATACGAAGCTGGCGAACGAGTGGGAACCAGCGACGCTATGCGCGAGAAGTGCTGCGGCGAGTCGCGATTATTCGCGTGGCGCAACGAACCGGGATGGAGTTGGCGGCGATTCGCAAGGCGCTGAAGACACTTCCCCGCGAGCGAACGCCGAACGCCGCGGATTGGAAGAAGCTGTCGGCGAGTTGGAAGAGCGAATTGAATGGGCGGATCGAGCGGCTCACTCGTCTGCGCGACCAACTTGAGGGATGCATCGGATGCGGATGTTTGTCGATGGGGGCTTGCCCGTTGCGAAATCCGTGGGATCGATTGTCGAAAGAAGGGCCGGGGCCGCGCCTGCTGGAACTCAAGTAGCGTGGATCGAGCGCCTCTTCATCTCCAGTGTGAATAAGCGAATCGAAAGAGGTAAACTCTGGCGTTCAATATGCCGGGACTCAGTCTTCTTTCAACTCGAATCGCACGCTCCGCCGCCCTACTCGCGCTCATCTTCGCGCTGATTGGTTGCCAAAAGCCGGTCGAACCGGTGACGATCAGCTTTCTCGATCCTGAGGGGCTTCAGGATCTCGGCGATCGCCGCATGGTGTCGGACACCGCGATCCGGGAGTTCACCGCGGAGACTGGAATTCGCGTCAACCATCTTCCGACTCCGCAAGACAACCGCGCGCAGGTTCAGCTCGTTCGAGACTTGTTGCAGAGCGGCGCGTCCACGCCCGATGTGTACGGCATCGATTCGATCTGGCCCGGTATGTTCGCGGAATACTTGATCGACTTGCGGCCGTACTTCCCTGTCGAAACAGCGGATATCGATTCCGATGTACTCGCGGCCTATACGATCGACGGCAAATTGACCGGGATTCCTTATCACCCGAATTCGGGCGTTCTGTATTACCGCGCGGACCTGCTGCGCAAATATGGATACAAAGCGCCGCCGAGGACTTGGGATGATCTCGAGCAGATGGCGGTAAAGATTCAGAAGGGTGAGCGCGCCGAGGGCAAGAAAGACTTCTGGGGATTCGTGTGGCCGGGCACGACGAGGGAGTCGCTGTCGCACATCGGGACGGAATGGCAGGTCACGCAGGGCGGCGGCCATACGATCGAATCGAACAAGAAAATCACCGTAAACAATCCGAACGCGATACGAGCTTGGGAGCGGGGAGCACACTGGCTGAATTGGATCTCACCGCCGGGCATTCCGTCGTACACAGAATGGGATGTCAGCAACATGTTCTGGATCGCCGGCAACGCGGCGTTTGCGCGCGGATGGTCGGATTATTTTGAACGTCATCCGCCCGATGAGCCCTTTCGCCAGGATGCCGGTGTGACGAGCGTGCCGCATGGAAGCGGGCCGCGCGTGTCGGCCTTGGGTGGATGGGCTCTCGGGGTTTCGCGCTTTTCGTTGCATCAGGCGGAAGCGATCAGGTTTGTTGCGTTTTTGCGAAAGAAGCAGAGAGATCTCGAGTTGGAGCGCGCTAAGTCGGGCATGCCGTGGAAGCGACTTGAATTGGTCGAGCTCCCGAAATTGCTGGACGAAGCCTATCCGTGGGCCCGCAGACGCGGCGACCAACCCGGCGGGATTTTGATTGCGCGACCGTCGGCTGCCTCAGGCGCGAAGTATGAAGACGTCTCGAAGGCGTACACGGAGGCGGTGCATTCCGTGCTGACGCACGAATCGACGGCGCCGGCGGCGGCGGCAAAGTTGGAGAAGGAACTCGTTCAAATCACCGGTTTTGAAACAGGCCATCCGTAGCGGCGGAGGGCGGGAGGACGATTGCGGCTCAATATCGGTCCACGTCTGGCGCTGTGCTTCGTGCTGATCATCGTTGCGATGTTGATCGGTGACGCGATCGTCCTGTGGCAATTTCAGACGGTACGAAATCAAGCCGGGCGACTGAATGGCTACGATCAGGAATTCGTCGCAGTGTTGCGAGTGCACTCGGGGCTTCTGTCGTTTCACGACAAACTCGAAGCGCTTGCCGACGCGCAAGACGCAGCGCGCGTGGCCGAAGAGGTCAGCCCGCTCACGCAAGCGTTCGCCGAAGACGCGCAGACTGCCAAGACGATTCTGGGTTCCCTTCCCTCTGGAATTCAGCCGGACACTTCGATTTTACCGACGATTGAAATCGTTCAGAGAACTCTGCGATCACAATTGGACGAGATCACCGAGCTGGCCGATCAGAAGGACTGGAGCGCGGTGCACCGGCGTATTACGAACCAAGTGCGTCCGTTGGAGTATTTGACATCTTCGCTGGTTTCGAGAGTCGACCAGGAGATCGGTGAAGAACAAGCGCAAGCGGCGCAAAGCATCCGGCGCGTGGAGCGGCGGGTTTTTATCATGGTGCCGGCAACTTCGATTCTGACTGTGCTGATCGCTTCCGCGCTTGCCGTCGGGATCACACGGAGCATCACCGGACCGCTCGCGAGGCTCGTGGAAGGATCGAAAAGGCTGGCGCGCGGACAATTCGATTATAAGGTCCCGGTGCAAGGAAACGATGAGCTCTCGCACCTCGGACAGGTTTTCAACGATACCGGCCGGCAATTACAGGATCTGTACGCGAGTTTGCAGAACAGTGAAGACCGGCTGCGGCGCGTGATCAACGCGATTCCGGCGTATGTGTGGAGCACGTTGCCGGACGGCTCTGTCGATTTTGTGAATCAGCGATTGTCGGATTCGACTGGGCTCTCGGCCGAGGAATTGTCGAAGTCGGGTTGGAGTTCGATCGTGCATCCGGACGACCTCGGTCGATATGTGTCCGAGTGGCACAACGCGCTGGCCACGGGCGAGCCAACCGAAAGCGAAGCGCGCATGCGCACGGCGGAGAGCAAGCATCGCTGGATGCTGGTGCGCAACGTGCCGCTCCGCGATGCCCCGGGAAAAATCATCAAGTGGTATGGCACGGGCATCGACATTGAAGATCGAAGAAGGGCCGAGGAATCGTTGCGGCAAGCGCAGGCGGACCTGGCGCACGTCAACCGCGTGACGACAATGGGTGAATTAACGGCGACACTGGCGCATGAAGTGAATCAACCGATCGCCGCGGCTTCGATTAATGCAAATGTCTGCTTGCGATTGTTGAAACGCGACGAGCCCGATCTGGAAGAGGCGAGCCGAGCCGCGACGCGGATGGTCGGAGACGTAAACCGGGCGGCGGAAGTGATCAGCCGCGTGAGGCAATTCTTCCGGAAAGGCTCTCCTTTGAGAGAGCCGGTCGATCTGAATGAGCTAATTCGCGGGATGACCGGAATTCTTCGGAATGAGTTATCGCAACATTCGATCGGCGTACGAATGGAGCTGGCTGCGGATTTGCCCCCAGTGATGGCGGATCGGGTGCAACTGCAGCAGGTCCTGATGAACCTAATGATGAATGGCATCGACGCGATGAAAAGTGTGAATGGAATACGCCAACTCTCGCTGATTTCAGAGCGGGGTGAAGACAGCGTGCTCCTGGTTTCCGTCGAGGATACCGGGCTCGGGCTGCCTGTGGAACAAGCGGATCAAATATTTACGGCATTTTTTACGACCAAGAGTTACGGCACCGGCATGGGGCTGTCGATCAGCCGGTCGATCATCGAGTCACATGGCGGACGGCTGTGGGCCGGGGCGAGGCCCGAATGCGGGGCAAGCTTTCGGTTTACGCTGCATGCCGCAGCCGCCGAGCACGTCTGATGAGCGCGGATAATCCAATCGTATTCATTGTGGATGACGACGCTGGCGTGCGCGACGCGATCCAGGGACTGCTGAAGTCAGAAGGATGGCGGTCGGAGGCGTTCGAGAGCACTGAGGCATTCCTGCGAGCGAAGATTGGCGACGAGCCGTCTTGCCTCGTTCTCGACGTGCGGCTGCCCGGCGTCAACGGGCTGGAATTTCAGAAGCAGTTGGCCGACGCGAGGATCGAAATACCAATTATCTTCATCACGGCGCACGGGGATATACCGATGTCGGTGCGGGCCATGAAGGCGGGAGCTGTGGAGTTTTTGGTTAAGCCGTTCCAGAACGACGAGCTTCTTGCGGCGGTTCGCCAAGCGGTCGATCGCGATCGGAGTATACGGCAGCAACGAGGAGAACTGGCCGGGTTGCAGAAACGCCACGACTCGCTTACGGCGCGTGAGCGGGAGGTTCTGGCGCTTGTGACGGCGGGCATGTTGAACAAGCAGATCGCGGCGAAGCTGGGGACAAGCGAGATCACGGTGAAGATCCAACGCGGCAACGGGATGCGGAAGATGCAGGCGGACTCCGTGGCGGAGTTGGTGAAGATGTTGGAAAGCCTGAAAAGGGGCGGCTAGTCGCTGACGGCGTGGTACTCGGCACTCGATCGTCCCTCGATAGTCCGGGAAATCCGGATTGTTGGTTAAAGGCGGCGCGGGGGCGCCGCACTCCACATAGGGCGAGCCGGCACCCAGAATTAGGCTATTTTCGCCTCAGTTTCGCTTTCGGGGGTATACCCCCCATTGATTTTCAAAGAGTGTGGAAACCATTCAAAAGGCTGGACTTGCAGGCGTCCCATTTCTGGGAATGGGGAACTTGCTGATTCGATTATGGTTACAAGTCCGTGTGATTCGACTTGGAAATGAAAAAAGCGCCGTTTTGGCGGCGCTTGGTTGAGAATCTCAATTCAAAGAGTATAGCGCAAGATGAGGGGTTTGTCAAGGGCATGAAGGAGGTGCGGATTGGGATGGCGGGTGGGGTTGGATTTAAACGCCGCAACCCGAGAAACGATCGCGGCTACGGGTGGTCGTGTGGGTCAGGATGGTCGAGTGGTACGGGGTGGCCGTGCGCTGGAGAAAGTGGCGATCATACAGAGGTATGATTGCGCCGTTTGCGAGGGGAGGGTTAACTGGGCAGCAAAATGGTCACTCAGAGGGGTACGAAGTTCGTCGCCATCGTTGACGACGATGAATCGATCCGGGCGGCATTGCAGGGATTTATGAAAGAAGCGGGCTTACCTGCACAGGCGTTTGCGTCGGCCGAGGAGTTTCTGGGATCCGGAGACTTAAGCCAGGTAGGTTGCCTGGTTGCGGATATTCGGATGCCGGGAATGTCAGGGTTGGAGCTGCAGGCGCGGCTCAGCGCGGACCGACACAGGATGCCGATCGTGTTTATCACGGCGCACGGCGATGAAAGCATGAAAATGCAGGCTTTGCGGGCGGGCGCGGTCGAGTTTCTGGCGAAACCGTTCGATGAAGAAGTGCTGCTGGATTGCGTGAGAGCCGCGATGGAGAATCGGGCCCGGTAGCAGGCAGCCTAGCAGGAGGTGCCGTGAGAACGTTTGGACAACGAAGATCTCGCGAACGGCAAGCTCCAGAACGCAGGTTTGAACAGATTGTCGGAAAGAGCCCGAAGTTGGAGGCTGTGCTGGAGCAGGTAGTAAAGGTAGCGCCCAGCGATTCGAGCGTTCTGGTGCTGGGCGAGACAGGGACCGGCAAGGAACTCATCGCGCGAGCGATTCACAACCTCAGTGCTCGCTGCGGACGCCCCTTCGTAAGGCTGAACTGCGCGGCAATCCCATTGGATCTGCTGGAAAGCGAGTTGTTTGGGCATGAGCGCGGCGCGTTTACCGGCGCGATCGCGCAGAGGATTGGGCGTTTTGAATTGGCGGACAAGGGGACGTTGTTTCTGGACGAGATCGGCGATCTGCCTATCTCTTTGCAACCAAAGCTGCTGCGCGTGCTGCAGGAACAGGAATTTGAGAGGTTGGGGAGCAGCGCGACACGCCGCGTCGATGTGCGGCTGGTGACGGCGACACATCGGGATTTGCCGGAGTTGGTGCGACAGAATCGGTTTCGGCTCGACCTTTTTTACCGGCTGCATGTAGTACCTATTCATTTGCCGGCCTTGCGCGAGAGGCGCGAGGATATCGCGCCTCTCGTGATGCATTTCGTTGAGATTTATTCGCAGCGGATGGGCAAGCGCATCGGGCACGTGTCGCCGGAGACGATGAAGGCGTTCAAGTGCTACTCGTGGCCGGGGAATATTCGCGAGCTACAGAATCTGGTCGAACGCGCGGTGATTATGTCGAGCGACGGCGGCATGCTTGCGAATCCTTTTGAGGATGATGCGGACGAATTCGAATCTTCAGAAGAATACATGACGAGACTGGGTGGCGTTCGGGCCGGGCCGAAACGGGCTCTGTCGAGCGGAGCGATGAATCGAGTCGCGAGCGGTCCGCAAGGGACATCGTTGAAACAACAGAGTCCGGAAATCGTCCCGCTACGGTTTCGCGCCTAGAATATTTCAGCGATACAAGCCACGATTTTTGGAGTGCGCAGGGCCTCATCGAAACCTCATCGAAACACCCACCCTCAAAATTCGAGGGTGGGGCACCCCCCGAGAAGCCTTCACGTCGACCGGTTCCGGCTTCATGCAGCTCCGTTTGAACAGCAATCGATTTGCGCCCAAGAGCCAGCCGATGTAACCGGAGACAGCCTCCGGTTATCTAAGGATGCGGAGTCAGTCTCCGGTCTGCTCAAGGAGGAGAGGACATGCGCGTTTTTGTGACAGGTGCCAACGGGTTTATAGGTTCGGCGGTTGTGAAAGAGTTGATGGATGCGGGGCATCAGGTGCTTGGATTGTCTCGCAGTGATGCGGGTGCGAAAGCGCTGAAGGAAGCGGGCGCTGAAGTGCTGCGCGGCGACATTACAAATGCGGAGAATCTGCGCGAAGGGGTGACGAAGAGCGACGCCGTGATTCACACGGCGTTCAATCACGATTTTTCGAAGTTTGTGGAGAATTGCGAGTCGGATCGGAAAGTCATCGGGACTCTGGGCGAAGCACTCGCCGGAACGGACAAGCTGTTGATCGTTTCGTCGGGAACGGCGCTGGCGCAGTGCGCGCCGGGCGCACTGGGGACAGAGAACGATCCGCCGATCAGCTCGCAACAATTTCCCCGGGCGGCTTCGGAAGAAGCGACGATGGCGCTTGCGGATAAAGGCGTTCGCGTCGCGGTTGTGCGGCTGTCGCAGATACACGACACGGAAAAGCAGGGACTGGTGTCGTTCGCGATTCAGATTGCGCGAGAGAAGGGCGTTTCGGCGTACGTCGGCGATGGGAAGAATCGGTGGTCGGCGGCGCCGCGATGGGACACTGCGCGGTTGTATCGGCTGGCGCTGGAGAAGACGGGGAAGCGCGCGATTTACCACGCGGTGGCAGAGGAAGGAGTGCCGGTGCTCGACATCGCCACGGTCGTGGGTCGCGGTTTGAAGGTGCCGGTGAAATCGCTGACGCCATCCGAGGCGGCTGCGCATTTTGGATGGCTGGGACACTTTGCCGGGCTGGATATCCGGTCGTCGAGCGCGCTTACGCGCAAGCAGTTGGGATGGAATCCGACGGGACCGAGTCTGATAACCGATCTGGAGAATATGCGGTATTCGTGAAGGCGAGGTAGCAGTTTGAGTGCGATCGCGCGCTTCCCTTTTGTCCGGGCAGCGCGCGATTTGCGTTGGTGGAGAGTCGCGCCGATTACAGGCTGTTGAGGAACGCGATGATCTGGCGCTTTTCCGTGGCGGTGAGGTTCATCTGGAAGCGTTGATTGTAGAAGTTGAGGACTTCGTCGAGGTTGCGCGCGGCGCCGTTGTGAAAGTATGGCGCGCGAGCGGCAAGCCCACGGAGGATCGGACCTTTTACGCGGTTGACGTCGCCGCAAGCGCCGCTGATGAGGGCTTTGCCGGGATCGGTGGTGTAGATCTTCACCGGTTGAGTGCTGGGCGGCACGGCGAAGGGATCGGGGCAGCCATCGATTTCGTAGACTGGAACTTTCGCCAAGCTGAGTTGCGCGAGGCTGCTGGCGATGTCGGGATCGTGCTCCTGAGCAGGATCGTGGACGAGGCCGAGGTCGAGCGGCAAGGCCACGGAATGATCGCCGACGTTCGGCGTGTCGTGGCACGTTGTGCAGGTTCCAGGGAACGATGCGACCGGGAGCGAGACGCCGAGCGCGGCGGCGACGGCGGCGTTGTCGTTGATGCCGCGGACGTTCGTGATGTTGATTGCGCGCGTGTTGAACAAGACTTCGCCGGCGGCGATGTCGGCGCGAGCGGCAGCAACTTCGCGAGCGATCGGGCCGTGTTCTCGGCGTGGCGTTGCGTTCTGCCACGCGGAAAAGAGGGAGAACGCGCTGGGGTTGAAAGGATTGTGGTTGGGATCGGCGCCGAGAACGTCGTTGATGCCGAACTCAAAGCCTGTGTTGGCGAGATTCTGCGCGCCGCCTGTCGCGCCGTCGGAATTCAACAGACCGGCGTGGGCGTCGGCGATTTGCGCGGAGAAGAGTCCCGTCTCAAATTGAACGATGTCGTTTTGCTGGGCTTCGGTCGGAGCGACGGAGGCTTGCGCGTGCTCGAGCGTGGCGTCGATTGCCTGCTGCATCAGGTCTTTCGTCAGATTGCCTTGGGCCGATAGAGGAAACGCGGCGGATTCGCGGCCATCCCACATCACGGCGCTGAGGAATTTCAGGTTGGTGGTCGGCAGCGGGCGGCGGTAGATCGATACGACTTGACGACCGGTGGCCGGGTCGGTGGAGATGGCGCAGCCGTTAGGATCGACGATCGCGCGAATCGTGAATTGCAATTGCGGCGAGGCAGGCAGCGTGATCGGGATACGAATCAAGCCGTTGCTCAAGAGAAGGCTGTGAGCTTGAGGAGTGCGGGAAGTCAGATTCGGGCAATTGGCTCCGTCAAATGAGGCGAAGAGCGGATCGCGACCGGCGGTCAGAAGGTAGCGGGCTTGCACATTTTGGAGGCTGAGGCCCATGGCGTTGGCGGCGATGTGGCAGGTGGAGCAGCTGCGGCCGTTCGTGCCCAAACTTTGGAAGAAGGCGCCGTTTTGTTGGATGGGTCCGGTGGTGTTGTAAGTTGAGACGAAGCCAGTGGGATCGAGGAACGGAAACAGATTGGGGATGGCCACGGCCGCGGCGGAAACGACGCCGGCGAAACCCAGTGCAGCGACGGCGACGACCCACTTGCGCGCACCCATCTTGCTGCTAGCGAATAGCCGCTTGAAACCCATGTTTGGACACCCCGTAAAACTTGCCTAGGAGAGTGGACTTCCCTTCTTGTTGAGATAAGACGAAATCGCGAAAACATTTCATAGCTCTAGGCAATCCAATTAAGGCGATAATTTGCGCCGCGATTCGACGTTCCGAGAACGGTTGTTCATGTAGAATCAAGCGAATCTGGGTAGGTATCTGGGGCAGATAGTGGGACCGAACCAGCACTGGGAACCGACCGAACAAATTTTCCGAGATTTGCTGCATTGGCTCGACGAGGGTACGAACTCCGACGGCCAACGGTACCTAGAGGTGCGTCGACGCCTCGAGCTTTACTTCGACCGAAAGAATTGCGTTGCGCCCGCCGAACTCGCCGATGAAACGCTGAATCGAGTGGCGAAAAAACTGAAAGAAAACGGCGAGATCACCGATGTCGTGCCGCTTCAGTATTGTTACATCGTCGCGAAATATGTGTTTTTAGAAACGCTGCGGGCGGAAAAACGCTCGCCGTTTCATCGGCCTCTGACCGGGGCGAATCCAAGCAACCTTAATGGGCAGTCTGCGACTCTTTTGGAAGCCGACGCTGCGTCGGAGAAGAAAGAGAAGGTGGCCGGCTGCCTCGACGGGTGCCTGAAAAATCTGGCGAGCACCGACCGGGAGTTGATCGTCGAATACTATCGCGGCCAGCAGCGGGGGAAGATCGAGCGGCGGGCGGCGCTCGCGACGCGACTTGGATTGACGGCGAATGCGCTGAGCATCCGCGCATGCCGGGTTCGGCAGAAGTTGGAAGGCTGTATTGAGTCGTGCTTGAAGAAACACGAGGTATGACACATTTTGACGGGAAGAGCCTTAGTTAAGTAGGAGATGATGCCTGGTCCTCAAAAACTCGAGCCGAGCGACGCGGTGCTGCTTCGGTATCTGCTGGGCGCTCTGCCGGTAGACGAAGCCGAACCGATCGAAGAGGCGTCGATTGTCGACGAGGATCTCGCCGCACGTTTGAACGCGATGGAGTGCGATCTCGTCGATAGTTATGTGCGAAGCGAGCTGGAGGGGACGAATCTCGCGAAGTTCCAGAGTTGGTATTTATCGTCGCCGTTGCGCGCACGGAAGGTGGAAGCGGCAAAGGCGATCATGCTTATCGTTGACGGTGCGGAACCCGGCGCGGTGAGCGTTACGTCTGAGGCCAAGGCGCCGGTCGAAGCAAACCCTCCGGCGGCAGCAAAAATTGCGCCGACGCCCACGTTGTCATACGGTGGGCGTCCGATTGCGGCGCGGCCCGGCGGAGCGCGTGCGGGGATTTTTCGCACGTGGCCGATGTTGGGATTCGCCGCGGCGGTGTTGATTCTTATCGTCGCGGTGGGATTTCTCACGAGCCGCAATAAGCGGCTGCGTAACGAAGTCGCGGAAACGAAGAAGCAAACGTCGGAACTGACGGCAAAGTTGAACGAAGAGCACGCCGCGGCGAACGTGGACAGTCAGAAAAGCGGGGCGCCGGAAAATTTGGCGCATGGACTCGACAACGTTGCGACGGTGACGATGTTCCTTCCCTCTCCGACGCGAGGTGCGAGCAACGTTCCGACGATCAAGATTCCAGCGGGAACGGGGCTCGTGGTGCTGTCGCTGGGGCTAGGTTCGAACAACGAAGAGTCGTATCGGGCGCAGTTGATGGATCCGGCGACGCAGAAAGTTTTGTGGCACAGCGGGGTTCTGCGGCCGGGGAGCGATGGCACGTATGTGTCGGTGACGGTGCCAGCGCCGGTATTGCGATCGAAAATGTATTTGCTGCAATTGATGCACGATGCGGCGAACGGCGGGTCGGAGTTGCTTGCGTCGTATCCGTTCCGGGCTGAGGTGAAGTAAGAACCTTTTGTTTTCCACGGGTGTGCTGTGGTTACCACCGGTGCTGTTCGGACTAGGATTTTGGGCACGACACGGACGCTGATATCAGTCGGCGTCGCTGTGATCGTGCTTTTTTCTTTTGAGGTGGCGGCTCGCGCTCAGGAAGCGCCGCCATCGACGGCGGCACCGATCGCACTTCAAACGGGCTCGACGATTCAGCGTGAAATCTCGGGGAAAGCGGTCGATTCGTATTTGATTGCTCTCGCAGCGGGGCAATGCGCGCAGATTCGTGTCGAGCAGCGCGGGATTGATGTTTTTGTGCAGGTGCTTGATAGCAAGAAGAAGCTGCTCGCCGAGTTTGACGCTGACTGGCGTCCGAACGGTCGAGAGGATGTGAGCGTCGCGTCAGAAGCCGCGGAAACGTACGAGATTCGAGTGCAGCCTCGGTACTCGAGGGCTCCAGGCGGAGCATATGAAATACGAGTCGAGGAGTTGCGCGCGACAAGCGATCAAGATCGGGCACTGTACAAAGCGCACCTTCTTAGCGCGGACGCTGTGGTTGCGAAATCGAGCAGCAAATACGACGAAGCAATCGCACTGCTGGAAAAAGGCATTGCTGAAGCCCAGGGAGCCGCGCGCGCCGGCGATATCTATGCTGGCCTGTTGACCATAGAACTTGCACGGAATTGGTGGACTAAGGGTGATATGGCGAAAGCCAAACCGATCGCGGAGCGTGCGATCGAGATTACGCGTCAGCAACTCGGATCGGATGATCCCCAAACGGCGTGGGCGATCGTAACGCTCGGTATCGTGTACCGCTCGAGCGATGAAGGAGCCAAAGCCGAAGAAGCAATCAAACAGGCCATCGCGATTACGGAGAAATCACTCGGCGCCGACCATCCGAAGCTGGCGGAATATCACTCTCTTCTTGGCTGGCAGTACCTACACCGCGGCGATTACGCCGATGCGTTTTCGGAACTTCAGCTTTCCGTTGCAATCGCCGACAGGTCGATGGGACCCGAAGACTTTTGGTGGATCGCGGTGCGGCACAATCTCGCGGACTTCTATTCTACTCAGGGCGATCTTGATCGTGCGCAGCCGCTCACAGAACAGGCGCTTGCAGCTCTCGAGAAGATGTACGGACCAGACAGCGCGCGCCTCGTATTTCCATTGCAGAATTTAGGTACGATCGCGCGCCGACGACAGCAATATTGGCTCGCTCTCGAATATCTCGAGCGAGCAGAAAACATTAACGAGCAAACCCGCGGAGCGCAGACCGCCACCACGGCAGCGTTGTTGATAAACCTCGGCAATGTGTATAAGGACGAGGGACAGTTTGAGAAGGCCGACGAGTTTTTTAAGCGGGCGCTCGACATACTCGAAGTTTCGTCCGGGCCGTACCACACCTTAACGTTAGACGCTTTAGGCGCTTTGTACACTCTCAGGGTCGTTGAAGGCAAATTCCCCGAAGCACTCCAGTACCTGGAACAGATCAATCACGCAGTCGAAAAAAACATCGAGCTGAACCTTGCGATCGGCTCCGAACGCGAGAAGCTTGCTTTTGCCGAGTCGATCGATGACCAAAAAGATGAAATCGTTTCGTTCAGCTTGCGGGAAGCGCCGGGCGACAAGACCGCGGCGAAGCTGGCCGCAACAGCTGTGCTGCGCCGTAAGGCACGCGTAATGGATTCCATCGCCGGGAACCGGGCGACTTTGCGGGAACACCTTCGACCCGAAGACGAGAAGCTAATCGACGACCTGGACACAGCGACAAACAACCTAGCTCACGCGGCGCTGAAAGGCCCCGGAAAAACGCCGACTGCCGAATACGAGAAGCAACTTGCGTCTTTGCAGCAGCGACGCGAAGGCATCGAAGCCGAAGTCAGCACGCGCAGCGCGGGATTCTACGAAACCACTCGAGAGATCACGCTCGCTCAGGTGCAAGCGCTGGTTCCGGCAAACGCCGCACTCATTGAATTCACGCTCTACAGGCCCTACAACGCAAAGCTTCCCCTTTTCAAGGATGAGCAGTTCGGCGAGCGGCGCTACGCTGCTCTCGTCATACCGCATGAGGGCGACGTTTACGTCAAAGACCTCGGCAGCGCGAAAGAAGTCGACAAAGTTGCAGACGCATTGAGGCAGTCATTACGCGATCCGAAGCGGATCGACGAAAAGGCAGCTGCCTCGGCGGCGTACTCGAAGATTCTGCAACCGATTGAAGGTGCAGTTGGAAACAAGAGCCATCTTATTCTTTCGCCTGACGGCGAGCTGCAACTGATTCCCTTCGAGACATTGCTGGATTCGAAGGGAAGATATCTGGTTGAGCGGTATTCGACCACCTACCTCACAACAGGGAGGGATTTGCTGCGGCTGGAAGTGTCGCGGCCGAGCAAGAACAAGCCGCTGATTGTGGCCGATCCATTCTTTGGAGCGCCAGAAGGCGAACCTGTAATCCATGCCAAAGCCGCGAGTGCGAGCGCTGCACCGGCGACTCCCGCGGGCGGCGCGCGCCGTAGCATCACGATCGGCCAGGATTTTTCCGCGATCTACTTTGCGCCGCTCGCGGGAACCTCGCTCGAAGCGCGCAGCATCAAGGGACTTTTCCCGGATGCGACGGTGCTGACCGGAAAGAACGTGACCGAAGCTGCTATTAAGCGCGTCGAGGCGCCGGATATTCTGCACATCGCGACGCATGGATTTTTCCTGAAGGATTCGGGAAGCGCGAGTGCGGGTGAAAGTCGTTCTGCGAAATCAACGGCGAACATGGCGCCTGAGAATCCGCTGTTGCGATCTGGGTTAGCGCTGAGCGGAGCTAACGAGCACAAGGCGGGCGACGAAAATGGGATTTTGACGGCTCTTCAGGCTTCGAGCCTCAATCTGTGGGGCACGAAACTGGTCACTCTATCGGCTTGCGACACCGGAATCGGCGAAGTGAAAGATGGCGAGGGCGTTTACGGATTGCGGCGCGCATTTTTTCTGGCGGGCACGCAGAGCCTGGTGATGAGCCTGTGGCCGGTGAGCGACGCGGTCACGCGCGAGATGATGGTGGATTACTACACCGGTTTGAAACATGGTCTCGGCCGTGGAGAAGCCTTGCGTCAGGCGGAGCTTGCGATGCTGAAGCGCAAGGGCCGCCAGCATCCTTTCTATTGGGCGAGCTTTATCGAATCGGGGGAATGGGCGAATCTGGACGGCAAACGCTGAAGGATCGCAGGCCTTGCATAGGGCGGCCGGGAATCGCTTGACCTGACAACCATTCTTGCCTAAGCTTCGTCTTATTAGTCACATGAGTGGAAAACACGCCCGGCTCTTTTTTGTCTGCCTGCTCGCGATTCTGTTCCTCGCCGGGCAGTTCCATCTGTGTGCGGACACGAATGCGGGCGGATATGCTTCCCATACTTGCCCGTTCTGTGCGACGGTTGGCTCGGCCATCTTCACGCCGCCGCCCAGCGTGTCGATGATCCCTGTTCTCAGCAAGTTGGAAGTCGCCGCCGTTGCGTTTGAGATTTCCGTTGATGTGGCGCGCACGACTTCACCGCGCGCACCTCCCGCCCTCGCGTAGTTCTCTCTTCCCTCTCGTTCGTTACAGTTCCCTTCGGCCGTTTTGTCTGTCTCTTCGCGAGACATGAGGTCTGTTCCATGAGGAAAGGATTGGCGTGGGTCACGGTGCTTCTGGCACTGCCCTCTTTGGCAGTGGGCCAGGGGCAGAAGATGCCGCCGTTGCCGCCCGCGACTCCGCCCGCCACGGCGCCGACACCGGCGGCGAACGCGCCGACGAAGCTTTCGCTCGACGATGCGATTCGCCTGGCGCTGCAGCACAATCATGCGCTGCAAGCAGCGCGTACAACCATCCTGCAGAACGAAGCCGAGGAAGTGACGGCGAACCTTCGGCCGAATCCCAACCTCTCTTGGGACTCCCAGTTTTTTCCGTTGTTTAGCCCGAGCCAGTTCAGTGCCAACTATCTTGAAAACCAGGCGCAGTTCGACATCGGAATCAGCTATCTGATCGAACGGGGAAAAAAGCGCCAGCATCGGTTGCAGGCAGCAAAGGATCAGACAGCGGTTACGCGCTCGACGGTTACCGATAACGAACGCACGTTGATCTTCAACACGAGCCAGCAATTCATTTCCGTGCTGCTCGCGCAATCGACGCTCGATTTGGCAAAGCAAGACGCCGCCAGCTTTCAACAGACGGTGGATATCAGCGAATCTCGCTATAAAACCGGGGACATGAGCGAGAGCGATCTGTTGAAGATCAAATTGCAGTTACTCCAGTTTCAGAGCGATTACTCGGCAGCGAAGCTCGCGAAGATTCAGGCGTTGGCTGGATTACGTCAATTCATTGGATTTGAGTCAGTCGCCGATGATTTTGACGTAAGCGGCGACCTGGATTATCAGCCGATTCACGCGGATTTGCAGGCTCTGAAAGGGCTGGCCATGCAGGACCGGCCTGATCTGCGCGCCGCGCAGGAAGGCGTGACCGCCGCGCGGAGCCAGGAAGCGCTGATGCGAGCGAACGGAAAGAAAGACTTGAGCGTGAGTTTCGACTACACGCACACGGCCGGAATCAATAGCGGCGCGTTTTTCTTCAACATCGATCTGCCGATCTTCGATCGCAATCAGGGAGAGATCGCCAGGGCACGCTTTGCGATCACGCAAGCGGAAGAAACAGCGCTCGAAACGGCGCAACAGGTCAACACCGACATCATGGATGCGTACGGCGCTCTGCGATCGAACGACGAAATCATTCAGCTCTATCAAAACGGATACATCGATCAGGCGAAGCAGTCGCGCGACATCACCGAGTACGCCTATAAGCGCGGCGCAGCGAGCCTGCTCGATTTCCTGGATGCCGAGCGAACGTATCGCTCGAACCAACTCGCCTATCGCCAGGCACTGGCGAGCTACATGACGGCTCTCGAGCAAATGCGCCAAGCCGTGGGAACGAGGGATCTGCCATGAACATCGGCAAGGCGTTCAATCGATTGCACGGGTTGCATTTTGCCGTGACGCGCGGAGCCGGCGCAGCAGCCATTGCTCTTGCGTGCGTGTGGTTCGCGGCCGGCTGCGGGTCACGCGCGGGCGAAAACGAAGCTCAGATGACTTCGTACTCGACCGGCGAAAACAAAAACGACACGGCGGATTTGTTCACCGTTCCGCAAGACCAGATGGCTCACGTGCAAGTCGTGGCCGTCGAAAAATCGAAAGTGCCGCGCACGTTGCGGCTGACAGGCGCGGTTGCCTACAACGCGTTCAAGACGACGCCGGTCTTCAGCCCGGTCGGCGGACCAGTGCAAGAAATCATCGTCGAGCCGGGCCAAGTTGTTCACGCAGGACAAACCTTGTTGACGGTAACGAGTCCCGACTACTCGGCAGCGCGATCCGCATACCTGAAGGCGGTGAGCGCATTCCAGCTTGCCGACAAGAACTACGAACGCTCCAAGGACTTGCTTGAGCACAAAGCGATCGCGGAGCGCGACTTGCAGCAAGCGGAATCCGACCGCGCTCAGGCACTCGCCGACCAGGAAGCTGCCGCCGACGGACTGCGCGCGCTTGGCATTCGCGATCCGGAAGCCCTGGTGAAAGAACCGCCGAAAAACACGGGACAGATTCCGGTGCCCGCGCCGGTCGGAGGGCAAATTACAGAGTTGCTCGTCGGCCCGGGACAACTCCTGCAAGCAGGCTCGACGCAGTGCTACACGATCTCGGACATGAGCACCGTGTGGGTGCTCGTGAACGTCTATCAGAGCGACATGGCGTACGTGCGCGTCGGCGATAACGTGGAAATCACCACGGACACGTATCCTGACACGTTCCACGGAAAAATTTCGTACATCGCGGACGCGCTCGATCCGAACACGCGCACGCTGCAAGCGCGGATCGTCACGCAGAATCCACAATACAAATTGAAAAAGGACATGTACGTGACGGCGAACGTTCACGCCGGCGCGCTAGCCGACGCGTTGACCGTCCCGGATTCCTCCGTGCTGCGCGATACGGAGAATGCTCCGTTCGTTTACGTGCAGACCGACTCCAATAAATTTGCTCGGCGGCTGGTGAAGATCGGCGAGAGCGAGAACGGTCGAACTCTGGTGCAGGACGGGTTGAAGGAAGGCGAACGCGTCATCGGGAACGGCAGTTTGTTCCTGCAATTCAAGAATTCGTTGCAGCACTAGCCTTACTGGAGATTTTTTTTACTGAGTTCATGATCAAGCTGACGACAAGCCTGTTTGCGGCGCGGCCGCACTCGAACGAATCGAGGAATGCGCGATGATTCATCGCATCGTTCAATTCGCGCTGAAGCAGCGCTTCGTCGTGCTGATGTTCACGCTGCTCATCGTCGTGGCGGGCGCGATTTCGTTTCAGCGCATGCCCGTCGATGCGTATCCCGATTTGTCGCCGCCGATGGTCGAGCTGATCACGCAGTGGCCGGGCCACGCTGCCGAAGAAGTCGAGCGCCTCACGACGCTTCCGCTTGAGCTCGCGATGAACGGCACACCGAACCTGCGCGTGATGCGCTCGATTTCGCTCTACGGGCTGTCGGACGTCATCCTCACCTTTGACGAAGGCACCGAGCCTTACTTCGCGCGCCAAGTCGTCTTCGAACGCATCGCCGACGCGCAACTTCCCAGCGGTGTAACGCCAAGCATGGCGCCGCTGTTTAGCCCGAGCGGGCTCGTCTATCGATACGTGATCGACAGCCCCGATCGCTCGCCGATGGAATTGCATACGTTTGAGGACTGGATCATCGAGCGCGCCTACCGCAGCGTGCCGGGCGTTGCCGACGACTCCGGCTTCGGCGGGCCGACGATGCAGTATCACGTGCTGCTTGATCCCGCGCGGCTTTACAACTTTCATCAGTCGGTGGCGAACGTTTTCAACGCGATTCAATCGAACAACGCGAACACCGGCGGCGGCTTTTACACGCAGGGCGGACAGTTCTACTATGTGCGCGGTCTCGGCCTGCTGAAATCGACTGACGACATCGGCGAAGTCGTCGTCGGCAGCAACAACGGCGTGCCCGTGCGCGTGAAAGACGTCGGCACTGTCGTGATCGGCAATGCGCCGCGGCTCGGCATCTTTGGCTTCCAGGACAAAGCCAAGAATAACGATGACGCCGTCGAAGGCGTGATCCTGATGCGCCGCGGCGAGCAGACACAGAACGTGCTGCGCGGCGTCGAGCAGAAAACCGACGAGCTCAATCGCAACGTTCTTCCGCCTGACGTCAAAGTTCATCCCTACTACGATCGCAGCGATCTCGTTCGCGTCACCACAGATACCGTCGAGCACAACTTGTTCAGCGGCATGATTCTTGTGTTCCTCGTGCTGCTGTTTTTCCTCGTCAGCTTCCGTGCAGCCGTGATCGCCGCTCTGACGATTCCGCTCGCGCTTCTCTTTGCTTTTATTTTCCTTCACGCAACCGGCGAAGCGGCCAACCTGCTGTCCATCGGCGCGATCGACTTCGGCATCATCATCGACGGCACCATCGTGATGGTCGAAAACATCTATCGCGAGCTATCCGAGCGCGAAGGCACCGATTACAACTTGCACGAAGTGATTCTTCACGCCGCGCGCGACGTCGATCGCCCTATCTTCTATTCCGTCGCCGTGATCATCGCCGGGTACTTGCCGATCTACGCGCTGACCGGGCCATCCGGCAAATTGTTCCATCCGATGGCCGATACGATGTCGTTCGCGCTTCTCGGCGCGCTCGTCTTCACGCTGACGTTTGTGCCCGTCATCGCTTCGTACTGGTTCAAGAGCGGCATCAAAGAAAAGCAAAATCGCGTTTACAACTGGATTCGCGACCGGTACGCCGGCCGCCTCGTCTGGTGCCTCGATCATCCTAAAGTCACGGTAATCGGCGCCCTGTTGATATTCGGGCTCACTCTGCTTCTTGTCCCATTGATCGGTGGCGAATTTCTGCCGCATCTCGATGAGGGCGCACTGTGGGTACGCGCCACGATGCCCTACACGATCGGGTTCGAGGATGCTGCAAGGTTTGCGCCGCAAGTTCGCAACGTGCTCGTCAAATATCCGCAGGTCACCGTAGTCGGCTCTGAACTTGGCCGCCCGGACGACGGCACCGACCCAACCGGCTTCTTCAACTGCGAGTTCTACGTCGGCCTGAAACCATATGACGACAAGACTTGGACCACCGGCAAGATTCACACAAAAGAAGAACTGAGCCGCGACGTCGAAAAGCAGCTCTCCGCGTACCCCGGCGTGATCTTTAATTTCACGCAGCCCGCCGAAGACGCCGTGGACGAAGCTCTCACCGGCCTAAAATCCGCGCTCGCCGTGAAAGTCTTTGGCCCCGATCTCGTTGTGCTCGAGAAAAAAGCCGTCGAAATTCGAAACGCGCTCGATCGCACGCCGGGCTTTACCGAACTCACCGTTGTTCGCGAACTCGGCCAGCCCAGTTTGATCGTAGACATCGATCGCCCGAAAATCGCGCGTTACGGGATCAACGTCTCCGACGCCGAGATGGTCGTTCAGACCGCCGTCGGCGGCCAAGCTGCGACGCAAGTGATCCAGGGCGAGAAACTCTTCGATCTCGTCGTGCGCATGGAGCCGCAATACCGCTCGAACGCGCAGCAGATCGCCAACCTGCTCGTACCAACGCCGAACGGCCAGCAGATTCCGCTCTCCGAGCTCGCGACCATCAAGGAGCAGAGCGGTGCATCTTTCATCTATCGCGAAAACAATTCGCGCTACATCGGCATTCAGTTTTCGGTGACTGGCCGCGACCTCGAAGGCATCGTGCAAGCGGGACAGCGCGCGGTCGCGAAGTCCGTGCAACTGCCGGAGGGTTACCATCTCGACTGGGGCGGCGAGTACAGCGAACTGCTCGAAGCGAAACAGCAGCTCTACATCATCGGACCGCTGGCAATTTTCCTAATCTTCCTCATTCTTTTCGCGCTCTACGGCAACTTCAAGTTTCCCGTGACGATCGCGCTCGGTGTCGTTCTCACGGAACCTGTCGGCGCATTGATCGCGCTGAAACTTCTGCACGTTCCATTCAGCGTGTCGAGCGGCCTCGGCCTGCTCGCTTTGCTTGGAGTCTCCGTCGAGACCGCCGTCATTCTTGTCAGCTACATCAACAAGTTGCGCCTGGAAGGCGCGACCATTCGCGACGCGACGCGCGAAGCTTCCCTGCTCCGCCTCCGCCCCATCATGATGACAGCGCTCGTGGCCTGCCTCGGCTTGTTGCCGGCGGCAATTTCGACCGGCGTCGGCAGCGACACGCAGAAACCGTTCGCGATCGTCGTGGTCGCCGGCCTTCTGTCTCGTTTGCTGCTCGGATTTTTCGTGAATCCGGTCCTTTACGAAATCGTGGCCCGCGACGGCGACGTTTTACAGGTCTGAACAGCTCCCAGCCAACGTTACTTTCCGCCGCGCTGCGGCTGTTTCGGTGTACTCAAGCCATTACTGGCCACAAGTACTGTGTCCGTTTCGACATTCTTGCGAACGGCGCGCTCCCGCGACACAAAACCCTTGTTAATTTCGTATCTGGAGACGCTAGTCCGCCCCTGGGTCGGTCTTCGTCCATTTACGCGCGTTAAACGGCTAAGGCCTCGCGATGAGAAAAATCCGGCTCCGCACAAAGTTTCTCATCTCGCTGTTGGCCATCTCCGCCGGCCTGACGGCTGCCACCCTGTTTATTGTTAGTTACAACGTCGAACGCCGCATCCGCGGCGACATTCGCGTCGATCTCGAGAACTCCGTCAACAACTATCGCCGGTTTGAGCACCAACGACGCGATGCGCTCGCCCGATCCGCACAGTTGCTCGCGAGCCTGCCCAACATTCGCGCTCTAATGACCACGCACGATGCCGCAACGATTCAGGATGGCTCCGCGGAAGTCTGGCGCATGAGCGGCGCCGACCTCTTGCTGATGGCTGACCGCGGCGGAAACGTCGCAGCACTACGAACGAAGGTCGCGGGTCTGTCGCAGAACGACGCGCAAGCCTTGCTCCGCAAATCACTCGACAGCGGCGAAGATCGGGGCTGGTGGTTCGGCGGCGGCCACCTCTATGAAACTTGGGTGCAGCCAATCTATTTCGGCGCGCCCGGCGCCGGCTCGACGCTCGGCTTCCTCGTCATCGGGCATGAAATCCAGGATCACGCGGCGCATGAATTCGGCAGTCTTCTGGCAGGCGATATCGCCTATTTCGACGGCGGCGCTCTCGTCGCATCGACACTCAATGCGGAACAGAAGCGCGATCTCGACGTCCTGTGTCGCGACTATCCCGGCGGCCCGCTCGTCGCAAAAGAAGTTCAGCTCGGTCGCGAACGATTTCTGGTATCGACAGTCACGCTCTCTGAGAATGGCGACGCGAGTGTAACTCTGAGCATCTTCAAATCGCTCGGTCGCGCCACATCGTTGCTGCATGATCTCAATCGCGTGCTGATAGGACTGGGCGTTCTCAGCGTCCTCGGCGGCAGTGTTCTCGTATTCCTGATTTCCGGCACGTTCACGCGGCCGCTCGAAAATCTCGTTGGAGGCGTGCATGCCCTGGAACGAGGCGACTTCCAGTATCCGCTCGAAGTCACGACCGGTGACGAAGTGGCCGAAGTCACCGCCGCGTTCGACCGCATGCGCACAGGCATGCAAAAGTCGCAGCTCGAGCAAAAGGCGCTCGAGGAGCGGCTCCGCCAGGCGCACAAAATGGAAGCCGTTGGCCGCCTCGCCGGCGGTGTCGCGCACGATTTCAACAATTTGCTCACGATCATTCGCGGCCATAGCGATCTGCTGCTCGACCGCGGCCAGTTGGACGATGCACAGCGCCACAATCTCGATCAGATTCAGAAAGCCGCCGGCAAAGCAGTGACAATGACGCGGCAGCTCCTCGCCTTCAGTCGCATGCAAGTGCTCCAGCCGCGCGTCCTCGATCTCAACGCCATCGTCACCGATCTCGGCAAGATGCTTCCCCGTCTCATTGGCGAAGACATCGAATACATTTTCGCGCCCGATCCGAAGCTCGCCCCCGTAAAGGCTGACCCCGGGCAAATCGAACAAGCATTGATGAATCTTGTGGTGAACTCACGCGACGCAATGCCGAACGGCGGCACGATCACCGTTCGCACGCGGAACGTCGTCATCGACAAAGACGAAGCGCAACACCGTGCTCCAATGCTGCCCGGCGAATATGTCCTGCTCTCGGTCTCGGACACGGGCACGGGAATGTCGCCCGAAATCAAGGCCCACATCTTCGAGCCATTTTTCACCACAAAAGAGGTCGGCAAAGGGACGGGGCTCGGCTTGGCGACCGTGTACGGCGTCGTGAAGCAGAGCGGTGGTTTCGTATGGGTGGAAAGCACGCTGGGCGAAGGCGCGACGTTTGAGATTTATCTGCCGAAAGCATCGGAGCGCGCCGCTCGCCGCGACGCGGACGATAAACCCGCGGAGATCAAACCGGGTCACGAAACGATTCTCGTCGTTGAAGACGAAAACGACGTTCGCGAACTTGCCTGTGAATTCTTGACGATGACGGGCTATTCGGTCTTGCGTGCGCGTCACGGCATCGAAGCCATCGATCTCTTGCGGCGCCATCCGGGCAAGATCGATTTGGTGTTGAGCGACGTCGTTATGCCAAAGATGGGTGGAAGCGAATTGGCCGCGCGCCTGCCTTCTCTGCGCCCTGGCACGAAGATTCTGCTCATGTCCGGTTATTCCGAGTACGCCGTCGAATCGCAGCGCCAGGACCGGCCTAGTCACCTGATGCTCTCCAAGCCGTTTTCGCGCTCATCGCTCATTGAGAAGATTCGAGAAGCACTGGCAGCTTCCCCGGCAACCACAGAAAAAGAACCGGCGCCGGTCAAGAGCGTCTAAGCTCCCGATTCGGCGCCGGTTTTGATAACGCCAGCATCTTGCCGGCGTTTTCTCTTACCCCTGCGTGCGTCTTAGAAGTGGCACGACGTCGCGCCGCGCTTCTCCAGGTATTTCTGGTGATATTCCTCCGCACGATAAAACGGCCCAGCGGCCGTGATCTCCGTCGCAATCGGCTTCTTGAATTTCCCGCTCGCATTCAGCTCCGCCTTCAACTTCTTCGCGGTCGCTTCCTGCTCCGGCGTGTGAAAGAAAATCGCTGTGCGATACTGCGAACCGAAATCAGGCCCCTGCCGATTGACCTGCGTCGGATCGTGGATCCCCCAGAACACCTCGAGCAGCCTTTCGAAACTTACCTTCTCTGGATCGAATGTCACCTGCACAACTTCGGCGTGTCCCGTTTCGTCGGTGCATACGTCCTTGTAGGTCGGGTTCTCGGTGCGCCCACCACTGTAGCCCGACACTGCTTCAATCACTCCCGGCACGCGGCTAAACGCGGCCTCGACGCCCCAGAAGCACCCGGCGCCAAACGTGGCAATCTCTGTCGTCATTTGTCTCTCCTCTGCGTCCTGCTCGCAGGCAAGGCATTGGATGCATCAGCTTTCACCAATGATTCTAAATCGTCTCGGCCCTGCGCAGGAAACGGGGCGCCCAACTCAGGACTTTGCCCGCGCCGACGTCGCCGCGCCAGACATTGCTTTCAGTTTGTCGAGCGCCGGCTGTTTATACGGGCTGTCGACGGAAGCCGCTTCGGTAAAAGCCTGCTTCGCTTCCGGCACTTTCTTCAAATTCAAAAGGGCATATCCGAGCCGGTATTGGTTGCGGGCATAGCTCCCGGCATCGGCCTTGAGCAGCGGCGATGCTGCCTTAAGATTTTCGACCGCGCCGGCATTGTTCTTCTTTTGGATGTTGACTTGGCCCAGCGCGCTGAGCGCCAGCCCCTTTTGTAGCGACACTTGCTGCTGCCATTGCTCATCGGTCACGCCTTCGGGCTTCTTTGCATCCGCCAGAGCTGCCGTCGCCTTCTTCGCGTCCGCTTCCGCCTTGTCGAGCTGGTCGCCCTTCTCGCTGTAGAAGTCCGCCAACAAGAGAAGCATGCCGACGTTGTTCGGATCCTTCGCCAGCAGTCCGTTGGCGACCTCCACCATCTTCGCCGTGTTCTGTGACTGCCGGTACGAAGCCGCCGCAACACCCATGGCCTGATCGGCGTACGGCGAATCCGGAAACATCTGCGCGAATTGCACTAACTGCGCTGCGCGCTTCGTCGGGTCTTTTGTCTGGTACGCGCCGTTAAAGACCAGTTGTTGCACGTAAACGATGTTGTCGTGCGCATTCTCGAGGTTCTGTTTTTTCTGCTCGTCCGGAACAGAAGAGGCTTTGTAGCGCTTCAAAATATCCGCGGCCTTTGCGCCGTAAGAAAGTAGCTTGTCGGAGTCACCTTTTTCCTGGGCCGCGCGCACCATGTTGACCGCGTTTGCGAAATTGTCAGGGTCGATCGCGAAAAGTTTGTCGCCGTATTCGAATGCTTTGTCGTAGTTCTTCGCGGTGAGGTAGTAATTCACGTAGAGATCGTCCACAACGATCGCCATGTCGCCTTGCGCGCTTCCGGCAAACTTATCGATGAGCGCCAGCTTCTGCGTCGGATCGGTAGCCGCATTGATCTCCGCCAACGCGTGGTCCGCGTCCGAACCCGCAGGCACCGGAACGTACTTTCCGATTTGCGCCGTTGCCGGCGTCGCCGCGACAAGCAGCGCAGAGACCGCGACCAACACAAAACCAAACATTCGACAGTGAATTCGCATAGGAACCTCCTCGAAGACTACTCGCGCGAGAAACGACTGGCCCTGGGATTCCGGAATTGGCGGCATCTTAGTGCGCCGGGCCGCCCGACACAAGCTCTTTGATTTCAGCCGGATACACCGGTAACCGAACCGACCGATTTACGTCTAAAATAGAGGAGTTCCGCCAACGGAAACGGTGTCGAAGCGTAGATGTAAAAGGGCCTCGCTTTCTCCACGTCGATACGACCTCCTTGCTCGCGTCCGATTTCCAAACGCCAGCCAGTCCGGTTCGATTTCGCAGTGAGTTGCGGTCCAGGTTTTAAGACCGCGAAGCTACGAGCGTGTGCGTCCGCATGAGTCGAAGCAGGGCTCAAAAATTTTTGAATTCGCAAATGTCTGGAGACAAATCGGAATGAACGAAACATCGCGTAGAAGGGCAGCCTCGACGGGTCGTATTCGAATTCAATTTCGTGCTGCCGCAGCCTTGGTAGTCTGCGCCCTCGCAGTCTTGCTCTCATTCCCTGTGCGCGCCGACGAACCTTACGCTCGCACTCGCGATTACGACCTCCAACACTCCAAAATCGCGCTTAAGTTCGATATCGATCAGCGCAAAGTCATCGGCGACGTAACGCACTCCGTCTCCATCCTCCGCGAGAACACCACGCGGCTTTCCTTCGACTCCGTCGGCCTGACGATCCAAAGCGTCACCGTCAACAAGTCCGTGGCAAAATTCGAGACCACCTCCGCGAAACTTCTTGTCACTCTCCCCGGCACTCCAAAAGTCGGCGATAAATACGAAGTCGAGATCCGCTATGAAGGCAAGCCCAACAAGGGCATGTACTTCATCCTTCCAGACAAGAATTATCCCAAGCAGCCCATCGAAATCTGGACGCAAGGCGAATCCGAAGACACGCGGTACTACCTCCCTACCTACGACTACCCCAACGATCGCCTAACCACCGAAACCATCATGACCGTGCCGTCGTCCTGGACCACCGTCGCCAACGGCAAACTCATCAGCGTCACCGACGCTGGCAACAACCAGAAAACCTGGACGTGGCGTGAGTCCCAGCCCAGCTCCACCTACCTCATCACCGCGGTCGCGGGCGAATTCGACGAAGCCAAGCAGTCTCTCCGCAATCTCCCGCTCACCTATTACGCTCCCAAAGGCCGCGGCGATCGCCTCCTCCCGAATTACGAGCGCACGCCGCAGATGATCGACCTCTTCAACAAGAAAATCGGCGTCGACTATCCTTGGGAAAAATACTCGCAAGTCATGGTCGATTACTTCGTCGCCGGCGGCATGGAAAATTCCAGCGCCACCACGAACACTGCCGACTCTCTGCGCGACCCGAGACTCATCCCCGAATATCCCGGCAACGAAGACGATCTCATTTCCCACGAACTCGCCCACCAATGGTTCGGCGACCTCGTCACCTGCAAAGACTGGGCCAACATCTGGCTCAACGAAGGGTTCGCCACTTTCTTTGAAACCGTCTGGACCGAATCGCACTACGGCAAAGAGACAGCCTCCTACAACCTCTGGTTTAACGAGCGGAACTGGTTCGCCAACTCCGGCCTCTACGACAAGCCCATCGTTCGCCGCAATTTCGATCAGTCCGAAGAATTCGACGATAACGCCTACGGCAAAGGCGGCTGGGTGCTGTATATGCTCCGCCATCAACTCGGCGACGATGCCTTCTGGCGCAGCCTCAAGCACTATCTCGAAGTCAATCGCGGCAAAAACGTCGTCACTCCCGATCTCATCAAAGCCATCGAAGAAACCGCGCACATCAACGTCGACCGGTTCTTCCAACAATGGATCTACAGCGCGGGCGCTCCGAAATTTGATCTCGCCTACACGTACGACGCCGAAAAACACCAGGTCGCTCTCACTGTCAAACAAACGCAAAAAGTTGAGAGCAATGTCGGCATCTTCTCCGCCCCCGTAGACGTCGAAATCACCACCGCCAGCGGCCCCAAGCTCTACACCGCTCACGTCTACAAAGCGGCTGAAACTTTTACGTTCCCATCCGACTCCGCGCCGCTGATGGTTCTCTTCGACAAGGGCGACTACCTGTTGAAGAGCGTCAAGTTCAACAAAGAAAAGAAAGAGTGGCTCTACCAGCTCCAGCACGCCACCGAGCTTTCCGACCGCGCCGACGCCACCATCGCCCTGAGCAAAATTAAAAACGACGACGAAGTCGTCGCCGCTCTCTCCGTTCCCCTGAATTCCGATCCTTTCTGGGGCATGCGCGTCCTCTCCGCCCAAGCCCTCGGCAAAATCGGTGGCCCGTCCGCGCTCAAGCATCTACTCGCCGCGCTCGACTCCAATAAAGAGCCCGTCGTCCGCAATTACATCGTCACAAGCCTCGGCGAATTCAAGGACAACGCCGACCTCCCCGCAAAGCTCCAAACCATCGCCACGGGCGACTCCTCTTATCGCGCTCGCGCCGCCGCGCTCGAAGCCCTCGGCCGCACAAAGCCCCCAGAGGCGCTCACTGTCCTAACCGCCGCTGTCAACTCCGACTCTCCCGACGATCTCCTCCGCATCTACGCGCTCCGCTCGCTCGGCTATCTCGGCAACGACAAAGCTGTCCCATTGCTCATCGATTGGTCCAAACCCGGCAAAGCCATCGACTCACGCGCCGCCGCGATCGCCAGCCTCGCGCGCCTCGACAAACAGAACAAAGAAATCACGCAGCAAATCGCTTCGTATCTCGACGAGCCCTATTTCACCATGCGCTGGTCGGCCATCCACGCGCTCGGCGCGCGCGGAGACGCCAGCGCCGTCCCCGCGCTCGAAGCCCTGCTCAAGCGCGACGACCTCAGCATCGAAATGGTTCCCGAAATCAAAGATCAAATCGAACGCCTGCAATCACCGAAGCAAGCCAAGAAGAAGCCTGCACAAGACGAGGAAGAGGAATCGGCCGAAGGCGACGACGATTCACCGTCGCAAAGCGGCGGCAGCGGAGCAAATTCCGCGATCACCAACCGTCTCGACCGTCTGGAAGAACTGATCAAACAAATGTCCGACCGCCTGAAATCCATGGAATCGCGCCTGCCGGCGCCAACCCAAACTCAACCGCACTAAACGAAAAAGGAGACGGTGGCGCCAAGCGCCACCGTCTCCTGAGTTGTAAGAACGATTTGTCATCCTGAGGCGGCCAACGGCCGCCGAAGGTTCTCAGCGTTCACCGCGACTGAGTACGCATCCGTCTCTACAAAAGTGGCACACCCGCCCGCCAACTTCACTCTGCCAACAACACCCTCAGATCCCTCAAATTATTCCCCGTCGGCCCAGTCACCACCGCATCATCCAACCTCGAGAAAAATGTAAATGCATCGCTCGCCCGAAAAAACTCCCCCGCATTCATCCCCAACTCCGTCGCGCGCGAAATCGACTCCCCATCCGCCACCGCCCCCGCCGCGAAACTATTCCCATCGATCCCATCCGTCCCCGCGCTCAGCACCGCAACGCGTCTTCCCGCAATCCTCTCTGCGCACGCCAGCACAAACGCCGCATTCCTCCCGCCAATTCCCGGCCCGGTCACCGGCGAACTCACTTCCCCATCCGCGATCAGCGCCACGCGCCTTCCGCGATGCATTCCCGCAAACTCATCCAACTGCTTCATCAAATACTCCGCCGCATCCACCACCGGCCAATCGTCCGTCGAGTTATCGCAGCACGCGATGAATCCCAGCGCCTCTGCCGCGCGATGCGCCGGATGAAACAAATCATCCATCCCCAGCAGCAACGAAAAATGCGCGTTAAAAAACGCCGTCTCTCCCGACTTCGGCGTCTCGCTCATCCGGCCCGCATCAATCCACTCGCAAACCCGCCGTGGCAACCGTGCGCGCAAATCATATTTCACGATCACCTGCATCGCATCATCGACCGTCGTCGGATCAGGGATCGTCGGCCCCGACGCCAGCGCCGCCTCCTGCCGCTTCGGCACATCGCTGACCGCCAACGTAATCTTCGTTGCGCGCACCGCGGCCGCCGCCATCCGTCCGCCCTTCACCGCCGATAAATGCCGCCGCACTTTGCCCAAGTCGGCAATCGGCGCGCCGCAAGTCACCAGTGCCGAGTAAAGTCCCTGCACATCCTCCAACGTCTGCGCCGGATCGACCGGCAACTCCACCAGCGCCGATCCCCCGCCCGACAAAAGAAAAAACACCAGCGTCCGCTCGTCGCAACTCCGCAATTCCTCCAGAATCGCGCGCCCCGCTTGCAAACTCGCCTCATTCGGAATCGGATGCCCGCCCACAAAATATCGCAGCCCATCAACCACTTTCGCAGGCGCCGTCGGCCCGCAAACAATCCCACCAAATGCCACGCGCGCATCAGCGCCGCCGAACCCCGCCACCACCGGCGCCAACCCATCCACCATCGCATGCGCCGCTTTCCCGATCGCCACCACGAACACGCGCGAATATCCGCTCAACTCCACCACCAACTCATCCCCGCAATGCAAAACCGTCCCGTCGCGCCACAGCTTCCGCTGCATCGCCGCAGGAATATCAATCGCCGCTAATGTCTCGTGAAATATCCGCCGGGCAAGCTGCTTCAGTTCCGCCATAGAAATTCCCGACCGAATCACCAACCTCTAAGCGCCCCACACATCACATAATGCAAAAAAGCATGTCATCGAAAAATATAAATCGTCATCCTGAGCGAAGCGAAGGATCTCAGACTGCAGCACGACCGACGAACAAAGCGATTCAGCGCGCCCGTGAAAGCCCCCCAACCCCTCACCCCGCCTTCCACGCCTCCGGATTCAACATATTCGCCGGCTTCTTCCCCTTAAAAAACGTCACCACATTCTCCGCCGCAATCACCGCCATTTTCGTCCGCGTCTCCAGCGACGCCGACGCAATATGCGGAGCCAGCACCACATTCGGCCGCTTCAACCCCGCGTGAATGAACGGCTCTTGCTCATACACATCCAGCGCCGCGCCCGCCAGCTTCTTGCTCTCCAGCGCATACACCAGCGCCGCCTCATCAATCACCGGCCCACGCGAAGTATTGATCAAAAATGCCGTGGGCTTCATCCGCGAAAACTTCGCGCCGTTAAACATCCCGCGCGTATCGCCCGTCAGCGGCACATGCAAACTCACAAAATCCGAATCCGCAAGCAGCGAATTCAAATCGCGATACTCCGCCTTCGCCTCATTCTCCACGTCGAGCGGCGCTCGAATCGCATCCGTATACAGCACCTTCATCTGAAATCCTGCCGCGCGCCGCGCCACCGCACGCCCGATCCTCCCGAATCCCACCACGCCGAGCGTCTTCCCCCAAACATCCGCGCCCACCAACTGATCCAGATCCCATCCCTTCCACATACCCGACCGCGCCAGCGCCTCGCCCTCACCGATCCGCCGCGCCACCGCCATCATCAGCGTCCACGCGAAATCCGCCGTCGTCTCGTCCAACACTCCCGGCGTATTCGTCGCCACGACGCCGCGCTTCGTGCACGCCGGCAAATCAATATTGTCGAATCCCACCGCCACGTTCGCCGCAATCCGCAGCTTCGGCGCGGCTCGCAGCAATTCATCGTTCACACGCTCCGTCAGCAAACACACCAATCCATCCTTATCCTTCACGCGACGAAACAACTCCTCTTTCGAAATCCGTTCCGCCTGCGTCCAATACTCCACGTCGCAGCTCGCGTTCAAAATCTGCTGCGCCGCCGGAAATAGCGGCCTCGTCGCGAACACCCGCGCTTTCGGCATCTCAAATCACTCCTTGGATTATCAATCCGCGCCACCTCGGATTGAACACTTTCGCGCTACGTTAACACGAAGCCCGGCTCTTGGGTGCCGCACCCTCAGTTCTCAGAGAGTGCGGGTTTAGATTAAGCCCAACCCACAATCATCACGACGACTCAAATCTCCACCCGCTCACCCTGTCGCCACCAAAGGAGTTAACAAACAACGCACACCAGTCCCACCGTCATCCGGGATCCCGAACCGCCCCTGCCATGATATGGATAATGAAGAGACAACAGGTCGTCGCCCTCGTCCTGCTATTGTTCATCCCCGCCGTCCTGATGGTCGGCGGATTCCTGTTCTCCATCATCAACCCGGAACTTGCCGCCGGTCACGCGAACTACGCGGTGAACTTCTATCTGCTCCATCGCCTCAGAATCGCGTTGTTTCTCGGTTCAGGCGTAGTCGCACTCGCGCTCTGGCTACTTGCTTTCTTTCTCGTGATTCGATCCAAAGAGCGTTCCCCGTGGTGGTTGCTCCTGGCGGCGCTGGGACCCTTTGGCCTCGCCATTCTCGCCTCACTCAACGACAGAGTGCCCGCCGAGACAGACCGCCACTCACGCTTCGTCCAAAACTTAAACGGATTTCAGCGCGTCGCCTACGAGGGGTGTAGGTTCGTCGCGATATGGCTGCTCGCCTATCAGGCCATGGTTCTCAAGCGCAATCTGATGATCCTGTATGAGTCCGCAACCACCGGAGCTTCCACAGCGCAGATCATCGCCACGCAGAATGCCTCGTCTGGGATGTGGGCCTTCGGCGAGGGTCTGGAAGTAATGTTCCTGGTGGTTCTCTTTTATCTGCTCTGGCCCATCGTGTTCAACGTCGTCGCTCGTCTGGCGGCCTTAGTGGCATCATCCAAGCCACACTGAGTCTCGCAAGCTCCCGATATGCGCGTCTTCAAATCCAACGAACGCGATAAACTAGCGCGTGGCGAACACGTCTCGGCGGAGCGTCATGAGCAACTCCACGTATCTCCTGACATCAGGCGACTTGCAAGCAACATTCCTGCCCGATGCTGGAATGCTCGGCGCTTCTCTTCGTTTCCGTGGAGTTGAACTCCTTCGCCGCGTCGACGATCTCGCCGCCGCCCGCGTCAAAGGAAGTACCGCCGGCATTCCACTCTTATATCCGTGGGCAAATCGCCTCAGCAGCTTGCAATATCGCGCGGCTGGACGTCAGATCTCCCTGGATTCTTCCTCACCACTTCTACATTTCGATGATCACAAACTTCCTATGCACGGTGTTCCTTGGTCTCAACTCCAGTGGAACGTGATTTCGAGCCACGAGGACGCACTCACCGCACGTTTGGATTGGCTCACCGAAGACTTGCTCGCGATTTTCCCGTTCCCGCATCACGTCGAGATGGCCGTCCGACTCCGGCCTCTCGATTTAGAGATTCAAACGACAGTCTTCGCAGATTCAGCTTCACCAGTGCCGATCAGTTTCGGTTTCCATCCCTATTTCGGCATTCCCGGAATCCCGCGCACTGAGTGGAAACTGAACGCCCCCGCAATGCGCATGCTCGCTCTCGACGCGCAAGGTATCCCCACCGGCGCCGTAACTCCATCGGCGCCACTCTCAACCAAGCTCGGAAACACCGGCTACGACGACGGTTTTGCCCTTTCGAGCAACCAGGCCATCTTCTCGATCGACGGCAACGCCTACTCGATCGCCATCGAATTCAAAAACGGTTTCCCTTTCGCCCAGATCTTCGCCCCGAAGGACAAAGACTTCATCGCCATTGAGCCGATGACCGCCCCAACGAACGCACTCGCCTCCGGCGCAGCCCTGCGCGTCATCACGCCAGGCGAGCAGTTCACCGCCTCATTCCGAATTGAGGTCAGTCACCACGCATGATCACGTGTGAAGTCTGTGGAGCTGCTCTCTACTCGTCTCCCTTTCCCAGCTACTCCTTCACATGCGCCAACGGAATCTGCGAAAACAATTGCAGATCGACGATCATGTTCAGCCGCCGGTCCAACTGAAAAAACGTCGCGGCCTTCCTTCCCGGCAACACTTGGCTCACCACCGGTACATACTTCAAGCGCAGCGCCTGCGCCTCCCCGTCCGCCTCCAGCCAGTGCCGCACATAAATCATCGCGTCCTGATCGCTCATCGTTTCCCACATCTCCGCGTACTGCTTCAGCAGCGCGTACTTTTGATTGTTCACTTCTTGCAAGTCCTTCACGTAATGGTTGTAAATCGGCCAGAACCTCTCCCCCTCCGCATCCGACAGCGACATATTTTGCCCAATCACCTGCATTTTCATTGCGCGCAGATCTTTCCGAAGCAAAGCGATGTCGTTGTCGGTCACCGTCGGGTTGATGACCTGTTGCACGGTAACGTCCTGACTTTGCGTCGCCGCCGGCGCCTTCGCCCTCGCCGTAGTGATCCCCCACCCCAACAACGTAGCCAGCACCATGCCCCCAATAAACGCCCCGGCCAATCCCGCTGCTCCCGTCATTTTGCGCTTCATAGTTTCTCTCCCTTTGTCCTCTCGCCACGAAGAACCACAGAGAACAGCAAATCCGAGAGCATCTTAATTGAGTTGCGCCGGTTAGCGGACTACTATCAAGGACCCAAGGACCGCCATTTGATTGGCACACGAAGCAAACGATGGTGTCTAAATGGGAGGCTATGAATCGTCGTGTTCCTTGGGTTGCTGCGCTCGCTCTGCCGGTCATCGGAGCATTCCTCACCTGGGCCGTTCTTTTCGGCCTCAATTTGCACGAGCGTTCCCAAGCTCAGTCTCTGATCGCCGCGGTGAACTCCATGCACGTCGGAACTTCCACGATTGAGGAGGTCCGTGTGTTGCTCGCGAGTTTCCACACTTACGTTGCTGAACCGTGGATCGCCAAGCAATACTCCGCGGACACCGGTATCTATCTTGGGTTCGGCAACCGGTTCATGGCGAGACGGGGAGATCGGTTCTATTTCCTGCGTTATGTCGGACTGGCTCCTTGGGCCGCAAACGCGGAAATATATTTCAGGAATAACCGGATCTGCGAACTAAGGGTCGCGCTTTTGCTGGAAACGAAGAAGATCGAAGGAAGCAGAGTGGGATTTGCTTTGTCGACGCGGCAATCATCTGCACCAGCCGACGGATTTGTGATTTCCGGTGGCCACCTGACAGGGGGCAGTCGGTATGTTTTCTACAAGGTTGAGACAATCACGCTCCCCGCGGATGCAACACCTGAGGAGCGGGCCCACGCCTTTGGGTACGACTTGTGCTGCGTCGCAAGATTGGGAGGCTGCCAGGATCTCACCCAGATACTCGACCTTAATGCGATCGGACAAGACCGCGACGGTCGCCGTCCATACTAGCTCCATCGCGCGTGTAACTCTTCCTCAATGTACGCCCAAGTCATCTCGCCACTTCGCTCCATCTGCGCTAACCTGATGGCACTGTGCCAGGCGTACCGACACCGTCAAATGCGAAATCGCACCGCGACTTAACCCGCGCGCTGCAAAAACTTCTAGGCCGCGACGCCGTCCTCTCCCGCCCCGAAGACCTCATCCTCTACGAATACGACGGCTCCGTCGAAAAAGGGCGCCCCGACCTCGTCGCCTTCCCGGGCACCACCGCCGAAGTCTCCGAAATTGTCCGCCTCGCCGCCAAACACGACATGCCCATCCTCGGTCGCGGCGCCGGCACCGGCCTCTCCGGCGGCGCGCTCGCACGCTCCGGTGGACTCATGCTCGTCTTCTCTCGGATGAATCGCATTCTCGAACTCGATTTCGACAATCAGCGCGCCGTCGTCCAACCCGGCGTCGTAAACCTCGACATCACCCGGGCTGTCGAACACGCCGGCTTCTACTTCGCACCTGATCCCTCCAGCCAGAAATCCTCCACCATCGGCGGCAACGTCGCCGAAAACGCTGGCGGCCCGCACACACTCGCACAGGGCGTGACCACCAATCACGTCACCGCTCTTGAACTCGTCCTCCCATCCGACGGAGAAATCGTTCGCGTCGGCAGCAAGCAAGGCGACTCCTGCTCCTACGATCTCACCGGTCTCTTCGTCGGCTCCGAAGGCACGCTCGCTCTCGTCACCGAAATCACCGTCAAGCTGACTCGCAAGCCCGAAGCGATCAAAACGCTCCTCGCCGTTTTCGAAACAGTGGACGACGCCAGCGAAACCGTCGCCGACATCACCGCGCGCGGCATCACTCCCGCCGCCTGCGAAATGCTCGACGGCTGGACCCTCCGCGTCATCGAAGATTACATTCACGCTGGTTTTCCGATGGATTCAGGCGCCGTCTTGCTGCTCGAAGTCGAAGGCATGCTCGAAGCCGTAACCTCGCAAGCCGCCGCCATCGACGAAATCTGCCGTGCCCACAAAGCGCGCGAAGTCCGCGTCGCCCGCGATGACAAAGAGCGCGACCTCCTCTGGAAAGGCCGCAAGAATTCCTTTGGAGCCCTCGGTCGCATCGCTTCCGGCATCTACGTCCTCGACGGCGTGATCCCGCGTTCGAAACTCCCGCAAACACTTCGCCGCATCCAGGAAATCGGCACCCAATTCGGATTCAACATCGGCAACGTTTTCCACGCAGGCGACGGCAATCTCCACCCCATCGTCCTCTACGATCTTCGTGACAACGAACAATTCCAGCGCGCCCTCAAGGCCTCCGCCGAAATCATTCGCTATTGCGTCGAAGTCGGCGGCAGCCTCACCGGCGAGCACGGCATCGGCATGGAAAAAAGCGAACTCATGCCGCTTCTATTCTCCGATGCTGACTTCGATTTCATGCGCCGCGTCCACGACGCCTTCAATCCGAAATGCTCGCTGAATCCCGGCAAGATCTTCCCGCTTGGCAAAGGTTGCGGCGAAACTCGTCTCAAACCTCATCACGTGCAAACTCCAAAACCCGAACCGACCGCCGCACCTGCTCCGCCGGCTTCCGTTAACGCGACATGAGTGCCGTTACCGACAGCGCCGTCGCCCGTCTCGAGTCCGTCCTGGGGGCGAACGCCATATTTGTCGCCAAAGCTGCGAATCGCGAGCTCTACGCTCTGGACGGGGTTTCGCCGACCGCATTTGCCAAGCCCGCCTCTGCCGAGCAAGCCGCCGAAATTGTCCGCTTCGCCGCCAAAGAAAATCTATCGGTGATTCCCATCGGAGCCCGTACCAAGCTCTTCTGCGCGCCAACTCCGGCTCGCTACGACGTTGCCCTCGATCTCACCGCGCTCGACGACGTCGCCCACTACGATCCGGCTGACCTTACCGTCAGCGTCGGGGCCGGCATGCCGCTCGCAAAGCTCAACACCATGTTGCGCGAGCAAAATCAATTCGTGCCGCTGCTCGTTCCCTACTACACGCAATCCACCATCGGCGGCACAATTGCCGCCGGCCTCGACTCGCCGCTACGCAACGCTTACGGAACTCCTCGCGATTTCCTCCTCGGCGCCGAATTCATCGACGGCAACGGCGCGCAAATCAAGACCGGCGGCCGCGTCGTCAAAAACGTCACCGGCTACGACTTGCATAAACTCCTCATCGGCTCATGCGGTACTCTCGCCGCAATCACGCGTCTCAATTTCCGCACGTTCCCGCTCCCGGCAACCACGCAGGGATTTCTTGCCGCTTTTCCGGACTACAAATCCGCGCTCAGCGCGCGCCAGAAAGTCATCCACTCCCCGTTAGTGCCCCTGACGCTGGACGTTTTAAATGCCCAGGCTGCGCGCCTTTTTGATGGACACACCAATGGCACGGCTCCGATTCCTGAGATCGACAGTAACCACTGGTATTTATTTACGGAATTCTCCGGCAACGAAGACCTGCTCGCTCGCTACAAACGCGAACTCGCCGAAATCGCCGACCAATCTCAAGCCGGCGACATGCATATTCTCGAGGATTCGACGGCGCTCGCCGCAATGGCGGCGCGTCTCCGCGAATCCATCGCGCACTTCCAGGAACATTTCGCCGCTCCGGTCATCGTCAAGCTGGCACTGCCTCCGGCGCAGCACACCCAGGCCGCGACGGTATTGCAGTCAATCGCGGACGCCGCAAAACTACCCATCGCTGTCATCGCTCGCGCATCCGGCCCGATTCTGATCGCCACGTCCTTGCAGTCAGAGCATTCTGCTTCCGGGGAGGCGACCGATTTTCCAATCTCTTTCCTTTTCGCTCGCGAAATTCTCACACTCGCCCGCTCATTCGGTGGTCGCGCCCAACTGATTTCTGCGCCGCCCCAAATAAAACCTGCGTATCGCACGATTTTCCGCGAATCGCTCGCGTCCGAGCGTACCTTGGCGAGGAGAATCAAATCCGCCTTCGACCCAAACAATCTTTTTCCTACCCTCGACGCGCCAGCCGCTCCGCCCACTCCGCCGAAATCCGAAACTTCCCAATCTCCGTCCCCTTCATTGGCAGCCGCAGCACAAACAGACCTCCCGCCGTCTCCTCCGACTCCGCCCCCATCGAAGCAGTCGTAATTAGCAACGCGCGCCCATCACGTCCGGCGAACGCGCAGTTCGTGACGTTCGTCACCGGCAACTCAATCTTCTGAATGACTTCACCGTTTGGTGCGATCCGCAAGATCCCCTTACCTCCCCACCGGCAATTCAATAAGAAACCTCTTTCGTCCACCACCGATCCATCCGGCAATCCGGGCCCGGCTTTTTCTAGAAACACCCTTCGATTTCGAACATCCGAACGCGGTCCATCCGCAACATAGTCGTAAGCCCAAATCACATTCCGAACCGTGCACGCGCAATAAAACGTCGATCGATCTGGACTCCACACAATCGTGTTCGTAATTCCAAAATCGCGATCTCTCACCGACACGTCGCCATCCGGAGTCACTCGGTACAGTGATCCGGTAAATCCTTCAGCCTTCAATTCGCTGCCGTCCGGCGCGACGTTGTTCGGCATACTCCCGACCCAGAAATTGCCCTCAGGATCCGCTGCTCCGTCGTTCAACCGATGCTTCGGCCAATCGCGCTCGACCGCAACAAACTCAACGCGCCGGTCTCCGTCCGCCGTCCAAAACAGCAATCGTCCGCCCACCGCGGCAATCAACCAACCGTCAATCGAAGTCAGCGCCAACGCTGTAACCGGCGCGTCGAATTTCCAGGACTGCAGTTCTTTCGTCTCCGGCATAAATCTGCGAATCGCAAAACCATTAATGTCCGTCCAGTAGACGCATTGATTCGCCTCATCCCAGAGCGGGCTTTCTCCACATAAATCGCGCGACCTCACAAGGCATTCCGTCAAATCTGACCAAGGCACATCGCTGGTCCACTGATGCTTCATCGCTCACCTCATGCTCACTCCACCGCAAATCGGAGCGTTTCGGCCGCTGTGCTACATTGCTACCGGAGGCCCATCCTACACATCTATTCCCCATGGCCAAAACACTCCTCCCGATTAAGGACGTCGCGAAAAAGCTCGAAATCCCCGATCAATACATCGAACAAGTCAGTTCCTACGGCGCAAAGATTCGCCTCGAACTTCTGAACGATCCGGCGTTCGCAAAACCGCGCGGCAAAATGATTCTCGTCACCGCAACGACGCCCACCGTTTCCGGCGAGGGCAAAACCGTCACCTCGATCGGTTTGACGCAAGGACTCGCGCACATCGGCAAGCGCGCCGTGATCACATCACGCGAGCCGTCTCTCGGTCCCGTCTTCGGCATGAAAGGCGGCGCGGCAGGGGGCGGCGCTTCGCAAATCGAGCCCGCCGCAAAAATCAATCTCCATTTCCACGGCGACTTCCACGCAATTTCCAGCGCAAATAATCTTCTAGCGGCACTGATCGACGCGCATCTTTTCCACGGCAACGACTTGAATCTCGATCCGAATCAAATCACCTGGCCCCGCGCCATGGACATGAACGATCGCGCCTTGCGCCGCATCCAGATCGATGTCGGCGGAAAGCGCGACGGCGCGAATCGCAGAACGAATTTCGTCATCACCGCCGCCAGCGAAATCATGGCAATCCTCGCTCTCGCTGAAAATCGCAAAGATTTGCGGCACCGATTGGAATCCATCGTCATCGGCATGACGCGCGAAGGAAAACCGGTCCGCGCCGGCGAACTGCACGCCGTCGGCGGAATGATGGCGCTGCTCTCCGAAGCGATCCTGCCCAACCTCGCGCAAACATCCGATGGAACGCCTGCGTTTGTGCACACGGGTCCGTTCGCAAATATTGCGCACGGAACGAGCAGTGTCGTCTCGCAGAAAATGGCGCTGCGTCTCGCCGACTACGTCGTGAACGAAGCCGGATTCGCCGCCGATCTCGGCGCCGAAAAATTCCTCGACATCGTGATGCAACAGTCCGGCACAAAACCTGCTGTCGCAGTCGTCGTGACAACGGTGCAGAGCATCCGCACGCAAGGCGGCGGCGATCTCGACAAAGGCTTGCCGAATCTGGGCAAGCACATCGACAACATGAAATCGTACGGCTTGCCGACGATTGTTGCGGTGAATCGGTTCCCGCAAGATACCGAAGCGGATTTGAAATATTTGGCGGACTATGCGGCGGAACATGGGACGCGGACGGCGCTGTCGGAAGCATTCACGAAGGGCGGGCCGGGAGCGAAGGAACTCGCCGAGTTAGTGGTCGAAGTGATGGCCGAAAATCCGGAGCCGGTAGTGACGCCGGCGTACGATTTGTCGGATTCGCTGGTGGAAAAAATCCGGAAGGTTGCCACTAAAATTTACGGTGCGGCAAACGTGAGTTTTACGGATCGGGCCGAATCGAAGCTCGCCCAATTTGCGCAGTGGGGCTACGCGAAGTTGCCGGTGTGCATTGCGAAAACGCAGTACAGTTTCACCGACGATCCGAAAATTTCCGGCGCTCCGACCGGTTGGACTCTGCACATTTCCGATGCTGCGCTTTCAGCGGGAGCGAAGTTTGTGGTAATCATTTCCGGGAACATGGTGCTGATGCCGGGGCTACCGAAGCAATCGCGGGCGCTCAACATTGATACGGATGACGCCGGCGAAATTACCGGCGTCTAATCTACAGGATCACTTTCGCCGCAGCCTGCTTGGCGATTTGACGATCGCGCCTGCAAGGCTTCGATTCTCTAGTTTCCAGTTTCTAATTTCCAATTTCTGGTTTTAGTTTGCTTTCATGGATTTGGTTTCTTTGATCCATTTGTTGAGGATGCCGGCAAAGTACGGCGGCAGTTCGTCGAAGGCGAGGCCCATACCCTGCTTGGGCTCGATGCGGGCGACGGTGCCATGGGCTTCGAGCATTTCGTCTTCGGTGTAAATTTCGATCACAACCGAAGTTCCTTCGGGAAACGGATTGCCGATCTCGACGAAGCAGCCGTTGAGGCTGAGATCGCTGATCTTGGACGACGTGCGCGCGTTTTCTCTTTCGTCGATAATTTCCGCCCGCGCGATGAATGGATGTCGGGTCGCTTTTCTTCGTTCCGTTCGCATCGCTACTTTGCTCCTTGAGAGACGGCCTCTTAAAAAGTCGGCTCGTTAAGAAATCGGCTCCGTAAAAAAGCTGTCACGATGCTAACTCTTGGGCGAAGTCGCGACGCGCAAAAGGACACGGTGCGGCGCGAATCCGTCACCACCGGGTACTATGCATAAACAGTGCCTGTCCGTGTACATTTTCCTGCGTCTGCCCAATTCCGGATCGTAAGAGCGCCGAGTAGTCCGCCTGTGTTGCAGATTTCAAAACCGCCGGCAAGATGCCGGCGCTACCGAAACGTTTCTCATTTTCATTTTTGCGGTTCACTTTGAACTTTCGGCGACGACTGGCGTCGTGGGCGCGGTTAGAGCTTTTTGGCGCGCATGGAGCGGTCGAGGAGTTCGACTACGTGCATGACTTCTTGCTTGCCATTAGCGCGCTGGACGCCGGCGCGGAGTTGCAATAAGCAGCCGGGGTTGGCGGTGACGATGACTTCGGGCTTGATCGACGCGATATTTTTCATTTTGTCGTCGAGCAGTTCGAGCGAGGCTTTGGTTTGGGTGACGTTGTACACGCCGGCCGAGCCGCAACAGATGTCGGAATGCGGTAGCTCGACGAGTTCGAGGCCCGGGATTTGTTTCAAGAGATCGCGCGGGGCGTTGCGGACTTTTTGTCCGTGAAGCAGGTGGCACGAATCCTGGTAGGTGACCCGCAGATAGAGCGGCTTGAGCGGACGCAGTGGAGTGACGATTCCGAGCCCGGCGAGATATTCGGTGATGTCTCGCACTTTGGATTTGAACGCGACGGCCTTCTCGAACTCAGGCTCTTTTTCGGTGAAGAGGTGGTCGTATTCCTTGAGCGTGGAACCGCAGCCCGCAGCGTTGGTGACGATGGCGTCGAATTCGTCGCCTGCGAAGGCGAGGAGATTCTTGCGGGCGAGGTCGCGGGCGGTGTCGCGGACTCCGGCGTGGCCTGCCAGGGCTCCGCAGCACAATTGCGTTTTAGGGACGACGACTTCGACACCGTTGGCATTAAGGACGCGAATCGTGGAGTCATTGAGGCGGGCGAAGGCGACTTGCGCGACGCATCCGGCAAAGAATGCGACGCGGGCGCGCTTCTGCCCTACCGCGGGAAAAGTCCGGCCGAGTTCCTTGAAGAAAAATGGCGTTTCGATTTCGGGCAGGAGCTGCTCGCGGTCGGCGAGACCGAAGAGTTCGAGCACGCCGCTGAAACGGACGAAACGCTGGAGGCCGGTACGCTGGTAGAGCCAGATGAGGCGCGCGAGCGTGGCGATGCGATCAGAGTGCGGGAGAAGTCTTCGGAACGCGAGATTGCGCGCAATGCGAGTAAGGAGCGGGCGCTTGTAGTCGCGTTCGATTAGGGCGCGGGAATGCTCGACGAGTTTGCCGTACTCGACGGCGGAGGGGCAGGCGGTTTCGCAGGCGCGGCAGTCGAGGCATTTGTCGATGTGCTCGACGAAGGATTTGGTGATTTTCAGGCGAGCGGGTTTAGACGGAGAGGAAGAGTTCACCAAAGAGGGCGCAGAAGGCAAAGAGCCGGACTGAGGCTGGGGCTCGTGGGCGGAGCCGATGGCGGCGAGGTCGGTCTGAGCGACGTGGATCATCTGGTGGATGCGGCCGCGGGGGGAGTCAGCCTCCAGATTCCAAAGGCGATAGGTGGGGCAGGCGTTGAGACAGATGCCGCAGTGGACGCAGCGGGCGAAGTCTTCGTACGCGGGATTCTGGCCGGGAACTGGGGCAGCGGTGGTCATCTTTGATCAGCTGAGACTATGAGAAACGGTAACACGACGCGAGAAAAGCGGCGCGGCGACGTTTGAGTGAGTTTCATTTTGGGAAGAAGGGGTATACCCCCCGTTGTTTTGTAAAGAGTGTGGAAGCGCTTGATTCGATTGGGGTTGGAAAGGCGGGTTTTTGAAGAGTGTGGAATCGCTTGAGAACAAAAGAGTTGCGGGCGGGTAATTTTCGAATGGGGACCGAGCTTCACGGAGCATGATAACCCGAAGGTAACCCCCTTGTCAAGGTGTGTTTACCTTGCAGGTAATTCGAATCGACGAGGATTCAATCATGTTCGAGAATTTTCCTGGCCAACTTCAGGAGGGCGCGGCGGAGGCGAGCCAAAACTGTCCGTTGGCGACTCTTCGCGCGCCAGGTTGTCTGCGCGTTGACTTCGCATACGTCCGCGAAATAGTATTCCCCCGACCGTGGCCGACCCAGACGCGCTCATCGGACAATCCGTCTCCCATTTCCGCATCCTCGAACGTCTCGGCGGCGGTGGAATGGGCGTCGTCTACAAAGCGCAAGACACCCTTCTCGACCGCTTCGTCGCCCTGAAATTTCTCCCCGATTCTCTCGCCAACGACCCGCAAGCTCTCGAACGCTTCCGCCGCGAAGCCAAAGCCGCCTCCGCCCTCAACCACCCCAACATCTGCACCATCCACGAAATCGGCGACGCCGACGGCAAAGCCTTCATCGCCATGGAATTTCTCGACGGCCAGACGCTCAAGCACACCATCGCCTCCCGCCCCATGGATTTGGAACGATTCCTCACTTTCGCCATCGACGTCGCCGACGGCCTCGACGCCGCCCACAGCCAGGGCATCGTTCATCGCGACATCAAGCCTGCCAACATTTTCGTCACCAAACGCGGCCACACGAAGATTTTGGATTTTGGATTGGCTAAGGTGAGCGCGAAAGGCGACTCAGGCAGCGCGGCCGATGCCGACACGCAGGCCACGCATGCCGTCGATCCGGATCAACTCACCA
>Ga0206939_10015_pt1 | contig 54429 bp, 54 predicted proteins | sample Alteio_BWOrgHeat_10_FD_152921 | JGI IMG/M metagenome (GOLD analysis project Ga0206939, IMG submission 152921) | Enriched cells from forest soil in Barre Woods Harvard Forest LTER site, Petersham, Massachusetts, United States -... | ecosystem: Environmental > Terrestrial > Soil > Temperate forest >... | reverse complement strand
AATCTAGCACTCCTGGATAAGTATGAGCGGCCTAAGGTTCCGTTATGAATCGTATTGCCCGCCAAGCTTTCGTTTTCGTGGTGACCCTTGCCTTCCTAACTGTTTCGACCGCTGCCCTGGCTCACGGTCACCCCGATGTCAACTCGGTTAACGAATCTCATTGCGTCATGTGCATGGCGGCGCATGGCGCAACACACCTAGTTGCCGCTCCTGCTGTCGCACTGCATTTTGCGGCGGTTCAGGTCGCGGTTCTGGTTTCTGTCGAAAACGTTAGGATTCTCTTCACTCAGCAGTTTTCCGTTCAAGGCCGCGCCCCGCCCCTAGTCTGATCGTTCCGTCCTGATTCACTCATAAGCAAATCGACCGAAAGATCGATTCGCTCTACCGACAATTTCTGATTCATTTCGCTCTAGCGAACTTGACGCATCGCATCGGGGGCCTACGATGGAAAGAATAGTGAACCGAAACGCGCTTGCGTTTTCGGTGACAACGGTGGCCGCTGGCGGCAATGGCGCCAAGGGCATCGTCGAAATGCAAGGGCCTGACCCGCTGGTCCCGCCGCCTTCGCGTCCTTATCGAGATCCATATCGGGGTGTCGTTCTGGTTCTCTTCGTGGCTGCGCTGCTGGGTACAGCGGGCGCGATGCTGCTTGATGTCGCTATCACCATGGGTCTCGCAACCTGCATACTTGCCGGCATTGCCACGGCCCAGTCCGCGCGAGCGTGGCCTGGGACCAGCGAGCAGGCAGGCCCAGAAACGTCGGCCGATGCCCATGGCATAGCAGAAACGCAGTCTTCCGCTACGATCGAACCCTCGGTTCTAATCCGCCGTCTCAAGCTCACCTTCGCACGCAGCCGTCGGTTGATCAGAAATCTCGGGGTGCTCGGCACCATCCGAGTGAGCACGGCTGTCGCGGGAACCATAGCGCTCCTTTGTGTGCTCATGTTCACCCTGCCTCAAAACCGGCCGGATCCGCTTTTGGCCGGCATTGTTGGCGCCGTTTGCCTGCTCGCTGCGGGTTTAGCTGCCATCGCAGCTCACTACCTCGGGCGGATCGCTGTCTCGCAATTGCCGGAGGCTTCGGGGCTGTGCCGAGGCTCTCGGCTGATGGCTTGGATTCTGGGGGCAGCTGCACTGTCGATGGGATTAGCATTGATGGAGCAGCAGACGATCCTTCGAGTCTTGTATTTCGCACTATTCCTGGTCAACGTAGCGCTCTGCTATGGGTTGTTTACAGCGCAGGAGCCGGTCGACGCTTGCTGCACGATAGCGTCCCGGCTGAGCGCAAGGACTAGTGGATTCGAGCACCAGAGGTGAAGAAACGGAGAAGGGGAGGAACGATATGTACAAAAACATATTTCAGGTGTTGTCATTCTTGACGATTTGCGCCGTTCTCACCTGGCCCGTGGGGGCACAAGAACAAGGAGCCGCCGCTAAACCCGACTCTGCTGAGGTCCGGGCCCAAATCGACAAAGCAAAAACGATTGCGGGAACATTCTGGGCGCCGGAGGAAAAGTTCCTCTGTGAAGACTCGCGCACGTTCGACGGCCGGTCCACTGTCCCCGCGGACCCCGGACCCGTGAAGCTGTTCGATAATCTTTACGCCATTCCGGGCCAGTACTCTGTTCAAAGTGGCGTAGTCTACGTCATCCCTACGTCCGCCGGGATCATGTTGATCGACGCTGGCAAGAGGAAAGACGTGGAGCCGGTCGTCCTTGCGGGGTTGAAGACCCTCGGATTCGACCCCGCCAATGTTAAATTGGTCGTTGTCACCCACGGTCACGAAGATCATTACGGCGGCGCAACATTGCTACAAGAGCGTTACGGCGCGCACGTCGTCTTGTCGGCGGCCGATTGGGATTTCATATCGAAGCCCCCTGCGGCGCCGCGTGCCGACGCACCCGCCCTGCCGCCACCGCCAAAACGAGATATGGTCGCCGTAGAAGGGCAGCCTATAACCCTTGGCGACGAGTCGGTAACTCCGGTTCTTATCCCCGGACATACGCCCGGCTCATTGGGCCTGATCTTCTCAGTAAAAGACGGAGGCAAAACACATGTTGTGGGTCTTTTCGGGGGAGGGTTCATTATTTGGAGGCAATATAACGACCAGACGGGTGCGCAATTCGTTAGCTCAGTCCAGCACTTCGAGCAATGGACCAAGAAGATGAAGGTTGACGTAGAGCTTGAGAATCATCCGGGAACATGGGACGGATTTCCTGAAAAACTAGCTGCCGTTCAAGCTCGAAAACCGGGACAGCCGAACCCTTTCATCGTCGGCCAGCAGAATTACACCAAGTTCCTGGACGTTATGTCGATCTGTGCTCAGGCTGCACTTGATCGGCGCAAGGATTAACTCACGAGGAGCCTCCGAACGTTGGGGCAGGGCCCGCCTTAGGGCTTGCGTCCTATCACGCGTAAATAGCTTACACACCAATTCGATTCCGATGCGTCACCGCCAACCAAACTTGCGCAAGAAACAGAACTTGCCCAAGCTAACGTTAGCAAACAGCAAATGGCTGATCGTAGCCGTGGTGACGTGGCTGTTGCTGTTTTTAGGTTGGACTTTCTTCATGCGCTACTACTTTCAATTTCCAAGCACCCTGGACGACCCTCTCGTGCCTCCGTACTTCAAGCGAGCAGAGGATGCCATGCCATTTCCTCACACTGTCGATCCTTGGCAGTTTCAGACCAGCGAACTCCGCGAGGCTTATTCTATCGCTAAAGAGATGCCCGATGTTCTTGCGCAGCAACCCTGCTATTGTCAGCGACCTGGAATGCGCAGTCTGCTTGATTGTTTTGCAGGTCTAGACGCTGAGGATTGCGTTATATGTGTCGAGGAGGCAAAGCTTGTGGAGCAGCTACACAGCCAAGGTAAAACGGCATCCGAAATCCGTGCTGTCATTGTTCAGAAATATGGAGTAGCGTCGGCGCGAAACGCTAGGTGAGCTACTCATTACGGCCTTGCGCACGCAACGATTCGCAACGACGTGCATCTATGCTAAGATCCGTAACCCAATGCTGGGTGTCCGTGCAGGTTCTTGCTAAATGAAACGCAGTCAACATTCTCAGTGGCTTCGCCTCGCGTCACTTAGTGCTGCTATATTTTCAGTCCTGCTGTTGGCCATGGGCGCTGCTTTCTGGCATCAGGATGCGCCGGGCTCCGAGGCTACTTGTGCCATCTGTCACGTTGCACACCTGACGCCGCTGCTCGGTTCCGCCATCGGCGCCCTATCTGCTCCGCTATTCATCGCCTGGCATCAACCCGCTGAGGCGCAGGTCGAAAAGCCGGCGCCGCCTACCCTCAACGCGCCTCCGCGCGCTCCGCCCGTTTAACGAACACGCCTTGCGAGTACCGGCCGGTTCGCCGGACTCGCCCTGCAATTCCTAGCTCATGATTTGAACGACACCTCCGGGGGGCGTTGCTTTTATCCGCTTCGCATCCCCGCGCTTTTGGCTTCGAGGAGGCCACATGCTACGCAAGCGAGTTTCAAGTGGGGTTTTGGTTTTGTTTGCAGTAACGGGTGTGTTGTTTCTCGCAGTAGCTCCGCGATCAAACGCGCAATCCAATTCCGGCATAATTCAGGGCACTATCACCGATCCGTCCAAAGCCGCTGTGCCCGGCGCGAAGGTACACATCGAAAATCCGATCAGCCATCACGTCGGTGAAGTCGAAACCGGCGCCGACGGGAGCTTCCGCATTCCCAACATTCCCTTCAATCCGTACCATCTCACGGTGACGGCGCCAGGTTTTAACACCGTCTCCCAAGACGTTGACGTGCGCTCGAGCGTTCCCCTCACTCTGGACATAACTCTGATGGTAGGCAGCGCCACCACGAATATCACCGTCACCGAGAGCGCCTCTGATCTGATCGAAGAGGACTCCAATTTCCATACCGACGTGGACCGCGGCCTCTTCGATAAACTCCCTCTGGAAAGTCAGTCCTCATCCGTGAGTTCCCTGATTACCCTTTCGTCTCCAGGCGTGGTAGCAGATTCGAACGGCCTGTTTCACGGCCTGGGCGATCACGCCGAGAATTCGTTTTCTGTTGATGGCCAGCCCATCACCGACCAGCAGAGCAAGATTTTCTCGAACCAGATTCCAGCCGATTCGATTGAGTCACTCGAAGTCATTTCAGGGGCGCCGCCGGCCGAGTTTGGTGATAAGACCAGCCTCGTCGTCAAGGTAACCACGCGTTCAGGCTTGGGACAAAATCAGGCCCACGGAAGCGTCACCGGATCATTCGGTTCGTTCCATAGCGCCAACGCCGGTTTCGATGTCGGCTACGGAGGCCCTAAGTGGGGAAACTTCATCGCCGCGAATGGCTTGAATACGAATCGCTTTCTTGATCCGCCCGAGTTTCAGGTATTCCACGCCAGAGGCAACGAGGAGAACGTTTTTGATCGCCTCGATTTCAAACCCAGTAACGTCGATACAATCCAGATAAACGGCCAGTTCACGCGTTCCTGGTTTCAAACACCGAATTCCTTCGATAACTTCAACGTGGGCGTCGTCGATCCTATTTTGGGCAATCCCGTCGGCTCTCAGGACCAACGCGCGGAGATCAAAACCTTCAATATCGCGCCATCTTGGTCGCACGTCTTTGGTGCATCGACGGTCTATACGCTCGGCGCGTTTGTCCGGCAAGATCAGTTCTTCTACTTTCCCAGCAACAATCCTTTCGCCGATGCGGGCCAGACGGTTAGTCAAAACCGTAAACTCACCAATCTCGGTCTTCGTACTGATCTCTCCTACGTGAAAGGCATCAACAATTTCAAAGGGGGAGTCACATACCAGCAAACGCTGCTTACAGAAGACTTCACGATTGGAATCACCGATCCAACATTCCTTCCCTCGTTGGTCGATGGGAATGGCAACTCCTGCGTGGATGCTACCGGCGCGCCAATCGCCGACCCGTGCACGACTTTGGCCCCCTTCGATTTGACTGCAGGCGGAACCCCCTTCCTCTTTCATGGCCATAAGCCTATTAAGGAACTCGCTGCCTACATTCAGGACACCATCAGCCTGGGACATTGGACGTTCAATGTGGGAATTCGGGGAGACTTCTACAACGGATTCGTCGAAGACCGCCAGTCAGAACCACGGCTGGGAGTTGCCTACAACATCAAAGGGAGCAACACCGTGCTTCGCGCTTCCTACGCGGTCGTCATGGAAACGCCGTTCAATGAGAACCTAATCTTGGCCAGCACGGCAAGTCCCGTCGTCGCCGATATTCTTGGGTTCCCGCCGGTGCCATCGCCGGTTAGTCCCGGCCATCGCAATGAATTCCACGCTGGCGTCGAGCAGGCATTTGGGCGCCACGTGGTTGTGGACGCCGACTACATGTGGAAGTATACGAACGGCGGCTATGATTTCAGTGCCCTGACGGCAACTACGCCCATTTTCTTCCCCATCGAGTGGAACAAATCCAAGATTACGGGAGTCTCTGCCCGTATTAGCGTACCGAATTACCATGGCCTAACGGCATTCGTGGTGATGGGCAGCGTGGCGGCTCGCTTCTTCAATCCTCAAATCGGCGGTTTTGGCGCAGTCCTTGGTGGAGGTAACGCGGTGTTCCGCATCGACCATGACCAGAAATTCCAGCAGACGACGCACCTGCAGTACCAGCCGTTTAAACGCTTGCCTTGGGTCGGATTCAATTGGCGATACGACAGCGGACTGGTTTCCGGTGCGCTGCCTTGCGCAGGTTGCTCAGGTAACGGGCCGCTGGGCGACAACAATACGCTCGTGGACACGTCTGGTCTTACTCCCGACCAACAATTTCAGGCCGGCCTATTCTGCGGAAGCGTGCATCCCACGCCGACCACGCCGATTAGCTCGAGCCTCGGCGTTAATCTGTGCCCTGCCGGACAATACGGCTCCACTTTCCTTACAGTGCCGGCTCCTGGTACTGAAGACGACGACCACAATCCGCCCCGCGTTGCTCCGAGGCATCTCTTTGATCTGAGCGTGGGCGACGACGATCTGTTCCACTTCGGCGCGGAACGGTACAAGATCAGTCTCCGATACACCGTCATCAACATGACAAACAAAGTGGCCCTCTACAATTTCCTTTCCACCTTTAGCGGCACTCATTACGTCACCCCGCGCAGCCAAACCGTCGAGCTGGGCTTCCACTTCTGAACCTGGTGGGTGCCGGGTGCCGGCTCATCATCATCCGGCACCCCCACCGCTCCTTGGCGGAATGCGCAAGTGAAAGTGCTCAGGTTCAGCCGGGTTCGCAACGCCAGGCGTGTGCTCGATATGAAGGGGCGTACCGCCGCGGCTATCCTTGGGATTCCTTACGCGGACCTTCGCAAGGGCGAACGGGTGGATGCGATCATTCCTGTCCAGCATACACATCGCGCGCAGCAACTGATCGCCTTGGCCCAGCGCGGCGGCAGGAAGCTTGCAAATCATCGCCTGGCTGGCAAGCCGCGCCTCACGGCGGCATTGCCTTTCTCCAGGCCGCGCTGCCGGTCGTGCCGGCATTTGCTTTACATTGTGGGCTCAAACCATTCCAAACCGCGCGGCCAGCATTGGTATTTCAAATGTCCTCTCTGTGGCCGTCGATATTGGTCGAACCATGGCGGAGCCAACGCAGTCCGGCCGAAAGGGGGCAACTGGCGGCACCTTAAAGGCAGGGTCAACTGCCAAACTTGCGCCGTGGAATGCAGTCGCAAATCCCGTTATTGGGAATGCCCGCTCTGCCGGAAGCGATATATCAACGTGAAGGGACGCGCCACGCTCACTGCGCCTGGTAAGCACGCAACCATCGCGCTACCGTTTCTGCAAACCCGGCAGTGTCCGCATTGCCAAAGTACCCGCCTATGGATTCGTAAACGGCCGCATCCGCCGAGCGTGCGGCATTTCTACTTCTCCTGCATGTCGTGCGGGAGGACGTGCCGTTTCGATCGAAGCCTTGGCCATCTGATCACTCTGAAACCGCGAAAGGCGCCGCGCCGAGTAGCAGCCTCAATGATCTAGTCCTCCTGAAACAAACGACAGTGTCATGAACCGCGCTCATTTGAAAGAGAACGATGTCAAGGTGGCCGCATATTCCGCCGACAAGGCCGGCAATGAAGAGGACCAGCGGCACGCCGTGAACTGGCGGAACATTAGTCGAGTGTTGTTTGTTGCTGCAGCGGCGGGAGCAATCTGGTCTCGCGGCGCGAGAAATCCCTATGTAATTGGAATCGGTGTGATTTGCACGCTCCTTGGTGGTTTCCCAATCCTCCACGAAGCATACGAGAACATCACGCAGCGCCGCATGACAATGGAGCTCTCGATGACCATTGCCATTGTAGCCGCACTTGCGATTGGCGAGGTCTTTACAGCTTTAATCATCACTCTTTTTGTACTAGTCGCAGAGATTCTTGAGGGTCTGACGGTAGGGCAAGGCCGCCAAGCGATTCAGCGTTTGGTTGAATTCCTTCCAAGGGCTGCCACCATCCACCGGCATGGAGAATGGAAAGAGGTGGGCATCCACGAAATCTCAGCTGGTAATGAAGTCCTCGTTCGTCCCGGAGCGCGCATCCCAGTCGATGGCAAAGTGCTTCGAGGTCACTCCTTTGTTGACCAAGCGCCGATCACGGGCGAGTCCATGCCTGGTGAAAAAGGGCCCGGTGCGAGCGTCTATGCCGGAACAATAAATCAATCGGGAGCTCTGGAGATTCGTGTGGAACATCTCGGCCGCGACACGACTTTTGGCAAGATCATTGAAGCCGTAGAGCGAGCGGAGCGGTCGCGCGCCCCGATTCAAGGAATTGCCGACCGCCTTTCAGGATACCTCGTATATTTCGCCTTGGCGGCCGCCGCGATCACCTTCCTTATGACGCACAACATGCGCTCGACGATTTCTGTTGTGATCGTGGCGGGTGCATGCGGAATTGCGGCCGGTACTCCACTTGCGATCTTGGGCGCAATTGGTCGGGCGGCTCAAGACGGCGTGATTATTAAAGGTGGTCTTTACCTCGAAAGGCTGGCGGAAGTCGATACGATTCTCCTCGATAAGACAGGAACCCTGACCTACGGAACACCTCGGGTTATGGAGATTCGCCCCACCAACGGTGTGAGCCCCTCATCGGTGCTTGAAGCCGCAGCCATCGCAGAGTCGCAATCCGAACACCCCGTGGCACGAGCAATTCTGAGCAAGGCGGCGGAGTTGGGCATTCGCGTTCGTCATCCCAACCGATTCGACTACACGCCTGGAAGAGGAATTGTCGCGGAGATTGACGGCGAAGAGATAGTGGTTGGCAATTGGATGCATTTTCTGGACGGAGGGACTAAAGCCTCAATCCCGGCGACTTCAGACGGGGCGGTGCTCGTCACGCGAGGCGGGCATCTGCTCGGTTCGATCCTAGTGGCTGATCTGGTGCGACCTGAAGCGAGTACGGCAATTGAGAAGCTCAAATCAATGGATGTTAAGACCATCCTTTTAACCGGCGATTCGCGAAGCATCGCTGATGCTGTAGGAATGCGTTTAGGGGTGGATGAGATTTCTGCTGAACTACTGCCTGAGCAAAAGCTCCGACGAGTAGAAGAACTCCTCGCGCAAGGCAAGAAAGTTGTAATGATCGGCGACGGGGTCAATGATGCACCGGCACTGGCGCAAGCCACAGTTGGAGTGGCGATGGGGTCAGGGACCGACGTAGCGCGTGAGAGTTCTGACATCGTATTGATCGGTTCAGACCTCAGTAAATTTGTAGAAACGGTTCGGATCGCTCGGCGGTGCCACCATACGATAATCCAGAACTTCATCGGAACGTTGGTCGTTGACAGCATTGGCATTGCGCTGGCGGCTTTGGGATTCCTTCATCCTCTCCTGGCCGCTTTCATCCATGTCTCATCCGAAATGATTTTTATTTTGAACTCCGCGAGACTTCTGCCTCCAATTTCAGCGACTCATTGGTTCGTCCATGGATTGGCAACAAAGACCAAAACGTCATTGCCTTGAGGCGGGCGTCGTGAATACACGTCAGAGCACGCAGATTGGCACCTTGGTGAGAGTCGCTGTTTTCTGTCTCCTCGCTATTCTCCCTGCGAACGGTCAACCGCTCGCAGCTTCCAGCCAGCGAAGTAAGAGATGCACCGGTTTCGTTTGTCGCTTGTACCCCTGCGACACTCTATACATTTCGATAGTGCGACGTTACGTTCGACTCCCGAACATGACGGCGGTTGCTGTCGTGGATTCGGACGGGCATTGAGGCTGCCATCCGTGAGTCAAATGACTCAATATCGGCTGCTGTATACGATCTGCTTTCTAGGAGCCGTGATCAGTAGCTACAGCTTTTCAGAATTGGGCCTTTTTGTGACACCCGTCATCGCTGGACTTTTGCTTTGTGGAATGTTGGTGTGGAGACTAAAGAGGCCGCAGGACTTCCTTATCGCGAACTATCTGCCACGACTATTCATCAGCGCGATGTGGGCGTTTGTCTTCTTCGTCAGCTATTTGGTCGTTAGAAAAGTTCAGCCTACGAACCACCGGGCCTACAATTTGGCTGCATTGGGGATCTGGTTTGCCTTAATGGCCTACTCACTGTGGAGCAAAAACGGCTTGAAAGGCGGCCGTACCAAATGACGTCACTCAGCTGACAAGTGGACTACTTCCGAGCGCTCTGCATCTAGGCACGATTTTTGGAGGTAGCCCCAAAGTACACAGCAGAGGGTTAGCACCACCGGCCTATTGAGCTGGAGCGTAGTATCCCGTCTTGGCATAAACGTTGAGGGGCGGAAACCCTTTGGGCGCGAGCAGTTTAACTTTAGTTTTGCGCGGCCTCGCCTTTCAAAGATGCGCGTGACTCAAGAGCCCTATTGATCGCATTCTGCAAGCTAAGCTTGGTTTGAGCGGAGGACGGCGCCGATAAGCCAAGGAGGACCATCGAGCAGATCGGCATCCACAGTCGATAGGCTGAGGCCTTGAGCGTTGTATTCACAGATCTCCTCTCAACGAGCCAAACAAAGCAGCCGAACACGGCTATGCCGCGAGTAAGCTGGACAGAAAGAACCTATGAGCGTTCCAAGCAGGTTTATGCAGGAGGGGCGCGTGGAGCAGAACAGGGGGGAGGGGCGGATCGTGTCCTCGTTCCTCGACGATTTCAATTGTGGCGAACGACTCGGCCGTGAGCACAGAAACGCCTGTTGACTTCGGCGCAATAAATAGCAGGATCGCGCCATGAAGGATGAGCGAAGAGTTGTTCAGCGACCAGGACGCGGGTTCGCCGGAGGCATCTCCGATCGTGGTGTGCCCGTTTGGTTTGGCCGAAAAGGAAACCTTATCGGCGTGCACGTGAGAGAAAAGGAGCGCGTGTGCATGTACAACTGCGGAGTCGTCGAAATGACGACCCGCTCCTTGCCCTACCCACTCGCCGGGGTGAACGTGCTGATAAGGCGCCATGAAGAGCGCAAAGAGCAGCGCCAAACATCCCTGGAGAGCCGTCAGACGGCGCATGATGGGCTGAGTATGTACCAGGTGGCCCGAGCACTTCAAGCCCGCACGGCTTTTCTGGAAGCCCGAAATTGTGCCGGCATTCTGGTGCGAATCTGGCTGGGAATTAGAGCCGCGATATCAGTTTAGAAACGGTCATATCGAATGCCGTCGCAAGTACTTCCAGATTGCGAATACAAATTTCCTTTCTTCCGTTCGAAAGTACCGCATTGGTTAAAGTGACCGCGAGATTGTCAAACGGAACGATAGTTCACGGCGTTACCAACGGCACCATGCTTGAGGGAATACAGCAGACGCTCAATCCCATGGCAACAGAAAAGCAACGGCACCAATACTTAGAGGAACAATAAACGCCTCAGTGCTTGCGTGGAATTAGCGACAAATCAAGAGGCCAAGCAGCAAATGTGTCGCTTGCCCAACACGGTCTAGGAGAGGGCTGATTTCGCGGACAATATCCGCGACGTGCATAGCACTACGGTTCGCACCTGCCTCACGCAGAGCGGAAAGGTCCGTCTCGATTCGCTCTTCAATTTCGTCGTTAGAAATTGTCGAATCGGTCAGGTTTTCGTTGGCCTGGTATAAAAGTTGTTGGAGCTGCCGCCGCTGAGCGGCCTCCTTCACGATCCGGCAATACTCGTAGAGGGCAGCACGTTTATGCGCCAGATCGCCGATCGTAAAGAGAAACGCAACATCGCCAGCCGCCTTGAGTTCGCCGTAATTCTCCTGACCTGATATTAGTCGTGAAGCCCTTGGCGCCTTAAGTGCCGGACATAAGGTTTCGCGGAGCGTCGCATTTATGGTAGCCTTGGCGCGTTCCCGGTTCGGCGTCCCTCTTAATTTGAGATGAGGCCCACACAACAGCATCGGTGGCTTCACGTCGCCTGCCTAGGTGCAGCTTTATCCGCGATTCTGGTGCTGACGCTCGGCACCGCCGTCTGGCACCACGACGGACCTGGGTCAGACGCCACCTGTTCAATCTGTCACGTCGCCCATCTGGCACCTTGGCTGAATTCCCCAACGATCATTCTCAGTGCGTCGGCCATACTTGCCCAGGATCTGCCGGTTGATGTGCAGACAACGCACGTTTCTCCGGTCACGCTGCACGCCCCTCCTCGCGCGCCACCTACCTGGAATTAGGTGAGTTCGCGCTATTCCTGGGTCACCTGGCTGCACACATGTGCGGGTTAGTTAGCATCAGGCCAGATTTGATATTTACGTTTATTCCGATTGCAGAAAGCCTGGATGCCGAACGGAACTAGAAGCCCGGCGCGAAAACGGTATTCAAGCTGAAGTGCAATACAAAGGGACAAATGACAAGCGCAAAGCAATTCTCTAATCGGCAACTTTATTCTTCTCGAATGTTCTTATTCGTCGTGGTCTTCGCTCTGCTCGTCTGTTCATGTGGGAAATCCAGCAAGGCGAAGGCGGATAGCTCATCAGTTCGAGAGAAGGCTCTGCGCGTAGATGTCGTCGCGGTGGGGAGCCGCGAGCTAAACCGCACCGTCGAATCGATCGGATCTCTATTCGCTTATGACGAAGTTGCCGTTAGTTCGGAAGTAGAGGGGCGGGCAGAGAAGGTGCTTGCAGATGTTGGAGATCATGTGACGAGCGGACAGGTACTGGTCCAGATACTGCCGATCGAATACGAGTTGGCCGTGGCTCAGGATCAGGCACTGCTCGATCAGGCGCGTGCAAAACTAGGGCTCCGCGAAAACGAGGAAGATCTGAGTGATCCAACCCAGGCGGCGGCCGTCAAAAAAGCCGCTGCGGATCGAGGCAATGCTGAGCAAAAGTATAGGCGCACGAAAGAATTGGTTGCTCAGGGTATCTTGTCCAAACAGAACTACGATGAGGACGAGGCCAATTACAACGCTGCCCAGGCTACTTACGACGTTGCGCTCCAAGACGTTAAGAACCTGCAAGCCGCAATAAGAGAGCAGCGGGCCAAGACCGAGCTGGCTAAAAAGAAACTGCGGGATACCACCATCCGGGCTCCCTTCGACGGCTTTGTGAAGGAACGTGCTGTCACGATCGGGCAATATCTGAAAACACAGATAACAGCAACGCCCGTGATGACGATCGTCAATGTAGATCCCATGCGAGTCCGGTTGAAGGTGCCGGAGATGATGGCTGCATGGGTGCCGGTTGGACAGCCTGTGAGGCTCACAGTCGAAGCTTTCCCAGACCGCACATTCGGTGGCAAAATCTCGCGCATCAATCCTTCGGTCGACCCGCAGACCCGCACGTTTGATATTGAGGCTCTAGTGGAAAATCATCAGAGGCTGCTTAAGCCCGGCTTTTTCGCGAAAGCCAGTATTGTGTCCACGAAAGTGGAAAGGGTGCTGTTCATACCGCGGCGATCGGTCACGTACGCTTATGGCATTTACAAGGTCTACGTCGTTAAGGGAAACAAGCTCAAAGAAACGGAGATCAGGGTTGGCGACCAGTCAGGCGACGATATAGAGATTCTCGAAGGCCTCCGGGAAGGCGATCGTCTCGCTGTGGCTGCGGAGGGACAAGAGCTGGCTCTCAAAGACGGCCTCCTCATCAGTGCAGCAAGCAACTCTTCAGAATCGCCGGGCGGCACGCCCAAAGACCGAGCTGGCCAGCAAGGGAAAGACCAATGACACTCCCCGAGCTTTGCGTCAAACGCCCTGTTTTTGCGGCCATGCTGGTGAGCTTTCTGCTCGTTCTGGGTATCTTTTCTTTTCGCGATCTTGGAGTCGACCTTTTCCCGAGAGCTGATCCCGCCTCAGTCACGGTCAGCGTGACTCTGCCAGGAGCAACTCCTGAAGAGGTTAATTCGCAGGTAGTCCTTCCTCTCGAAGAGGCCATCGCCAGTGTCAGTGGAATGGACGAGCTGACGACGCAAGCCACGGAAGGGGTCGCCCGAATTTCCTGCAAATTCACGCTTGAGCGCAACCTCAGCGGCGCCGCTCAGGATGTTCGAGAAAAAGTTGCTACGGCAATGCGCAACCTCCCTCCGAACGTTCTGCCGCCAGTGATTATTAAGGTCGATCCAGATCAAGCAGCGGTTTTTTCTCTTCTAGTGGCCGGCAGCGGCAGTCTTCGTGAAACTACAGAAGTCGCCGACAAAATTGTCAGGCGGGCATTGGAAACGGTGAATGGTGTTGGAGCGGTCAATCTAACCGGCGGCCGCCTGCGGCAAATCCGCGTTTTCGCGGATGCCGAAAAGCTGAACGCCTACGGAATAACCATCAATCAATTTGAACACGCCATTCAAAACGAGAATGTAGAAGTGCCAGGGGGCACAGTTCGCCGCGGCGATTGGGAAGTGGGCGTGCGCACTCTGGGGCGCATGGAAACCCCAGAAAATTTCAATGACATTATCCTAGCCGACGTCAACGATGCGTCGATACGCGTCAAGGACGTTGGGCATGTCGAGGACGGCTACCCGGAACAGACGACCTGGAACTCCGTTCATGGCAAAGATGCGGTAACTCTTGACGTCCAAAGGCAGTTTGGGGCCAATACTCTTGATGTTATCGCGGCGGTGAAAGTAAAACTTCGAGAGATCCAAAGCACATTGCCGCCAGATATCTCGATTGAGATTCTTCGTGACAATTCCACCTTCATCAAGGCTTCCGTTTCTTCGCTGGAAGAACATCTCTTGTTCGGCGCCTTACTGGCGAGCCTGGTGGTGTTCCTATTTATCCGCGATCTGCGGTCCGTAGTCATCGCAGCTTTAGCCATCCCAGTGTCGATCATTGCTACCTTCACGCTACTGAAGGTGATGGGCTTCACGCTCAACAACATGACTCTGCTGGGCCTGACGCTCGCCGTAGGCATAGTTATCGATGATGCCATCGTCGTGCTGGAGAATATCGTTCGATATATCGAAGAGAAGCACTTCGAACCGAAGCAGGCCGCCATCGAGGCAACGAAGGAGATCGCTCTTGCAGTGATGGCGACCACGCTGTCCTTAGTGATCATCTTCGTGCCCATCGCGTTCACCACTGGCTATGCTCGTCGCTATTTAAACCAGTTCGGCTGGACGATGGCGTGTGCTGTCTTGGTATCCATGTTGGTGAGCTTCACGCTTATTCCCATGTTGTGTTCGCGATTGTTGAAGCGGGTTAGCAATAAGCGTTGGAGGAAGCAAGACGACGTGGCGGCGAAGGTTGTGCAAGCCACGACGCAGCGTTCCAGCAACGAAAGGGCAGTCTTCGTGCGTGTGGACCGCTACTATGGAAAGATGCTCGAGTGGTCTCTCAATCACCGTGCGATTGTGGTTTTGATCGCGCTGGCAACGATCGCTCTTACGATTCCGCTGAATTCTCTGGTCGGGCGGGATTTTATCCCTGCCGACGACCAAGGGGATTTTCAGGTGATCTTTGATTCGCCCGTGGGAACGTCTCCGGACGGCACAGCTAACATCGCGCGGGAGTTGGCGAGACGCTATGAGGGGCTCCCGGGCGTGGTATTCGCTTGGCCTAACATTACCGAGCGGTCTAACCACTGCCACACTTACATTCGACTTACCGACCCGAGTCAGAGGACTTTCTCGATGCTGGATGTGGCGGATGAAATTCGCAAGATCTTGGCTGAATCTCGGTATAGGGACTTGCGAACGAAATTTTGGTTTCCTTCAGCTATCGGAGGAAACGAGAACACCGGCTCGCTACAGCCGATGATTCTGGGAGCCGATTTTAACCGTGTTACACAGCTCGCAACCAATGCCGCAAATGATGTCCGCAAGGTAAAGGGGCTGACGGACGTGAGCGCTGAAGTGAATCTAAACCAGCCGGAGTTTCAGGTGCACATCGACCGGGAACGAGCTGCCGATTTGGGTGTGCAGGTTTCCGACGTGGCGGACGCTGTGCGGCTGATGATTTCGGGCACAGATCAAATTTCAACTTACAAAGAAGGAGCTGAACAGTACGACGTAACCATGCAACTGCTGCCAGGGCAGCAGAAAGATCCTGAGCTGTTGAGAAGATTGATGATCCCTTCTTCCACAGTAGGTCAAGTGCGGCTGGATAGTATCGCCACCCTTGAACGCGGCGTGGGACCCTCGAGGATTGATCGCTACAACCGCCGTTACAGCGCCAGCCTGGTCGCCTGGCCTCAAGGCGGGCTTGCCCTTGATGGGGCCGTGCGGGCGGTAACGGCCGTCATGCGAAAAAATATTCCGGCGGGATACGGGATGAAGTTTACCGGTGTGGCGAAGGAACTCGATAACATGACTAACAATCTGATTGTCGCGTTCCTGTTGGCATGTATCTTCATGTATTTGGTTTTGGCCGCTCAATTCGATAGTTTTCTCCATCCGCTGACGATCATGCTCAGCTTGCCTCTATCGATTCCCTTTGCGCTGCTAACACTGTATCTCACGCACCGAACCCTGAATTTGTGGAGCGCCTTGGGCATTTTGTTATTGCTGGGCATTGTGAAAAAGAATGGCATTTTGCAGGTCGATTACACCAACAAATTGCGGGAACAGAACATTCCACTTCGGCAGGCGATTATTCAGGCTAACCATACTCGCCTCCGTCCGATCCTGATGACGACCCTCTCCATTGTCGCAGGGCTCATTCCAACAGCGATTGGCTTCGGCGCGGGCTCGTCTCAACGCTCGGCCATCGCGGTCACGGTAATCGGCGGGCAATCGCTGTGCTTGCTTTTGACGTTGCTGGTCACTCCGGTGGCCTATTCGCTGTTTGCCGACCTGGAACAGAGCCGCTTGGTGTTTATCCAGACAGGTCTGGAAAAGGTGCGGTTGGGCATGTCACGAGTATTTACGATGAATGCTCGCTGACGCGCAAGTTGCAATCGGGCGATCGATTGTGGAAAGCGCTCAGGTTCCAATGTCTAACGGTAAGCGATGACACTCCCCGAACTTTGCGTTAAACGACCCGTATTTGCCGTCACTTTGATCGGCTTCTTGCTGGTTCTAGGGATATTTTCTTTTCGCGACCTCGGTGTGGACCTGTTCCCGAAAACCGATCCTGCTACCGTGACCGTAACCGTGCAGCTCCCCGGCGCAACTGCCGAAGAGATTAGTTCCGAGATCATCCTGCCGCTTGAGGAAGCCGTAAGTTCGATCGGTGGTCTCGACGAATTGTCCTCGGAAGCTAACGAAGGAATCGCGAAGATCACCGGTAAGTTCGTTCTCGAGCGAGACACTGAGAGTGCTGCTCAGGATGTGCGTGAAAAGGTCGCAGCGGCCATCCGACTCCTTCCACCAACAATCCTCCCGCCAACTATAACGAAGGATGATCCGGATTCCGACCCGGTTCTTTCTCTGTTGATCGCAGGTGGCGGCGATTTGCGCGAAACGACTGAAGTTGCGGATAAGCAGATCAAGAGGACTTTGGAAACTGTGAATGGCGTGGGTGAGGTGACTCTTACCGGCGGGCGCCTGCGGCAGATTCGTGTGTTTGGGGATGCCGAGAAGCTTAACGCTTATGGCGTAACCATCAATCAATTGGAAACTGCGATCCAAAACCAGAACGTGGAAGTTCCCGGCGGAACAATCCGTCGCGGCGTGTCCGAGATGGGGCTGCGTACGCTGGGCCGCATCGAATCCTCCGCTGAATTTAACGACATCATCATTGCCAGCGTAAATGGCACGCCGATTCGCGTAAAGGATGTAGGACGCGTAGAGGACAGCTACGCCGAACCGACCACATGGAACATGATTCACGGCAAAGAAGCCGTGGTCCTGGACATTCGGCGACAGACGGGCACCAATTCCCTCGAAGTTATCGAAGCAGCCAAGGCCAAAATCAACCAACTCAAGGGTACTCTGCCCGCCGGAATCAGCATTCAAATTATTCGGGACGGATCGATATTTATCGACGCGTCGATTAAATCTCTTGAAGAGCACCTTTTGTTCGGCAGTGTTCTGGCTAGTCTGGTCGTGCTGATTTTTATCCGCAATCTTCGTTCGGTCGTCATTGCTTCATTGGCAATCCCCACCTCCATTATCGCTACCTTCACACTTCTTAGAGTCATGGACTTTACTCTAAACAACATGACCCTCCTGGCTTTGACATTGGCCGTGGGCATTGTGATCGACGATGCCATTGTCGTCTTGGAGAATATTGTCCGATATCTCGAAGAGAAGGACTTTGAGCCCAAACAGGCAGCCACCGAAGCGACGAAAGAGATCATGCTGCCGGTGATAGCCACCACCCTGTCGCTCGTAATCATCTTTGTTCCTATCGCCTTCACCACCGGCTACGCGCGCCGCTATCTGAATGAATTCGGCTGGACGATGGCTTTCTCTGTCCTCGTTTCTATGCTAGTCAGCTTTACCTTGACTCCGATGCTTTGTTCACGTTTGCTCAAGCGGATCAACAGCAAAGCAGGCGGTGACCCGGAGCGGGCGGACTCACCCGGTTCCAGATCCAAAGACGGCACTCTCTTTGGATGGGCTGACAAAAGTTACGGAAGGATGCTCGAGTGGTCGCTCGACCATCGTGGCACCGTTGTCTGGACGGCAGTAGCGGTTTTCGCCCTCACATTTCCGCTCAATGCCCTGGTCGGCCGTGATTTCATCCCGGCAGATGACCAAAGTGAATTGACCCTTATTTTCGACGCCCCGGTGGGAACCTCTCTCCAGGGCACGGCGAAAATAGCGACAGATCTGGCTCAAAAAATTGAACGCAATTCAAATGTGGAGTTCGCTTGGGCGAGTGTCTTTAACCAGGACAATCATTCGCAGCTATATGTCCGCCTGAAGGATGTTTCCCAACGAAAAGCTTCCAGCGCGACCGTTGCCAATGACATTCGCCAGATTCTGGCGAGGCCCGAATACAGCAGCTTGCGAGCCTCAATTGTGATGCCTTCTGTGCTCGGCAGTAGCGTCGATTATGGAACCATCCGTCCCCTGATACTCGGTCCTGATTTTTATCGCGCCGCCAATATCGCCGAGCAGGCCGCCGATGAGATGCGCAAAGTGCGGGGCCTCGTTGACGTAAGTGCGGAAGTCAACCTGAACACGCCGGAGCTGCAAGTGCGAATTGATCGTCAGCGAGCCGCCGATCTGGGCGTTCGCGCCTCCGACATTGCTAGCGCAGTACGGTTGATGGTAGCGGGAACGGATCAGGTTTCAACTTACAAGGAAGGCGCTGAGCAATATGCCGTTACCATGCAATTGCTCCCTGAGCAACAGCGGAATCCCGAGCTCCTCGCTCGGCTAATGATTCCGTCTGCAAAGGTGGGCCAAGTTCGATTGGATAATGTGGCGAGCGTTCAACGCGGAGTGGGACCCACGGTCATCGATCGATATAATCGCCAATTTCAGGTGGCCCTCACGGCAAACAATCAAGCTAGCCTGCCTTTCGATGCCGCAGTGCGTGAGATCAGCGCCGCCATTGAAAAAGTTCCCCATCCGAATTATTTCGTGAAGTTCACTGGTACGGTCAAGATCCTTGATGAGACGACGCGAAGTTTGGTTATTGCGTTCCTGTTGGCTTGCATTTTCATGTACATGGTTTTAGCCGCTCAGTTTGATAGTTTTCTTCATCCGTTTACGATTATGCTGAGCCTTCCGCTCTCGATTCCCTTTGCGTTGCTCACTCTTTGGCTCACTCACCGGACGCTGAATTTGTGGAGTGCTTTGGGTGTGTTTCTCTTGCTGGGCGTCGTGAAAAAGAATGGCATTCTTCAGGTGGATTACACGAACCGACTACGGCAGCAAGGCGTGCCAGTGCGCGAAGCGATCATCAAGGCTAATCATGTCCGGCTCCGGCCAATCCTGATGACAACATTCGCTATCGTGGCTGGATTGATACCTACGGCGACTGGCATTGGAGCGGGAGCAGCGCAGCGGTCCGCAATCGCCGTTACGATTATCGGCGGGCAATCGCTTTGCCTGCTGCTCACTTTACTGATAACCCCCGTCGCATATTCCTTCTTCGCCGATCTGGAAACAAAGAAGGTCCAGATCCCGTGGCAGAACAATTTCGCGAGAGTGCGTTTCGGATTAGCCCGCCTCTTCTCGACGCACACCCGTTAGCTCGAGCGTGGGGGATTCCGACTTCATTTGGGTGTTGTTTTGAACGCACAAGGAGCACGCAATCGAAATTAGCAAGCTCTCCGATGTCCTTAGCAAGACCTACAACGGCCAGAAAGTAGCGATGCTGTTCGTGGATGCAGCCGGAGCTGCAGGGCCGGTTGTCGCAAGACTGCGCGCCCTTGATCTATAGGAAAAACAAAAATCGATTTCAGGGAAAACAGTCAGGCGGGGGTTTTGATGTGACTCAGCGGAACGAAATCTCAGTGAGGCCGAATGAGGGGTGAAACGCTTGCTTGAGAGGGGAGAGTAGCTTAGGAAGAGAATCCGTGCGCGAGCGCCTACCTCGCCACAGGCTTCAGCCTACGGGCCCAATGCATGAAGTGACCCCGGCTATCGACGAGCGGATCTACCCCGAAATATTTTTGCAGTGAATTCCGCCAATTCAGCCGTTGTGGACGTGGCCGCTTCTTCTGCCCTACGAGGGCAAACAGGGCAGCCGATGTCACACAGTGAGCGCGGGGTGCCAACAATCCAAAACGACGCATCGCGTGTCGGTAGCGGTCCGGCACGTGTGCGGCCAGAGCGTCGACGAATTCCTCAATCAGGTAGTGGGTCGTCACGACCCGCTGTTCCTTCAGATCCTTCGTCAAAAACTCGACTTCTCTGTCCGTAATCTTCGTGAATCGATGCTGGGCAATCGGCGGTCGTCGAACGTAGCGCGCCACATATCGCAGGAAATGCCATTTCGATTTGATGGGGTCAACATAGACGTTCCACCAACGTTCATATTGCGTTTCCAACATCACTCTCAGATCTTCGGTGCTCGCCTCCGAAACAAGTAATCCTTTCTTCAGGGCCGCTCGAAGATACGTGATGACGGCATAGCGCCACATGTGCATGAGTTTTCCTCTGTTGAAGCGCAATGGGGTAGTCCAGCTGACTTCTGACTCCTTCAGGCCCCCAGCAGAAACCATGATATGAAGATGTGAATTGAAGTTCAAATGTCGTCCGAACGTGTGGGGCACCACGATGATGAGCGCGCGGACACCGTACTTGGCCTTCAGCCATTGCTGAATCACTGCTGCCGCGAGCACTGGTAAGTCGTGGAGGAGTTGGCGGTTCTGCCGAAAGATTGGCCATAATACGTCGGGCATCGTTAGGCCGATGCCGGTGTAGGGAATATCGGGAAGAGCGCTCCACTGTTCCCGTTGCCAGAGCAGAGTAGCCCGCTGCCCACAACTGGGGCACGACCTCGATTTGCAGGTGTGGTAAACGAGCTCCTCTTCGGTTTCTGACGCAAAGACTTCAGCCCCCAAGGCAGGGGTCCGGCAATTGATGATTTTGTCGAAGTTGTCGCGCACGGCCGCGCGGACTTGTGGGCGATCCCAGTGGGCTCGTGTAGCAATCAGGATCTGCTTCAGCGGTCTGCTGTGCATATGGGCATCGACTCCTGGTAGGGTCGGAGGGATTGAATCAGTTCTTCAGTCACAAAAATCATCTTGCCTGGGACCCTTATCACCGAAACCCTAACTGAGTCGCTTTCGTAGGGTTCAAGTTCAGACAATCGCTTGGCTAGACCTCCCAGGCCTGGCGCGGTCGGCATACGCTTTTGTTTGTGCCGCGAAATGAGATCTCTTATGGATTTGTTAACGCCTCTCTCGGATCGGTAAGTCCTCAGTGCTTCGATCTGGCGATCTGGTGATTCGCTGCTCCATTTCCAAGCTCGGTGGATCGAAACCTCACGGCTGCGTAATGCCTCCAACAGTTCCGGATGCCCAATACCTACCAGTTGCTTGACCTTGGTCACGTTGCCCACTGAGACTCCTGCGGCAGCGGCAATCTCCTTCCGGACATCTACCGTGGCATCTTCTGTCAAATTTGACGAACCCTTCATCCGCCCACCGAATCGCTGGTTCGAAAGAGCTTTTGCCTTGAGGGAAGGCTCAAGTTCGCTGGCTAGGAGTATCCGGGAAAAGTCATTCATGCCGTTGGATCGACGATGCTTTTGGACTAGCCAACGAATGGCTTCCTCTTCGGTCAACTCGTATTCGACACAGGGAAGCACCAGTCGCCTTTTCAGTCGAGCCAGTTCCCAACGAGCATAGCCGTCGATGACGATGCGCTCTCGCGTGATCGCGAGCGGCTCTCGAAACGCTAGTTCACCCTGTTCAGCGAGTGCGGACAACTTGGAGGCTGGGACGGTGAGACGAAGACGAACGTAGCTAGCGTGATGGCGAAGTTCGCTCAGACGACGGATTACGGGCTGACCCGGATTGTCGCCGTACTTCCACTCAGGTTCGGGAAGCCCCGGCAAAAATGGTCGGTCGCTTGCACGAGTGGATACTCTTGGCACTTTGGCCGCTGCATTCCCGCTACCGAGCGCGTTCATTGGTCCACTCCCTTTGAGCTGACGGAATTTTGGCCGCGGAGTCGGCCCGCACGCAAGACAGTGATTGGACAGCGCGAGTGGAAATCTCTAATTGCTGAGTCTTTATGGGGGTTTTGACCGGGAGAAGTTTTACTCGCGGGACGCGAGTTGCGCGAGTAGAGCAGTGGACCGGGAGTAATCCCGAATCGACTGACCGATCTCGTGGCCTTGCCCCTGATCGTGTGTTCCCTGTCCATGCTGTTCCTTTGAGGTCGTTCCTGTTCCGATGTAGCATCCTTTGCTGTTGCAAGCTGAGCTCCTCAACATCGCGGAGTTTGTCATGGGTCACACGCGGCTGGGCAAAGTTCCAAAAACGCGCAAGTGGAATGAACTAGTCGAGCAGATTGCTGGGTCGGGTTTGACTGGCAATGTCGCCACTGCCGCAGTCAACATAGGTGCGATTGCAGCGCGGACGCTGGATGCGGCCCAGAAGGGCTTGGACAAGGCGGTCGATGATCCCGGTGTACGCTACACATTTTACCTCTTAACGCAGGTCGCCCTCGCCTCACGTACATCCGATTGGGAGGGTGCGCTGAGTGAGCATGGCATCAGTCTCTCGGCTGACAGTAGCCTTTTCGACTTCACCGCCGAGGTGCAGCATGCTATCGACCGCTACATTCGCCGGAATCCAGCCGGTGCAACCGATCTAAGTGAGATAGCCCAGCAATCAGCCGGTGAAGCGATCACAAGTCTCGTCGGCACGCGAACGGTCAGCCTGTTTCGCGGCAGTAGCGCCGACGTTCAGAATGCCATCCGCTCCCTTTCGACCAAGAAGGGGTTCGGAGAATTGGGGCAGCGTTTCTTTGGAAGATTTATTGCGCGATTCCTAAACTTCTACCTGAGTCGCGTAACGGCATCAGCCCTCGGAAGCCCACGCCTGCCAGATTTGGGAGATGTTGCTCAGTTCAACGACGCTCTTCGATCCCACTGCGATCAGAGCGCTCGTATCGTGCGGGACTTTTGCGGGGAATGGTACTCGAAGACGGAGTATCAGAAAGGAATCAATCTTGAGAACACATCGAGATTCTTAGCGGTCGCTCTGAAGAAGCTGCGCAGTGAACTTGAGCAGCAGAAGGCGACATTGTGATCAGCCCACGCCTTTTCCTGTGCAGTGGCGCAAAGATTGCCCCCAGCGATCCCCTTGCAGCGGGAAGGCAGCGGATCAACTTCGACTCTATTGGAAGAAAGGCTAATGTACACATTCGCTTCGAGAATGTGGCAAAGGTCTTCCACCAGCATCTTTCACCCCGGCTGGTCGATTTTCTTGAAATCGCATCCTACGTGTATAGCGCGGACTGCGCGACAAGCCGAGGGAAAGCTTGGACGGATGATGACAGTACAGAGCCGTGGGGCCGTGATCTTGCTTTTGTCATTCCGGTACGAGAGCCGGACTTCTGGAACTCTTCGGAGGTTACGGATTTGATCATAGACGTGCTCACTTTTCTCTCGAATGACAAGTATTCCTTCACTTTCGTGAGCTTGGAGCACGACCGCACACACCAGCAGCAATACCTTGAGTACGGTGAACTGGAAGATTGGCCTTTCTACGCTACGAAGCGCGTAACCATGTTCTCGGGAGGATTAGATTCGCTTGCTGGTGCTGTGGAAACTGCAAGAGCTGGCGAAAAGCTAGTGTTAGTGAGTCACCGACCCGTGGCGATGTTGGATTCCCGGCAGCGACAGCTCTTTAGTGCGTTAAAAAAGGAGTTCCTCAATCAGTTAATCCATATTCCGGTTTGGATCAACAAGTCCGAAGAACTGGGGCGGCGAGAGCCTACTCAGCGCACACGTTCATTCTTGTACTCGGCGCTGGGTACTGTCGTTGCTCAGTCCATCCAGGCGGGCGGCGTTCAGTTCTTCGAGAACGGTATCGTGAGCCTGAATTTACCCGTCGCTGACGAAGCCATCCGAGCACGCGCCTCGCGAACGACCCACCCTGTGGCACTTCAACTCTTGAGGTCCCTATGCAGCGCGGTCGCAGAGCGCGATTTTGCGGTTGATAACCCGTACATCTTCAAGACGAAGACGGACGTGGCCACGATCCTATCAACCAACAAGGCCGCACATTTCATTCCCTACACCTGCTCGTGCGCCCATTCGATGTTCAAGTCTAAGACGCAGTGGCATTGTGGGAGTTGCAGCCAATGCATTGATCGAAGATTTGCCATAACGGCTGCTGGGCTTGTGGCATACGATTCGGAGACAGATTACGTCTCGGATGTCTTCCTGGGACCGCGCAAAGACGGCCCGGAGAAGAGCATGGCCATGGACTATACCCGCCATGGGATTGAGTTATGGCGGCGCTCAGAGTCAGAATTGGCGGCCCGTTTTAATGCTGAACTCAGCCGTGCAGTTCGCTACGAACCGAAGCGGAGCGACGCCGCCGAAAGAATCATTTCCATGCATAAACGGCACGGGGAGGTGGTGACCAGAGTCTTGCAAGACAAGGTAGTCGAACAAGCGGCGAAATTGGTTGAGGGAACTGTGGACAATAGCTCGCTTTTGTCCCTGGTCCTTGGAAAGAAGCACCTCGAATACCAAGGTCAGCCAGTAGCGGAGCCTCAGGAAGATGAACCAGCGCGGAGCCCGAGCGCAACGAAACCGGGCTCCGAGGTCCAACTGCAGAATGCGGCTCTGGCAAAGGTAGAGGTGTTTCTTCAGGCTCTTCTCGCTAGATTCGACAGTGTTCCAGCGCCAGAACCTATCAAAAAGAAGAAGAGACGGAATCCAGGAAAGCGCGACACGGTAATCTTCGCAGCCATCCTAGCGGGATTCAAAGGCCCCAGATATTGTTCATTTCTTGACAAGTACGGGACTACGTCGAAGTGGTCAGACTCAGGCCCTGCCACCTACCTCAAGAGCTACCAAGTCGGCGACCCCTGGCGAAAGAAAGTCCAAGATGAGAAAGCACGCGCTAAACTGCGCATGCAGGGCTATCCCCGATCCTCACTGGCCACTGCCCTCAACACCTACCTGCCAGAGGAATTTGACAAGATCAGCCCTCTACTCGCGCAACTCGCGTCCCGCGAGTAAAACTTCTCCCGGTCAAAACCCCCATAAAGACTCAGCAATTAGAGATTTCCACTCGCGCTGTCCAATCACTGTCTTGCGTGCGGGCCCACTCCCCAGCCAAAATTCCGTCAGCTCAAAGGGAGTGGACCAAATGAACGCGCTCGGTAGTGGGAGCAGCGGTTCTCTCAACCGACAGTCGCTCGCAAGCATTGAAGCTCAGAGGCGTTGAATTCCGGTTCCACATGGTTAGTACATTGGAGTTGATGTGATGGAAACGGAAACAAGCCCGGCAGTCCTGCTCACGCCAGACCAGCTCGCCGAAAGGTTGTCGGTGCCGGTGAGTTGGATACGCGAGAAAACGCGCGAACGCGCCCGCGTCCGTGATGAGGATCCGCTGCCAGTCGTGAGGCTCGGTAAGTACGTGCGCTTCCGATGGAACGATATTGAGGCCTGGCTGCAGAGGCAGAGTTGACCGCAGTGCAGTAAAAGATATATACCTATATCCCGTGCGAACCTTTTCCACAACGCAAGTCGCCAAGATGCTCGGAATCTTCCAATCGAACCTACAAAGGCTCATTCGCCGGAAGCGCATTCCGTTTCCGCCGCTGACCAAAGTAGGTCGGCTGAATATCCGACTCTGGACCTCCGCGGATGTGAAGCGAGCGAGAAAAGCAATCGCCGCACAGGATCGCAAAAGGGAGAAATAAAAATGCAACGAGGTCAAATCTTTCGGAAGGTCCTCGAATACAGGATCGGCTCGGATGGGAAGCGCAAGCCCACACTATACGGCAACACCTGGTATGGCCGTTGGCGCCAGGATGAAATCGTCAAGGACGCTGATGGTAATAATGCCCACGTCGAGCGCCGGCAGAAATGCGAAAAGCTGTGCGAGTACGGCGACCGATACCGAAACGAAAGGGACGTGCAACCGCTCCTCGATGCCAAACTGGTGCCGCTGAATGAAGGTCGCTGCTCTCCCGAATCCACTCTTTCAGTTGCCGATTACGTTGTGCAACATTTCCTGCCATATGCCGAACGCGAGATGAAGCCAAGCACGGTGTACGGCTACAGAGGGCTCTGGCGCATGTACCTCGCGCCGCGGCTCTCGAAGATCGCGCTACGAGATTTCCGGTGCGTGGATGCGACGAATTTGCTCGCGGCTATCCACCGTGACCATTCCCTTAGCCGGAAATCTCTGAGACACGTTAAGGGGCTTATGTCGATCATCTTCGCGCATGCGAAAAGAGCCGGCGCCCTGGACGGAGAAAATCCGGTGAGGGATGCCGGCATTCCTCGAGCGGCCGCGGCCGGCAAACCTACACACGCCTACAGTGCCGATGAAGTTTTCGCCATGCTCAACGCGCTAGACGGCGTCGCCCGAACGGCCGTGGCTTTGATGTATTTCTGCGGCTTGCGTCCTGGCGAAGCACGCGCAGCCCGGTGGGAAAACTACGATGGCAAAACTCTCCGGGTCTGCGAAAGCATGTGGCGGACGAAGACAACCACACCAAAGACGCTCGACAGCGTAGCTCCCGTTCCCGTGGCAGAAACGCTCGCTGACGTCTTGGAGGGCACGCGACGGGATTCGGGGTTCATCTTGTCATCTCCGACCGGAAAGCCCGCGGATCTTCACAACCTGGCCTACCGAGTTGTGGTGCCCGCACTCACGGCGTGTGCGAAGTGCGGGATCGCGAAGAAAGACCACGATCCTGACGCTACGGCGCTCCTAGGCAAACGCAAACAGAAGGACCATGGGTTTATCCCTAAGGAACTCCCGGAATGGCGTGGCTGGTACGCTTTCCGCCGCGGACTCGCTACCTTGGCGACGTCGCTCGACAGTCAGATGGCCGCGAAATCGCTCCTGCGGCATTCCAACGTTGCGACCACTCAGCAGTACTACATCAAAAGCGTCCCAGATGATGCGCTTCGGGTTGCACAAAAAATGGATGCGCTATTTCAGCAACAGAACGCAGCCCATGCTTAACCAGAAGGTCTGCCAGATGCTCACGCTCGATCAAAAACCGGTTGCACATCGTTGCACAAAAGCTTCCCATCTCAGCCCAAATACCCTCATTTCACTCTCCGCAGCGCACTCCATCCACTTGAAAACACGTGTCCCGCAGAACGAAAATCGCTCTACGAACCAGAAGGTCGGGGGTTCGAATCCCTCCGGGCGCGCCATATTCATCAATCTTCCGAAGGTGACAGGAGATTACCTAAAGGTGCTCACACACAGGGCCTGGTGCTGTTGCCACATCCCAACACCGTGCCGTTAGCGAGCACGACCCGTCTAATCTTCCCGACGTGCACGCCGTTCTTGGTTGGCATCACGTCAACCGTGACTTCATCCCCGGGCTTGAATGTAGTGGGGCTCCAGCCAACGTGAAGCATATCCGGCTGACTGCTAGCTTCTACAACCCAATGTTCTAACTTACCCTTCTCGTTCTTCGCGTCGAACTTCAGGGAGCAATGGGGATTGGACCAAATCCATGCCGTCACGGTTCCCTTCACGGTGATGGTTTTGTCGTACTCATACCCCGCGCTTCCGTGGTGTGCGGACAGCGGAACTGAAACTATCAGGAAGCCAACAGTCAAAAGGAAAAGTGTCGTAAGCTTATTTCTCACATCATCCACAAAATCTTCTGCCCGGACGGCACCAGGTCTTAAGCGCCTTTCGATGGGAGGAGGCGATTTCAGGAGCACGAATTCCCACCAATTAATGCGTTTTGAATGATGATTGCAAATGCGGCGCTGCGCATATGAATTATCTTCGAAGCGGCTCAGGCGGGACCATTCAGGGGGATGGTATGATCCAGCAGGTCTCGCCTACACTCTCAATACGCTATTCTGCGACGCCGTTCTTCCAGGATATGTTCGCCAAATCCAAAACGGCTGCGAGGTCGACTGTTTCACAAGGAGTGGAGATGATTTTGTAACTTCGACAGCACCCCCACTTCAACAAGTCTCAACAAACTTGAACACGCCGACCACAAACGGTTCAATAAGAATCAAGACTGCGTAGATTTCAATAAGCCCTGAAATCTGGTTCGGAATCACCGCAGCGACAAAACCACACCCTACTGAGCAGGTGGGTTCAGAGGTAACGGTCGACCATCCGCGTACGTAATCTTACCCACCAGAGCACCCACGCGAGCCCCGTTTTTTGCTTGATGGCAAGTGAGCTTAATTTCGTCACCCGGCTTGAGGGTAGTTTGTGTCCATCCCTGTGACGTTAAACCTCTTACGTCGCCGAACTCGACCGCCCAGTGGCCGACCTCGCCCTTTTCATCCTTCACATCCAAACGAACCATAGAATGTGGGTTGGCCACCGATAACTCAGTAACCGTTCCGCTTATGGTTACTGTAGCTGTCAGGTCATATCCCGCGTAGCCGTGGTGGGCGTACATCGAAGGTGCAGAACTTAATGCAAGCAATAGCAGCAGAAAAAACACGGACTTAGTATTTCCCATAAGCCCCCTTCAGACGACAGAACTGGTATTTCCACTGGCCCGGAGGCGTATGCTATCTGTAGCGCGTTCTGACGTCAAGAATTTCCCCCGCGTCGCTGAGGTGTAGGCATAGCTGTTTTCGGTTCCCCCTCAGATTCTTTCCTTTGGCCGAAATTACATACAGCGCGGGCTCATCGTTCACTCCCGTGATTTGTCTCTGCCTATAGATTCCGCACAAGCTGACGCAGCTATGATTGGTAGTTTTGTGCTGGGGGCGCGAAGTTGACAGTAGAAATGCGCCGTGGTACGGTTCGCGTCAACTAGAGTAGATGGAGGGGATATGGGAATGCAGAATCGGACTATAGCCGGAGTTCTACTTGCGCTTCTAACCCTTTCGCCTGCGCTCTTGGCGCAGAGCACGAGCAGCCCCAATCCGGAGGCAAAGCAGAACAAGGATTTTGATCCCCATGACCTGAGTGGATCTTGGTTTGGCACCAACAGGAGGGGGGTCGGTGACGAAAACCCCGTCCCCGAGCCGCCTTTAACACCCTGGGCCAAGGAACACTTACTCCTCAAAAGTATTTCGCATATCGGGTTGAACTATACGTCGAAAGGCGAACCCTCAAGCAATTCACTCCTGACAGGTACGACAGATTACAATGGGGTCCCCGCAAACGTTCCCGGCGGTCACTACCCCGGCGAAAATTGCGAACCAGAGGGTGCACCTGTGCAGTTCAACTACATTATGTACCCCACCCAATTCATCATGCTGCCGAATCGGATCTACCAAATGTTCGAGAACCATCACGAATGGAGAACGATCTGGCTCAATCGGGACCATCCCAAGGATGTTTACCACAACTATTTCGGGGATTCGGTTGGTAAGTGGGAGGGCAACACGCTTGTTGTCGACACGATCGGCTTCAATGGCCGGACCTGGATCAGCGAGAATGTCGGGCACTATATGAGCGATGCATTTCACCTGGTGGAGCGGTACTACCTCACCGATGCTACGCACATGACGCTGGAAATGACGTATTACGACCCAAAGGCGTGGGGCGATAAGGCCTGGACGGGTTTTAAGAAAGAATTCAGGCTGGGTGCAAAAGACGATTCTCTTATGGAGCAAGTCTGCGATCCGGGGCACTGGGGGGAGTTCGACACCAATATCGAGGCCCCGCTGGGTAAGGCTAAGTAAGTCTATAATTGCTCGTTCTTTCGTACGGCCCGCATCAACGGAAGCCTCTACAAGTGCAGCCCGGGAAACCGCAAATAGCCTTTTTGGAGTAGTGAGCCGTATCCGCCTAGGATGAACTCTCGCCTTCCTGTGTCTTCGTATTCTATCCACAGGTTTACCCACCCGCCTTTACAGAAAATTGGACGAGGATTGCGGGGTTGGCCGGTGACGAATTGTTACGTACGTGTTCAGCCCGCAGCAGCGCTCAATAGTCTAACACCTTAATTATCAGCATCTTGATGGTGGAGACAGAATTGCGCGAGTCTGTACGGCTATGCGTTGGAACGAACGTACCATTGTCGCTGCCTTCTGCTGGCCCAAAGCTTATCTCGGATGGCAGAAAAGCGAAATGAGCGACTTAGAGCAACCGGCACAGAGTCTCGACATGGAATTTAATGGGAATGCAACGATGGAATCATTCGCCCCCAGAAGACATGCGGCGGGATGCCAACACGGTTTCTCAATAATTGAAATCATGGTCGTCATGATGCTGACGCTAGCTGTAATGGGTATATCCGTGATCAAGTTACAGCCGTTCTTGCAGCAGGTTCAGGCAAACTCCGCGATGGAGCAAGTAAAAGAGACGCTGCGCCAAGGCCGCGAACTGGCGATTTCACAGCGCCGCACGATCGTAGTGCAGTTCTCCGGGGGCAACACACTCAAGATGTTCCAGGTGGCAGAGCCCAGTAACACCATGTCGACCACGGCATTCGTGACTTTGCAGCTGCCGGGCCAGGCGCAATTCATGACTTACAGTGGCGAAATCGATACGCCGGCTGGTTTTGGAATCCCTGCCTCCGGGGGGCTGGAGTTTGGTGGCAGCTCCGGACTTCCCACCTCGGGAGTGCAATTTCAGAGCGACGGCACATTCACCGACGGCAATGGCAATCCGATAAACGGGACTCTGTTCATCGGATTACCGAACGTTCCCACTTCCTCCCGGGCGGTAACGATTCTGGGAAATACCGGGAGAATAAAGCCGTATTACTACACGGGGAGTGCATGGCTGCAATGAGACAGAGGAGCATAGGAATGAATAGTCGCGCGCGTAGGCAGATTCAAGCCGGTTTCATGCTTCTGGAGACGATGATCGCAGGCCTGGTCTTATCGATCGGCCTCGTGGGGCTCGCGGCCATCCTGGCGCAGGGATTGGCCTGGATGAACGTATCGCAGTATGAGTACATCGCGCAGCAGAAAGCTTCCGAGACAATCGAGTCGATATTTACAGCGCGCGACCAGGGCCAAGCCACTTGGTCGACCATTTGCAATGTAGGCTCGAGTGTTTGCAGCAACGGCATCTTCCTCACTGGCGCCCGAACACTTTGCGATCCCGGTCCCGATGGAATCGTGGGTACGTCGGATGACTATCTCAGCGGCGCTTGCAGCGTCAGCACGGATTCTGTTCTCCAGCCGGGGACGAATGGCACATTTACTACGCCTACGCGCACACCGCTGACCACCTATGGTTTCCAACGCACCATTACCATTTCTTCGGTCACAGGCGTATCGAACCTGCGCCAAATTCAGGTGACCATAACCTATCGAGCGGGGCGTTGGGCGACTCAGTCCTACACGCTGACCGCGGCCATTTCGAATTTCTCATGAGGAAAGGTGCCATGAAACGCGAAGCGGGATTCACCCTCATCGAAGTCCTCGTCTCGAGCACCCTGATGCTTATCATCGTGGCGGCTGTGATGGCCGCTCTGAGCGATGCCACGCATGCTACCCAGGCCGTTTCCATGATGGCCGATACGCAGGAAAACCTGCGCGCGGGAATGAATTACCTGGTCCGCGATCTGATGCAAGCGGGAAACGGAATACCGCAGAGCGGGATCACGATTCCCAATTCCGGTGGTGCCAGTCCGGCCTCGAATATCATTCGGCCGGGGCCCTATACTTCTCCAGCTACGAGTTTTGGCAGCTTCCCCACAACCTGGACGGTGCTGCCAGCCATTACACCGGGGTATCAAATAGGCCCCACCACCACTACGTCCGGTGTTGCTACAGACATGATTACGGTCTTGTATGCGGACACTTCCCTTGTGGACACGAACGGCCACTGGCTCAACGAATTTCCGATCAAGGGCTCGAGCGGGACCGCCGGTTGCGCGAGCGGGAACTCCAACCCGCAGGGCTCCATCGTCTCTGCCGGCAGTGGAAGTGGCGCCACGATAACCATTACCTTCGATTCGAGTTGCATCATCATCAACAACGGAAACACGGGTCTCGCGGCCGGGGACCTGCTCATGCTGCAAAACAACAATGCCACCGGCAGCGTGTCGATGACGGCGAGCGACGCTAGCGTGGATAACAGCACCGCTGGCAGCGTGGCTCTGATGACCGTCTCCAGCGTCAATCAGGCCGCGAATTCAGTAACTTTCGCGACGAATGACGCTTTTAAACTGAATTTTTCCGGCCAAGGTTACGGCACGGTCGCGAACATTCAGTCTCCGGCCGGATCGGGAACCTATCCGGTGACGACCGCAACGCGGGTCTGGATGATCACTTATTACGTGGATAATTCGAATCCGGTGCGGCCACAACTGATGCGTCAAGTAAACCTGAATCCGCCGAAGGCCGTTGGAGATGAAGTGGAGCATCTGCAACTCTTTTACGACGTGCTGAACGCGGGATCATCTCCGCCCACGGTTTCGGCGGAGGTGGAAAACCCGACGCTGGCGCAATTGCCCTACATCCGCGACGCTTACATCATGCTGTATGCCCGGTCCGATGACGTATTGAGCCAGACCGGCGCTTACGTCCGGAACAATCTGGAAACAGTGGTCAGTATCCGCGGACTCGATTTCTATAACGAGTTCACTTCAACACAGAATCCGTAATTCTGGTCCGGATTAGGCTGGGCCATAGGATTTGAGGACGAAAAGGAGAGCTCTCGTGAGGCACCGACGCGAAAGCGGAGTGGCTTTGATCACGGCGATGTTGATTCTACTGCTCATGTCCACGATGATCGCCGGATTTGCGTGGATGGTAATGGGCGACCGCGCCCTGGGCGGCAATTTTCAGGACCGCCAGTTAGCCTTTTATGGAGCCGAAGCGGGAATGGAGAGCCTCACGGCCGCCCTGGAAAATCTATTCAATTCCAATTATGCGCCCACCGGCACGATGATCACCGGAACGAGCGGACTTGTAAGCACCGCGCCATCGAACCTCGTCCCGGGCGTGCAATACCTCAATCCCGATGGCACCAACGGCTACGTAATCAAGTTCCCGCAAGACTCGAACGGAAATCCTAAGGCCAGTCCCAGCAATATCTCTAATGGCACCTATGCGGGTTTGATGGGGCTGATGACGCCGTACACCATACAAGTTACCTCGCGCACAACATGGGGATCCGAAGTGCGAATGCAGCGAGACGTGCAAACCGTGGCGATTCCGGTCTTCCAATTTGGAGTCTTTTCGATCAATGACCTCGATTACTTCGCGGAACCTCCCTTCAATTTTGGCGGACGCGTGCACTCCAACGGCAATATCTGGCTGGCGGAGCTTACGGGAAACACACTGACACTGGGTGGTGCGGTCACTGCTGGAGGCCAAATCATCACTTCCAACCTGGAAAATGGGGCCAGCACCAGCACATTTTTTACCGGGCCGATCCAAATCACTACGGGCGGCGCCGGCTATGCCAATTTGTTGTCGCAGAGTCCCACGCAAAGCGTGACCGGTACCAGCAACTACGTAGGAAACGTAAGCGCATATAACAGCAACTTTGCATCGATGGCCTCGAGCATCTACGGGAAGAGCAACCTCGCGGTTGGGCAGACCGGCGCGAAAGTGCTGAACATCAGCATCGCCACTCCCCAGATCGGCGGCCAGGAAATCGACATGATTCGCCGGCCCGTAGCAGGCGAAGGCACGAGCAATGCGCCCAAGCTTGGCGAACGCTATTGGAGCCAAGTGGGCATGCGCATTTTGCTGTCGGACTACGGTTCCGACGGGACCTGCGCGACCAGCGATATCAGCAGCACCAGCAGCACGGCTCTTCCCGGGCTTTCGACCAATCTCACGGCCAGTTCCAGTGTGCCCGCGACACCAGTGGACCTCGCGACACTGGCTTGGGATGTAAGCGCGACGGCCGGTTCGCCTCCCTACGCCGCTGCACCGGGATGGATCAGTTCTTTCGTGGGAACCGCAGCCTTTCCGTTACCAACCTCGGGAGCAACGTCAACGACGACGTATAGCAATACAAACGGCTACTGGGTGAAGCAGTACTACCCGATCGTGAGCGGGTGCATCAAGATTGATTATCAAAATTCGAGCGCTACGTGGACGGATGTGACGGACAAAGTTCTCGAATTGGGCTATACCGGCCGCGATATCTATCCGCAAGGATCCAGTACCGCTCCTCCGTCTCTGGTAGCTGTGCCCTCGGTGGGTACGCAGATAGCACCTCAGGGGCCGGTGGCCAAGACCGGTGTCGCTTTGGTCGTGGATACCGGGTCGACTTATTGCAGCGATCCAAGCAGCAACGCCGTAATCCGATTGGCACGCGTCCGGGATAACCCCTCATTCTGGAATGCGTCACATCACTGTAATGGATGGTCCACGACTACGGCGAACCAACACGGCTCAGACTTCTGGCCGAATGCGCTCTTTGACAGCCGGGAAGGAGAGCTCGTTGATGGAACCCCCGGGTCCGCGCCCGCGACCGGGAATCCGACCCTCGCGGGCACCATGTACTACGTCGAATTGGACATCGGAAATCTGGCCAAGTGCATGACTGGCACTGCTGCCACATTTAGCACGCAGTGCTCCTGGGCGAGTACCCTCACCAACTCGAATGGAGAAGGCTACTCGATCTATTTCTCCGACCGGCGCAGCGAGCAGACGGATCCAAATCCGCCCGCATCGGTGGGCTCTTCGGCGATGCTGACGGGCGGCTATGGCTACGATGACGTGGTGAACACCGCCGACAGTAACGGGTGTCCGAACGGAACTCTCCAGACGGGCGAAGATTTGGAAGGCGATTACGTGAATGGGGTCGACCCGAGCCCAACAGCCCTGCCACGGACCTATGGCAACATTTTGAATCCGCCATCTCCGCGTACGGCGCCCACGGGCTACTGGCCCTTCTGGCAGGGAGGAACCCCTGGAACGTTCTGGAATCTTCCGCTCGGAACGGGCATGAGTACGGTTCTGGCAAATAATCCGAGCTGCTCAACTCCGGGAACGAAGTGGCCCTTTGCGGTTCCCCTCGCTGCGAAGGGTGAGTGGGAGTTGCGCGAGAACCCGCCGGTCTTTTTCCGCCGGGCGCTCAAGATCGTGAATGGCTCCAGCATCAGTATCGGAACTGCCGGCTCTTGCAACGGACAGAACTGCGGCCTGACGATTGCGTCCGAAAATCCGGTATACGTGCAAGGTGACTTCAACAATAACCCGAATACCGACGCGACGTTCGCAACACCGAGCACCGATACTCACGTGGGCACCTCGATTCTCGCCGACGCGATTACCGCTCTTTCCTACAACTGGAACGACGTGAATTCATTCATCTCTCCGTTCAGTTGGGGGGGTCGCATGGCCGCCGCCACAACCTATCGATTCGCCATGATGGCCGGCGAGGGCGTCCCATTCCAGCAGCCGTCTCGTGCAATCGATGTTGCCGAAGGGACCGATGGAGGTGTGCACAATCTCCTGCGCTACGTAGAGAACTGGAATACGAACTCAAGCACCTCTTTCACGGCCAACTCCGCGTCGTCCATTAATTCTTACTATCTCGGATCAATGGTCAGCGCGTACTACGATCACCAGACCGCCGGTATCTGGAAATGCTGCAATGGCTCGGTGTATCAGCCGCCAAGACGTAACTACTCGTACGATTCCGATTTCCAGACGCCGTCGAAGCTGCCGCCACTGACGCCGATGCTGCGCGATATCAACACCATCGGGTACACGCAAATGATGCTGCCAACACAGTAAGGGCCGCAACTCGGACGGTCGCTGGCACGTGCCTGTGTCTGAGTTCAAGACCCTTAGCCGGCGGAAATTTCACGGCGCAGAAGAAGCCAGGGCACGCGACTTAGGCCGCGTGCCCTTATTTATTTTTCCGATCGCGATTTTTCATTTCTGGCAAAAAAATAAGGAAGCAGCTTTGGTACAACCGCCGCTGCTTCCCGGGGTGTGTTCTATGAGTGCCTTAAGCTTATCATACCTGTCTAATAAATATATCCGTGAGACGCTGTATAGATAAGAAGGCCATACCTGAGCCATGCTATACTGCCGCTTGCCGAATTGATTAGCTGCTAAGTCTTTATAGACAGAGAACATACCGTACCAAAAGACTGGCTTAGGTGGAGGTGCTTATGTCGGACATTTCCCGGCGCCAATTTACGGTCCGCTTAGTTTTGGCAGGCGGAATGGCTCTGATTAGCCGCAGCGCCCGGTCAGCCGATTTCAAATTAAGGCAGTTTCATAATCAGCCGGCTGACAGCCCTTTGCACAAGCGGTTGCTCGAAATGTGGGCGGCAGTAAAATCGGAGACTGGCGGACGCGTCGACGTCGCAACATTTGCCGATAACAATCAGCTGCCCGGTAGCGATCCCGCAGCATTGAAAATGTTAGTCGATAGCGAGTTGGATTTCTTCACTCTGAATGGCGGTTTGATTGGTACGGTGGTGCCGGCGGTCAATGTGCAGGGAATACCTTTCGCATTCCACGATGAGCCTCAGGTCTATCGGGCAATCGACGGCGACCTCGGTGAATATCTTGCTAAGGAGATGGCCGCGAAAGGAATCTATGCCATTCCGCGTGGGTGTTTCGAAAATGGGTTCCGGCAAATTACCTGTTCGCTTCGGCCGGTACGCACGGTCGAAGACCTCAGCGGCCTGAAGATGCGTTCCCCAGACAGCCCGATCTACGTCGATTGCTGGCGTTCGCTTGGCGCCACGCCTGTGGTGGTCAACTTTAATAAGATTTATGAGGCGTTGAAGACAGGGGAAGCCGATGCGCAGGACAATCCGCTGAACGTCGCGGAATTGCTAAAGCTTTATGAGGTGCAGAAATACGTCAGTCTTACCAATCACATGTGGTCGGGTTTTAATCTGATCGCAAACCTAAAAATGTGGCGAGGCTTGCCGAGTGATGTGCAACGAATCATCGAGCGCAATGCCGAGAAGTACGTGAAACTGCAGAGGACTGACACTGACACCATGAACCATGATCTGGGCCCTCAGCTCACGAAACGCGGGATGGTGATAAACCAGCCGGACGCTGCCAGCTTCCGCTCACGCCTCGGGCCTTACTACGCACGCTGGAAAGACACCATAGGATCGAAAACCTGGGCGCTGCTCGAGTCGCACGTCGGCAAGCTTGCGTGATCCATCAGCGCCGAGGTTCCCGGCGCTGTGCCGCAGGAATGCCGCCATCGCTATTCAGTGCGTCCGTCAGGGAAAACGACAGGCGCCAATCTCCCGCGCATCTCAACCACCGAAATTGGAAGCGGTCGCTGACTTGATACGAAAATGGCCGAGGCCACAATTCTCGCGCTTAACAGCGGCTCCTCTTCGCTGAAGTTAGGATTGTTCGCCGCACAGTTCGGAGACCTGCGTTCCCTGTGCTCCGGAGAGGTCGAAGAGATCGGGTCGAACCAGGCGCATTTTTGGATTCGCGGAGCAACAGGCGAGGTTCGGAGCCAACAAAATCAGAAAGTCCCCGACCAGCAAACAGCGCTCGGCATCGCCGCTGGAGCGTTGCAGGGCCTTCCATTTCCAACCCCCCAGGCTGTCGGACACCGCATCGTACACGGAGGGCCAAAGCTTCTTGAGCATCAGGAGATCACGCCGGAGGTTCTGCGGGAGTTGGAACGTGCCGCGATATTCGCTCCGCTACACGCACCGGCTGCGCTGGAAATCATCCGGCAAGCTCAGCAACTCTTTCCGCACGTACCTCAGTTTGCTTGTCTGGACACGGTATTTCATCGCACCTTGCCGGAAACGGCCTCTCGGTTTGCGTTGCCGGAAATCTTTTGGGAGGCGGGCGTGCGCCGCTACGGTTTTCACGGGCTCTCCTGCGAATCCGTGCTCCATGCGCTCGGCGGCGATGTTCCGCAAAGGGTGATCATTGCACATTTGGGCAGCGGCGCCAGCATCACCGCGGTTGCCAAGGGATCCTCTGTAGATACGACAATGGGGCTAACACCGGCCGGCGGGATCGTAATGGGCACGCGTCCTGGCGATCTCGATCCGGGCGTCGTGCTGCACCTGCTGCGAACTCTACGAGGGAACGCGGCAGAGTTGGAGAAACTCCTGGACAGGGAATCGGGACTTTTTGGAATCTCCGGATTATCCTCCGACATCCGTCAACTTCATCAGGCTGTAGATAATCCACGTGCGCGATGTGCAATTGAAATCTTTTGCCGGTCCGCCACAAAAGCGGTGGGCTCGTTCGTTACGATCCTGAGAGGATTGGACCTACTCATCTTTACTGGAGGTATCGGCGAAAACGACGCTAAGGTACGGGAGAAGATCTGCGCGGGATTAGAACCCCTTGGCGTTACTCTCGATCCGCAGAGCAATCAGAGTAACCTCAGGACCATTAGTGCGATAAACAGCCGCGTGCGCGTGTTTGTTTTGCCCAGTGACGAAAATACGCAAATTGCCCGGCATGCCTATCGATTGTTTCTGAGCCGTACTGTTGCAGGCGAAGGAGCCTGACACCGATCCAAAGGAAGGCACACCTACGCGCGAAAAGCGCGGGCGCTGACGGTGTCGTTGAGCCTACGGTTTAGACTTGCCGATAGCGGCGTCCCTTATTCGATCGTTGAAATGGCTCTCTTCCGAGGGCGCACATATCTGCTCGAAGATTGCTACTTTCTTCCTCACCCAGGTTATCTTGTCGCCCACCCAGGGCTGCGTGTAAGTCTTCGGATCGGTGAGCGTCATGCTGTGCTCCAAGTGGTCAATGTCGACGCGACGGAAGCGCTCTTCAAGGACCATTTGGTCGCTGTGGGGATCACCGTACAAATCGAGCCAAGTTCTGTCGTCATAGCCGTTGGACTTGACAACGAAGGTGTCTCCCTCCCAATGGCCAACAGAGTATCCGTACCAAGCCGGATCCGGATTCTTGGGAAGATCTCGCCCGTCCGTCCAGATGATGCGCCATGCGTCACGGAACTGCATGTGCTGAAGCACCTGATCAGGAAGCACAAGGAACTCCCATGGCAACAGATGCGCTCTGAATAGGTCTTGTGGATAACCCATCGGATCACAATCCCCTATTGGGTCATTTCCCTGCCCGGGCGGCACAGATCTGGGGCCGTAGTTGGGCTTGTAGGAATCGAACTTCGCTTTACCCCAAGCGGTCATCGGTGGAGGAAAAGCAGACTCGCCAAACTGCTCCGGGGTGCCCGGAGGTATTTTGACGGCCTTGTCGTTAAGGGAATGCCTTTCGAAATAGCCCTGCGTCGTGGGCAGCGACCAAACTCCAGAGAGGTCATGAGCGTTAAAGGGCTTTGGATCCGAGACGCCTTTGGGCAGTTCATCCGGTTTCCACGCTCCCGGTGAGTATCCTTTTGTGCCATAAGTCTGCGCGAAGGTGACGCACGAGCACGCGAGCAGCGCCACCGGGACCAGGATCGGGGACATGACGCGATTTCGCATTTTGAAACTCCTCCGACAGTTCACTTTACAATTCCGTTCTGCAATAAGTGTCGAGAGAGCGGCCAGCCTGAACCACCACTTAGCGGCTTGACTTACTCGCTAGGATCTTCCTCGCCATTTCCCTTAACTGCCTTATCCGGGAGCGCGTGGCCGTCGGCAAGCACCACACGACTGAGAGTCATGCGTGGCGCGCCGGATTTGGAGGGGTGGCCGGTAACCGTAATCTTGTCCCCTGGCTTCAGGATATCCTTGCTGAAGCCTCCCAAGGACTCCTTGTGCGGATTGCCTAGTTCGGCGCCCCAATGTTGGACAATGCCCTTCGCGTCCGTCACGTCAAACAGAAGGCCGCAATGGGGATTGGCCCAAATCCATTCCGTCACGGTGCCCTTCAATGTGACCTCTGTCCCCTTCCCGGTCTCGTACGCGACACCGGTTCCGTGGTGTGCGAAGAGTGGTGCGCCCACCACCAGAGAGCCAACAAGCAAGACGAAACACGTTGAGAGCTTAAGCTTCATCCTACGCCTCCAACCTGGACTTAGCCGGAATTCCCGATTAGGACCCCGACTCGTGTGAATCGTACGCTTCTTCTGTTCGTAAGGCAACGGACTGTGCTTCTTGGTAGTAGGTAAGTTTGTCACACTGACCCACTACCATTTATCCGCATGTTTAGTGACACTTTTTAGATTCAATCAGTGCGAAAGGCTGCGAAGAGGGATTTTCGGAACAGGGGCGCAAGCTAGCTTTTTTGGAAAGAATTAATTGGCATGAGGGTACGTGCTAGAATCTCCGGCCACAGGCATTTGCGGCACGCTGGCGGGCTTGTGTTCGTGGCCTGGAATCACAACTAATTATTAGGAGAGCAAAGCCGATGCGATTTCTTCGATTGCTTTTGGTTTTCATGATGATGGCCGTGCCGGCCATGAGGGCCGCGGCCCAAACTCCGGGAGGACAACGCGGTGGCGCCCCCGAAGCCGGCGGTGGACAACGCGGGCCGGCACCCCCGCCTATGGTAATGACAATCACGGCTTTCGCCGATGGCACCGACATTCCGGCGAAATACACTCAGGCCGGGGACCAGACGTCACCCGCAATCACGTGGACCAACACGCCCCCGGGTACGATGAGCTTCCTTCTACACATGCATGACATGGAGGGCAGTCGCAACCGCACTACGGATGACCAACTTCATTGGCTTGTCTGGAATATTCCGGGCACCGCAACCGGACTTCCGGAAGGTATCCCGATGGGGGCCCAATTGCAGAACGGCGCCTATCAGACCAGCGCGAGCGGCCAAGTTTATCGAGGCCCTGGCGCTCCTGCCAATGGCCCGCGGCACCATTACACTTTTGAAGTTTTTGCTTTAGACATGAAGGTCGATGTCCAGCCTGCCACTGACCCGTTCGAGACTCGCACAAATGTCATGAAAGCGATACAGGGACACATCCTTGGCAAAGCCGTATACATGGGCCTTTTCCACCGCCCGCAATAGTCGGACGCATGGGACGTAGCCAATCGGCCTGATTCAAGTACGTCCCATAGAACTCCCTACTCTTGGACGCTAGCGGTTTGACGATTCACCGGACGGTGTAGAGGCACGAGTTCTGTCGAAACAAGGTGATGGCGCGGGTTACGAGAAACAACAGATGGTGAGGAACATCAGCGAATGAGTATTGTGCGGCCTTCCGATCACTTCATCGGCTGACCGACTAACCGGCTGCGATCGGCTCCAGGCTTCGGTACGAACTTTTCGATCCGGTGATTAAAGCCCACGTCGATGTAAAGATTGCCTTCCGAATCCACGCTGAAATCATGGGTACCGGCGAAGCCTCCTGGGAAATCGCCTGCGGTTCCCCAGTACGTCAACAGTTTTCCAGCAGTATTGTACTTGACCATCCGCTGTGCGCTGTTGTCGAGAACCCAGACGGATTGATCCTGGGTAACCATAATGCGCACCGGACCTGGCACTGGCCATTCATCGAGATACGTCCCATTTTCGTTGAAGATCTGGATGCGATGATTGCCCGCGTCGGTCACATACACCCGTCGCTTCGCATCAACCGCGATACCATGGACGATGCCGCCGAACTGGCCGGGACCCTTCCCTTCCGTACCCCATGCCATGACGAACTTGCCGTCCTTATCCAGCTTGACGACCCGCCGGTTCTGGTAACCATCCGCCACAAAGGCTGTGCCATCCGGCAGCCACACGATCTCCGCCGGACGGCCAAAGTGCTTGTCGTCGGCTGCGGCGACCCCCTTCTCACCGAGCGTCTTGACCAAGGTCTTGCCGTCTCGGGTGAATTCAAATATTTGCTGGGCTTCACGATCGAGGAACCAGACGTGTTTTTCGGGATCGTATGGATTGACCCGGACATAGTGCGGGTTGCCCCAAAGTGAAAACCACTGCCGCCACTCTTCAATCACGTTCCCGTTGCGGTCCATGACCAGCATGAGGTGATCGAGCTTTGCGCCAGGCGTCTTCGGATTGAAAGTGCCGACCTGCTTGCCGGGAGTAGCGCCGGTTGAGGTTACGAGAATCCTGTCGGGGCTTTCCGCGAACACGCTGACGACGAACGTGGTCACTCCCTCCTCGATCGGTTTCATCCAGTTTGGCACCACGTCATATGGACCAGTCAGATCAACGCCTCCCTTTTCGCCAGAAAAAGTGGGGGCGATGAGCATGGTCGCGACAACCGGCGTCAACAGCCAAGCTTTGCGATTCATACCGCACCTCGATGTGGAGACGTCACGGAAGACGCTAGCTAGAGAACTGATTAACTGGGATTTCCCTCTTGGTTCCGAGCCGACCGGGAATATACCACGACGGCCTCGGAATTCAATGCCGTCGGCTTCAAGCACCGTGACATCACTCTTTCCTCTCGAGGCGAGGTGCAGGAAGCTACAGAAGACACGCGGCAAACATGTGACCCAGCCAGCACGATCGTCCTCACGCGTCCGCAAATGGCAATGTGAGAGCTAAGATCAAATTTCCGCTGGCGCAGATCCGGCGCAATTAGCGGTCGCGCAGGCTTGCTCAGGAACCTTTCGCCGTCTTAGGCCAAACCACGCCTTGATCTTTTTTGGTGACAGGCGCCATACCCTTGTAAACGAATTTCTGCACGCGTTGACCGCGGTAGGTCTCGGTGGTGAAGATGTTGCCTTTGGAGTCCGCGGCGATACTGTGTACGGCGTAGAATTCGCCGGGCTGGCGTCCGCCATCGCCGAAGCTGGTCAGGATTTCCAGGGTGTCGCGCAGCATGATGTAGACCTTCTCGTTGGACCCGTCGGCGAGGAAGATATATTTCTGCTGTGGATCTTTGGAGAAGGCAATATCCCAAACCGAGCCGTCGCCCAGGGTGCGCTTGGCGATGATCGCCTCTTTGACGAAGGTCCCGTCTTTCTTGAACACCTGGATACGGTCATTGGATCGGTCGCAGACATATAAGAGGCCGTCGTTTGCGAGTTCGGCGCAGTGCACCGGATTGCGGAACTGCTGCGCAAGGGGTGCGTCAGGATTGTAGGGGCCAGGGCTGATATCGTCGGGTTTGTGGCCATAGGCTCCCCAATGCCGCTTGTATTTTCCGGTCTCCGCATCGAAAACGATCACGCGATGGTTGCCGTAGCCATCCGCGACGTAAAGCTCGTTCGCGGCTTGATCCACAAATAGTTTCGCGGGCCCCTTAAGGTTTTCGAGGTCGTTGCTGCCTTTGCTCTGGCCGGGATGACCGATTTGCATCAGGAATTTGCCGTCCTGCGTGAATTTCAGGACCATGTTGTCGTTGAAGCGCCCGCTGCCTGGTTGCTGCTCATTCAGGGCCGCGGCCTGCGTGCCCGGGGTAACCTGCTCGCCGCGGCCGTTGCCGCCGATCCAGACGTTCCCCTTGTAATCAACGGTGATCCCATGATTCGAGACGGGCCAATCGTAACCCTGGCCCGGTCCTCCCCAGTGCCCAATGAGATTACCCTCCTCGTCGAATTCGAGAACGGGCGGAGCCGCCGCGCAACATTCCGAGGCCGGTGGATTGGCGGCGGCGTAGGTTTCCATTCTTTCCAGTGAGCCGCCCCGGTGAATGATCCAGATGTGGTCTTGCGCATCGACGGATACGCCGATGGTCATGCCAAGAAGCCAGTGGTTGGGCAGCGGCTTTGGCCACATGGGATCCACTTCGAAACGAGGCGCCTGGACTCCTGCGGCTTCCACTGCGGCTCGCCTCTCGAGCACGGTGGAACCCACGCCGAGCGCGATGAGGACTGCGGAAAAACCGAGCCCGATGTAGAGATTGCGTTTCATATTTCTCCTCCCGTTTCAGTCTCTAAACCATGCCCTACGGCGTGAACTTGAACCGGTCGCATGCCCAGCGGGTCAGGTGCAGACGGCTGGCGCGCAGGGAATTTCAGAGGCCAGTACTTCCTTACACACCACATCAGAGCCCCGAGGATCAGCATCACCAGCAGCCAATGCATCAGGGTCGCGAGCAGGGCAGCGTTCGGCTGGGGCCATTCGAAGCGGAACTGAATCAAGCGCTCACCACGGTCGATCATCCAATGCCAGGCGGTATGGGCCACGAGCGCCGAAAGAATGATTGTGCCCATGCGCTCGGCAACCGCAAATCGGAAGAAGATCTCCAGCGCAGGAATGAGCAGCAGCAGCACCAGGAGTTGCCCGAGTTCGACGCCTACATTGAACGACAGCAGCGAAGTCAACAGATGCGATCCGGCAAACTGCAACGTCTGCCGCAGCGCGAAGGAGAAGCCAAAGCCGTGAACGAGGCCGAACCCGAAGGCAATCATCCAGCGGCGCTGCACACCAATTCCGCCAACGATGTTCTCGAGGGCCATGTAGACGATGGAGATGGCGATCAGCGTTTCGATGAGCGGAGGAAACCAGAGCGAATCGGGCGCGAGGTTGTAAGCGGAGGCGATGAGCGTAATCGAGTGCGCAATCGTGAACGCGGTCACTACCGGAATCAGCGCGCGAAAGCGCCGGAAGGGAATTACCAGGCAAAAGAGAAACAGCAGGTGGTCGGTCCCGCTCAAAATGTGCAGAAAACCTAAGTCGACGAAGCGCAAAACCGCCTGATGCCACCGAGGATCGAGCCAGACGAGGCCCGGATCACCGATGAATTCAAACGCGCGCGTGACGCCAGTTGATGGCAAGAAGGTGAGGGCAGTTACCACTCGCAGGCCCAGGCGGGCGAGTCCAGGGTGGATGGAAAATTCGGAATGCTCCGAGCGAATCGGGTACTCGAACAAAACGTCGAGCATGGCTTGGTTCCAATAGACTTGCGTGTCGCTCGGCAGCTTCGCGCCAGTGAAGTGCGCGAAAGCTGCTTCGTAAGATGCGAAAGATTTGTCGGACTCGAGCGAGACACGGGTCTCCACAACGTGCGGCTTTGGCAGGCGGGAATCGCCTTCGTACAGCTCGATGGCGTCGGATATCCACAAAGTCGCGGCATCGCGGAGGTAAGCATCGACGCGATTTAGATCGAGATAGCCCGGGCCGCGCTCGGGGAAGTCAACGTCGCGCATGGCTTTGAGCGGCACGCGAACCAGCAGTTCGAGCCGCTGGCCGGCGGGCTTGACGAACGCCTGCACCGTCACGTCGTTGGGGATGTCGTGAGCCAGCGCGCGATTCGGCAGCAGAAGGGTCAGCGCCGCAAGGGATGCGAGCATCACGCAAGGCATCGCGCTTCTGGTGGGCGTAGTTAATGAGGATATGAAGCGACGAGAGGTCATCTCTTCTCTCCTTCGGGTCATCGGGTCACAATGTCCGAATTTGGGCTGACTCTAACACAGTTCGCACAGGGTAATGAGCCATACACTAGATTCATGCTGGCGATCGCCTGTTGCGGATCAGGATCCCGGAAGTTCGTCGAGGCACAGGTCCGAGATCTGAAATTCCGGTTCATCGGTTATTCTCTTTTCCATGCGATGGATCGTTCGCGGCGACATCGACGGGTTTTTCGGGCTGGCGCTCGACAATCTCGTCCAGCTCCTCCTGATCGAAACACTGTGCCAATTCGTCCTCGGATTCCCACCTGAGCTCATTTACGGCCGCGTGCTCCCGGGAGCGGCGGTGTCAATTCTCGTCGGCAACCTGTTCTACGCCTTCCAGGCTAAGAAGCTCGCCGAGCGCACGGGTCGCACCGATGTGTGCGCGCTGCCGTACGGGATCAACACGGTCTCCCTCATCGCTCACGTGTTTCTGGTAATGCTGCCCGCGAAGTTGCTGGCGACCAGGGCAGGCGCGCTCGATCCTGCGCGCGTCGCCTGGCAGGCGGGGCTCTTTGCAACGTTCTGCTCGGGCGTCATCGAACTGGCGCTGGCGTTCATCGCTGAGCGCATCCGCAAGGTCACGCCGCGAGCGGCGCTCCTCTCGACGCTTGCCGGGATCGCTCTGGGGTTTATTTCGCTCGGTTTTCTCTTTCGAACGTTCGCGCGGCCAATCGTCGGTCTGACCACGTTCGGCATCGTAATGCTCACCTATTTCGGCCGCGTGAGATTCAAGGGACGAATTCCTGGCGGCATGGTAGCCGTTGGCCTGGGCACCCTGCTCTCCTGGATAATTGGCATTGCACCGGTCGGCGAGCACCCCTCGGCCGCATCTTTACATCTGCCGGCTCCGGTCATTGGCGATCTGCTCGCCGCCATCGGCGGCGGCCATCTTCTCCCATACCTCTCCGTAATCATCGCGATGGGCCTCTTCAACGTTCTCGGCTCGCTTCAGAACATCGAGTCTGCCGAAGCAGCTGGCGATTTGTACGACACGAGATCGTCGCTTATGGTCAACGGCGCGGGCAGCATCGTAGCAGCGGTCTTCGGATCGGCATTCCCAACCACAATCTACATTGGGCATCCCGGGTGGAAAGCGCTCGGCGCGCGCGCCGGCTACTCCATGCTGAACGGGGCATTTGTGACAATCATCTGCGTTACGGGAACGCTCGCGTGGATCGCGTGGGCAATTCCGATCGACGCGGGCATGGCGATCGTCCTCTGGATTGGGATCGTGATCAGCGCGCAGGCATTTCAGACGACGCCTCGCGCGCACGCACCTGCGGTCGTCGTGGGTTTGCTTCCTGGAATCGGCGCGTGGGGAGCGTTTATGGCGAAAAGCGGTCTCCACGCCGCTGGACTTGGCGGGAAAGCCGGCCCGTTCAGCGAAGCGCTCATCGCCGAGTTCGGCAAGAGCGACGTGTGGATCCAGGGTGCCTTCTCTCTGGAGCAAGGTTTTCTATTCACCGCGATGCTGCTCTCGGCAGCAGCGGTTGCGGTGATCGAGCGAAAATGGGCGACGGCAGCGAAGTGGTGCGCGGTGGCCGCGCTACTGTCGGCCGCGGGCCTCATGCACTCATACCAGTGGACGGTCGATGACACGGTCCTGAGGCTGACGCCAGCGTGGCCCTTCGCCGCTGGATACGCCGTGATGGCGCTGCTCTTCTTCAGCGCGCAATGGACTACCGAAGAAGGGGGCGAACACGAATGAGTGGTTGCAGGTGGTCGTCGAAGGCTTGGGGCAGCAACCAACGCCGTTGCCGCAAGCAGACGAGTGCGCGCGAATTAGGGCGATTCAGGGAGGCCGTTCAGAGGTGAAGGGCGACAAACGATATAATCTAACTACATGATTCCTACTTCCTACAAACCGAGAAAGAAGTTCATGGAGCTGGCTATCGCGGAGGCCAAACGCGCCGGCGACCGAGGCGACTATCCCATTGGCGCGGTAATTACGCGCCTCACGGGCAAGCGGGAGGTGGTCATCGCCAGCGCAGGTAACCGAGTAAAAACTTCGGGATCAAGCATCAAGCACGTAGAGTTGGAAACGCTCAAATACGTATCAAGCGGCTATGGCCGCTACCTGCCCAACTTCGTTCTCTACTCTACGCACGAGCCCTGCGCCATGTGCGCAGGCGCCTGCGTGTGGTGTCGAATTGGAGCGGTCGTCTACGGCGTTTCTCAAGAGGACATTGCCGCTTACGGCAGCAAGCGCGGTACGGAAGATTACAAGTGGCGAGCTTGCCTCATCTCCTGCCAGTTCGTCTTTGAGAAGGGCAATCACCGCATCCCCGTCACTGGCGGTTTTCTCAGAAAAGAGTGCCAAAAACTGTTCAGTTACAGAACTGCAATAGTGACCCCGGCTATTCACGTCCGCCCGCCGAACCCGTCTTAGGGAACTTGTCCCATCGAAAATGAATGGCGGCTATAGGCAGAGAAAGGTAAAGGAGCGGCCAGTCCGCGCCCGCTGCATCCGCGCTCAAGGCTCTCTAGTTTCACGAATGAAAGCGAGAACGTTTGTTACGCATTCGTCAGCCTTGGCGACGGCTACGTGGTAGGCATCGCTCGTCAAGACGAGCAATCTGGAATGTGGAATTTTCGGTTGGTAGCGTAAAACGGTCTCCACGGATTGCAATTTGCTGCGATCGGAAGTGATGATGAGCGTGGGAGCGCTGATCCGCGGCAGCAGGCTCTCCAGATTGAAGTTGGACATCATCTTCGCGACGCCCTGCCGCGTTTCCGGACTCGTCTCATCCCTCAGTTTATCGAAATAGGCCATCTCTTCCTTGGAGGCCGATGAGCCGAGCCGGACCTGCTGCGAATTATTGTCCGTTGCAGGATCCAACGAGCTGAATGGACCACTGGCCACCACGAGAGTGCGCGTGCGCTGCGGATAGGTTGCCGCAAACTGCATCGCGATTGCGCCTCCCGTCTTGGCTCCGATGATGTGTGCCGACGCGACCCCAATCGCATCCAGAAAATTCACCACTAATTTCGCGAAGTTCGCCTGCGACCATTCAAAATCACGCGGCGCCGTCGAACGTCCAAATCCGGGGAGATCGGGACGAAACAAGCGAAACTGCTGCGCCATCCGTGGCACCCATCCGTACCAGATTTCGTTTGTTTCAAGATTACCGTGCAACAGGAGAGCCGGTTCGCCGTCAAGCCATGGCGCGCCCAGCCAATCCTCTTTGTAGTACATTTGAATTCCTGAACCGACAGAGACGGTTGTGCCGCCCCGTTCACCGTTATCCAGGGGTTCAGCCTTCCCGTCGGCCAGTGTCCCTAGAGCATCCGAAACCAGAGGAACTCCAGCCGAAGCGAGTCCCCACTTCACAAACGCTCTCCTGCCGGGTTTCGTTGACGAGTTCATCGTTGGGCTCCTTTTTGTGTGAGCGCCTGCTAATCATCCAGGTCTTGCCTGAACACCGGTTGAGTTGGATCAAGGCGGCCGTCGATGACGTCCATGAGCAGGCGTTCATAGGTGCTTGTGGCCTCTGCCAGTGACGCGTGGCCACGTTCCCACTGAAGCCCCCCGCCGGCCGAGTAAATCAGTGTGAAATACCGGCCCGACGAATATTGAAGTTCCAGCGTGCGACTCGGCATGTCCGGGTCCCCGGTCTGCCCGAGCACGTCCATCAACGCGACAGACCACTGCCTGCCCTTCGGGTCGGTAACGACCTGGCGCTCGACGTATTGCCAATCGTCCATGCTCCACAAAGGCATGGTTATCCCAGCAGCTCACCGAGCGCTCTTGCGACCTGCGCGCCGGTGAATGGTTTTGGGATCAGCAACACTCGCTGAGCTTGCCGGGAGCGAAGGCTCGCGTCAGCCTCCTCCGGCGTGTCGCTGATGATGATCACCGGAAACTCGGCGTGAGCCGGATGGTCACGCACAGCGTCGAAGAGCGACTCACTCATGTCGAAAGCGGAGCAATCGAGCACGAGCGCATCGGCATGTTGATTGAGAATTAGTTCGTTGACGGAGGGGCTATAGCCCGTCGCGAAAACTTCGAAGCCGCGGTCGCGCAGCGCAAATGTCAGCAGCTCGGCAATCTCCGGCGTGTCGTCGATGAGCAGGATGCGTCGCAACAGAAGACTACTTCTTGCCGGTCCCTGCGTTAGGCAGGCGCTTCTTCTTGCCGGCGGACGGCTCCAGATCCAAGACCCACACTCGGCCTCCGGCGGTGTAGTAGGCCCGATGGTCGTTCTCGATCATCGCGCCCCAGGCTTCCAGAGTGCGCATCGCGAAGGTGTACCCCTCAAAGTTGTTGCGCGTGTGATCCAGCACTTCACGCGTGTGCCAGTTGTCAGTGAGGATGGCGTCACCCGCGTGCACGCGCAGGACGGTGTAGTAACGGTCGTACGCGGCCTCGGGCCGGACGTCGCGCGTCGATCCGCGCTTCTTGCCTTCGTTGACGATGTAGCTTTCCTGAGCCTCGGGAGTGGCAGGCGGATGAATTGTGTGGTCGCTCATATTGTTTGGGCAATGGCTGCGGCTTGTTCCGCGGATGCCATATCTACCAGGTTTTTCGCATCCGCGGCCCGGATCAGGGCCTCGGGCAGCTCAACGCCCATCATTCGCCATTGCTCGTTGGCAAAATTCTGCAGCTTGGCGATGTGCTCGGCGTGGAGGTGCCCGAAGCGCCCTTGGAGCTTTAAGTATTCCGATACCGGCCGCATGTTCCGCGGGCGGAAGCTGTAATCGTACGCGCGCGTCTCGGGGTTCCACTCCCAGATCGGGTAGAGCCCGCATTCGACGACCAGCCGGCCGAGATCGATCGACCGCGGCGTCTCGTATACGAAGCCCTTCTGGCACGGGGTGTAGATCATCAGGTACGCAGCGCCCTTGTGATTGAGCCCCTTACGTACCTTATTCATCAGATCGATCGGATAGCCCACGCTCGCAGTCGCCACATAGCAGTGGGGATGCCCGGCGGCCATCATGCGGGCGAGATCCTTGGGGAACAGCGTCTTTGCTTCAGGTACCATCGGCCCGGGAGGGGAGAAGGTCGTCATGCCGCCGTAGGGCGTGCGCGACGATGCCTGAATGCCGGTATTTGCGTACTGCTCGTTGTCGTAGCAGATAATCAGGCAGTCGTGGTTGCGATAGAGCGCGCCCGAAATCGAGGCCAGCCCGATATCGGACGCGCTGCCGTCACCCGCCTCGCAGATGATGTTCGGAAAGGAGCCCTTCCACTTTCCCTTTCGGATCATAGCCTCATAGGCGGCGGCGACTCCTGCGGTGAAGCTGCCGGCGCTGCCAATCTGCGTGTGCGCCCAGGGTACGTTGTAGGGCGTGCACAAATAGGAGCTGTTGGCGACGTACATGCACCCTGTGGGTCCGACCAGGATTGTATTGTCACCCGCCGCCTTGCTCGTCATGCGGTACTGGATGGATGGCCCGCAGCCGGCACACGTGCGGTGGCCGGGGACGAACGGTTCGGTCGACGGTAAATCAGGATTGTAGAAACGCGCCCCCTGATTTGGGCTGTCGAGAAGTGGCAACAGTTGTCGCTCAACCTCGATTACTGGCATATCCGTTCCTCCCGATGGCGGGCCCCAAGATCCCGCACCATTCGTGTCGTAGTGCGGGCCTCTAAGTCCCACTGACAATGTTACTCTTCGAATCCCACCCAATGCGTACGCTTTTCGATGGCCCCGCGCTTTTGCGCTTCGATCATTTTCTGAGTCATCCAGTAGAATTCCTTCAGTACGATCGCCTCGCCGCCCATTCCAGCCATGAACGAGACGACCAGCGGGCGCTTCTGGCTTTCGTAGAGCGCCGCGCAGACCTCGGCGTATAGCGAGCCGCCGCTGCTCACGCTGCCAAGTCCCATGTTGGTCTCGACCACGCCCACCACTTTGAACTTGCTGAGGACATCCCTGACGCGATCGGTTGGGTAGGGCCTGATTGTTCGGAGGCGTACCAGGCCGACCTTTGCGCCGCGATCACGCATGTGCCGAATCGCGTAACGCGCCGTCACCGCATGGCCGCCCTGTATGAAAAAAACTACGTCGGCTCCTTCGGTCATGAACTCTTCGACCCACGGATCGTACCGCCTCCCGAAAATCTTCGCGAACTCGTCATGGACCTCCTCAATGACCGCCATCGAACCTTCCATGGCGCGCGCACGCTCCAACTGAAGCGGAGGACCCTGCTCGGGCATGATTTGCGGTCCGTGCGACACCGGATGCCGCGGATCGAGCGGATAAGGATGCTTGTAAGGTGGCAGGAATTCCTTGACCTGGCCCGGGTCGGGCAAATCGACATCGCTCGTGATATGCGAGACGAAGAAACCATCTTGGCAAACCATCTGGGGCAAAAGTACGCGCGCGTCCTCACCGATTCGATATGCCATCAGGTGATTGTCGAACGCTTCCTGTGCGTTGCACGACCAGCCCATGAGCCAGCCCATATCGCGCGTCGACAGCGCGTCGGTATGCTCGGAGCCGAAATCGCCGGGCGGATCGAGCGTCCGGTCGGCGATCATCATCTGCACCGGCATACGACTGCCCGAGATCGGGGAATAGAGCTCGTAGGCGAACTGCACACCGACGCCCGAGCTGCCCGTGAAAACGCGCGCGCCGCTCGAAGAAGCACCGTGCGCAATGCTCAATTGCGAGTGCTCGCTGTCGGCCACGATGTACTCGGCGTCGAGCTCCCCATTGGCCACCATTTGCGCCAGCGCCATCATCGTCGCCGTGTAAGGCCGGATCGGGTAGGCGGTAATCACATCGACGTCGGCATACTTGGCGGCCTGCGCCGACGCGACGCAGCCATTCATCCGGACCGTCTTCTTCTTTTTTATCTCGGTAGCCGTTGCCATAGTTCGCTCCGCAGTCCGCCTGAAGTCAGGCGCGATTGATAGCTATGCAGACACCGCGATTAATTCACACCGAGTGTCCGACTTCATCACTCCTAGCGCCAATTCTCAATGTCCTTCGCCGGACGTTCCGCCAGGTTTGCCAGCTCGGCCGCCTGCCGTCCGTGCAGCCCAGGCGTGATGGCGAACGCGGTGTCCATCCGCACCACACCGGTATCGAAGTCCAGCTCGGGCACGCCCTCGAGGCAGCCCGTTGGGCATTCCTCGATGCACACACGGCAACCCTTGCAGTAATCGACAAGAATTTTATAGAGGCCGTTCGAACGCACCGAACGCACGATGCAGGGCTCTGGACATACCAGATAACAGTTGTCGCAGGCGTTGCACGTGCCGCAGCTGAAGCAGCGGCTGGCTTCTTCAAGGGCCTGCTCTTCCGAGAACGCCTGAATGACTTCCTGCTGCGTACTGCGGCGGCTCGCCGGTTCCAGCATCGACTGGCGGACGCGCGGGAAGTGCGGGAAATACGTCATGTTCATGCGGTCCAGATTGACGATGACGTCGACTGCGACGGTCCGCGGCTGCAATGGCTCCCCGCGGAGCACTTTGTCCAGATTGAATGCCACGCGCTTCCCGTCGCCGACGGCATTCACCACCATCAGTGGCTGACCCGAACCCAACTGCACGACGTCGCCCGCCGCGAAAAACTTCGTGTCGCCCAGACGCCCGAACCGGTCGATCTTGATCGTGCCGCGCTCAGTCTTGAACTCGTCCGGAAGCCAACCGAGCGACGCCCGCTGCCCCACGGCGATGATCACGTTGTCGACGGCGAAGCGCTCGGCGGGATCCTCTCGGTCGATGACGATGGGCGAGGCGTTGATGGCGCCGGAGAAGCGCGCCGGATGCAGTTGCAGCGCCTCCAGCTTGCCATTGCCCAACACGGCGGTCATGGCCCGCCCGTGCAACAGGTCCACCCCTTCCTCTACCATGTCGTGCAGATCCTCCGGCACGGCTGGCATCTCGCTGGTATTGGCCTCTACCGTGATCATGGTCACTTCTAGGGCGCCTTGCCGGAGCGCCTCGCGCGCACAGTCAATCGCGGTGTTTCCGCCGCCGATGACGGCGACCCGAGGGCCTAGCTTGACCTTTGAAGTGCCCATGCCGATGTCGCGAAGGAATGGAAGTCCGTAAAGCACGCCGTCTTTCGTTTCGCCCTCGGCGCGCACGCTATTGGGTTCGGTGAGGCCTACGGCCAGCACGCACGCGTCGTAGTTTTTCTTCAAATCGTCCCAGGTGATGTCCTTGCCAACTTCGGTGTTCGTCTTTATAGTCACGCCGATTTCGATGAGGCGTTCGATCTCGCGATCAAGTACGTGCTGCGGAAGCACCCAGTCTGGAATGCCGCCGCGATTTAGTCCGCCTGCCTTTGGGGATTTCTCAAGAATGGTCACCGCGTAGCCGAGGCGCGCAAGCTGGTAGGCGGCGCTGTGGCCGGCCGGACCCGATCCGACGACGGCTACTTTCTTTCCGTTGGGCGGCCCGGCCTTTACTACGTCGCGCGCCAACGCTTGCCCGAGATCGCCGAGAAACCGCTCGACCGCACGAATCGAGATGGCCTCGTCGTACTGGCCACGGTTGCAAGCTTGCTCGCATGGGTGGTAGCACACCCGGCCGGTGACCGACGGGAATGGCATGTCTTCCTTGATGAGCGCGTACGCGTCGAGATACTTACCGCGCTTCACCAGGTCGAGATAGCCCTGAATCTTTTCGTTGGTTCCGCAGGCGTTGTTGCAGGGCGGCAACTTGTCTCGGTATACCGGCCTGATCGCTCGCCAATTGCCGGTGGGAAACAGGTCCTGACCTTTGTCCTGCGACGGCGCGGGCGTGATGCCGGCAAACGGCACTGTGAGCCAGTCTGGAATGTGCGTACCTTTGGTCGACATGGATACCTTTCTACGCAGCCACAGGGTTCAGCGGCAGGATGTGCAGTTCGTCTAGCGCGGTGCGGAATGCCGCTTTGTTCGCGATCATTGGTTCAATCGTCTCCAGCTTTACGATACCGGTCGTCTTGACCACTGCCGCGATCAGAGGAGCGGCAATGTCGGGTGCGATGGCTTTGCTTCGCTCGGCGGCGCCTTCCGTGGAAAGGCGGTCGAGGCCCAGCTCGCCCAGCCGGTAATAAAGCCACTTGTGGTCGGCTAGCTTCGCGGCATCGACACAAACGAGTTGGGTCAGCCGCTCAGAACCCGGCACGAAACGTATCATGTACTCGGGTGAATAGTGCGTGTTGATCACCAACGTTCCGCCTGGAGGCATCCCGCGCATGTAATCCCAGCCCTTGACCATGGTCTGCTCGACCAGTACCACGATGTTGGGGTGATCGTTCTCGTAGGTGAGCGCGTTTTCGATCTCGCCGTCGCTCACGCGACAATACTTGCGCGTCGGGGCGTTGGTGCGATCGGGATTGTCCACGTAGTTTTCCATCGCTTGCGCGAATTTGCCCTCGAGCCGGGCGGCAGCGGAGACAGAATTGACGATGTCACGACCCTCTTTGTCCATGATGATGCCGCGCGTCCACACCGTCAGTTCCGTATAGCTCATGATCAGCCCTCGCTCCCATTCGGATGTGTCAAAGCGCTGTCGCTCAGCGCGGTTGCACTTTTCAA
>Ga0206939_10014_pt1 | contig 54641 bp, 35 predicted proteins | sample Alteio_BWOrgHeat_10_FD_152921 | JGI IMG/M metagenome (GOLD analysis project Ga0206939, IMG submission 152921) | Enriched cells from forest soil in Barre Woods Harvard Forest LTER site, Petersham, Massachusetts, United States -... | ecosystem: Environmental > Terrestrial > Soil > Temperate forest >... | reverse complement strand
CTCTTGATCACATGCTTTGACGGGACCGTCAGAATTACCGCGACAGCAATGTCGTCGAAAACGACAATGGCCAACTGATTTTGCAGCAGAGTAAAATGTCGTGACAACCGAAGCTAACAATAGATCGGAATCGGTCGCTCCCACAACGATGGACGAATCCTGAGTGTTTGGGTCGGGAAGAGGGTGTCGCTAGCGAGCACCCGGCCCCGAGCAGGAACCTACCAGAAGTAACTTGCTTCCACATTCGGCGTTCCAGGTTCGCCGTCGATCACATGGGTGCTCAGAACGAACTCCATATTTTTCTTGTTGCCCGACCGTGCGGCGGCACGTTGCAGTTGCGCCAGATTGGCCGAATCGGTGAGATATTCGCCCGCAACCATGGTCCCGCCCCGGCCTACGCCAGCGGCCACCACTGCCAGCTTACCCGTAGTATTGTCGGTAAAGCGCGCAACGATCGCAAAATCGCGATAGTTATTGGTACTCATTTGCTGCAGGCGGTTGATAACCCAGCCCGGGTGAGCCGCGTTGGTGCTATCGACAATGCGGAATTCTGTCATCGCAGGGTCGTTGGCAAAGTGGTACCGCAAGGAATCGGTGAGTCGAAGAGTCCAGGCGTTGTCGAAAGCACCAATGAACACCGTAGGCCCACCGCGAAGATCCATCAGGTCGGTGACCCCCTCACCTTTCAAGCTGAACTTTTTCCCGTTGGATTGCAGCAGAGCGGCGACCCGGGCAACAGGGATTAAGTCGTCAATCACGATGGCGGTCAAATCATCCTTGAGTAGGGTTTTGCGGGAGGGGTCGGCAGCATCGCGCAGGGCAATCACGGGGTACGTCTGATCAGCGACGCAGAACAGCACCGGCTCTTTGGTATTGACCACCGGACCCCAGAAAAAATCGAACGGCGCCGGTTGTGCCGAGTGCCAAAGAAAGGCCGCACCCCCACATAAAAGGGCTAGAAAGGCGACGAGGACGATCGCGGTAGCCGGTCGCCTGAGCCACCGTCGCACGGGGACCTCTGCGATGGGCGCCTCCCAGGGCTCTACGAGAACAGGCGGGGGAAGGGTGTCGACCGCCGCCATTTCAGTAGACTCGTTCTGCTTAGGAGCCTGGGGCCAGTGGAACTGAGGAACATAAGAGCCGGAGGGAAGCGAGAGGCGCAGTTCCGTCTCGTGACCAGGTTCCTGGTAATACTGCGCGATGCGCTTGCGGATCTCCGTCGCCGTCACCCGGACGATCGGGTCCGATGCGGTGTCGTAGTCAGCGTCCCGGCCAAAGATTTCGATCCCCAGTGTTCTCTCCTTGAGCAGCTCAGGCCGGCCGATTAACGTTTGGCCGATCACAAAACGAAGAAAAGACGGGAAACGACGGCTTTGACTGAAGTGGGGGTTGCTCAGCAGCCGTTCCAGCTGCTCCTGGACCGCTTTTTTTTCAGCATCAGGAAGCGCTGCGATCCCGGCGTCGGAATGATTCGACATATGCTCCCCCCAACACGCGAGAATTATACGCCCACGCAGCAACAGCGCAACCTCCATCAAATGAGCAGTTTGGCCGAGGTACTAACGGATAAGAGCACGAATCTTAACCGCAAAGACCTTACGCATGAAAATTCTGCAAACGTATAAGTGCTGCCGTTGGAGCATTCGATCTTCGACGCGGCCGCGGACCTTATTGCCGGGGCTAATCATCAGGAACAATTTTCAGTAACTTTTGGAGGCATCGTGCGACTACTCAGCAAAGCTGGCAAGAACTCTCGGACAAACCGGGCGACGCGGATTTGGTCGAAGAAATATATAGCGTATTCGTTGATGGGGTTGCTGGCATGTCTGCTCAGCCAGTCGGCGATGGCTCAGGCCTTCCGCGGCCAGGTTCGCGGATTGGTTACTGACCAAACCGGGTCGATACTCCCCGGAGCCAAGGTAACCCTCTTGAACGTCAACACGGGGGTCGTCACCACCAAACCAACCGACAACGCCGGCATCTATGTGTTCGACTTCGTCGAACCCGGAACCTACACGGTAACCGTCGAATCCGGCGGATTTGCCAGGCATGTTCAGCAGAACCTGGTTGTGCAATCCAGCAGTGAGTTAACCGTCGACGCTATGCTGACTCCGGGGGCTCTGCAGCAATCGGTCACTGTCACGGCCGCTCCGCCCCTCCTCGAGACCACCTCGAGCAACGTAGACTTGACGATCGACACAAGGATGGCGAACGACACGCCGCGGCTCGATCGCAATCCCTTCAAGCTGACATTAATCGAGCCGGCAGCCGTAAACACACGCGGGGAAATGGCTCCGTACGCGTCCTGGGCGGCCAACAGCGTCGATCTCGGGGGAGGCACCAATCTGAAGAACCAGCTGCTGGTGGACGGCAACCCTATCGGAATCGGTCATAAGGCCGGCTATCCGCCGAACCAGGACGATGTGCAGGAATCCGTAGTTAGCCAGAACAGCGTGGACGCCTCCAGTGGCCACAGTGCCGGCGGCTTGATCAGCCTGACAACCAAGTCGGGCACGAACGATTGGCATGGGATGGCGTTCTATCTTGGCCGCTATCCCTGGCTGAGCGCGAAGGCCGACCGTACGCGCGACGTCCTGAATGCACAGCGCCAAAACATGTATGGTGGCACCTTCGGCAATCCGATCATCAAGAACAAGTTGTTCAACTTCTTCTCCATCGAAGACTGGAAGATCAACTCGCCGTACAGCTACTCGGAGACGGTGCCGACCCCGCTTGAACGTGGGGGCGACTTCTCGCAAACCGTGGACGCCACCGGCGCGCTACGCGTGATCTATGATCCGTTTATAGCTCCAACGGTCGATCCCGCGACCGGCACACTGGTGCGTACTCCGTTTGCCGGCAACGTGGTCCCTGCGGGCCGCTTCGACCCGATCACCGGCGGTCTCGCAAAGCTCTTTCCTGACCCGAATAATGCCGGACAGGGCCCATTTCATTTGAATAACTACCAAAAGGGCGGAAGCCAGAGCACCAGTTACCTCAACTTTTCCGATCGGGTCGATTACATCATTAACGATAGGTGGCGTTTGTCGGGCTACTATGGCCGGTATCACTCGGAGGACAGTCAGACAAATCCGCTGAATAACCAGCTTTATCAACCAGCGGGTAGTTTGCGTGGGGCCAACCAGGTCCTGGGCGACCTGATTTATACAGTGACTCCAAACACCGTCATCAATATTCATGGTGATTGGTTCAACCTCATCGACGCTTACGTCTCCAAAGGGTTGGGCAAGGACGGCTGGTCGAAGATTTGGGACAACAGCTGGTATTCCCCGTATCTGGACGCTTCGCCCAACGTGCCTGTTTACTATCCCAGCATGACGATCGGTGCGAGCACCTTCGGCGGTCCCGGCTTCTTCTGGGACCAGCGTCCGAGTGCGGAAGCATTCGCTGTGCAGATTGCCCAGACCAAAGGCTCACACTACATAACCTATGGCATCGATCAGCGCCGCGGCGGGGGAGTGGTTTTTGTCAGCAACACGGATAATTTCTTCTTCAACCAGTCGTTGACTGCCCGCGAAACGAGCAACCCGGACCTGACCATTTCAGGAGATCCCTTTGCGACGTACCTGCTCGGCGCTCTCGACAGCCAAACGCAAATGGTGGGCGGCCCGGCGCCGGATCCAATCACCAACTCCTATGGTCTGTATATTGGCGACACATGGAAGGCGACGCGCAACCTGACGGTCAACGCGGGTCTGCGTTACGAGTACGAATCCGCCTGGCACGACGCAAATCACGAGCTGTCGCAGGGGCTCGATCTGACAGCGACCGATTCATCGATCAGTGCGAATCCACCTATGATGCCATCGCAAGTCACCAGCATCGTAGGCTCGAATCAAAGTTTCGCAGGCGTTTGGGGCTTCACCAGCGGAAGTCATCCCGGAATGTGGAACGCCCCGAAGGGTGACTTTCAACCGAGGTTTGGTCTTGCGTACCGAATCAACGACCGTACCGCAGCGCGCTTTGGATACGCCCTTTATAAAGAGCCCACGGAATTCAATTTCACACCCGCGCCAGTCTCAGGTTTCGAAGACGTGAACTTTCTGGAACCGCCGTTTTTCGGCGAGACCGGATACCAGAACGTCGCGCCGCTCTTGAACGGCGTTCCGCAGGCCACATTCGAGAATCCTTTTCCGGCAAGCAATCCACTCGTGCCCATCGCGGGCAGGGCTTCCGGCGGAAACGTCGGCCGCGGCGGATCCCCCCTCCTGTGGTACCCAAAGAATTTCCGAAAAGCCTACAACAACCGTCTGAGTTTTTCTGTGCAGCGCCAACTGCCCGGAGAATTCGTGGCATCGTTCACCTTCTTCCAGAACTTTGGAAATAAGCTCTACAATCAAGCGTTGAACAACACCGATCCGGCGATTCTGCAGTCCTACTCGCCCGACTACCTCAACAGCACGAGCGTCAACAATCCCTTCTACCATTATGGCAGCCAGACGTTGCTGCCTGGACCGTTGTACAACCAGCAACAGGTGCCGCTCGGATCTCTGCTGACAAAGTATCCGCTTTACGGGCAGCTGTATGAGATTGGCGAGCGTGGCGCAAGTGAAAACTACAAGGACCTCGAGATCCAGGTTCAAAAGAGATGGAGCAAGGGATACAACTTCCTGTTTGGATACATTTACATCAAGGAGAAGTTACAAATTAACACCTTCAACGACCTTTCGCTGTATGGCAATACGCTTCAGTGGCAGGACAGTAATCAACCGCACCACCGGCTGACTTCGGCGGGAACGCTTGAGCTGCCCATTGGCCACAACAAGTGGCTGTTCTCAAACGTGCCGGCGGCCGTGAATACCATTATCGGTGGCTGGCAGACTACCGGTTTGCTGACGTATACCAGCGGCGACTATCCACGTTTTGCCAATTTGATCGTCAACAGCAATCCCTGCCAGAACGTTCCGCCGGGCTACTACTTCAACCCGACTTCATTCAGCCCTCTGCCGGCGAACACCTACGTGCTGCGATCGAACCCGCTGCAGTACAACTGCATCATCGGCCCCAATTTCATAAACCTCGACGCCACCCTGCAGAAGAACATCCATCTGACAGAGCGGGTGCAGGCGCAATTGAAGCTCAATGCCTACAACGCCTTCAACAAACTGAATCTGGCCGATCCGGACACGACCGTCACCGATACCGGCCTCTTCGGCCGAGCGATCTACCAGGGATCGCCGGCAGGCGAGTTCTCCGGGCAAACTGCTGTGTATGGTAATCAGGCGGGACGACAATTGGAGATCGGTGTCCGCTTGATGTTCTGACGACTGCTCCGAGTTCCGTGGCATCGTAATCGTTGATAGCCTAACCTTCATGCCCGCCGCTCTCCTGACCGGAGTTGCGGCGGGCGTTTTGCGCCTTGCTATGCTGGTAAGCGGCTCTAATAATGCTGGACCGTAGAGAGTTTCTTCGAGTCGCTGCTTTCGCCGCTGCTGCACGCCTGGATGCTTTTTCCGCGCAGACAGCGCAATCTTCGCCACCCCCTTCGAATGCAATCCAGGGGATGGCTTCCCGTGGCGTGAAGGCCGGCCCTCGTCTGAAGGGGTCGGGTCTTCCGTTCCGGGCGCGCCTTACCGATGTTTCTGCGAAAGCGGGCTTGCACACCGTGACGGTTTGCGGCCATCCCAACCATGCCGACTATGTGATCGAGGCAATGGGATGCGGCTGTGCGTTCTTCGATTACGACAACGACGGCTGGATGGACATTCTCGTGCTTACCGGTTCACGCTATGGCGATCCCGCCGGCGATGCCTCCAACCGTCTCTATAAGAACAATCGCGACGGCACGTTCACCGACGTTACGGCCCACTCGGGCTTGTTTCGAACCGGGTACTGGTACGGTGTCGCAGTTGGCGACTACAACAACGACGGCTTCGAAGATCTGTTCCTTACCGGCTACCCGAACAACGCTCTGTATCGCAATAACGGGGACGGTACATTCAGCGAAGTGACGAAGCAAGCAGGTCTACTCGATACGGAACCACGCTTCGGCTCGGGATGCACGTTCGTTGACTACGATCGCGACGGGCACCTGGATTTGTTTGTGTCGAACTATGTTCTGTTCGACACGAAGTCTGTGCCGCGTGGCGGCGAACTCTCCAGTTGCAATGCTGAGAAAGTATTCTGCGGCCCGCGCGGGCTCCAGTATGGCCGCCACTCGCTGTATCGCAACAACGGCGACGGCACATTTCGCGACGTGAGCAGCGCGGCAGGAATCGAGAAGGCAAGCTCCGGTTACGGTCTCACGGTGGTTGCCGCTGATTTTGACAACGACGGCTGGCCCGATATATACGTTGCCTCTGATTCCACGCCGAGCCTTCTTTTTCGAAACCGGCGCGATGGGACGTTCGCCGAAGAGGGCCTGGACCGCGGAGTGGCCTTGAGTGAAGACGGGATGGAGCAAGCCGGGATGGGCGTCGGCGTCGGCGATTTGGCTTGCCATGGCGCCCTGGACATCGTGAAAACCCACTTCGCCGCGGATACTACGGCGGTGTATACCAATGACGGCAAAGGCGAATTTCACGACGATACGTTCCGGTCAGGGCTCGGCAGCGAAACACGGTACATCAGCTGGGGCATTGGCATTGAGGACCTGGACAATGATGGCAATCCTGATGTTTTCTGGGTGACCGGCGGAATTTATCCGGAGCTGCAGGGCAGACCAGACCAGCCTTATCGTGGACCGCGTATCGTCTTCCGCGGCCTCGGGAACGGGCGTTTCGAGCAGATCACGGCCGAAGCAGGATCAGGGGCCATGGCGCAACACTGTAGCCGCGGCTGCGCATTCGGTGATTTTGACAACGACGGCGACATAGACATTCTCACCGTCAACCTGTATGAACCGCCATCGCTGCTGCGCAACGACGTTTCGGGTAAGGAGCACTGGATCAAGTTCAAACTCACTGGAACAAAATCGAACCGAAGTGCGATCGGGGCGAGGCTGACTGTGCGCTATGCCGGCAAGGTCCAGGTCCGTGAGTTGCTGAGCCAGTCATCGTACCTGTCGTGCAATGATCCGCGCATACACTTCGGGCTCGGCAGCGCGACTTCGGTTGATCTGGAAATACGATGGCCGCTGGGTTTGGTCGAACGATTGACGAATATTGCTGCCGACCAACTCGTCTTTCTTGTAGAGGGTTCCGGCGTTCATAAGACGCAAAAGTTAGGTTGAGCAGTATGCATGGCATCGTTCTGGCCCTGCTTTGCGCGGCAATGCTGAGCGGCCAGGAGTCGAAACTCGATCAGGCATGGAGGCTCGCCGCCAACGGTCAGCGCGGTGAGGCTATTCACGTTTTGCAGTCATTGATCGTCACAGAACCACGCAACACGGACGCGCGGTTATTACTTGGCAGTCTCCTGATGGAAGAGGGTGATAAACCGGCTTCCATTGTTCAATTAAAGACCGCGGCCGACCAACGCCCGCGTTCCGAAGAAGCACAGAACGCACTCGGTGAGGCTTACAACAAATTCGGCGAAACCGCCGCCGCCAGAACCGCGTTTGAGAAGGCGGTCGCGATCAAGCCAGACTACGGAGTCGGCCAACTTAATCTGGGGCAGGTGCTCGTGATGCAGGGCGACCTGGTCAGTGCAGCGAAGCACTTGGATCGAGCCATCGCTCTGCTCCGGCAAGCTGATGATGCGGCCGATGCGCATTATTTCCGTGCCAGGATTTACTCGGCGCAAAACCGCCCACGTGCCGCCGCAACCCAACTCGAGACGGCGGTCCGCATCCGTCCGGGCTTTGCGGGAGCCTGGTCTGACCTTGGGCAGGTCCGTACGCAGCTACTGGATGATTCTGGCGCGCTCGCGGCGTTGGAACATGCCGTTGCTGCGAATCCGAACGATGCGGTTGCGCAATATCGGCTTGGCGCCGAGTACCTGCATCAAGGCAAGACCGGGCCTGCGATCGACCACCTTCGTCAAGCCTACGAGCTAAACCCGTCCGATCAGTCCACTCTGAACGCGCTGCAGATGGCCCTGCGGCAAAGCGGGGATTTGGATGGGGCAGATCACCTCAAGCAGCATCTCGCGGAGCTGCTCCGCGACCGTGATCGGAACAATCAAAACAAGCTCAAGGCGGTACAAATCAATAACGACGGAGCTGCCCTCGAAAAGGCCGGAGACCTTCCCGGCGCGCTTGCTAAGTACCGCGATGCGGCCCAACTGGATCCAAGCCACGCCGGTATCCGAACGAACTATGGCGTAGCGCTTCTGCGCATGGGCAAGTGGTCAGAAGGGCTCGACGAGCTCCATCAAGCTTGGCAACTTGATCCGAACAACAAGCAAATCCAAGCAGCGCTAAAAGACGCGCTCTCGCAGGCTCCGGAGGGCACGCTTCCTTCCTGGAAGGACGAAGTGCGCTAAATCAGATTGCGAAACCGCTGCACCCCGGAGGCTGATCACAGCAAAGCTTCCTTTGAGGAGGATGCGAGTTAAGCGAGTTATGCGAACTAAGTTACTTTTGGTTACCACAATGTTCCATGGAGGCTGGTCTGGTTCCTCTGCTCCTGATGATCAGGTCGAGCAGGCGGCCCCCCAAGCGAGGTACCCCGATCGGATAGGACTCCCTCCCTGGAGAATAGCCGTGTTCCCGGGCGGGTGGTGGCTGTTTTGCAGCCTGCGATAGGCCCCGTTCGACTTCGCTCCCACGGCAAGCCGGGGCAGGCAGGGCAGCCTCCCCACGGGGGGAAATATGTGCCGTTATGCGCCATATGCGCCATAAGGTGAATCATGACCGGAGGAAATATTGCGTGGTAATGCCTCAGGCGACGCGAGCCGAAGTTTGCTGATCCTTGCAAAATCGTCTCCTGTGTGTCTTGAAAGCTTGCGATGAGCGAAAATTACGTGGGCAAGGGCTGATAAGTCCTTTGTTTCACGAAGGTGCTCAAAATTTGCGGGCCACACCCCCTGCACAGTGCTCATATTGTCTTCTGATTTTGATCCGTGGGCGGGAGACATCCATACCATGGGGTGGATGCTCCATCGTAACGCGGATGACGCCGATGCCGAATTTGCTGCGTAGCTGGGTAGCCATGACTGGGCGAAGAGTGCGTAGGCAGGGCTCTGGTGATTCGGTGTCATGCGGGGTTCTCCGGACAACCGGATTTCATGGTTAGAGGTTGCTACCTGTATAGATACCATTCGGGGTGACTTAGTTTATCGGAATTGACTTTTATTTAGTTACATAAGGCGGTCACCGGGGCTTCGGGAGATGGTAATCCGCTGCGAGCTCCTGGGGGTCGGCACCCATACATACATGTGCCCAAAACCTCGTAGACACTACGCCGAAACTGGATGCTCTTGTTGTGGCTGCTGTCAGGCTCCTGGGCCTGAGAGAAACCAAGAGAACCCAGGTGTCAAAACGAGACTTAGGCCACCCACGACTTCACGTTGATAGCGTGTTGTCACTCTCTCCGCTCGCCTCCAGCGACCAGTTGGTATTCATCAAGTGGCTGAGCAAATTGTTAACTTACATTCATGTTTGTAGGCGCTCGGCCAGGGATCTCTGTGAAGTCCGAACCCATATTAAAGCAGTGAGGCAGCAGGCAAGAGCGTTAGCTGATATCGTGTTCACGCTATGGGACGATTGGCACGGGTTGTCTGTCTAATCGGCTATTGCCTCAAGCCCAACCATATCAACCTGATTGGCGGTGTAGAGTTACTTGTGCGGGGACGCTGGTCGATCACCTTGACTATCTCTAGCTTCGACTTCGGCGATGAACCCGCGCGCTTCTTTGTTTACCTCCTCGGTCATTCCCACATGGCCCTTGTCGTGATAATGAATGAACTTATGGAAAACCTTTGCCGCGTCCAACGCCTGATTCATATCGATTGCCTGCCGAACCGGAACCGACCGATCGTCGTCGGAGTGGACGATCAAGATCGGCTTGGTTGCAGGACCGATATTATGAATAGGCGAAGCAATCCGACGGGCGAACTCCGCGTCACCTGATAATGGCGTCCATAAATCGCCCCAGGGCAAGGTGTTCAAATCATAGGCACCCGATACACTGATGGCGGCACGAAAGTCGGCGCCTGCATCCACCCAGCCTCCGGTGCGGGGGTACGCGCCCTCGCCGAGCGTGGCGGCCAAGGCTACCTCGTGGCCTCCTGACGAAAAGCCGATCAGATAAATGCGGTTCATATCGATCGGGTATTCCCCACCATGCGCGTGCACCCAGCGGATCGCGGTCTGAAGATCTTGATAGCAAGCCGGCGCCGGCGTAGAACCGACAAGCCGATAGTCGATGTTCAGGGCAAGAAAGCCTGCCTCAGCCCACGGAGCAACCCTGGCGGACGATTCAGGGTCGTTCTTCGCGCCGCTTTTCCAGCGGCCTCCGTGCACGATGAGGATGACCGGAAGTTTGTCTTTGCCTTCCGGGTAGGCAATATCGGCTAAAAGCGCGGAACCGTCCGTTTGGCCGTAGATAATGTCATCTTTCTCGATCACCTTCAGAGCTTCCTGTGCACCGATGGAGTGAATTGACAGACAGTACACGATGGCAGAAAGAAGAACGAGCCTTCCCATGATTCCTCCGATAGGTGGATGCAATGCCTGTCGATAGCCGTGACAGTTACTCGAACAGTGCAACGGCGTTGAGCCCATGCAGCGCCACGGCCACGTTCTTGAATACCTAAGCTGGCATCATATGTCAAGTTGTCAATTCGCGCCTTTCCGTCTTCCCAAGTTTGCAGGGGATTGCATCGTCTGGAAGATGACGTCGAAGCCTCTCCTGATTTCAGGTTGATGAAGTGGAGGAATTCGTCATCATAGGATCTCAATGCACTCACTCTGCTGGCGTGAATGGGCTACCCTCGGCTCCTGATAATCGTTGGAGAATCGTTGTCAGCAGCTCTTCTCCGTGTTTTGTTTCCACTTCGTCCTCGGATTGTGCATTCACTCGAATGGTTACAGCGCAGCAGAAAATGAACGCGGTCGCGGCCACCGAGATCGGGAATTTCGTTATGTGTCTTAGAGGGCGATAGTGAGATTGGTGACACCTGGCTTGGTCAGCGTAAGATGCAGCATCCGTAGTTCTTCCGGCACAGCTTGCAAGCAACTCTCTCAGGTAGTCTATTTTGAGGCACGTGTAAACAATACGTGAGGACAAAAATGAGTTCAACCGCAGCTGATGAATTTGATGCGCTTCGAACAATCGGCGAGACTTTGGAAGCATTCGACTCAGAGGACCAGAGCCGCGCTATCGACGTTCGACCCGGCTTCAGGTTCGTTCCCAGGCCTTGGTCTAGGGCAGCGATCAGATTTCGGGGAGGATCTGGCAAATATTCTTTTCCTGAAGGCCGAACTGGAGCGAACAGAAAGGCCTATGGTCGCGGACTTCAAGGAGGAAGGCATGAGAAGGTGGGCTCTGGTCTAATCCGGCTTGCTTCGTGCTCCCACCCAATGGACAACTCGGGGATGCGGGGATGAACTTGCAGGAAGGGCACGTCGCCACCCAATTCAACCTTCGCTCCTACAAGGTGTTCCCGTTCAACATAGGCAGCCGCAAAGGGGCGAACCTCCAGATCGGGGCCAACGTCATCCTTTTCTTGTTGATCGTGTGTGGCTTCACTTCCGTCAGTGGGGCCGCCTCTCCTGACCGCTGGGTCGGCACATGGGCGGCCGCGCTTTTTTCCGGCACAGACGTTCACAATAATGCTGCAAGAGCAGCCTATGCGAAGTATGGCGGCTCCGACACTACTTTCCGCGAGATTGTCCACACTTCTATCGGTGGATCCCCCGTACGCGTTGTCCTCACCAATGAATCCGGGATAGAGCCGCTCACTATTGGTGCGGGGCAGATAGCGCTCAGTGCAGGTGGCAGCGAAATTGACTCGGCGTCGGCGAAGACGCTCACCTTCGGAGGGCAGACTTCCATAGTTATCCCTCCAGGCGCATGGGCCATCAGCGATCCGGCGGACGTTAAACTCCTTCCCTTCGCAAACGTTGCCATTAGTCTCTTTATTCCAGCACAACCCATCAGGCGGGTTTCTGTTCACGACATGGCATTCCAGACCAACTATCAAGTTCCGGGCAACGTCGTCAGGGAAAAGAGGCTCGAAGACCCCGCGGAGATATATTCCTGGCCATTTCTCAAGGGACTCGATGTCAAAGCCGGCGGAGATAGCGGGTCCATCGTCGCCTTAGGCGACAGTATCACCGACGGCTACGGCAGCACTCGCAATGCGAACGCCCGCTGGCCTGACGTCCTTGCCCGCCGCCTGCAGGCAAACAAGAGGACTGCGCGACTAAGCGTCTTAAACGAAGGTATCGCCGCCAATCGCGTTCTACGCGACGACCTCGGGCCCAGTGCTCTCGCGCGCTTTGACCGGGATGTGTTGGCGCAGGCCGGCGTCAGGTTTCTGATTATTCTCGAAAGTATCAACGACATCGAGCGAGCTACCGATCCCAGAGTGCCCAGTCACATTGTTTCGGCTCAGGATCTTATTGCGGGGCTGAGCCAACTGACGGAACGCGCTCACGTCCATGGAATAAGAGTGATCGGCGCGACGCTGACGCCGATATCAGCCAAAGGTGCCCCCATCCTGATCGTGAGGTATTGCGCCAAGCCGTAAACCAGTGGATTCGCACTACAAACGCCTTCGACGGCATTGTCGATTTTGACAAAGCGGTTCGAGATCCCACGGACCCAATGGGCTTCCGGCCGGGCAGCGACTCCGGTGATCATGTACATCCCAACGACGCTGGCTATCAAGCAATGGGAGATGCAATCGATCTCAACCTCTTTGTCGCGAAGTAGTGGTTCACGTGAACTATGATTTCCGGCAATTATGACTAATGATGGGACTGGTTCGACTGCTTTCCCTGTCCCGCTTTCTTGATTCCTTCTGAATTTTGTGATGAAGGCGTTGCGCAGCCGGCTGCACCGCCGTTTTCCCTTGACTGTTTACCTATCATGGATGTCCTGAAAATCTCACAAGCCGTCCGCCACACGATTGCCCGAGCAACTTTCCTCATGCTAACATTTAGTCGACAATGTGGTGACAATGTGGGAGATCATTGATGAAGATTATTGCTGTGGACGTTTTTACGTTGCGATTTTCCTATGAACCTGAAAATCGGTTTCGCTACGCGGGTGGCGAGTGCACGGGGAGACTCACGAGCCTCGTTAAAATAAAGACCGATGCCGGACTGGAAGGAATTGGCTCCTCATACTCTCATCCACAGCTTGTAAACGCGATCATTTCAGATCACCTTTCCCCTTTTCTTCTTGGTAAAGATCCACTCGAGATCGAACGTTGGTGGACTGCGAATCAAAACCTAACCCAATGGTACGGAAGGAAAGGGGCCGCGATCTCGGCCCTGGGCGCGATAGATATCGCTCTTTGGGACATTGCCGGTAAGGCCAAGGGAGTTTCGGTCTGTGAGCTACTGGGCGGAACCAGGGAAAACGTGCCCGTCTATGCCAGCGGCCTACTGTGGCGGGATCGCCCGGAAGATCTCAAGAGGGAAGCTCGACAGCACGTCAGTCGAGGGTTCCGAGCAGTGAAGATGCGTATTGGCAAAAACTTCACATACGATGTGGATGCGATTCGGTCTGTGCGCGACGCAATCGGTCAGGAGAACCGCCTCATTGTTGATGGCAACAGTCGGCTCACCCCCGAAAGCGCAAGGGCGCTTCAACCGATCCTGAGCGACGCGAATGTATTTTGGCTCGAAGAGCCGTTCGCGCCTGACAATCTATCGGCGTTTCGTGATCTTAAGCAATCGGCCCAGGTTCGGCTTGCGGCTGGAGAGAACGAGTTTGGAGTTCAGGGGTTTGAAACCCTCATCGCCAACGAAGCAGTCGACGTGATCCAACCGGACTGCAGCCGTACCGGCGGCATCACCGAGGCAAAACGAATCGCCACACTCGCGGCTAAACATGGGCTTGGCATCGCCCCTCACACATGGAGTGACGCCGTCGCTCTGACCGCGAATTTGCATCTGGCGGCCTCGTGCAGCAACGGGATTACTGTTGAAATGGACCAAACAGGCAATCCCTTTATCGATGATTTGCTGCAGGAAAAACTGGTTCTTCGAGATGGCTCTCTCCGCGTTCCGAAAGGTCCCGGTTTAGGAATTGCTCTTGATGACGCGGTCGTTGCGCGCTACGCGATCGATCCCAGTTTGCCCGTTCCACATGGCAACTATTCCGACATGGTTTTTGGCGCAGAGCACCGCATGGATGCCTATCCCTATGAAACAGGGGTGCTTCATGAGCAGCGTTGAGTCCAAGCCACTACGAGTCGCCCTCGGTTCACTCTTCACCGAAAGCAATAGCTTCGTGGATGGCTTCGTCGACCGCAGTTGGTTTGAACGAACTGAGCTTCTGTTTGATGAGGAGGTCCTTTCCTCTAAAGAGGGCATGATAAGCGGAATGATCGCGGCGTTACAGGAACTGAAGGTAGAGATCGTCCCCCTTATTTCAGCCAGTTGCGTTTCTGGCCCTCCTCTAAACCTGGCCTGCTACTTGTTCCTTAAGAGTGAACTCCTCGATCGTCTCCGGTCCGCGGGGGAAATCGACGGAGTACTGCTTGCACTGCATGGCTCGGCCCTGGTCCATGAAATTGGGGATCTGGAGGGAGATCTCCTTGCGGCGATTCGAGCCGAAGTGGGAGAGAGCAAGCCAATCGTCTCCGGACTTGATCTGCATGCTCACGTAACTGAGCAAATGGTTCGAAACGCAGACGCTCTATTGGCCTTTGAAACCTATCCTCATACGGATGCTGCGCGAACCGGTCAACGCGCGGCGCGACTGCTGTACTCAACCATCAGGGGAGAAACGCATCCCACCATGGCCCTTGCCAAAGTGCCCGTCATGGTTAGCGGCGTTAACGGTGAAACGGCTGGCGCTGGCCCTTTTGCCGAAATGATGAGATTGGCCAAGGCCCTCGAAACCGACGGCACGGTGCTCTCCGCAAGTGTCTTCCTGGTGCACCCCTACCTCGACGTTCCAGGTATGGGCGGTGGAGCGTTGGTTATTACCAACGGTGATTTAACCACCGCGAAATCGATGGCGGCGGAACTGGCCGCCAAATATTGGACCTACCGTTTTCGGTTAGAGCCGAACGTCTACAGACCAGAGGACGCAATCCGCTTCGCCCTGGAGACTGAAGGTGGTCCAGTCCTCTTGGTTGAAACGGCCGACTGCTGCGGAGGGGGCGCGGCAGGGGACAGTGTTTATAGTCTGCGCGCCCTGGTTACGGCAGGGACCTCCGAATCGAGCCTTGTACCTGTAGTCGATCCGGAAGCGGCAGAGAAATGCTGGCAGGCCGGAGTGGGTTCGCACATCCAACTAGAACTGGGGCACAAGCAGGATACGAAGTGGGGTCAGCCGCTCACCATAGACGTCTCAGTGCTTCGTCTTGGGGACGGCTCGTTTTCATACCGAGGAGGCATTTGGGGCGGAGTAAGCACAACAATGGGTCCCTCCGCCCTGGTTCAGGCCGGTTCCATTCAAGTGCTTATTATGTCCAAGCCAACCTATGAATGGGGCGACGAGCAGTTCCGCACATTCGGCCTGGAACCCAAAGACGCAAAGTTCGTGGTCGCAAAGAACCCGATGAACTATCGCGTCGGCTATCCGTATGCCAAAGCGGTGTTGTTGCTCGATACGCCTGGACCAACACCGGCTACAATGAAGCACACCCGATATCGGAAGCTTCAACGCCCGTACTATCCAGCAGATCAAGATATTGCCGGGCTCACACCGGCTCTGTACTCACGATGATATCCTCAGCCGATCAACCAACTGTAATCGTTACTGGTGCCGCAGGCGGAATAGGGGAGGCTTGCGTCCTTGAATTCCTGCAACGCGGTTATCGAGTTGCGGCCGCCGATTTGTCTTCAGCGTGGAGCCGATCTGAACCAACCTCCGCCCAGAAGTGTGTGTATCGTCACGAGTGCGACATTTCGCGGGACGTCGAGGTAGCTATGCTCGTTGAACGAACCGTGAGCCTATTCGGTCGCCTGGACACCTTGGTTAACAATGCGGCAGTATTATTGCCGACGAAGCCTCTCGACGAAACAGAAACCCTCGAGCGCGAGAGGTTGATTGCAGTCAACATTCTCGGAACAATGAGTTGTTGCGTGCATGCACTACCCCACCTTAAGCGGAGCCGGGGTTCGATCGTAAATATTTCATCCATGGCTGGAGTGCATGGGGAAAAGCATCACGCAGTGTATGCCGCGACGAAGGGGGCAATCAACGCATTGACCAAGTCAATGGCTCTTGATTATGGAGAGTTTGGATTGCGAGTCAACGCGGTATGTCCTTCGAGCGTCCTTACAAAAAATGTCGACGATATGATCGCCCAACTTTCAAATGCCGAGGAAATTATTATGCTTCGGAAAAAGGTATGTCCCCTCGGCTTCACAGCCCAGCCTGCAGAAATTGCCGCAGTCGTTGGTTTTCTCTCATCACCAGGCGCGTCGTTCGTTAACGGTGTCCTGTTACCGGTAGATGGCGGAGCGGAGTGCGGATATGGAATCAAGTATTAGCTACATTGTCCGATTTGTTCGATGGTGAGACCTGCCGCTAAAGCCTGAAGCCGTGCCCTTTATGATTTCACCGGGCGGTGGCAGATATGGCGAACTGCTACAGACACACGCATTAAGAAAGATGAAAGACTTCGTCCATCAGTTCCCATGGGGAGTTGGGGTCAGTAGCATCCATAAGAGGTGCCAATAGCTCTTGCCATTGATCACATGCGTGTTGTCCGGACAGGAAATCAACTGCCGCCTTCCAGTCGTCGGTTTCCAGATAGGAAAAGAGCGTGCGCCCCGAGAGAAAGATTGTGTAATTTCGGATCCCCGCTTGCCTAAGCAGGTCTTCCACTTCGGGGTAAACGTTGAAATGCCACGCTGTATATTCTTTGATCTTGTCCGCCTTGACGAACGCAATCCGTCCGATACGTTTCATATCAGGCTCCGAGAAGTCTTTCTCATTGGCTTACGGCGAGATTCACTTGCGAAACTAGAACAATTGAGGCGACCAAGGCGATCAATCCACCGGCCGCATAGAGCCAGGCCCTCGAAGGCACTCCAGCCCACTCGCCAGTCAGGGCACCCGCCGCATTGCCCGCGATGATGACGCTCGACATGTAGGAAGGAAATCCGAAGACTGCTCCCATGCTCCCAGCCCGCGATGCTCCAAATCCATAAAGCCAAATGCTTGAGCTGTACAAAAGTGCCATGATTGCAATCATGGACCAGTGAGAAAACGAGCCTTTGGTCCAGTAGCGACTCCATGAATTGCTGCGCGCGATTCTCCAGCAACAGTAAATCAAAATAGAAAAAAATCCTCCGGCGGTAAGAGGGAACCACACGATATTTATTGCCAAGGCGGAACTTGCGCCAAGACGTAGAGCCGTCTTACGGATGATGAAGCCATACACCAGGCCCAGGTTGAATAAGCCTGACAATATGCCGGCCATCAGAGCTATCAAGACGCCGGTGCTGAGTCGTCCTTTGCCAAAGGAAGTTATATCGGCTGTATCCGTAGTCGAACCGACAGGGCGGGAGATTTCGCGTAAGTTACCTGCTCTTGCGGTTAGCGCGAGACCAACCAATAACACACTGATGCTCCAAAAAAGCGTCATTGATTGCGCGGTGACCAGTTGCCCAGGATAGGCAATGAGAAGAGGAAGGACAGACCCGGTGACAGCGGCTACGCCAAGTACCACAGACATGCCGACGCCGACGCCGAGCATCGTGTATCCAATCCCACACAGGATGCACCCTACTCCCCAACCTACTCCCAGCGCGACTAACAAGATCATGGATTCCGTGGGTACTGCCTTATAGGTAGACAGCGCCTGTTGCCAACCGAAGGTTAAGAAACATAGAGGCACAACCAGCAAGGCTAAAGCGTTGTATAAGAGCCATACGTTTTCGAATTTCCAGAGGGTCGCATATTTCATCGGCAAGACTGAAACGCCTGCCAGCAGGCCGGCCGAAACAATCAACGCGACTCCCGTATTTGGTGTCAATGTGTTTTCCTAGTCCGAAGTTTCAAACGCCCGCAACCAGAACGGGCGGCCTGCTCAATGCAAGGGTGCTTCGCAAGGGAAGGCAGCATGGGCAGAGTGCTGAACTGAGGTTGACGTTAATCCAATCTTTCCTTGATGTCAACCGAATGTCAACACTGTGGAAGCAGAACCGTGAAGCCGATCGTCAATGTGCGCGATTGGTTAGATCGATAGGGAGTTTGCTTTCTTGAATCCAGCAATGAGATTCGATTGAAAGCGAGCATACCGAAGACTCGCGCAAGAAGAAGGAAGTTGGAAGTTCCTCAGGTAAGCGGCAAGAAAACCGGGTTAGGGAGAATGCTGCTAGCGGCAATTCACAAATCAACTTGTGTAGGTCGACATCAAGACAGGTTTTTCGTCTTTTTCGGTTTCGTCAACGATTGGGCGGAAACACTCTGCCGCACTTAAATCTGTCTTACGCTCGATATAGTCCAACATTAAAGAATGCGCGTGTGCCACGGTGACGAGACTCAAACCAGCACGTTCGTATCGGCTCCAATTGATCTGAAAAAAGACGAACATTGGTCGGGAAACCTGAATGAGCGTATCTCGCAAAAGTGGCCGTCCGGCGGCATTCCAAACGGCGGTATGAAACTGAAAATCCATATCCGCAAAATCTCGGTGGTTCCCTGCTTCGGCGAGCTTTACAAGTGTCCGTAATAGAGTTCGGATCCCTTCGACCTGCGCGGAATTCGCGCTCTGCGCGGCAAATTCTATTGCCAACGGTTCGAGTACTGCTCTCATACGAAGAATTTCATCGAATTCAGTTTCGCTGAGCATGGATACAAACGTGCCCCGATTGGGGAAGGAACGGACTAGATATTCTCGTTCGAGATGCATGAGGGCCTCTCGAATCGGCCCGCGGCTCACATCAAATCGCTCGGCCAGCTCGATTTCACTAAGGGGAACTCCCGGAACATAAATACCGTCTACGATGGCTTGACGTATCGCGTTCGCGATTGTGTAACGAAGCGTCTCCTTAGGAGCCTTTAGGGCACGTGTTTTGCGCGATTTTGCGACCTTACTATCCTGCACAGTTCACTTTTAGCATTCGTGGTATCAGAGGTCAACTAAACCGCGAATCCTGGAACTCATCTCTGTATTGCTCCCCTATGCGATTAACCGACATTTGCGCTCGAATCCGAGAGCAGGAACTTGGTGTGAGTTTCCAAATAGGCTTCGTGCTTGCCGGGGTTGTCTCGAACAGCGTATTGAAGGTGGTTGCCTCTTCCGCGGAGACAACATTCCGGATTCGACAATCGATGACCCCGCACCTGCGTTCCTCGCCAAGGTTAGTGTTCACCTATAGATAACACGATGTCAACAATTAGTTGACACATTGGGATGAGCTCTGGTAGTGTGTGTTTCCAGATGAACTCAACTTCATCTGGCGAGGGCACGATCTGTGGGATCTATGTCCGTCCTCCGTGCTGATTCATGCTGCGGACGACAGTCATGGCTTGGGTCTCGCAGGCCGGAGTGGTGTCTTTCTGGGGCAAACGTCTATCTACGGTTGGTATCTCTCCGAGAAGAATCAGACTTTGTAAATTGGACGAAGAGGGCTTGATGCGATGAATCGGAGAGATCTCATGAAGTATTCGATAGCGACCGGGATATTGGCCACAGACCTAGCAACTCAGTTGCGCGCGTCGGAAAACACGAGTACCGGTTTAGCCGAATTTTACGTCTCACCAAACGGCAGCGATGCCAACCCTGGCACGTTGGAACTGCCATTTGCCACTCTTGAGCGCGCAAGGGATGCAGTCCGTGGCTTGAAAGCGTCGTCCGGAACAAAACTCCGCGGGATAACCATCTGGCTTCGCGGAGGACGGTACGAACTATCCCAGACCTTTGTGCTGGAACCGGAAGACTCGGGGACGGAAGAATACCCAACGACATGGTCCGCCTATGCGGATGAACGTCCAATCTTGAGCGGGGGCGTTCCAATATCCGACTGGAGAAGAGTCACTGAGAATGTTAGCGGACTGTCGACGAAAGCAATCGGCAAAGTCTGGGTTGCTCCAGTTCCGAAAGAAAGGTCTCTCGACTCTCGACACTTATGGCGTAACGGCAACCGGCTCATCCGGGCTCGATGGCCAAAGGACGGGGGCGAACTCGAATCACCGCCAAAGACCTCTGAAGCGTCGTTTCGGGTTGTTGATGGGTTGTACCCAGCACATGAGGATCTGGCAGATCCGGTCATCGCCCAGAAATGGCGCGCGCAATTCACCTCGATCTGGAGAACAGTCGAATTCTTTCCACTCGACTATCTGGATACATCGTTCTCGCTCCCTGCAGACCTGGGAAGCGGTACTGCGGAGTTGTTCACGCGAAACGACGGCCGATGGGCGACAATGCGCATTCCGATCGCCAAAGTACGGGGTTCAAAACTGACGATGGGGCAGCCGATGGGCTGCTTTTCGTACTACTGGCATGGCATGCGAATGATGAGCTCGATTCAGGGAACCGGCCACGTCGAAAACGCCCTGTCGCTGCTTGAGCAGCCCGGTGAGTGGTATCTGGATCGAACGGCGAAGGTTGTGTATTACATCCCGCCTGACGGAGAAGATCCGAACGACCAGGCGTTCATCGCGTCGCATTTAGACAAGTTGCTATGGCTGCGCGGGACGCCGAATGCGCAGGTCTCTTTCGTGCGGATGAAAGGCTTGCGGTTCGAAAACGCAGACTGGAAGCTGCCGATCCTTGGGTATCGTCCGACTTTGGGTTGCTACTACGGAAGCGAACTCACCCCGCTGGTCGCGAGAACCTTGCCCCTGCCGGCAGGAAGCATTCGGCCCATCGACGAGTACCCCGAGTACTGTCTCCAGGCGGCTGTGGATCTTACGTACGCGAGGGGGTGTGTCCTCGACACGTGCGCAGTTAACCGATGCGCGGCTACCGGCGTTGGCTTGGGCGAGGGTTGCATCGGCAACCAAGTGCTTGGCTGTGAGGTTTCCGACGTCGGCGGTCACGGTATTCACGTCGGCTTAGCCCACGGTGCGCTTTGCGCTGAAGATTTTGCCTGGCAGCGATCGCAAGATGAACCGCAAGGCAACCAAGTTGAGAACTGCTATGTACATGACAACGGGCACATGGACTGGGGCGCATATGGCATCTTCTCCTCATACTCCCAACGCACCCGCATCGCGCACAATCTCGTCACGAATCAACCCTATTCCGGAATAGCAGCGAGCTTTAGTCTATTCTGCTTCCCGTCGGGTAAGGATTACCAAGTCACCGTTGAGAACAACCACATCCACCACGTTATGCAAAAACTTGACGACGGTGGAGGTCTCTATACCAAAGACGGAATGTCCGCGGATTCCGTCATCGCGGGCAATCTAATTCACGATATCGGGGGACATCACTTCGGAGTCTACCTGGACGACAAATCATACGGTCCCCACTTGACAGACAACATGATTCATGCGGAAACCCCCTTCTACTTCAACAGTACATCCAAAGAAAAGTTTACGTGGGGACCAAACTACAGTGACCACTTTCCCGCCGAACTGGAAAAGAAGGCCGGGCTGCAAGAGCCCTATAAAAGCACTCTGCTTCGAGGCACCCAACCTACGCCTGTTGTAAAGTAACGCACCCGACTGACCGGGGCGGAGATCCTCACAATGGTTTAAAACGATGAACGGCCGAATCTGACAAATTGACCTATTTAATAAAAGGAGAGACCTACATGATGCTCAAATCACGCCTTCTCCGCACCGGCAGCATACTTGCCTGCGTGGCCTTCCATTGTATCCCTCATGGTGTCTCTCAAATTGCTGCTGGTGCGCTCAATGGAACAGTAACGGATTCCACCGGCGCCTCGATTCCAAAAGCGACGGTCGCTGTCGGTTCGTCTGAATCCGGATTCCAAAGACATGTTATTACCTCGGAGGCAGGCACATACACGATTCCCGATCTGCTCCCGGGTAACTACAGCCTTACGGTCGACGCAGTCGGCTTTAAGAGAGCTATCGTGCCAAAAATCTCGCTATTCGTTGGTCAGACGTCTACGCAGAATTTTCAACTTCAAGTGGGCTCTGAGGAACAAGAGGTAACAGTATCGGCACAAGCACCCTTACTGAATACAACGAACGGCCAACTGGGAACCGTTGTGACCGGCACGCTGATGACTCAGCTGCCGCTCAACGGCCGAAATGTAATGCAACTGAATCTTCTGTCGCCCGGCGCAATCACGGACAAGGGAGGGAATACGAGCAACGCCGCCAGTCTCAGTCCAGCGACAGTCACGTTCAGCGTGAATGGCCAGCAAAGCGACTACAATCTTTATTTGCTCGACGGGGTCCAGATCAAGGATTGGCAGCACGGGACTGACATGTTCAATCCCAGCGTCGACGCCATTGGTGAATTTCAAACGACAACAAGCAATTATTCTGCAGCGTACGGATCGGAATCGGCCGCCCAGATTAACCTGCTGGTGAAAGCCGGAACGAATACTTTCCACGGCACAGTGTTCGAGTACCTTCGGAACGATGTCTTAAATGCTCGCAATTTCTTCCAACCGGTCGGAAGTCCGGCGCCCTTCAAGAGGAATCAATTTGGCGGAAACCTCGGGGGCCCTGTGCGTATTCCCCACCTCTATAACGGGACAAATAAGACTTTCTTCTTTTTCAACTATGAAGGTTTTCGTCAGGTGAAGCGAGTACCAGAGACCGGATATTTTCCAACTCAGGAGCAACTGAGCGGCGACCTATCCAGTCTCGTCACACCAGCAACCCCTCTCCTTAATCCCTTCAACGGGCAGCCATTTGCCGGAAACGTGATCCCCTCAAACATGATCCGACCGGCTACGCTCGAAGGATTCCTCGGCACGGGAATTGGAACCGGACCATGGGTTCCGGTGCAGAATGCCTCGTTGGCGGGCGTAAACTATATCAATAACAGCCCCCTGACGTACTTCGCGAACCAGTACATCGCCCGGATCGATCAAAACATCAGCGATAAGACTTTGCTGTACGGGCATTTTGCCTACAACAAGGATAGTAAGCAGGATCCTAACCTAAACCCAAATTGGTTTATCACCGAGGGATCGGAAACCTATTCAGCAGCAGGCCATCTGGTCCACGTCTTCAGCCCCGACATCGTTGGGGAGATAGGAGGGGGCTACACTCACTTCTTCCAGAATTTCGTTCAATCCACTGCCGGCAAGGTAGACATTACGAATGCGATCTTGAAAATTGCAGGGAACGCCACGATTCCTGATTCGTGGGGAGCACCGATTTGGAATGTGGCTGGCTTCAACAATATGGGAGAGACGAGCGCTGGTCCTCGCTTGTGGTTTGTCAACATCATTGACCTCAGACCGACGGCCACACTCACAAAGGGCAAGCATAGTCTGCACGTCGGGCTTGATTTCGAGCGAGTCAACGAAGACTTCCAGGAAATATTCAGGACTAACGGGACCTGGAACTATGACGGGCAGTTCTCAGGGTATAGTCTCGCAGACTTTCTACTTGGACTGCCTAACACCATTAACTCTTCTCCTGATCCCTTTTCCCCAAATATCTGGAATTCTGCTTTCGGCCCGTATTTTCAGGACGATTGGAAGATTACTCCCAATCTGACGTTGAATCTCGGCCTGCGATATGAGTGGGTGAGCGTTCCTTTTTCTCACAATCATCAAAGCGTATCGAACGTCTATTTCCCGCCGAACAATGGCGTGCCAGAGCTAGTAATCGCGGACACTGCGAGTGCGATCAAATTCCGAGGGGTTCAGGCAACGTTATTCCAGGGCGTGCCATATGTAAGAGCTTCATCGGTAGGGCTTCCCAAGCAACTTGCCTTCAACGACAACGGCGATATCTCCCCCCGATTTGGTTTTGCATATAGGTTGCCCTGGAGCACCTCCACTGTCATTCGAGGCGGCTATGGGATCTTTTACGGCACGGATGTTCAGGATAACTGGGTCGAAGCGGCGGTAGATCCACCGTTTGTACGTAGCAACTTAACGGTGCTCGATTCAACGAATTTCGCCGCATTTGACCCGTCTGATCCCTACGTAAATGCTAGTGCAAGCGCCGCGCAAGTCTTTGGCAATCAAATCAAACATCATCTGGGGACGACCCAGGAATGGAATTTGACGTTGGAGCAAACGAGATGGGATACTCTTTTCTCCGTTGCCTATGTTGGCAACGATTCGACGCACTTGGCGGACCTCAGCGACCCCAACCAGGCGATTCCCGGCCCAGGAGATATAACTGCACGCAGGCAGTGGCCCAGCACGGGCGTCCTGTACATAGGAGGAACGGAGGGGATTGGCAACTACAATGCGCTCCAGACGAAAGCCCAACATCGATATACTAATGGGCTCGAGTTTCTTGCTAGCTACACGTGGAGCAAAACTTTCGACACCTCCGACGGTTCATTTGTCGGCGAAGGACAGTCCGGATTTGATACACAGAATCTCCTGGATCCGAAATCGGAATACTCCTTGGCGGCGCAGCATGTCGGTCAAGCTTTTACGTTTAGCTCCGTATATGACCTTCCATTTGGAAAAAACAAACGATTCGTGAATCACGGAGGATTAGCGAGCGTCGTCATCGGCGGCTGGCAGGTAAACGGCGTTACGAGTGTAATATCGGGGAGCCCGTATACGGTCAGCCAAGGTAGCAACGGCGCCAATACTGACGTTGGCAACTTTAGCCCTGATCAGAATGGAAATCCAAATACAGGCCCCAAAACAGTAGCGGAGTTTTTTAATACCGCTGTGTTTTCGGTGAACTCACCCACGAACGGGGTTTACCGTTTTGGGAGCGCACGCCGCAATGCGGTGATCGGGCCAGGGACTGTTGATACAGATTTCTCGCTGTATAAGAACATTCCTCTAGGAGAGCGCGGACAACTCCAGTTTCGGACGGAGTTCTTCAACCTGTTCAATCATCCCATCTTCGGACAGCCAGGAGTGGTCTTCGGGACACCTTCATTTGGGACACTTAGCTCGACGGCTATCGATAATCGGGAGATTCAGTTTGCCCTAAGAGCCTCTTTTTGAGTGGGTCAAGCGGTCAAGGAAGGCCGGGGTCGAGGTTTGGGCGTACTGTTTATGCCCAATCATGTGCACCTCATCCTCACTCCAAACCGAACAGACGGGCTAGGGCTGACGGTTGGAGAAGCGCATGGGCGTTACACCAATTTCATCAACGCCCGAGGACGCTGGACGGGGCATCTTTTTCAGAGCCGTTTTGCTTCGGTTGCCATGGACGAGTTACATCTGCTGACGGCGGCCTCCTATGTCAGCCTGAATCCCGTGCGCGCCGGCTTGGTCGGGCATGCGGCGGATTGGGTGTGGTCGAGCGTACGAGCCCATCTGGCGGGGACAGATGATGGGCTGGTGATAGTGCGTCCGGTGCTGGATCGCGTCTCCTGCTTTGCGGACCTGTTACTGGAAGATCGAGAGGAGGCTTTCGCTGCGCTTCGGCGCTCCGAAGGTACAGGGCGCCCGTTGGTACCGCGGAGTTCGTTGATGGGCTGGAGCGCCCAGTCGGCCGGCCCATCGCTCGGCGTGCCCCAGGACCAAGACCTGCAGCCAGCGCCAGCGCTAAGCAGCTAAAACTAATGCAATAGGTATCATGTCCCGTCACTCCGAGTTCCGTCTGGCAACAAAACCCCGACAACAAAACCCCCGTCAGCCACACGGTGGAGACACCCGTTTCCCCGCCGATTGCGGTTGGCTCTACGGTAAGAACTTATATCCCACGCCGTGTACGGTCCGCAGATGAACCGGTCGAGCAGGATCCTTTTCGAGTTTCTTCCGTAGTTTCGCCACCTGGTTATCCACCGTTCGGGTGCAGGGGTAGTTCTGATATCCCCAGACTTTATTCAGCAGTTCGTCCCGTGAAATTACACGTCGCGCATTTGCGATTAGGTATTTCAGAGTCTTGAATTCCAAGGCAGTCAGGAATAGTGGCTCGCCTCGCCGATACACCTCCATGGTGGCAAAGTTCACCTTTACGTCGCCGATCATCGTGTCGCCGTCGCAGTGATTATTGCTAGCCTGCGCTACCGTCCTTTTGAAAGCTTCGAGAAGATTGAATGATGCGGATGAGCCGGAGAAGAGATCGCTCTCAGACGTTTGCGACAAAGCAATTCCGCTCTCGCCGCCAGGCTCAGCAATGAGAACAAATAACTTCGTAACTCCGGATAACCCCCGCAATTCATCCAGGTCTATGGCTCGAATTTTCGGCAGCGGATCTTGCTGAATATATCTCGGCACACTCTGTGCCAAGGTTGGCAGCAGTCGGGAAGCCGGATTGTTTGCGATGACGCTCATTGGGCCACTCCTTAGAGCATTTTCACTTCTACTCTGAACAGTACAGGGCAGCGAAGTGCGGCTTATCTTCCACCCCAGCAAGGGAGCTTGCCGGGGACCCCGGTTCTTCCACCCCAGCAAGCGAGCTTGCCGGGGACCCTTTTCTTGAGGAAATGCCGCGTTGGGCGCGGTTGCTCCGTAAGCACCAGAAGTGAAAACGCTGTAGTCATTTCGAAATGCAAAAAACGGATCATTCTCGGCCGGACTCATGGAGACCGTTCTTCTGACAATAGTTCTTCTATTTGCGCGGAGGCGGTTCCTTCTTGCCCCCGCCCCTTTCAGAATTCGTAGGAGCAGCCTTGTCGAAGCATCGCCCCAGGAAAGAAAGCAGTTCTGGAGTCGAATGAAACCTCTCCTCCGTGCACGAATCAACCTCCTCGACCCACCCTTCAAAAAAGAATTCCGAGGGTCGGGTACCGGTTCCAAGTCGAATTACGAATGCGAGTTTCATGTTGTTGAATTTCCCCACCTTTCGTGGTTGGCCGATTCCGATGCGGGAACTGTGTGTGGCGCCCCTAAAACGGTCTAACGTAAACCTAAGCTCCCAGGGAGGCCGAACGGCCTTCGACCTCCCAGTCGGGCGCCTTGCTGCTACCGTAAATCGTCGTCAGTGAAACGCCTGGCACCGGTTGCGATCCACCGCCCTGCGGCGCCAGCCGGAGCCGCAATCCGGATCAGAAAGACCGGGTTATCACAGGTTGCCGGGAGGTCTGAGAGTTGTCCCTCAAAATGGGCATCGCCGTGAACGTTCAGCGAAACTGCCGTAGTATCCAAAATCGTTGGTGTTGTTCCAACGGAGTTGCATACCAGCGTCCCCTTTACCGCTGTGATGGCGCCCGGGGTTCCACTCGAACTACTCCCGTTGAGGACGAGTCCTTCGACATCAAAGGACGTGAACCCATTCGACAGATTCACGCGTGCCCGCCCGTTGTGGACCGACCAGGGGCCAGCTCCGCCGTGGATGGTTCCAACCGGATTGTCGACGCCCGGCGCGGTGATTACGCCGACCATACTGTTCCAGCTAACTGTTGATTTCTCGTAATCGAGGCCGAATGCCGCGGCGGCACTCAGGGCAATCGGAAGCAATGCAATCAAGAACTTTTTCATTTCTCCATCCTTTTCATAGAACGCCGGCTTAATCGAAGCCCACCGGCTATGTTGGCAAGATTAGGCAATCGATCCATCGCCCGGGTGACGGAGCGGTGACGTTTCGGTCTTGTTTTCGTCTCGAACAAAATCTGCCGGCGGACGGAGGTCCAATCGAGTTTCCCGTTGCCTTCCGCGTAGAGTGGTGCGTGAGCAAGGCTCGGGGTACACTTGGGGTGTCCCCGGCCCCAAATGTCATCTGATCGAATTGGAGAGGCCTACCCTCTTCTCTATGAAGGTCTTTCACCCATTCCGCCTCGACGCCGCCAATCATTGCTTGTGGCAAGGAGAGGTACGCGTCTCACTTGCACCGAAGGCCTTTGATGTCTTGCGTTATTTGGTCGAACATGCCGACCGGCTCGTCACGCAGGAAGAGATACTGGAAGCCCTCTGGCCTCAAACGTATGTGAATCCCGAAGTCGTCAAGAAGTACGTATTGGGTATTCGCAAAGTACTTGGTGACCAAACCGACAAGCCTGCATTCATTGCGACCTTTCCTCGCCGGGGATATCGTTTCATCGCGCCCATAGTCGACGAGGCAAAAATGCCGTTCAAAGGTGTCGCGTCAAAGTCAACTCGGATCGGCATTTTGGGGCGCGAAGTCGAACTAGCCAAAATGGGTAGTTGCCTTGATCAGACAATCGGTGGAGCGCGGCAGACCATATTTATAACTGGGGAGCCGGGAATTGGAAAGACAACGATTGTGCAGGCTTTTCTTGAACAAGCCAGCCAGGCCTCGGTCCTCGTAGCGCACGGACAATGCCTGGAACACTATGGATCGGCAGAGCCGTATCTTCCGGTGCTCGATGGATTCTCCAGGCTGCTTCGATCGGCCGGCGCAGCTCAGGCTCTGGACTTGTTGCGGCACCAAGCGCCGATGTGGTTGGCGCAGATGCCTTCGGTGATTCCGCAATCCGAGTTAGATAAGCTGCAATCTCAAGTTGCAGGCTCATCGCGTGAACGGATGCTTCGCGAAATGGTGGGCGCCATTGAATCGCTCACATCGCTCTCGCCATTGCTGCTTGTCCTTGAGGACCTGCACTGGAGCGACTATTCGACGCTTGATCTCGTGTCGTACCTGGCACGACGCGGCGACCCGGCGCGCCTCATGATCGTCGGCACTTATCGGCCGGTCGACGTCATACTGAATGACCATCCGCTGAAGAGTGTGAAGAGAGAACTGCAGGCGCACAACCTGTGCCACGAGATTCCACTCGAGTACCTTGCGGAAGACGCTGTTACTCAATACCTGGCCGCAAGATTCCCTAGAAACCAGTTTCCCGGTTCCTTACGACGAACGATCTACCAGCGAACCGAGGGAAACCCTCTGTTTATGGTTACCCTGTTGGAGTATCTGTGCGATGAGAAGATGATCGTCGAGGACCAGGGTATATGGACGCTTCGCGTGGATTTGGCCGAGGTTGAACACGGAGTCCCTGGAAATTTGCGCCAGTTGATCGAAAAACAGATCGAACGGCTCAGCCCAGACGAACGGACGGTGCTCGAGGCGGCCAGTGTGGCTGGAATGGAATGTTCGTCAGTGGCCATAGCTGCCGGACTTGATAAGCCGACAGAATGGGTCGAGAAGCACTGCGAAGAATTGGCCCGAAGGCATCGGTTTCTATCGCCGGCATGGTTGGTTGAACTGCCGGAGGGAACCCTCACACCGCGCCAACGTTTCATTCACGTGCTTTATCGCGAGGTTCCATATCGGCTGATTGCACCGAGACTCCGCGCACAGATCCATCAACGGATCGCCGAACGCAGCGAGCAGATATACGGGAACCGAAAGTGCGAGATTGCGGCCGAACTGGCCATGCATTACGAGCAGAGCCGCGATTGGCCGCGCGCCCTCGAACATCTTCTCCAGGCAGCGGAAAACGCCGCGGCACGTTCCGCCCACCACGAAGCGATCGACCTTGCGAACCGGGGTCTGGAGACCCTCAAATTCCATGCCCAAGCAGTCGATTGCTCAAAGCAGGAAATGAAATTGCGCGTAATCTTGATTGCCTCGATGATGGCGATCAAGGGATTCGCTTCGGCGGAGGTGGAAAAAGTCAATGCGTGTGGACGCGATCTCTTCTGGCGCCACGGTCCTTCCCAGGAGTTGTTCTACATGCTGTGGTCATTGAATTTTTACCAGCAGTTCTCCGGCGAATTGCAGCAATCGCTGGAGGTTTCTTATCAGCTGCTGCAATTAGCTGAGGAGCTCAAGGATGGAGGGCTGATCAAGGAAGCACATCGCTCAATAGGAGCGGTGCTCGTTATGCTGGGGCGATGCTCCGAAGCACTTGAGCACCTTGAGAAGGGCATAGCACTATGCGCTGCACATAACGATGAGCGCGACCGTATCTTCGTTGGCTTCGATAGCAAGGTGATGCTTGAGTGCTTTGCTGCCCTGGCACTTCTGGATCTTGGCTACCCCGATCAATCCGCTGAAAAGGCGGCTGCAGCTTTGGCACTCGCGCGAGAACTTAATCATGCCCAGACGTTAGTTGTAGCCGGACACGTCTCGGCGCAACTCCATCATTTGCGAGGCGAGGCCTCTCTCGCTTACGAGCGCGCAAAAGAAGCAATGGAACTTGCAGACGAGTACGGCCTGACCGTTTGGAAGACGTACGGTTTGATCGAGCTGGGTTGGGCCGTGGCAGAACTGGGAAATCCGCAAGACGGAATCGAGAAGATGGAGAGGGGTTTGGCGGATTACGAAATGACGGGGGGAAAACTCCGGTCCCCGTATTTCCTGGGACTTCTGGCTGATCAACTGGAAAAAGCGGGACGCGTAGAAGAAGGACTTCTCGCGATCGCAAAGGCGTTAGACATCGCTGAGCGCACCGGGGAAGGGTATACGCTTTCCGAGTTACATCGCATCAAGGGCGAATTATTCATGAAAAGCGGCGAACTCAACCATTCTGCGAAGAACGCACCTCGATTAACGGCTCTGTCTCAGGCGCGGGCGTGTTTTGTTGACGCCCTTGCAATCGCACAGCAGCAGGGAGCGAGATCGTGGGGGCTGAGAGCCACATTGAGCATGCACCGTCTTGACATGATGCTTGGGAATCCAAACCACGCGCGACTTGCGGAGGTTTATGCCTCCTTCACCGAAGGTTACGAGACTGCCGACTTGCGCCAGGCTAGAGCTGTTCTTGAAATTGCTCCTCCGGAATCAATCGCCAGTAATACGGGCGACAGGCGCAGCCGCCGCGGACTGTGACAGGCCGCTCGTCGCTATGTCCCAGAGTCGGTCAGCAGGTGGACGTGCTCCGGCATCACGACGTATCCGTAGAGGCAGAGATCGAAACTGCCTCTGATACGTCCTAGCGCATCCTCGAACGTTCTCTTGCTTGTGTTCGTCATGAAAGAGGGACGACGATGATAGCAACAGAAGGTAACGAAATGGCTTTGTCCGGACTCCTGAAATCGTTTCAGACCCCAAGGCACAAGGGCAGATTACGCCCGGAAACGATCCCACTCAAGCCAAAATCAGGCTTGAGTGGGCCACCCGCGTCCCCGAAAAGGGCCGAGAGGCGGCGGGGATCACGACCGGTTTTGCATTTGCGATCTCGCTCAAGACCTTGGATTGCGTGCGGGTGCGCCCAATCTTGAGCCCTATCTCGCTGGGCTGGCGGGAATGCATATACAGATAGGTTTGGCAAGGTATCTTCCGGAAGTCCATCCTCTGCGATTGGGTTGCGTCGGCCATCGTTGACGAGCCGATTGCAGATATATTGTGTTCATGCGTCGCCGAACTCCTCTGGTTTTTTGCTCCGTTCTGGTCGCGCTCGGGTTGATGCTATCGCTCGGGGCCTGTTCCCAATACTCCGCCACTGTTTCCGACGTTGACTACAATCTCTCGCCGTCCTCGCGCACGCTCGCGCCCGTAGCCGTGCAACGGATAAACGGTGAGGTCAGTTTGCCCAACCAGATACTCAGCGGCGGAACAACGACGATCAAAGGCATGGGGAGCTATATCGTTTTCGATTTTGGCAAGGAGGTCGGTGGCATTGCCTCACTGCAGTTCGGTGCCGTGAGTGATAGTGCACAGAGCGTTTTCCTGGCTTTTAGTGAATCCGTACTCTACACGGGGCCGCAGAGCGATCTGGCCTCCGGACGACCAGAGGATGGCAGTCTTAGCGCAGCGGCGGTTACGAATGGGACGTACAGTGTTCCGCCAGAGAATCTGCGCGGTGGCTTCCGTTATCTCACCATTGGCCTGGAGACGAACGGGTCGGTGGAGTTGTCTGGGGTGACGCTTTCTTTCACCCCCGCCCCCACCCTCGCGGATTTGCGCGGCTACAGCGGTTCGTTCGGATCGAATGACGATCTCCTCAATCGTGTGTGGTACGCGGGCGCGTACACGGTGCAAATGGATACCATCGACCCACGTCAGGGCCGAGTCTGGGGGCCGCCCCCTTCGCTCTGGCTTAACAATGAGTTGGGTGGCTCGGGCACGACCATTCTGGTCGATGGTGCGAAGCGAGACCGAGCGATCTGGCCTGGCGATCTTGGTATCTCCGCGCTGACAGCCTTTCTTACCACTGGGGATACGCTTTCGATGAAGAACGATCTCGATACTCTCTTCGCCGGCCAGGACAGTGCAGGATGCCTTCCCGTTGCCGGCTGGGAGTTCGGCGCACTCCCTATCTCCGACACGTATCACTTATGGACTCTGATTGGAGTGACTAACTATTTCCTTTACTCCGGCGATCGTTCCTGGGTTCTCTCGCATTGGCCACAGATCAAGAAAGCGGTTGCGTTTTCCACGGCGAAGATCGGGGCACACGGGCTGCTTTCGGTCGATTTGACGTGGGACTGGGGCCGGAATGCTCCCGGTGGAGAGGAGATATCCGCAAATGCACTCCTCTTCCAGGTGCTTCAAGACGCAAGTTTCCTAGCTTCCATTGCGGGGGATTCCACGGCCCAGTCTTTCTATACCGCGACTGCAGCCTCTGTCCGCTCGGCAATCAATCTCAACCTTTGGGATGCAGGCGCGGGAATGTATATGGATGTACCGGGCAGTTCGCTTCACCCGCAGGATGGAAACTCTCTGGCGGTCTGGTTCGAGGTGCCGGATTCGACGGCAAAGAGCGTCTCCATTTCCACCGCGTTAAAAGGGCGCTGGAATCAGTTTGGCGCCGCGACACCAGAACGCACGAACGCTATCGCGACCTTCCCAGGTTCTCTGGAGGTGATGGCCCACTTTGCCGCAGGCGATGATGCCACCGCTCTCAGCCTGATTCGTCTTGAGTGGGGATATATGCTGTCGAGCCCAAACGGCACAGGGAGCACGTTCTGGGAAGGGTACCTTCAGGATGGCACGTTCGACTATGACCCACTCTATATGAGTCTCGCGCACGGGTGGGCGACTGGGCCTACCCCGGCTCTTACGAATTACGTTGCCGGCATTGGTCCGGAGTTGTCCTCAACGGTGCCGTTTCACGTTATTCCCCATCCGGGTGATTTGACGCAGGCATCCGCAACCGTTTCCCTGCCCGAGGGGACGGTGTCCACTTCCTGGAAATATGGCCAGAATGGCAGCTCATTCCGCGAGACCATCACAGCACCCAAGGGGGTAGCAGGACGCTACGGTATCCCCACGGGCGGTAGGCCGATCACCATTTCGATCGATGGGCAGATGGTGTGGAGCACCTGTGGTGGAGGAGAGGTGGCTTCTTCCGGCACGAACTTCGGGGATGTCTCTCTGGATGGCAACTACGTCTACCTAAGCAGCGTTGCTGGAAGTCATAGGGTGACAGCGGATGTCTGCCGTAGCTAACGCTGGACAGGGGCGAGATTCCTATGGGTTGGTGAAACCGCCGATGCCAAGGAGCAAACCTCCTATCTGCGCACGTGGGCGATATATTTCAGATGGTGACTGGTTCCTCGTCAACATCGGCTTATGGCTTGATGTAACCTCTTGTGCCTAGGTTGAAAACCCACCGGCTACCATGCGATCGTGGGAGATGGTTTGCCGATCATGGCTGCAGATTCGTCCGGCGGAGAAGATCGGCGTAGCGCGGATCGGAACGCAGCGGATCGAACATCGGGTTCGGCTTTATAAATCCGACGCTTACGATTGACCGGTCCTCGTAAGCTTTTTCCAGCCACTCAAATGCCCGGTCCTTCTCCTCAAGGCCCGCATAGATTTTCGCCCTCCACACTGGTGAAACATACTCGTGCCTTGAGAGCTCATTCAATTGGTCGAGCACCTTCTGCGCCTCCGCTCTTCTGCCTGTCACGGCATAGCCGTATCCGAGGCCCGTTAGCGCTACCAGGTTGACAGGGGAGATCGCCGCGCCCTTGTCAAACTCCGCCATACCTTGCTCATACATGGACTTTTTTGAATAGGCGACGCCGCGAAAATAGTAGGCTACAACGAAGGTTGGGTCCAACTCCAGTGTCTTTGCCTCTTGTTCGATGGCCCGGTCATACTGCCGTGCCAGGAAGAATGCTATACCCAACGTGGCGTTATCATTGATTGAGAGTGGATCAAGCTCGAGGGTTCGCTTGATTTCAGCAATGGCTTCGTCGAGCCGTCCGGTCTGCCATAAAACTTCGCCATGCAATCGGTGGGCGTCCGCATAACTCGGATTGAGTTCGATGGCTCGTCGAATCTCCTTGTCTGCGCCGGACCAATCCCAGTCATAGCTTGATTCGACCAACGCCAGCGAACCGTGAGCTTCGGCGAGGGTGTCATCGAGCTGCACTGCCTTCAGCGCGGCATCCTTGGCTTTCAGATAACCCTCCCTGAAGGGAACAAGACCAGCTTTCGCAAGCGAGCTGTAGCAATCCGCCAAGCCGGAATAAGCCAGCGCGTAGCTGGGATCCTTTGCGATTGCCTGCTGAAAGTATTCGATGCCCTTGTCGAATCCCCCCGGCGTGCTCTTGTTCCACCAATAGCGGCCTTTCAGATAGTCCTGATAGGCTTCGGGATTGGCGGTGTAGATCTTGGTCAGGCGCTTCTCTTCTAGGCCCGTTAAACGCACGCGCAGCGCGCTCGCCATCTCCCCTGCGATCTCTTCCCGGAGAGCATCCATATCTGTGAGCTTCCGGTCATAATGTTGTCCCCAGATGTGGCTGTTGTCGCGGGCGCGGATCAGCTCGGCGCTGATACTCAGCGTTTCCCCACGCTGCGTAACTGTGCCCTTGAAGATTGCGCGGACGCCCATCTCGCGACCAACCGTTCGAGGATCCGATTCTTTTCCTTTGAAACGGAAGGCAGTGTCTCTGGACATCACCTTCAGGTTCGGGAACTGCGACAAGCTGTTGATGAGGCTCTCGGTGATGCCGTCGCTCAGGTACTCCGTGTTCGGATCACCGCTGGCATTCACGAACGGCAGCACCGCCACGGAGTCGATTGTTTCTCCGCCGTTGCGGTGGAAGAAGAACCGGTAGGCACCCGCGGCAGTTGCGAGAAGAAGGAGAATGGCAGCCGGAATCCAGATTCTGCGTCGCGGGGGTCCGGCATGGTCCGCGGGTGGGATGGCCGCGGGTTCGATTAGCGATGAGGCCCCAACGCCAGAATTCTGCTCCACTGCGGTTACGTTGGCGATAAACCGGTAGCCCGCGGTCGGCACTGTCTCGATGTACCGGGGCACGTGACTGTCCTCATTCAGCGCCTTGCGCAGGAGACCGATCGCTCGGGTCAGGGAGTTCTCGGTCACCATGGCGTCCTGCCACACCGCGTCCAGCAACTCCTGCTTCCGCACCAGCCGATTCCGGTTTGCGATCAGGTAGATCAGCAGCCGGAGCACCTTCGGCTCGATCTGCATGGGCGCTCCGCCCTCGGAGAAGCGGAATTTGCGTTCATCGACCTCGAATTGATCGAACCGGTAAACCATGTGATTGCCTCACTTAGCCGCCTATCACAAGGACATCATTTTCATCACGGAAACATCCGGCGTTGCTACTGAAGCATCCGGCGTCCCCCAAGACCATCGTCTTTCGCGATCAATCTATGGGGACTGCGAAGCAGGAAGAGCAGGACTCGAAAAGCTTTCGGCTCGACTGGCAACAGTTCGCCCGGCTTAACGATGCAGAACTCGCGTTCTCGAACCTCCACATCAGCGAAGGTGAAAACAAAGCACTTAGGCTCCGTCACGAATTCATCACCCCTTTCAGGGAATGATCAGGAGCCCATCACGACCATTGCATAGCCACGCGCAGAGAGTTCACCCAGCCAATCCGGCTGAGGTGATCGCCAATGTCGCTTATCAAGTGCTTAGCTTCCATCAGTCTCGCCGCCGTAGCCCTGCCCGTACTTCACTCACAACCACGCTGCCCGGGAAATATTGCCAGTCTACCCTTCCACCTCGTACAGCGTTCCCGAGTAATTGTGCCGGTAGCAATTAACCATACCGGCCCTTACGAATTTCTGCTGGATACAGGCGCTGGGTCCACGATCGTGGATCCATTGCTGGCAACCGAACTTCACCTGGAGACCCAAGGCCCGGCAGAGGTCGCCGGTGTGGGTTTCAACATGCATACTTCCTTTGCGTATCTGGACTTGCTGGAAGCCGGCTCGCACTCGGTTGCAAACCATCCCGTTGTGGTGCAGGACCTGCAGCCTCTCCATGCAGCCGATCTCCACTTTCGAGGCATTCTCGGAGGGGATTTTTTGGGGCATTTCGACGTGTTGATGGACTACGCCCACAGTATGCTTTGCCTCGACGACACAAAGGTGATGCAGGCAGCCGTGAAAGGTGCGCACATCGGGCTGGTGACACAGCCTCAGGCGCCAAACGAGGTACCCTTGACCGCGCTGCTCACCATCCCGGTTCATCTGTCCGGCTTCGGGGCGCGGCAGTTGCTGCTTACGCTGGATTCGGGCGCGAATGCATCGTTTCTTTTCAACCATGCCGTAAATCTGACTCCCGGATTGCGCCAAACCAGGCAAAGGGACGGCTATGGTGCAGATGGAGTGAAACGAGGGTTTTCGGTCTTAGCCCCACAGAGCATGCACATCGGGTCGCTCAGCATTCAGCAAGTATCCTTCGCGGCGCCGGCAGAATCCAAGGAAAACGCCCTAACGTCTAGGGAAGATGGACTGTTGGCCACGGTACTTTTCCGGCGCGTCTTCATCAGCTACGCGGATCGTTTTGTTGTCCTTGATCCGTGGTAAGGGCAGATCCGTACTTAAAACGCCGAGAAAGGCGTGGACAGGACGGGACGTTCACTGGTCTTGATTGCAATTGCGCTCTACAGGCCGGAGTAAACCCGGGGACGGGGGGAAACCCGGTGTGGGTGATGGGCAGGCGCGATCCTTTTTTGCCCGGGATACTTCGTTACTGCTTGTCGTACACCGCGCTGCTGGTGACCTTTTTGCCAGCCGCATCGGTTCCAACCAAGTGCAGTGTGCGGCTCTTACCGTCCGCCGATATGACGATGCGACCGCTGGCGACAACTTTGCCGTCCTTCTTGTTGGCTAACGCCATTGTATGGCTGTCAATCTTCTTGTATGACCGCGAGTCTGCAGTGGGATCGCCGGTGAGCGGATAGTCTTTGCCGTCGATCTTTCCCGTCCACTCGGTGTGGCTTGGGTTACCATTCTTGTCGGTCCCATCCGTGGTCACCTTTACACTGTCACCCGCGGCTTCGTAGACAACCGTCGTGTTCTTCACAAATCCGGGCGGGATCTTCGACTTGGACTCGTTGAGCTTCCAGGTGCCCAAGTTAGGGTTGTCGGCAAAAGATACGGCCACTGCGACAAAACAGAGTGCCAGAGTTAATAGGAGAGTTCTTGCTTTCATGTCTTTCTCCGTCCAGGTGAATATCGAATTCTGATATTCAACCGCCCCGGAAGTATACACCTCCGCAAGGATTTAGGGGAACCAGAGGGGACTGGCACTTTGAAGGAGCAGACCGGTGTTCGCAGAGAGTGAACATTCACTTACATTTTAGTTTTCGATGCGACATGATACCTATTGCAGCAATTCAGCTCTAAGTCCGTGACGCCGGCCATGGGTTTGCATCGTGGAGCGGGGCGCTCGAGTCAGAGCCGCGATTTCGCGAAAGCCCGTGCTAAGTTTCCCTGACCACCTTTAAGGGATCTTTGTCGTCTCTGAGCGCAATGAACTCTGTATGCCGAGGATGATCGGCGCCGGCGATATCCGGTGACAGGTCCACGCCTTTCAGGAAACAGCTGTCTGGCCAAGGTCCGATTGATCATGCCGACATTGGGCCGTGAGGCGTCATCCGAATCCGTGAAATATCGACCCGCAAGAAGCCGCGCGACAGATTGGCTGATGCACCGTTGGCTCCGACGCTCTTCGAGCGATGGCTCGCCTTGTTTCCTAAACTCAGCCTCGACAGTGTGCGACCGACGGTGCAGCAGTTGATGGATCGCATTGGCTTCTTGTGGATTCGCGACGAAGTCATTCGCTACATCGGCTGCGCAAGCTAGGGGCCGTAACATCATATATCGCCACCCTACCGGTTGACTGTTCAATATTGGTCTCTTCGGATTTGTCCCTGCAGTTGTGTCGTATTAGCATTTCGGTCAATGCCGGTATCCATTCTACTAAGTCCTCACAGCATAACTAACATTACACACAAAGTGCCGTAATATGATCAATAAGTGTTACCGATATCGGATAATTTGTGCTGGGAAGCGGAGACGGTGAAAGGGTGCAGAAAATAAGTGGATTTCTCATGGACTTTGCGGGCGCTTATACCTTAGCGGACCTAGCGCGGACCGTCTGTACGCCCTTAATTTAGGAGGATCGCAATGCCTCTGATCAGGCTCCTGCTCGCTGACGACTAAGGTACACTGCTTCCCTTAGGCCCTTTACTCCGGAAGCGGGTCTTCGATTTGACAAGCGCACCAAGGGTACCTGAAGCCCTGAAGCTTATAAGCGCAGGAGCCTTTGACGTGCTTTTGAGTAACCTCCATACGCCGGGCACGGGGCGGGGGCAAGCGAGCCACGTTCAGACGATCAGCCGTTCGCGGTTAATGTAAGCGGGAGGCATCGAGGACTATGCCGAGGTCAATCTCCCACAAACCCATCGGAAAGTTGGCAATTGCTGGTGAAGTCCTGCTCGCGCTCGCCGTGCTGGTTTCACTCGCGTACCTGTGCTATTTGCTTATGGATGCGGCTGCGCAGGCATTTTGGCCTTAACAGCAGTTGGACAGATACGGCGACAGGATCCATATACACCTGAGTTCGTGTGGACCCAATACGGATATGTACGAACTGGTTGCCCTTGCGTATGAGGCAAGGGCATGCCAATGGAATGGGCGCAGGCGTATGAAAAGCACTTTCAACTTGCGGGCGACCCGGATTCCGCAGCCGCTGTCGAACACGCCTTCAGGCGGGGCGGAGAAAAAGCAGTCGTTCGGTGGCAGCTCGATCAGCTTGAGCGCACGTCGAAGACTAGTTATGTCTCTCCGGTCGCATTGGCTCCGTTCCACGCCCAGCTCGGAGACTCCGAAAAGACCCTCGCACTTCTCGAAGCCGGTTATCGGGAGCATGCGCCACTTTTGCTCTGGATTCAATTGGATCCGGCTTACGACTTCCTTCATGCCGATGAACGCTATCGCTCGATCATCCAACGGGTTGGACTCGCTCCATCCTATTAAACCTGGGACGCTGATCGTTACCCCGCAAAGCTGCTGCGAGCAGGCAGCCGATCGCCGTCTCCGGGTGCTCGCCGAGGAGCCGAACCCGAAGAATCGCCGGCGGGTGACGCAGAAAAGACCCACTCAAGCCAAAACCAGGCTTGAATGGGCCACCGGCCACCGGCCAGGCTTGGACAGGCCACCCGCTCTGGGCAGGGGGTTAAATATTTAACCCATGGAGGTTAAAACTTAACCCCTCGCCGTAGAGAGTGCGAGGCGATCCGCCGCAGGCGGCGGCAAAGCCTGCGGTTTTTCTGAGGATTCGTGAGTTTTTCCGGGCGCGCAAAGTTTGGCCATCCGGTTGCATTATGATATTCCGGAAGCAGTTAAATCAGAATGTGGGGACACCACAGTGGCCATGGAAAAGAAAGTACTCGTGGGCAAAAAGACCGGACCGGTAGCCAAGGGCAACACCACCAAGTCGAATCTGGGCACGGTCAAGGTTGCACCGAAAGTCATTACCGCAATGCGGATCGGCCCATAGTTCTTCGGTCTGACTAAGAACGTTTTCTTTGCCGCTACAGCGGTTTCGCGGCGGTCCATTGGCCAAGCCCCCCGGCCAGCACGATGCTGGATTGCGGCGTGTCTTCACCCACGCGGTTGGCAATCATCTGGTCGACGCCGATGCCGGAGTGGATGATGGGGCCTTTCGAGATGTGGGCGCCGGATAAGAGACTGCCCGTCTGGGCGGGATGAATGCCCTGGCCGGAAAGCTCCGAAGAGCATCTGCCAACAAGCATCGCCGGGGTTCCCTCGGCTACGTTCGGGACAGGCTCTTCGACTCCGCGCCATAAAACCCTCTGTTATGCGATAGATCTGCGAGGCGGTTCGCTCAGGATGACGCCTCTTTGGAGGGAACTGAAAAACATCTGGTCGGGCGCAAAAACGCGAAAAGATCGAAAAAGTCACAGGCTCTCAGCAAAGCCCCAGTCCCGTCTGACAACAAAACTCTGACAACAAAACTCCCGTCTGACAACAAAACTCGACCAACCCGGGCTGGCGGAGCGTGGTTCATCGCCATAGCAACAGCATCATCTCGCCTCGGGCATCAGGGACTTCGCGGTATTCTCAACCGACGGCAATGTGGGCTGCGGCAGAGTCTTCCGACAAGCACATTTTCCACCGTTCAGGCTATTTTCTTACAAACGTGAACCACGTGATATTAAACAAATTACCTTTAGAATCGTCTCCTTCACCGCGCGCTACCAGACAGATGTCGTGTATGCCCCGTATGCCTGGATCTACTGGTCCCTCGAGCGTCTTGTACCTCGTCTTGCCCAATCCACGTCCAACTTGGACCGATGCAATGAGTTTGCCTTGGGGATTATCCAGACGAAATTGCAGGACTGCGGCACCCACCACGGGATTTTCAGAACTCACCTCCACGCGATATCCAGATGCTCCCGCTCCGAAGTCCATGTTGTGGAATTGGAGGTAACTGCCATCTTTCATCTTGAATTGATATTCCCCTGCGAGGCCCGGCTCCCCCTTTGCCTTGGCGCGAATCTGGAACTCTGCAGCTTCTCTACGCGCAGCAAAGGCGTCGAGCGTCAAAGATGTGATACCAGGGGTACCGGCTCCGATGTCATGGTCTGGGTACACTGGCGCAAGACTCCCGTCAGAATTGATCGTCAGTTTGGTGATAGCTACCTGGCGGTGATGATCTTTGTAGGGCGCGAGATGTTTGTATGGCACGTGATACGCCAGGTACCACTGATCGCGGAACTGGCATATACCCTGCTGAACATTTTCAACCCCACCGGATCCTGGGTAAATGAGATGGCGCGGCGGTGCATCAAAGGGACCGAACATGCTGTCTGACATGGCGTAGTCGACGTAGAAACCTTTCTGATCGCATCCTGGCTCTTTTGCGTCTTTGTAGGCCACATAAGTGAGGTACCATTTCGATCCAACGTTGAAGAGCAACGGGCTCTCAAAGTATTCAAGATTGCCACACTTGTCTTTCTTTTGGACTGCCAGCTGCCGTGGAGGCTCAGCCAACTCAACCATGTTTTGCTTTAGCTTGGCGAGCATAACCGTCGCCTCGTCCCCTTCAGTATTGCCCGAACCCCAGATCAGGTATGGCGATCCATCATGGCTTTGAATAACAGCAGGACTCAACCCTTCGAGAGGAGCGCCGGTTGTGTCTTTCATCGGCGCTTCAAACACATCGTGATATGGGCCATTCACATCCTGCGCTACAAAAACACCGACATCATAGCGGCCGTAGTTTGCCTCCTTCTTTGAATTGACCCGAAACGGAGCATATGCATAAAATCTGCCATTCGCCGGAATGCCTGCGTCACCATCCCAGAGCGCTCCTCCTGTGTTCCAGGAGGCATCTCGGGCCGTCAGAATAGATCCGTGATCTACCCAATGATCAAAATCTGTGGTGCTATAGGCGTGGTACGCATACATGCCCTTAAAGAATTTATTGTCAGTTTCAAAAAATGCCGAAAATGGGTCTTGAGTCGTAAAGAGGTAAAACTGACCATCAATTTCCCGGCACGTCGGATCAGAGTTAAAGAGATAGCCAGGAGTAACAAGCTTTTGCGCAAGTAAACCGGTACTGATGAATAGCCCGAACCAGACGAGCTTCTTGAGTAGGCGTCCTGCACGGATGACGCCAAACAAATGGGTCTGACGGCCGGAGTTGGTTCTACATACCGATAACATTCGACGTTTCAGACCTGCGCTCCCAGCTGTGGTGACGTTGACAAAGGCATTGTAATATTGATTCGCGCCGATCCGGACGGCTTGTCAACCGTTTTCAATTGATCGTTCCAGCAAATCACGAGGCAGTATTCGATGGATTTCGCAATGAGCTCGGAGTTCGCTCAAAACCGGTGCGCCTGCCGCCCATCGACGAGAACGAGCGTCGAATTCCAAATTCTGCTAACTACGAGCTAGTTATCTGCTGCTTTCAGCCATAGTAGTGGGTTGAAGACATGCCAATGGCTGCTATAGGCTTCCCTGGAGGAAACGCCTGGCTATGGCAGAGATTGTAGATCTGGAATTCATCCCCGTAAGTGTTCCTTATGTTCGCACGGAGGTCAGCACGCTGGTGACTCGGAGTGGTGTCACCGATGTCCTCGTGAAAGCTACTGACAGCGACGGCAGGGTTGGATGGGGAGAAAGCGCGAGTGGGGCAAACGTCGAGTCCGTACTCGAGGCGTTGAAGGGGATGAGGCCGCTGGTTCTTGGCCGATCATCCTGGGACAGGGAAGCGGCCCGGCAAACCCTTTGGAAGAAAGCGCTGTGGCAATATCGAAAGCCAACTGCCTGCTTCGCATTTACTGGAATCGATATCGCGCTTGCGGATATCTGTGGTAAAGAGTGCAATCAGCCTCTCTATCGCCTGCTAGGGGGAAAGGTACGCGACTTTGTAAATCACTATTTCTATCTCGAACCAGGTATTCCTGAACATGTATATTCGCAAGGCCGTAAGGGCCTGGAAAAGGGCTACTCGGTTTTTTACTTGAAGGTTGGCCTGAATGTGGAGGAGGAACTGGAGATGGTGCGATCTCTGCGCGAGGCGATTGGGCCCGATGGCAAGATCCGTTTAGACTCTAACGGCGCGTGGACGGTCAAAGAGAGCCTTCGCATTATCGAAAGGTTCGATCGATATGATATCGATTTCGTAGAGCAGCCGGTTAGCCAGGATCCAGTCGCAAATATGAAGGAAGTGCGACGGAAGAGCCGTGTGGCGATCTCTGCGAACGAAGGCATGTGGTCCAGCGAAGATGCGTACCGCCAGATATGTGCCCGCGTGGCCGATGTTTATTGTTTCAGCCCCTACTGGGTCGGTTCGCTTCTGGAGTTTCAACGCTTGAGCATGGTCGCCCACTATGAGGGCTTACAGGTTTGCCGCCACAGTCATGGCGAGCTCGGAATCGCTGCAGCAGCCTTCCATCACGTTTCGCTAACCTTGCCCAACCTGGTGGACGGGTCTCAGCAATATGCTCAGATCATGGCGGATGATGTTTTGACAGCACCTCTACCTACGGTTTCATGCGCGAATTGGGGTGTGCCAGAAGGCCCTGGCATCTCCGTTGAAGTAGATGAGTCAAAGGTCAGAAAATACCACGAGAAGTTCTTGTCGCATGGACAGTTTCTCCCATATGATAGGGCGGCGGAGGCCTTGGCCGTTACCGGAGTACTTGGTCAATAGGCCGAAACGAACAATCAAGCAGCCGTGGGGCTAGACGGTATGGCCGACCGAATCGCAGGAAAGATTGCCCTCATCACCGGGGCAGCATCTGGAATTGGCAAGGCCAGCGCATTCCTCTTTGCCGCTGAGGGCGCAACCGTGATTGTGGCTGATCTTGATACGGCGCGCGGCGCCCAGGTCTCTTGCGATTTGAAAGATATCGGCTGCGACGCCTCGTTCGTCGAAGTGGACGTGCGGGATAGCGGGTCCGTCGACCTCATGGCAGAGACAATCGCAGCGCGTCATGGAAAGATCGACGTATTTTTTCATAATGCTATGAACTGTCGTTTGGTGAACGAGCAAGATCGGCGGGTGACGGAATTGCCGGAGCCTGTTTGGGCCGAGATCATCAACCTTGTACTAAGTGGCACCTACCGCTGCTGTAAGGCCATCGGGCAAATCATGATATCTCAGGGTTCGGGATCGATCATACTGACGGCGACAACGGATGCATTGATCGGCACTGCCGGCTATGATGCCTACACGGCAGCCAAGGGAGGTGTCGTATCCCTTACCCGGTCCCTGGCCGCTGGGCTTGCTCGTGATGGAGTTCGCGTAAACGCTATTTGCCCGGGTTTCGTGACGACGGAACCGCAATTGGAGTGGCTCAAAAGAGACGGCGCTAAGCAGATGATGGAGATGATTCATCTTTTACCTATAGCCAGGCCCGAGGACATCGCATCTTTTGCGTTGTATCTTGCGAGTGATGAAGCGTCGGTCGTTACGGGTGGCGTGTTCCCAATAGACAGCGGCTATATGGCTTTCAAAGCCAATCTCGACCTTCAGGGGTTGCTCTCTGCGCGAGTTCGGCTATAGCTCCGGTCCAATAACCGATGGCGGTTCCTTCGCACTCGTGGCCTGTAATATCTGGTTCGGGAGTAGAACGAAACCTGCGGAAATGCACGGCCCTTTTCTAGTTTAAGAAGTTTTTCGTCGAAACTCCCACAAAATCGTCATCTTGAAAGTTTGTGACTTTTTTGGGATGACAAATTCTCTTGTGCACACGCGTCCCGTACCCAAAAATGAATTGTCATCCCGACCGAAGCGCAGCGAAGTGGAGTGGAGGGACCTGCTGTCCTCTCCATCCGTCACCAGATTCACACCAAGAGCCTGCGAGCGTGGATAAGCAAAATCTCACCTGCGGACTGTGCTCGTATATAGGGGAACGAGTTCCCCTGCGTTTCTAAACGCAGACGGAGGTGTCCCTGTTATGGAACGGAAGAGGCTGCAAAAGTGACTTTCGCTCTGGAAATCGAGAATATATGCAGTCTCTTTAATCGATAAATCGGATTGTACTAGTAAATGTTTTGCCTTCTGAATCAGAATACGGTTGTAAAACACCAAGGGACTACTGCCTGTGGAAGCATTGAAAAGAGAGACGAAGCGTGACTGGCTTGTACCGATGGCCGTGCACAGGGTATGAAGACTGAATGATCTTTTGGGGCAATCATTCATGTGCTCAATTGTGCGGACCATCTCGGCTGCGTACAGATGCCGGCTAGACTCTATAGCATGATTTAAATGTACAGCCCATCCCCGCAAAAGATAAATCAAGAATTGCGTAACCAGCGATGTGATGACGATATCTTTGCCAGCTGAGGTATTACACATCTCGTATGCCAATTCGTGACCAAGTGACTTGAGCCGTTCGTCCTTGATGAACCGGGAAATCGATATGTTGCCATCGGCTAAATCTGAACTCGGATGGACAGCAGCACAAAGCGCTTTGAGGCTACGTACACTGACGCTGATCGTAACCCCATGAGAGAGGTCAACCCCCGTGTGCCATTCCCCAGGCTGGATTACAAGGACACTCCCCGGTGCGACGCTCTCGGTGCGATTCCCGATCCGGTACGATATCGGATGATCCAAGGGAATGTTGATGCTGAACTCACCGTGAATGTGTTCCAGGCTATGGATGTCACCATACTGGAAGTAATGGACCGATATCTCCCGATCTATCGATGACCAGAGATTGCTCACGTTGATGTTGCGTTGCCCTGTATTCATCCGGCGCCCCCCAAAGGCCCCATCGTCCAGATGGAACGGTATCGTTTACCAAGAAGCTACTCGGGTATACACGCGCCGTCAAGACTTGTGCGTACTTGCGGAAGGCCACAAATCACAAACTATTGGTAAAGAGGATGCCCCCAAAAATATCCGGATTGCGCATCCTATCGCCATCGATATCACAGGCATCCGCTCGGCATGAACTGGCTGCGACAGCCAGTTCTGATCAACTTCGCCCACCCTGCGTCACCCAGGACACCATCTTTGCCGGACCTGCGCGCAATTTATTGTTTATTAAAAGACTGAGACACAATTCCCGCATTCCGCTACTCAGCCAGGTCCTCGAAGTATTCTGCCCGAGAACACCAGAGCGTCTCCATTCCCTAGGCAATCAACTGATTCGAAAGTCAGAAGCAACAGGGACCATGCCTGAGGGTTCGAAACGCTATCCGGAAACCAGAGGCCCCAAGATTTGGTCCAAGAAGGAGTTGGATTCTCAGTCCGGTACCGGCACTTCCCTGAACGTGTTGAGATTCCTTCACAGCCGGCACGATCTCTACCAGGTCGCCGCGTCGTAATGAGCCGTATCTCGCTACAGACCTTCGGTCTCACGGCGGTGCCTTATTTACAGATCTGCGCCATTGCGAAATCCATCGAATACGGCTCCGAGATTTACAGGAATCATCAATTCAATGAGCTAGACAGTGATTCAACAGAAACGTATGGTTGGCGCAAGTGGCGAGGCGAATATGAAATGCATAAATCGGATGTTAACTGTGGGTTACAAAGCTCTCTTCTATCCTTTCCTGCTGTTAGCCCTTTCGGTCTGCAGTTTGCCCTCGGTCGCGCAATTCACGACGGCGAGATTGAGCGGCATCGTGGTCGATAGCGACGGAAAAGCCGTTACTGGGGCGGCGGTGACCGTCAGGAGTCACGATACGGGCTTTACCCAGAGCGCCAGTTCAGGATCCTCAGGCGAATATCTCTTTCCGAGCCTGCCGGTTGGGACCTATCAATTAACAGTGGTCATGAACGGTTTTTCTATATACCTGCAGAATGGCCTGCTATTGACCGTGAATCAGGCCGCAACCCAGAACGTTGTGCTAAGAGTCGGGCAGGTCGCCCAGCAAATCACTGTGAACGCAAACTCTTCACTCGTAACGTTAGACTCGCCGGCGGTCGGCCAGCTCGTCGATCAACAGAGCATTGTGAGCTTGCCCCTAAACGGGCGCGAAGTCCAGCAGTTGGTCTTTCTTACTCCCGGGGCAGTGAACGTGTCAGCACAGAACTGCGGTTACAACTGCGAGGGCGGTGTCATGCCCGGCGAACAATATGCGAAAATTAACGGGGGCGGCGCCAATGGCGTTTACTACTTGTTAGATGGCGTGGACTATAACGATACCTATATCAATGCAAACATCCCATTCCCAAGCCCTGATGGCATCCAGGAGTTCAACATTCAGACAACGAATATGAGCGCTGTGTACGGGAATGCTTCGGGCGGAGTTGCCAACGTCTTGACCAAGTCTGGAACGGATCAGATTCATGGAGATGCGTTCGAATTCCTGCGCAACTACGATCTCGATGCGCGAAACTACTTCGCCACCTCTCCCGACCCGCTTAAGCAAAATCAATTTGGGGCGACTCTCGGTGGTCCCATTCTAAAAACGAGAATGTTTTATTTTGGCTCCTATCAGGGTACGCGGACAACAACAACGGCGAATGGCCAGGTCGCTTTCGTACCCACTGCGGCCGAGCGTCAAGGCGACTTCTCCGATCTGCTGCCCGCTACCCAGCTGGTAGACCCGGCGACCGGAAAGCCCTTTCTTAACAATCAACTCCCCAGCGTAAGCCCCGTGGCAACCTATATTTTGCAGCATATTCCTCTCCCCAATGGACCGGGCCGCCAGCTCACCTATAACGGTTCACCTCTTGCGCAAAACACCGACGAGTTTTTGATCAAGACAGATTACAACCTCGGCAAACATCACCTGAGCGGCCATTATCTCCAAACAAATTACACGGTTCCCTTGTTTTCGCCTGAGGCAGCAAATGTAAACATACTGCAAACCAATACGAATTCCCCGGAGAATCTCGTTCTAAAACATATTAGCGTGGTTGATATCTATGCGATTTCCAGCAAATTTCTGCTTAGTAGCTACTTCGGCTACACCAGCCAGGATGGCACCACCCTCCCCCCCGCGCCCTTTAATATGGCCGATGCCGGAGTGAACATCGCGCAGCCAACCAATACCGGCGGCATAAAAAGCACAACTCTGGGCCTGAGTGTCGGCGGTGGGTTCTACATCGGGAGCTCTATCTATGGCCTATGGAACCGTGGCGATCAGTCTCTTCGCGAGGTTGCAACTTTATCGAAGGGCAACCACGAAATACAGTTCGGAGGAGAAGTGCTGCGCGTACGCCTGCCCATGGGGAACACATACCTGGAGAATGGGCAATTCGGCTTTTATAACAACCTTACGGGAGACAACACCTCGGATTTTCTGCTGGGCCAAATGTCAAACTTTAGTCAGGGCGGCGGCTACTATCTTAATTTCACAGGGATCAACTGGACATTGTTTGCGCAGGATAACTGGAAGGTGAGTCCCAGGGTAACGCTGAGTGCCGGGCTACGCTGGGATCCTTTCTTCCCCTACACGGATTCCCTGGGCAGGGTCGCATGCTTCGTCCCGGGGTCTCAGTCCGTGCGATATCCCAACGCCCCGGTGGGAGTACTATTTGGCGGTAACAACCATGACGCTGGTTGCCCTAAATCATCCGTCTATGCGAATCCGAACAATTACGGGCCGCGGTTCGGGTTTGCCACCCAATTGACATCAGATGGTAAAACCAGCCTTCGCGGAGGCGCCGGCTACTACTACGAAGAACCGAACACGGTAGAGCTGCAAGACATTGTTGGCATTCCGCCCTTCGCGCCGGTAATAAACCTTACGGATATCAGCTTGGCGGATCCATATGGAAGTGCAGGCGTGGCGAACCCTTTTCCCGCACAGTTCGGTCCCAGGAATCCTGGCCCGGACGCTACTTTCCCGTCAGACATTTCCTTTTCCCAGATCTTTGACCGGCACTTCCGCCTACCTCAGATTCTGACCTGGAACCTGACCTTAGAGCGCGGTCTGGGTGAAGGCTGGCTTGTGCGTGCAGCCTACATGGGAAATAAAGCAGCTCGCCTCACCGGAACCGCCGACCAGGAAGTCGGCCAGCTGGAATTGAATTATGCAGTCTACATTCCGGGTGAGTCCACAGAAGCAAACACCCAGCAACGGCGTGTCTATCCGACATTCGGCCCCATCAACTCAATTAACTCGGGAGTGAACGGCAACTACAACGCTCTTCAGTTGACACTGGACAAGCGTTTCACGCGCGGCTTTTCCTTTCTTGCTAATTTTACCTGGTCAAAGAATTTGGATGACTTTGCTCCTTTTCTTTCCGGAACCAATACTTGTCCCTGCGGCCGCTACTTTGATTATGGCCCGGATACTGGCGATGTCAGCAAGTTCCTCCGGTTATCGGGAAATTACTTGTTGCCCCGCGTGCCCTTCAAGGGGCCGATGGACAAGGCAATCAACGGATGGCAGCTTAGCGGGATAGCCAGCTGGCAAGCAGGATTTCCCTTTACGATCTACGCTACGGACGACAATTCCTTCAGCGGGATAGGACAAGATCGTGCAGATTTGACGGTACCAAGCGTTCAAGATGCCGTCCTCAGCAAAAGCCGGCCACATAGCCAACTTATACAGGAGTGGTTCAAGACAACGGCCTTTACTCAAAACAAGATCGGCACCTTCGGAGACACAGGGAAGAACATCCTTGGGGGACCGAGGTATTTCGATACGGACCTGGCTCTATTGAAGAATACAAAAAATGACCGAGAGGGTGTCGCTTCAGTTCCGAGCCGAATTTTATAACGCGCTGAATAACGTTAACTTTAAGCACCCCGATAACGGGCTGCTGGATAGCGGATTTGGACAAATCACTTCAGCCAACGACCCGCGGATTATGCAGCTTGCATTGAAGGCTAGCTTCTAGTGGCCTGCAACATCTGACTCAGGAGTAGAACCAAATCTGCGAGAATGCGCGGCCCTTGTGCTTTGTAAAGGGCCCGACTTTAGTCGGGCTGCAAAAGGCTAGGAAGGAATTGGGCTTTACGGGCTGCGAAAGGACTCGGTTATTTTGAAAGGGTACGGCCTTTAGAGTTTGCGTGAGAACTGGAATTTAACAATTCAGTCCCGCAGGGACGGCTGAACTTAGCCCAGGACGTTAGTCCTGGGAACACGTCTAGCGATCCAGCTAGTCCCGCAGGGACGGCTGAAACGGGTGGGAACGGATTCAGCCGTCCCTACGGGACTAAGCATCTCCCCACCCAACCCAGGACTGGCGTTCTGGGCTAAGTTCAGGCGTCCCTACGGGACTGAACTCGAACCCCCTCGCACAGTACTCGTCACGCATGAGCATTTCCGCTATCCTCAGGCGAACAGTTAGGTGCCACGCAATTCATCTCCGGGAGATCCGTTCCCGAAATGTGAGGAGGAGAGTTGGATGTTCAGATGCGACATTGGGGAAGCCCCTATCTGGGCGCCTTTGCGACCTGTCGCCGTGGTACTTCTTTTCATCCTTGGTGCTGCGATAGCCAGTGCGCTGGATCAGCCGCAAGGGATGCAGATATTGGTTGACCCGTCGGACGGCAGCTATTCCATTGCGGATTCGGGTACTCGCCTGTCGATCCTGAAAGCCGGGGTGGACCTAGAGCTGGGTGGCCGTTGGTTGCACTCCGGCGACTATCCCAAGCGCACGATCCTAAAATCCACAACCCAGGACGATCTGGGAACTGCGAATGAGTGGACGGTGACTTTCTTCGGCCTGGCCGATCAGCCTGATTTCCTTTATCGTTTGCGTGCTTATCCAGATAAGCCTTTTGGGGATATTCAGGTAATCGTCCATAATGAAACGTCCAAGCCCCTCCATGTCGAGGCCATCCGTGTTATCGCGGCAACCGGCGCGTCGCTCTTCGATCTGGGTGGACCATTCAAGGAGGATCGCGTCCTTTCCGATAGTTTCAGTGAAGATCGCCCCAGCATCAAAATCCACGACCTGGCAGACGCGACAGACCAGATGCATCGCGGAGTCGGGAGCCAAGTTATCTATAACCGTCGGACCCGCCGAAGCTTCTTTGTCGGTGCCTTGACATCCGATCATTTTCTGACCGTTCTGCGGCTTCGTATCACTGGCTCCCCAGAGATACCTAATATCGTATCTTACGAAGCCGATTCGACCGGCACAACTGAACTATTAAAAGACAACTCGCTGAGCGATTCCTCCGCAGATGATCTGGTTCCATTGGACATCGAAGTGGCTCCGGGCTCCGACTTGGCCTCGGAGCGTTTATTGTTCAGCGCGGATAGTGATTATCACCGGCAATTGGAAACCTATGGCTCGATTGTCAGGCAGCTCCATCACGCGCGGGTAACATCCCCTACGCTCTTGGGATGGTGGAGTTGGATTCCATACTACTTTGGCTTGAATGAGGGCGCCGCTCTCACCGAGGCACAGTGGTTGAGTCAGCATCTGAAGTCTTTGGGTTACGACTACTTTGTCATGGACGAGGGCTATCAGTACGCTCGAGGAGAATACACTACACCGGATGCTAGCGTCTTCCCTCACGGCGTAGCCAACCTGGAGTCGAAGGTTCGTGGATTGGGGCTTGTGCCAGGCATCTGGACCGCACCGTTCGAAGTGAGTGAGCGTTCCTGGGTATATCAGAATCATCTCGATTGGCTGGTGCATAACGCGAAAGGCGAACCCATTCATATTGGTTGGGTGGTCCATGGACAGGACCAGATATTTGCGCTTGATACGACACATCCTGGAGCCCAGGAGTATCTGCGCCAGACCTATTCGGCATTGGTTAACCAATGGGGAATTCGTTACATCAAGATGGATTTTATGGAGGACAGCGGAGTAGAAGGTTTCTTTTACCGGCCAAATACAACTGCCATGGAGGCCGAGAGGATCGGATGGGACGTCATCCGCAAGGCCGTTGGAAACGAAGTCCTCCTGGACAAAGATGGATGTGAAATGCTAAATCCTGTCGGATACGTTGATTCCGGCCGCATATCTGCTGATACTGCCAACGAATTTAGTGCAGTCAAGGACGCCGCATCTGGAATTGCTGCCCGCTACTACATGAATAGAAATTTCTACGTTGCGGATCCAGACGCTTTCAGCGTTTCCCTACAAGACACGAGCCACCGGCCGGATAGACCGAGACCTCAGCTGACGTTGGATGAGGCGAAGACCTCCATCGTTTTGGCTGCTGTATCCGGGGGGATGTATGAAATTGGTGACGATCTACCGACTCTGGGTGCTGAACCGGAACGGCTCTCGCTGGTTACGAACAAAGATCTGATAGCAATGGCAAAGCTCGGCCGTTCCTCGGTTCCCATGGATCTGCTGAGTTATCTGGAGGAAGACCAACAGCCAAGCATTTTTTTGCTCAAGGAAGATGCCAGGCAGAGGATTCTTACGATCTTCAACTGGACTGATGGCCCCCGGTCGCATGCCATCCCGCTTTCCGATCTTGGATTTACAGGCGATATGAAATACGAAGTCTCCGATATATTGGACGCCGGGAAGACTGTTCGTCCGTCTTCGAACTCTCTCATTGTCGATCAACCTGCCCAATCGGTGCGAGTGCTAAAAATAATCAACGTGTCCATTCCTGCGCCAGCGCCAACCGTACACGCGGAGCACTCTTCTGAGGCCAACTCGGGAGAGACGACGGAGTTCACGGCTCGCATCTCGGGCCCGGAAACAGCGGTTCTTGAATACGAATGGGAGTTCGGCGACGGAATAAGGCTGAAGGGTTCGCAGGTGAACCACGCATACACGCGCCCGGGAAAGTATGCGGTGAAAGTGAAGGCTGTGGGCCTCGATGGACTCACCGGGGAAGATTCTTTCCTGTTCCCCGTGACGGGTTCTATGGCAACGGAATTCCATGCGGCAGAAAAGAAGAGGTATCATCCCCAGTAATAAAAATCAATCTGACATATGTTGGGAGAAATAGAACCGGGCGGCGGGAGGCTGTCGCTGCACAATATTCCTGAAGAAACAGACGGCTATAACTTCTGGCCTTCTCTCCATAACCTTCAAGTTCATCCGGCACTCGCCTCGAGCATATCTCCCAGGGCCCAACTGATCACGCGTAGTGAATAGGCGTCCAAAATCACCGCCACGTAGAGGAACGAGTACTCGTGGGCAAGAAGACCGGACCCGTAGCCAAGGGCAACACCACCAAGTCGAATCTGGGCACGGTCAAGGTCGCACCGAAAGTGATTACCGCAATGCGGATCGGCCCATAATTCTTGGGTCTAACTAAGAACGTTTTCTTTGCCGCTACAGCGGTTTCGCGGCGGTCATCTGAACTGGGGGGTGGAGTCGATGCCATATTGCCGGCGTACTATCCAAGTTAGGCGATAGATTTTCGAGCCACCCGCACCAATTGCGAAACCGTCTTAAAGCCGCTCCAGCCGCGTCTGCGAATCCCCGAACTGCTCCAGCTTCACGTCGAAACGATCCATGAGGGACAGGTACAAACTGCACATCTTGCGGTTGTCTTCGCTGTCATTGAGATAATTCAGGGAACGCCCGGTTTGTAACGTTCCTCCAAGCCCCCCGGCCAGCACCAGCGGCAGGCGGAAGTTGTCGTGCTTGCGCCCGATCCACATATTGGATAGGAACATCAGGCAGGTGTTGTCGAGAACCGTGCCGTTTCCTTCTTTCATGCTGTCCAACTTAGACGCCAGGTAAGCATACTGCTCGACATGGAAACGAGAGATGCGCTCGTAACCATCGGAATTGTTGTTGTGCGAAGCAGAATGGTGCCCCTCCTTCACATCGAGGAAGGGATAATACATGGCCGACAGGTCACGGGAGATGATCAACGACGCGACGCGCGTCTTGTTGGTTTGATACGCAATGGCAATGATGTCGCACATCAGGCGCGCGTGATCGCGTAAGTCTTCCGGCAGTCCGTTGGCCGGCCTGTCCATGGTGGCGGCGACGGTGTTTTTGGATTTGGCTGCGTCGTCGGCATCCGCCTTGTCTTTGCGCATGCCCTCTACGCGCTTTTCCACTTCGCGCACGCTGGTCAGGTATTCATCGAGCTTGCCTTTATCGGTCCCACTGATGCACTTGGAGAGATCCTGGGCGCGATCCTTGACGCGGTCCAGAATGCTGATGTTCTGCAGGCTGCCACGGTTGTCAAAGAGGTTGTCCCAGGCGAGCGACGGGTACACTTCTACCGGGACGGGCGATTCCGGACTCTGCCAGGAGAGATGGGAACTGTAGGCCAAGGAAAAGTTCGACTCGTGGTAACCGGTCATGGGCTGCTCGCAGGCCAGCACGATGCTGGATTGTGGCGTGTCTTCGCCCACGCGGCTGGCAATCATCTGGTCGACGCTGATGCCGGAGTGGATGATGGCGCCTTTCGAGATGTGGGCGCCGGATAAGAGACTGCCCGTCTGGGCGGGATGAATGCCCTGGCCGGTAAGCGCCTTGACGTAGAGGCCATCGATCACGTTGATCTTCTCTTTGATCGGTTCCAAGGGCGACAGCGTCTTCGAGAGTTTCATGGCGGCGCCCTGGCCATCGGCGCTCCAGTGATCCTCGTTAATCCCATTGCCCAGGAAGACGATGCCAAAACGCTTGGGAAAAGCGGACGGCGGCGGGACATCCGCTAAGGCGTGCAGCGACTCGAGCCAAGGCAACGCCACGGTGCAACCGGCTCCGCGGAGTACGGCGCGGCGGGAAAGGGGAAACGCGAGTTTCTTGGCCAAGCGAGACATGTTAGTTCACCTTTCTAGATGCTATCTGAGTCGGAGGCGCTGGTATTCGTTTATTCCGGAATTGTGGGCTCATGACGATGGTTTCCAGCAGCGAATCAAAGCGATCGCCTTGCGCGGCAAGATTGGTCTGCATGGTGTCCACCAGCGCTTCGTCGGATAGCTGCAGCGTCCGGTTGAGCGAGTAACTGAGCAGCTTGCGGCAAAGGTTGTTGATGAATTCGGGCTGCCGATGATCGCGGATAAAATCGCGCAAACCTTCAAAGCCAACACCGTTGATGCCACCAGGATAAGTGACGGCGGTATCGACCGGCCGCCCCGCAAGGTCTTTCGCGCGGACATCCCCGATGGGCCCATACCCCTCATAGGCCAGACCAAAGGAATCAAAACGTGAATGACAGGCGGCGCACATGG
>Ga0206939_10010_pt1 | contig 55776 bp, 58 predicted proteins | sample Alteio_BWOrgHeat_10_FD_152921 | JGI IMG/M metagenome (GOLD analysis project Ga0206939, IMG submission 152921) | Enriched cells from forest soil in Barre Woods Harvard Forest LTER site, Petersham, Massachusetts, United States -... | ecosystem: Environmental > Terrestrial > Soil > Temperate forest >... | reverse complement strand
CAGCTTGAGAATGGGATGAGTCCCCCAATTCTGGCCATCCGGGGAGCCCCAAATGGAAACGTCGATAGATTCCTGCTCGAGTTGGTCGGTGATCACCATAACGCAGAAAAACGTGCGCGTGGAGCTGGCGCTGACGTCAACCAACTCTCCCTCTCCGTTTTCCTCGAGCTTGGTATCGAGGGGGATCAAATCGAACTCCATGGCCATAGAATCCTCTCCTTGGTCTCCTGCTTCGGGGGGGCGAATTCTAGCACATCAGCAGGGCGCTTTCTCAGGATGGACGCAAGCGGGAGAGGCGTTCGGCCGCGGCGGAGAGAGTCTCTTCTTTTTTGCAGAATGTGAAGCGGACCTGCTGAGAGCCGCCGGGCGACTCATTATAAAAGCTCGAGCCCGGCACTACGGCAATGCCAATCCTCTGCACCAAGTCACGCGCGAAGGCCACGTCATCGGAGAATCCAAAACGGGAGATGTCGGTCATGATGTAGTACGCACCGCCGGGACGGAAACATTCGAAACCCGCCCCTTCCAGAATGCGCAGCATGCGGTCGCGCTTGACGCTGTAACTTTCGCCCAGGCGCTGATAGTAGGAATCCGGCAGCCTGAGCGCGAACGCTCCGGCTGCCTGGAGGGGCGCCGCGGCCCCGACCGTCAGGAAATCGTGTACTTTACGAATAGCCTCGGTAGGTCCCGGCGGGGCGATAGCCCATCCGACTCGCCATCCCGTGACACCGTAGGTTTTCGACATTCCATTGATGGTGATGGAACGATCGCGCATTCCGTCAATGGAGGCCATAGAAATGTGGCGAGCGCCATCATAGATGATGTGTTCATAAATTTCGTCGGTGATGGCGAAGGCGTTCCAGCGCACGCAGAGATCGCGAATGAAGTGCAGTTCGTCGCGGGTGAAAACCTTTCCGGTGGGATTATTGGGAGTATTCACAATAATCGCCTTGGTCCGAGGCCCGAAGGCGTGCGCGAGTTCCTGACGATCAAACTCCCAATTGGGTGGGTGCAGGCGCACAAAGCGCGGGCTGGCTCCGGAAAGAATTGCATCCGGCCCGTAGTTTTCATAAAAGGGCTCGAAGATGACGACTTCGTCGCCGGGATTGATGACCGCCATCAGGGAGGAGATCATGGCTTCCGTCGAACCGCAGCAAACGGTGATCTCGCGCTCCGGGTCCACGGTCACGCCTTGGGTCCGGGCGAACTTCTCGACGATGGCATCCCGCAGGGGCTTCGCTCCCCAGGTGATGGCGTACTGATTGTCATCGGCGGCAATGGCGGCGCGGGCCGCCTCCTTGACTTCAGCAGGCGCCGGGAAATCCGGAAATCCTTGCGCCAGGTTGACAGCATTGTGCTGTATGGCCAGCCGCGTCATTTCACGAATTACGGATTCGGTAAAGCGCTCGGCCTTTTCCGAGAGCATCGATCGGGCGGCCTTGGCAATCCTGTCAGCAGTCGGTCTGGCTTCGGCGGAACTGGTCATGGTTTATTTTCGGAAGAGTCCCGAGGATTTAGGGGTGATCACTAACGGGCAAAGCAGGCGAGGAAGGCGCGCTCGAAGCTTTGGCCAGGGTGGAAGGGGCGCGCCTATAGATTTGCCGGTAGAGTTCAGCATTGCGCGCCACGATCTGCACATAGTCGCGAGTCTGCGTGATGGGTATCGATTCAACAAACTCCGCAGTTTCCTCATAATTTTGGCCGGCGTTCCACTCTTCGACGCGATTCTCGCCAGCGTTGTAAGCCGCTAGCGCCGCTTCCGGCGTGCCATAGGCGGCCAGCAGATCCGACAGGTATAAGGTGCCGAGTTTCACATTGTACTCTGGATCGAAGAGACGCCCCCGAGTGAATCTCAACTTAAGGCTACGCGCCAGCTTTATACCTGTGGGCGGCCACACCTGCATCAAGCCAACCGCATTGGCATACGATACAGCATCGCTGGCAAAGGCCGACTCCTGGCGGATCAGGCCGGCGACGAGCATGGGATCCAAATGATGATGCTGCGATTCGCGTTCGATCAAATCGCGGTAGGGCAAAGGATAGGCGGTATGCCAGGCTTCGTCAGGAATCTCCTCAAAGCGCCGCGCTTCGAGCTGGGTCACGACTTGACGCGTGGTCACGATTCCGGCGGGGTAGTGCCCTGCTTGCACCGCGGCCTTGGCGATGGCCAGCAGCAATGCCGGCGCGTGTGTATCGGCATAAGCCGAGCGCAGTTCTAATTCAGCGGAACTGTCGAAGGCGATCGTCTTCAACGCCTGAGCGCGCGTCCAGCGCGGCGTCGCGGCCGCCGGCAGCGGGCCGTACAAAGAGGGCAATGTTGGCGCAGGCGGGATGACCGAGAGGACATCGGCCGGAGTGACCGGTTGCGAACCGATTTCGCGCAGGCGCTGCGCGGCCTTCTGGCCGAAATAGGTCTGGGGGAAGCGGTCGACGGCAGCCAGATAGAAGCTGCGTCCATGGGGTGCATTTCCCGCGCGCTCGTAGCTTCTGCCGAGCCAGTAAAGCGCATTCACTACCTGCGGTGACGTTGGATATTTCGTCAGATACTGCTCGAAACGGCTGGCGGCGTCGGGCTGCCGCAACATGTATGCGGTCCAGGTGACGCGCCACTGCGCAATCGACGCATAATGTCCGGACGGGAATGAGGAGACAACGCGTTGGTAATATTCGGCCGCGCGATTACGATCCAAATTCATCCAATAATAATTGCCGGCGGCGAACAATGCCTCTTCAGCCCAGGGGCTTTGCGGATAAGTCGAGACGACCTCCTCGATGGCCGCCAACATTGCCGCTTCCACCTTGGCAGAACGCTGCACCTGCGAAAGCGTGTAGATGCGTTCGGCATCAAGTTCCGGGTCGCTGAGCTTCAGAGACTCAAGAACATCAGGGCTGCCTCCCAACTGCACCTGAATCTGGGCCAGGCGCAGCGCGGCACGATCGTGTGCTGCGCCGGAAAGCTTCGGCTGCAGATCTTCATAGACCTTGCGGACGTCCCTCCAGCGGCGCGCGTCATAAAGCGCTTCGGCGCGGCTAATCTCAGTTTCAACCGGAGTGCCCGGGAACTGCTCGCCGAGGATAAGCTGGAGATAAGGGATTCGGTCGACAGCGGTTTTGGCCTCATCGTTCAGTGGAAAACGATAAATGACATCAAGGTAATCGCCGGCTGCGGCCACGGGCTTTTCGCCAGCGGCGGTAGCGGCTTTTTCCTTGGCCTGTGCACGCAACAGCAAAAGTGAAGGCTTTGCGCTCGTTTTCGGATAATCCTCGAGCGCGGCGACGGCCTGACTAGGTTGGCCTGCGGCAATAGCCGCCTGCGCCAGGGCTTCGACGGCTGCATCGCTCATGGCACTGCCGGGATAGCGCTCTCGGTAGCGTTTCAGCTCGGCAAGGGCAATGTCAACCGCTCCCGCGGCACGATCATTCTGCGCTTCCCAATACAACGCGTAATCGGGAAGTAATGGATCGACGGCAGCTTTTTCGAGCCAGCTTCTGGCTTCCGTGAAATGGCCACGGGTGTAATCGTAGTAGCCCAAAGCGAGCGCCGCGCGAGCGCCAATCGCGGTGGCCTTTTCGCGTTCCGCGAATTGCGCCAGCCGTTCGTAGGCTGTTCCTATAGGGTGCTCGTGCAAATCGCGCGCGAGCCGTTCGAGTTCCTGGTCCGCAGCGGGAATCGCAACGGGCGGCTTGGCTGGGGCTACAGTGGATTTCTTCCTGGCTGTAGGGCGCTTTTGACTCTTCGCCTGCACCTGCGGAGCGGCTTTAGTCGCGGCCAAAGCGCAGCAGGATAATGCGCCTGACAGCAGAATGGGCAACACAAAGAACCTGATCGAGGAGATAGCCCCTCTCAGAACGGTCAGAGAGGCTCCAACTGTACCCCGTTCCCGCTTCTCGTTGGCTGGCAACTTAGCGCCGCAGAGCAGGAGAGGGATAGGGATACTCGCCGAGAGTCTGGGGATCTCCCTCGCCAAGGATTTCGACCATCCAGTCATAAAAGTAATCCACGGGATGGCGCAGAATCGACTTAAAGCGCCGGTCATATTCTTTGTGAGCCTTTTCAATATCATCTCGCAAACGGAGACAAATGTCTCTATGCTCCCTTCCCAAGCGGACATCGTTGGGCCGAAGCATCTTAATATCCTGCATGGAAACTTTGGCGACGCGATTGGCTCGCCGGTGCAAATCCTGCTCTTCCGGAAGCAGCGTCGAGGTATCAAACGACGCCGCGACAGGCGGCAATTCCTCTATGGGATTAACCTGCGAATGACCGACAGGAGCAGACGTAATCTCCCCTAAGGATACGACGCCCTTCCCCATCAAGTCAGATGCATCAGGGTCCCCAGCCGTTTGCGCCGGGTGCAAGTCTAACGGCGGATCAAGATCAACGGTAGCCGAATCTTCAAGAGCAGGTTCCTGAACAGGCGATAGATCGTCCTCCATCTCGGGCGATGCATCGACGTCAGACGGCTGAGCCGCGGGAGGTTCTTCCGTACGAGCTACTTTCGGACGAGAGGACTTTACTGGAGTCTGAGGACGCTCGCGAGGCCGGGCTACAGCAGGTTCATCTTCGGGAAGGATTTCAGCCGCTGAACCGACCGACGACTGAAGAGAACTGGCGACAAATCGGGAGAGCACTTCAAGCGAGGCAGCCAGAGATGCGGCGGCGGATTGGGCGCGCAAAATCGGGGGCAGTGAATTCGTCGGACGACTACTGGCGCAAGCTGCCACCAAGTCGTTGAGCGCCTGATTGAGATCCTCGGCTGTGCGCTGAAGCGAATCCAGAGTTTCGCGCAAGGTTCGAGATACAGCTTTCTCGATATCAGGGGCACCTCGACTCACGGACGCCCTCGCCATGCATGCATAAGTGCATTATTATGAGCCGGGAAAACCGTTGTCAACAGAGACAATAGGAGTGCGTAGCCAGGTAGGCGCTACCCGCTTCTGCCACGATTTGGCGGCCAGAATCACCTTGACTCATCTGAAGGCGGGGGCGGCGGGTGGTATAATTACACGAACGGGGGCGACACGGTTTCGACGGAAGCTGTGGCGACCCGAAGGCATGCCGGGCGCCACCTGCCCGCAATCGGGTGGAAAAATAGAACTGCCAACACTGAGTTGGCTCTGGCTGCCTAGAAAAACCTAGCGTAGCCCGTCTTCCCGAGCTTCGCCCACGGGCTCGGATCGAGGCGTCACACAGTGGGCTGGTCGGCGGACCTCGGTCCGTGGTTTTCCGGCGAGATCAATCGGACTAGCTGGTTGCGTGTCTTGCGCGTTCCAAACGCAGCCGGCGAAACAAATCGAATGCGATAAGCATGTAGGCTTCGGGCCGTAGCGCTTTTCGGACGGGGGTTCGACTCCCCCCGCCTCCACCATTTTAAGCGGTGCGTTTTGATGGGGATATGATCTTGACTTTAGCTTGTGTGCCCAAATTGTGCCCATCAGACGCACCGAGTTGTTTGCCCCATGTTCGCATTACGGCTGCTTCAAGTTGCTCCTGCCGCGCGTGAACCCACGGTGCGTAGTGCTTCTCTGTGGTGCGTACGGACTGGTGCCCCAGGAGAACAGACACGGTCTCGATGGGCACATCCTTCAGCAAAAGCTCGACGCAAAATGTATCTCTGAACCTGTGCGCATGACCGTCTGGGACCTTAGCGAGAGTGAAGAGTTTCTTCAACGCGCGTTGCCAATCTCCTACCGCGCTCTTAGGTTTCGACCTCCCGGTCCAGAAATAGAACTCCTTCCTCCCTGGACAACTATCTAAAGCTCGGAGTACATCGGGTGGCAATGGGCAGTACACAGGCGTTCCCGTCTTCGCCGTATAGAGCAGAAGCTTGCCATCGTTGATGCGATTGCGCGGGAGTGTGACGGCGTCACGTATCCGAAGCCCGGAATGCCGCAACAGGAGCACCAGCGCGCGAATGCGCCTCTTGTTGTCTTTGTACTCCGGGTAGTGATCGCACGCCTTCAGAATTTTCTGGTACTGCTCCGGTGTAAACGGCATTGTCGGTGGGTCCGTGGTTTTGGGCGGCTTTAGTTTTGCCGCTGGATTTTGTTCGAGCCACCCACTATCGGTTGCAAACCGGCAAAATGACTTGAAGGCTTCGAGCTTCTTGCGGGCGGCGACGTTGCGATTCTTCCACGACTCCCGGAATTTCCTGACCCACTCCAACGTGAAATCCGAAATAAAAACCAAGCCGTTTGCGTTTGAGAATTCCTGTAGCTGCCTGAATAGCAACCGATACTTGTAGATTGTCGGCTCTCGGAGTTGGCGCGCCTCAGCATCAGCAATGAACTTGTCGCACGCATCTTTGACCGTTGGCGATATGCTCGCCGCTGCAAACCCCTCCGCTTCGATCTCCCGGACTCGTTGCTGCGCCTTTGTCCAGTCCCGTATGCCATGCCCATGCGCATCCTTCAGCGGCTGGCGCAAGCGTTGTCCGCCGATGCGCCCATCGATCCAAAGAAGGCAGCGGCACCGCACGAAGTCTCTGCCCTTTTCGAGATGTGGGCACTTCTTACCGTGCCGTCGCCACAGGTTTAGCATGTGGGACTCCTTTCGCCGTCAGCCGACGATGTACGCGGGCCAAAACGCTTTCTGGAATGCGCATCGTGATGTAGCGCCGCTTGTGCTTCGGGTTCGGATTACCCATCAGCACTACTCCGGGTTCGTTCTCGAAAATTTCTCGGACCTTATCCACGCCAACACCCCACGATTGGGCGACCTGTTGCGGGGTGTAGTGCCGTTCCGCGCTAGGAATATCTGAGCCAGCGATAGGCTGCCATTCCTGAAAGCGCCGTGATTTTATAAATACTTCTTCCCTCTCCCTGAGGATATCCTCGCTGCCCGGAAGTTCCATGGCTTTCCACGTTCGCCGCACCTCGTCTATAGGTCTGTGGGAAAACCTCGCCACGATCTCGGGCGTAAGCGTTCGAGGGTCTCGGTATTTTGACATGTGTGTCCGTCCTACCAGGGTCTGCCTGTAGAGACTTTCGTCGTCGGGGATGGCCCTAACCCTAGCGGAGCGTTTCGTTGTACGCAAGGGAAGGCACTCATTCGCCTTAGAACATCTCCGCATCTGCGCGGCGCGCGGCTTCACTGGCCTGTTGGTCGCTGACCCCAATGTACTGGACCGTGCTCGAAATCGATTTATGACCGAGCAACGTCTTGACCTCCATCAGACCGACACCCTTCGCGATCAGGTTTGTCGCGCGGCTGTGCTTCAGCGAATGGGGATGTGCCTTTTCCGGCGCAACACCAGCGGCCAGCGCTATAGCTCTGAACTGACAGAAAAATTGTTTCCGGCTAAGCGCACCGCCTTTCTGGGATAGGAAAATATAGCCGCTGCCGTCTTCGACGCGCTCCCCGAGCCACCGCTTCAGGACGACAATTTCGTCAAACAGGCTGCGGTTGTCGCCCTTGTGCTCGGACAATGGTTGGCACGTGCGCAGCGAGCCCTTGAGGCGCGGGATATCAATTTGCCGGTTCCTAAGATCGATCTGGGCAAGCTTGAGGCCGCAGATTTCGCTCGCGCGTAGGCCGTGACGGTAACCGAGCAAAATCATGGCGTGGTCTCGCGCTGACCGCTGCTTGGCGACTTTCAGCACGGCCAAGACCTCATCGGGCGTCAGGAACGTCATCGAGTTCCGCTTGGCGCGACGCGGGCGCTTCTGCGGGAATGGGACGATGTTTACGGCTGGGCTGGCTGACATTATTTGTTCTCCTTCGATTCCCGCTGGATGTATTCGTGGACCGCTACTCGGATAAGTTGGGCGACCTTTAAGCCGCCCTTGTTTTTGCCAATTCGCTCCAGGCGCTTGAGTTGTTCAGTGTCCATCCAGACGGTATGTCGTTTTAGCATGTGTACGCTAATATCATGATAACGTATTACCTGTCAAGTTCGCGCTGACCATTATGCAAAGCCAGTTGGGTTATTCGGATACTTTCCTTCGACGCGCTGCCAGTCGGTACTGAAACAGAACGATGACAATCGCAACGAGGTTTACAAGAAGAAGTGCGCCGAGGCTCGCATCGTAGGCCGACACGATGTAGGTAAAGAATGGAATGCCGCCAGCAGCGATAATTTCAGGCCGCCCAGAAAGCCATCTTGCGGACCCAAAAAAAGCGTGTTCAAAGCTCCACGCAACCATGATGAAAAACCCGCCGAAGCACCACACCCCGAGCATCATGGGCGCACCAACTGCGCAACCGGGATGGCGTTTTTTGAAGAAAAGATAGGCTGCCAGCAGCGTGAGACACATCAACACGCTGGCGCCGAGGATGTCCCACAAGCGCCAATCGCCGCGTCTGGCCGCGTGCCAGTGCCAGAGCACATCAGGTAGCCAGAAAGCAGTGGCGCCGGTGAACGTCAGCTTGAGGACGCGCAAGTTTGTTTGGCGCATGGAGGACCACCCGACCCGTCTTGTACCACACAACGCCTTGCATCCGTCGAGCGGACACTAAGATCGTTAGGCGTGAGCCGTTCAGTTTCCGGACAAGGCCGCCAGCGCTCGTGGGGGCGACCCTCGTTTTCACGCCCTCTTGTGCTGAGTTTTGGTCCATCGTGGGCCGAAACTGCTTTGCACGCCCCTGGATGGCTTTCGAGGTATTTCCGCGCCATCACCACAACGTCGCGCTGCTCGGCTACGCTGGCCTCTTCGCCGGCGAGTCTGTGTGCTCAGTCGGTCACGTCTGACGTTGAAATCTCACCGAGCCGTGCAGATGCTTGGCTTCTAGCGAGGACTTCCGCGCTATACTTAATTCATAGAGAAATGCAGAGATTGAGTTAGAAGGGTTTGGCGACCCGGCTGTAAGCTACGTAGACTGAAGCGGTTACAACGATTCCTCTCAGTCTACGAGAGCCGGGCCAGGGCGCGCCAACGCCTTGGCCTTTTTTTATTCGGGGCGCGCCGTAGCTAACAGAACGCAGGGCACTTACCCAGCGCGCCTCGCAACAAAAACGCAACGGAAATGACGAGGTATGGGTGTGCTTACACAGAACTGCGTCCGGCTGGAACCTGGGGAATTGACAACAAGGGAATGCCGTGCGCTGCGGCTGCCATCACGATCCCGGATTTACCCCTACGAGGAACTTATGTGGTTTCGATCCGAGCCGACTGTCATTTTCGAGTTGCCCCGTTCGATATCAGAGGCGCTCCTCGAAGTGGTGCAAGAACTTCTCGGGGATGCCGCGTGAGTTGCCCTGAGCATGGGCAGTGTTACATGGCGAGCGCCGGGTACGGGCACAGCAGGTACACCTTCTGCTTCATGTGCCGAACTAACCGCGTGCAGGAAAAGCTTGATCCAGGCGCGAGCGCTAAGGCGAATGCTTTTCTCAAGGAACACGCCGAAGAGATCAAACCCGAGAAGTCCACGAGTGTGAGCACGATACGGGTTGCCGATTGCAATATCAACAAAGGCAGATCAGAAGACGACAGGCTGGGGCGACATCAGCGTGTAACAGGGGCCATCGAGGATGAGTTTCTGAGCGCGTTCGGTAATCTGGCTGAGTTGCAAGATACGGACAGGCTCCGCGATGCCGTGGCCGGAATTATGCTGGGCAGCGTCCGGGACGCTGCGTCGAAGTATGGCCTCGAACGCGACACCGTTTTCCGCGTGCGGCTTATGATCGAATTGAGCGGGTTAGATGCTGGTGTGCAGATGCTGCTGACCCACATTGGAAATAAACGGGCGGAAGCTGCCAGAGAGGCGCGTAGGGCTGCGTAGTCGTCCGCAAAACGGACACGGTCGGACAGAAAAAAAATCTTTGGTAGCGTAAGTCCAGCGCCGTCAACGTTGGTCCCTAAAAACCGATTGTTTGGGGCTGAATCGACACCTATAGGTAGGGGACAAATATGAATCAAGTTGAAGCCGTTCAGTTTGCGGACAGCAGGAGTGCAGAGATTATGGCGAACGAAGAGATGACACAGGCGTTGCTCCGGCTTTTCTCGGTGGCAACTGGCATGGAATTGAAAAGTCTCCCGGCAGGCATTGTCGAGCGCTGGTCTGCGGAGGAATCCACGGGCTGCTATGAAATTGGTGTGCCTGGCCGCGAGCTTCGGGTGGCGATGGCGTTGGTCGTGGGCGCTGGCAGGTTTCTCGCGACGGCCAAGGACGATCTCGATTTGAGGATCGTTGCCGAACTGCTGGGCGAAGCCCTCAGGGAAGTTGAATTGACCTAAACGAGTTTGCTGGCCTGGTCAGGGTTCAGGGAGAGGACATCAAGGTGGAGACGAAGATTAAAGCAGGGCTGGACGCGCGCGATACGCCTATCGAACTGTTCGGCACCGGGGCCGCTGCTCGCACGCGCAAGCTGGTCTTCCTGACCATTGCGCTATGGGCCAATCCAGACGGCACTCAAGCCTTCCCGTCTATGAATACAATCTCGACAGCCTGCGGCTTGACGGTGCGCGGCGTCCGGGATGTCATCGGCTGGCTGGCTGGGCATCATCTGCTCGACGTAGTTCGCTACGGAAGCGAACGGCACACCAACCTCTATGTAGTGCGCCTATCGGACGAAGCGCGGTCAGATTGCAGAGCCGAGCTTGAGCGCGATCAGGAACAAATCAGCCTACAGGCGAAGGCGGAACAGACACGGTTGGCACGTAGCGAAGCAGCCAAGGCACGCTGGGCGGCAAAGACATCCTCTGCGAACGGGGAACGCAGCGTTCCGAGTAACCCGGAACATAGTGTTCCGAGTGAACTGGGAACACAGCGTTCCGAGTTAACCCGGAACCCGTTGCATGACAACCCGGAACCCGTTGCATCGGAACCCGGAACCCGTTGCATACAACCCGGAACACAGCGTTCCTACAACCGTCCTTATACCGTCCTAATGAACCGTCCTAATGAACCGTCCATCCAACCGTCCAGTAAAAACGGCCGGTCGGACGGATGGCTCGATCAGCGCCTCACTTCAATTCTTTCGATCAAGACGGATCGCGCGATGGCTACTACGAAAGCCGAGCATGATGGATTGTGGAACCTGACCGGAGTCTATGGCGAGCTTGCGGTAGCGCTGGGCTTCTATCACTTCCTCGATAGAGACCGTGGCTTAGAAGGGGTTGATTATCCAATCTCCCTGTTTGTCGCCGAGGCACCGACGTGGATTACAAGGGCTCAGGATGAAATGGCGGATCACACTGCCGGCGCTCTTGCTGACGCTACTTCCGCTTTAAGACGCGCCTATCCCGGAAATGATTGGTTTGAATCTGATGCGGCTGCCCTGTGTGAACTGGCCTACCTCCATTCAGAACTGGAAGGCACGGACAACTACGCAATGGGAGCCATGACCGATTACCTCGAACACCATTCCGCAGATGGGGCTCTCCGCGACTTTGCTTTTCTCATCCGTGCCGACGAGCAAGCCGAGCCGACAGAAGCGATGGGGTAACCTGACGCTTGCACCGCAGTCGAGAACGAAATTGGCAGAATCGCAGTTCCCGCGCGCGTTTTTGTTCGTGATCGTGCGATCCGCTGGGCACTCGCAAGGCATGAAATCCGCCGCGAACGCCAAAAGGTAACACTACGTGCAGCCCGCAGTGCTGACGGCGCACCTGTAACCCCCGCATTTGCGTTGTGCTCGCCAGCGGAAACGTAACAGTACACCCTCTTTGTCCGGAAACTGAACGAGCGCGCAGCGCAACGGCAATGAATCGAACGACTCGCGCGGCATCGCCAACGGTGTGCTGCTCGCTAATCGCGGCCGCGTGGCCTACGAACGGACGCCCGGCGTTAAAGGCGTTAACGACGGCCTTGTCTCTAAACCGTTCGGTGTTCAAGGGGGGCGGACCCTATTCGATTGGCCTACCCCAGGCGGGGGGAGCTTTGGGGTCGTTGCGAGGGCGGGTAAGTCACCTGATGAAGCGCCCAAACGCGCGCGAGTGAAATCCGTAAAGCTGCCGAGTCCAGCCCAAAGAAAAAATCAGTCCTACAGCCCCGCAGACGTGTAGGAACCATATTAAGGAGCCCCAATGCTATTTCCCCAGGTCGTACCGTTGAAGTCCGTCCAGGCCGTCGAACAGACGTACAGCGCCACCCGTGTCAATGCTCTGAAAGCTGCCAGCCGACTGAACGTCTCGTGGCAAGCAGACCTCGAATACTGCCAGGGCAAGAACCATCCCGAATGGGCGTGGGTCAATCAGCCCAGCGTACGGGCCGCGTTGGACAAACCTGGTGCGGTCGTTCGGTATTGCGGCAATCGCGGGGATGGTCGGCATCCTTTGCCAGCGGGCACACGCGCCAATGCGCTTTACTGTGACCGTTCGTGCCAGCAGGCTGCATACCGTAAGCGCGTGGCCTAAGTTCGTCCTAACCGTCGAAATAACCGTCACAGAGACCTCGTTTTCATTGAATTTTTGAGGGGTCCCGATACCTCTCTGGTGGTAGGAGTCATTCTGCGTTACCCATCGCCTCAAAACGCCCTATACGCGCTTGCCGCTCACGGTCCCTCTGCGACTCGCCTCGAAGCGCTTCGGCTCCTTGGCTTGCCCCTGCCCACAGCGTGGCCTGATTGCCCGCGCCGATCCCGGAGAGCACTTTTGCGAATGCTGGCATGTAATCGCCGCAAATCTGCCAAATCACGGTTGTCAGCGCTAATGGAACTCCTCTTTGGTCTCACGCTCGAACAGCAAACGGCGTTGGAAACGCTGCGCAAGGAACACCCATGAACCCGGAAACCCTGAAGGCCATCATTGAGAACCGCGCCACGTCCCCCGCAGACCGCGCGGCTGCGCAGCAACAACTCGGAGAGCCGAAAAGCGAGCAAGGCCAGCCATCCGGTCATCCGCTAGAGCCCGAACTTCTCCAGTTCGCTGGGGCAGCCCGCCTGGAGGACATCCCGGCCGCCATCATCGTTCGATTCGTGGAGGCCAGCACGGCCGATCCTGACGCGCTGGCCGCCCTGGGCGCTGATTGGAATCTGATGCGCTGCTTGCAGGGCTTCCCCGTCGCTGAACAAACGTGGAACGCCACTAACCGTGATCGCGCAGCTTTTGAACGGCTGACACAACGGCATCCATTCCTTGGCCCCAGTCCTATAACTTTGCGGCTGTGGTCGGAAGAAGTCGAATACCTTCGCACGCTCTGCGAGCAACGCGGCGAACGCGCCGCGCGCCGATACTTCGTTCCACAGATTCAGGCTCTTTCTGACCGGCTGCCCGAGTACGCCTTTGACTCCCGCGATGCTGCGCGGAACCTGCTGGACAGATACCAAAACGGAGATAACCACGATGAACACAGAAACTAACGGCGTGCCGCTTGCCGAGGCGCTTTTTTGTATTGGCTGTGGGAGCGAGCTTGATGTTTGGCGTATTGACCCTGAGCGGCCAACTTGCCCGTTTTGCGGCATGAACCTTGATGATGCGTCGGAGCGAATTTAACCGTGGTATCGATCACACTCGACGGCACAATCCGCAGTGAGGTTTTTGTTGGCCAGACGAAGACCGGCGTTGCGCGCGTGAGCTTCATCCTCGAATCCCATAGCTCCGACAGTTTGCCACTTCACTTTTCCATCATCTGCCTGGGCAGCACAACGGCAGGCAGAGCGGCGACGCTTACACGCGGAACGCGAATCCTGGTGTGCGGGCGCCTGACCAGCGGCGGTAAAGACAAGAAAGTTTCGGTGATTGCCAGCCACTTCGAACTCTTGGAAACGGTGAACCATGACACGCCTGCACAATCTCAAATCACTGATTGACGAAATCGAAGCCGCTGGCGATCCCGACGAATTAACGGAAGCCGCCGAATATCTCCAAAGCTTTCACGCCAAGATCGAAGTGCGGGCCATGAGCTTGGCGACCCAGCGCAACGCCGTCATGGTCGCCAGCGCGACCGGAGACAAGCGTACCCTCAAGAGTTTTCAGGATAGCCAGTATGACGAGATCAGAGACTGGGCGCGCGATGCCCAAGCGCCGCGCGGTTCCGCGATACCGCGATTTGCCGTATGAAGTTTTGAAAAAGGAGAAACAACATGGCACCAAAAACGAATAATGATTTGTGGATCGACCGGGAGTTTGAGGGTCGCGACAATAACGAAACAAACCGCAAGCGATACGGAGGTGTGGATTGCCCTGATCCTGAGTTCACACAGTTGCCGTTGGACACGCCCGGAAGCCTACGCAATCGCTTAACGGAAATGGTGAACGCCGGAGATAAGGAAGTCTCCCGCGTTCTGGCCGAAGCTGGAATCGAAGGCGAACGCGGCGGCAAGATGTCGTTTCGACGTGGTGACGGCTCGACGGTTGTCATCGATCTCGTACAACGAGGCGCAGAGTGGTTCGCCCACGTCCCGGACCAACGTTCCGGCGAGTGGCGCACGATCACTACGAATTCCAAAGAAACGTTAATGTCAGCGGTGATGAAGTTTCTGAACCGAGGCCCATCAATTCGCCCGCTGACACAGCAAGAACAAATCGCAATCAGCCATCTCTGCGTCGCGGGACGCCTTGCGGAAGCCGCCGAAAGATATGCTCAGGCCCGATGCGGCCAGCACATCTCGTCGGAGGTTATCGACGATCCGGCATACCAAGAAATGTTTGCGGATTGTGTCTGGTTTATTTTCATTCACAGCACGCCGCAGTATTCCGACACCCGCTCAGCCCGCGCATTCATAACCCGTCATATTGGATCGCGGTGTCCCTCTCTGCCCTTGTTGCGCGAAGCTTATCGGCAATATCTGCAAAGTTCTGCCGCGCCCAACTCTCAAAACTACAATCCCGAACCGCAGCCAGGCCCCAGCGAAGCCGAACTCCAGCAAATGAGCGACGAGAATATCAACGAATTGCTTCATGGGGTCGTTTCCAAAGTGGCCCGCGCTCATCAGTCAATCTCGAACCGTCTGCGCGGCGGTCAATAAAGATTCGCCAGCCATCACTGGCGATGACGTTCGCCGTTACGTCCAGGGCCGTGGAGCGGCGTCGGTCGCATGAACCGCCTCCAGCCACGGCCTTAAATTCCCAAACACGAAAGGTAACCCAAGATGCCGATCATCGAAAAAGATGTACGCCCCGAAGTTAGCCGCATGAAGGACCACGAAGTAATACAGCAAAGTGCGGCACAAATTGATACACGTCTGGCCTCCCCCGAAGATTTTATTATTCTTCAGCCCGGCGAAGCAGAAGTCCCCAGTCATGGCCAGCAAGGCAAAACACCAGCGGAGCGCCGAAAGCTCCTACAAAAAGCGGCTGATGCTCCTGGGAAAAGTAAGCTGACGATCTAAGGCGAACAGGCCCACAGCGGTTTCGGATTCACTTCTCGGCGGGACCCTTTTGGGGAACCGTGTCTTGTAGGTCAGCCTCGACCACGACATCCACTTCAGCGTGCTCTTTCAATTTCACCTTATTGCCGTTCGCATCCTCCATGGTGTTGTCGATGCGAATCTCTCTGTACAAATGGTCGGCACCTTCAACAGCTATCTGTGCCTTCTCAGGCTCGTAGGGAGACTTGATTATTTTCTCCACGACGCCGGGCATGATCACTTTCGGTTTCTCTGTTTCAGGGTCCATTGAGCCTCCTTGGGATTACCCGCACGCTTCCAGAAAGAGATTTCAGGACGGGTAGAAACCCTAGCACAGATTGGGGGTCCGGCTGTGTCCCCTTTTGGACGAAAAACAAGAACAAGAAAAAGGAAGGAAAAGGCTACCCAGCCGCACAGCGGAGATTCCTGAAATGCCCAACCAAAGCACAAACACCAACCAGCACGCGAACTCGCCGACACTTCGCTGCATCGCCTCCATGTTGCTCGGAGCGGAAAGTACAGCGCAGAAGTCCGACCTCCATGCGCGTTTTGATAAGGCCCTGAAAGGCCCCCGCCGTTTTGATGTCTACGAGGATTTCTCAGGCGGCGAGTGGGATGGCGCAGCGGGCTTGATAGGCACGGAGTAACGATGGCCCGATACTTCTACAAGATCATCATCGATTCGGACACCCTACGGACGCTTTATCGCGTCCCGTCGAGCTACTCTGGACCTGCCTGGCTAATGAAAGCCAGCGATGCGCAGACACAGCTTGAGCAATCGCAGTCTGACTTCTACAAGACGCTCAGCAGTGCGTATGCGACGCAGTTCGCCGGTCAGAGCGCGATCCTAAGTAGCCTGACGACGGCATTCCAACCGCTGCTGAGCCTGGGCGGACAAATTGCCTCGACCTTCTCGCCAATCCTTCAGGTTGGCCCCGGTCAGAAGGGATTCACACCAGAGGAAGAGACGGCAATGCGAACAAGCGCTTCTGATGCCAACGCCAACGCTTTTCAGAGTGCGCAGATTGCGGCACAGAATTCCAATCAGAGCGGCGGAAACGAACTCCTACCTTCTGGCGCTGCGGCGCAGATCAACGCCGATATCAACGCGCGCGCAGCCAACCAAGAAGCCACCGCTCAAAACCAAATCACCCAGGCCAACTACGCCGTGGGTCGCCAGAACTTCACCAATGCTGCGAGCATCCTGGGCGGGTTATCGACGGGCACAACTAAAGGTCTGCTCGATATAACCAAACTCCAAAGTCCAGTTGACTATGCCAAGGCCACAACTCAAACGGGCAACACCGCCTTTGGCCAAGCCACTACGATTCAGCAAGAAAACTCCGCGTGGCAGGGCGAGCTTGGCGGTGCGCTCGGTGGAATTGCGGCGTCGTTTCTTGGCGGGAAGTAATTCAGACTGGGAATCGCCTCAAGGACAATGGAAATTAGCGCCCGTCGATCATGGATTGTTCTTAGCTCTCGGGTGTTCAGCGCAAACATGGACTGCAAATGCCTTATTGCACTGATGCTCGTAGTTGTCCTTCATCTCATCAATGGATTTACCGGAGGGTGTTCCGGAAGGGTTGAACATCCACGCGCACTCGGAGCAACTCCAGCCCCACAAATGCTTTTCTGCGATCAACACCAGTTTGCGACGCATGGCCTCTAAGCACACCTCGATTTCGTGCGGCTTACGCTCTTGAAATCACCGCTCTTTAACGGAATAACAAAGCCTGAAAGTTTACCGATAAACAAGGGCTGCTGTCGGTCAGGTAGCGAACAAAACGGCAAGAATCGGCTATTGAAGCACCTGTTGCTACCGTGGCTTTGCGCGCCTTTGCCGTTTCACGCGACGTAGTTTGGCGAGTTCGGTTTCATTTAGCGGCGAGTCGTCTCCAAGGTCGTACAAAAACTCGATCTTGTTGACGGTTCCGACTTCGCCGTTATTGACGTAACGCCTTCCGTTCCATTGTCGGATATGGACCTTCTCTCCCTCGCGGAACTTGGGTCGTGGTTGTTTCATGGCAGTACCCTCCGCTGCCGTCAGTCTCAAAAACGGGGTCGCCTCGTCAAGGAGTAACCCTTGTAACTCCGGTTAACCCCGAGCAGCCAACGGTTAACCCGGTTAACCCTGGGCGTAGCTGGCAGAAAGGGCGCGCTGTGCTGGGGTCGCAAGGTGGGGTAGAATTCCGCCGCACTGGAGGTGATCTATGAAGCCGACGACCCTGATTACCGTTATTGTTCTTTGCTTGGCCTTCTGTGGAAGAGCGGGTGCGCAAACCACAACGGGCGCAGACATACAGAACAAGTGCAAGGAGTTGACGGCTAACAAGGCTTTCTCATTTGATGGTGGGTTTTGTGCTGGATTCATGGACGGAATAATTGCTGACGAAACGATGTGGCATCTTAGTGACGATGTTCAGAAGCAAACTCACATACTGAGCTTCTGCCTTCCGGAAACCGGGACCAATGGGCAGTACCTACAGGTACTCGTGAAATATCTTGATGAACATCCTGAGGAATTACATAAGCCAGCCGCTTTCCTGCTCCGTGAGGCTTTCAACAAGGCATTCCCTTGCGGGAAATGAGGTGGCGGTAAACCGGAAGAAAAGCCATGCCAGTTGAAGACAAGTTCTACATCAATCTGAATCAAAATCTCTGGGGCTTGGTCGTTGCCTATTCAGCGCTCGGTATTTCGGAGCATTGGGGTATGCGCTGGTTGTTCCGGATGTCGTTCGTCGTTTCAATCGGCATAAGCATTTCGGTTCTGTTCACGGTCGCCTTCTACACTTGGAACTACTGCAATAAAAAGGCTGGAGCCTGAATCCCGAATCCGTTCACCCTGCCCGCCCATCCTTCCGTCGCTTCCACTCCGCCCGCGCCTCTTGCAACTGAACCACAAACACATGGCGCGGCGGGTCGATTTTTAGGTGCGGCAGTGTTTTGTGAGGTGAGCGAGAAGCTCAACGCTACCGTTTGTTCACGCGTTTGTGGCGATTTGCCTCTGCTTCAGCCGCTTCTGTTTTGTCTGGAGGCCACGTACGCACGCGATTCTTCGCAGTGTGTTTAGCGACGTACATAGCCTCATCAGCCGCTTTCACCAGCGTATCCGCCGCCGACAGTTCTTTTCTATCCGACGCAGCAACTCCGATGCTGGTGGTGACCTTCACCATCCCAAAGAATGGTTTCAGAGCGTCAATAGATTTTCTGATCCGTTCCGCAGTTGCCGCTGCCTCCTCGGTGAAACAGTTCGGCAACATCGCGCAGAATTCATCTCCTCCAACGCGATAAAGCCTGCCTCGGTGTCGAAGCACGTCGGAGATTATCCGAACGACTGATGCTAGACACTCATCACCATGCGCGTGGCTAAGCTTGTCATTCACGTCATTGAAGTGGTCGAGATCAATGAACAGCACGGCGGCGTAAGCGTCGCGCATTTGCGATGACAGATCGCATAACAGTGATTCTCGGTTCGGTAACTTCGCAAGCTCTTGTGGAACCGACGTATCCATGTTGACCGGAACCAAATTCGTTCCGTCAAACCGATAACCATCGTTTAGCAGACTCCGCTCGAAATGGTCGTTCAAGGGCGTGCGGAGGGCTGGATACTGCCTAAAAGCGCCACAAAGGAAAGTCGCAAAGCCTACAAGGTGCAATTGCCCCTTCGCTCGGGCGTGGCCATCGGGTCGGCTGCCATAAAAGCTGCCATCGTCGAGCGCTGGGAAAAGCGTTTTGAAGTCCCAGCCGTATTGGTATCTACAGCGGGAGATAAAGTCCTGATCGAATCCCATCGCGAAGAGCGTCATGGCAAGCTGATCGATATCGAACATTCCTGGAATCATCCGGGTTAGGCGCCGATACATCGTATCGAACGACTGAATCATTAACGCCACTGTGACACGCGACAAAGAAGGTTCAGCCATATCGTTTGCTATGCCGTTTGTGATTTGAGGAGGGCGAAGACTCCGGTTTCGTGTTTCCACTGTGCGTATGCCGTGTGGGTAAATGAACTGCCGGACTGTGCGGAGTATTTGATTTTGATGTTGACTTCGAAAATCTGATCGCCACGGACAATCTTTTCCTTTAATGCCGGGTTAATCCGGCACAAGACCGGCGTTTCGATTTCGCCTTGAGGAAAGACCTCTGCCGAATTCGGTTGTGCTACTGCGCCGCCGAACGCAACGCCTACTTTCCAATCAAACACGGCATCCACATTTGTCGCGGGAAGGGTTCCGAAATTCTTTAACGTCCACACGATCAACCACGCATCTGCGCTTGGAGGTTGCCCTTTGATGTAAATACCCGCTACTCCGAGAAAAGGTCTGTACAGGTTGCCAAGGGTTTGCACTGATGATCGGGCTGCATCGGCAGAAATTCTAGCGGCTTCTGCTGCCGCTTTGGTTTGCTTCCATAGGCCAACCGTGAACACCACATAGATGAGCGTTTCAACGGTAATTACACCCGTAAAAATCACGCCCCATGTGACAGGGTTCATCACGATTTAGCACCGACAACGGACGGCCACTTCGCGTCGATCTTGCGCATGATCTTTTCCGCCAGCGAAATTGCATCGGCTATTGCCGACTCAGCGGCGGGCGAAACCAACATCCGACCGTCCATCTGCCCGAGCTTGCGTGCGGCCAGGATTGTTGCGGCGATTAGCAGAACACGCTTGCGGCCTTCGTCCATTGCGGCAGTTTACATCTTCGCCTGTCCTTCGCCAAGACCAGCGGCGGGTTAGCCTCGTGCTTTTACGGCCTTCGGTTTGGGGATAAGCAATTGGTGGCCCGTCTCGTTTTTGAACCGCGCACGAAAGTGGCCGTAATGGGTAACGTCGAAGGCGGTGGACAAGGACATCGGCGGTGGCCAGGTTACTGACCTCCCCGCAATCGGCCAAATTGGGATCGTCAGTTTATCCCACGGCCCATCGGCGGCTCGCATACGAATGATTTTGTCTTTGTGTTGGGGTTCTGGGTGCCACGAGAGCACCTGAAGGACAACGTGACCTATCATCACGTTGTAAACGTGCCCGCGCACGAGCTGGTCGCCGGTGTCGGGTGTAATCAACGTGAAGTCCACTCCGTTGGAATCAAGGCTGCGCCCAGTGAATCGGGCGGCAAATACCAGCGTCCTATCAGGAATTGTCCGCTTGAGCTTGAACTCGTGGCATTCCGTAGGGGTGAAGAAGCGCGGATGAACATCGACTGTATCGTTGCACATGGCGCATTTCACAGCCCACTCGGCAAGGTTCTGCTGATTCTGCCGGTCAAGCGGGATGGAGAGGTCTTCAATCATCGCACCCATGAACTTTTTAACGGTCGTTTCCATCCGGCTCATCCACGTGTTATTGCACGTCTGGCAGACGCACGGAAGGCGTACTTCCTGATCGTCGGTGATTTGCGGGGGAGCGTCTCCTAATTGGCGGTAGAGTGGCTGGCGAGTGTGGACGCGTCTCAGAATCCAACGCGGAAACAAGTCCTCTTTTGAATCAGCCGGGCTGCCACAAAATATGCAAGGGTCCATCGTGCGCTAAATCTACCATGACGCCCACGTCGCCAATTGCTTGTAATCCTCTCCTACCGACGATATAAGCCCCTCATGGACAGCAAACACACAAAACATCAAGACAGCGAAACAATTCCGGCTGCAAAACGATTATGGAGTCCCGTCATCTCTTTTCTGTCCCTTGGGATATCTATGGTCGCACTGTGGTATTCCCTCCTTGCGCCCGCCGACATTAAGTCGAGCATAAGTTCACCGATGTTTCTTTGGCAGCCGGGTATCGAAACTCCCATCGGTGCGCAACAAGCCAAACCGGTGCTGATGATGGAAGCCACATGCTCATTTTCAAACAACGGCGCACATATCGGCGAAATTAGTTATGTCGTTCTGAGCCTTGAATCGGATGACGGCACGAGATGGCTCTTTTCCCCTTACTGGATTGTCGATGAGACAAAATTTCTAACCGATGGCTTCAGTAAAAGGACATGGATGAGTGGGCAATTTCATTCAGTCCTCGTTCCGGGCAAGCAGACGGTCGCCTACTCGTATATGTTCGTTGCTGAATCAGGATTGTCGCGTTTTCAAGAGCCATCACTGACCCCTCACAAATTCAAGGCGAGGCTGCTTACGTGGTTTCCAGCTAATAGCCGCCCACGGGAACAGCAATCTTCTCAGCTTGATTTCGATGAGAATCTTATTGCAAATCTAAGCAGGGGAGTAGCGTTTGGGATGCCGTTCCGGGAGCAACAGGAGCGTGTGCAATCGATTCGGTAGCACCGCAAGACGGGCGCAGACCAAGTTGTACAAGCCGCCGACCGATAAAAACGATGCCCTAGCTTTTTGAACCGATATGTTCGATGGTGAACGTAATGGGAGTACCGCTGGGTTCGGGCCGAACGATGGGTTCAGGTTCAGAGGAATACTCTTCGTCGATTTCGCCCGCTATGTGACGCAATCTATCAAAATAGGTCTGCAAAGCTTGTGCGAAAACGGCGGCGCTCTTGTTGGACAATACCTCTGAGGGTTCTCTTCTCAAGAATTTCGCCAACTCCGTCAGCGGGTGTTTTATCTCATCGTAAAGGTATTCGACAACGTCGTATGTGTCGAGCGTGAGTCCGCGCTCATTGAGTAATTTCTCAAATCTCACGAGACATTCCTGCAAGTGATCGACAGCCCAATTGCACAGCATCGGTCCGGAATCCCGGCCAAGCTCTTCGGAGATTTTCTCGAAAGCGTAGCCCACGAGGCGAAATACTTCCATCAGCTTGACCTCGCGGAATTGCAACCTATGGGCTCTTTCTTGGTCCCGCAACTCCTCGACCACCTCGGAAAGGATGTGAATAGCTTCCGCGCGCTGTTTTTGGATTAGTTCTCGCAACGGGACGTACCAGAGCATCTTAGGCTTCTCTGGGTAGGAGAGTAGTTCGAATCCCTCCTTGCGCATCGAATTCTGAACAATTCCATGGGCTGATAACACTCCTTTACGTTCCATTCGGGTGGGATGCCCGACGCTCGCGTTCCGAACCTCTCGGATATCTTTGAGCACATCGTTGAAGGCAATCTCTTTCGTGGGATGGATCACCTTTATAAGGTCGAGCAGAGCGTCCTGTTGAATGAACAATCCCTGCAAGGCTCCGTAGATTCGCAGATACTTTTCGCCTGTGTTGTTTGGGAAGTCGTTCTGTTCGTATGCCGTCAGCGCTGAGTCTACATCGTCGATAACGTCCATCGCCGTCCAAAGCTGATGCCAAACAAAACGATCCGCCAATAGGCGCGATTGGTGCCTTGGGTCGTGCCCATAATCTCGAATCCACCTGCTCAGTTCATGCAATGCCGCCATAGTGGAATTCTCCTGCGTAACGAGGTCGTCTCGGCGCGCGCTGCCGAACCTAATTTCAACACGTGTACCGCCGCCACGCCAGTGCCCGGAAGGGTGATTTTTGGGGCAACGCGGGAACAACCCTTTGGCTAGGCCAGTGGGATGCTGAACGGCACGGTACCATTGACGCAACCCGGTCCCCTGGAACACCTCAAAGGGCGGGAGAGTTGGCTCACGCAGCTTCGCCGATGGTCGTCTCAAAGGTTAATTTGAGTACGTTGCAGGCCCCCGCAACCATCCGAAGTTTTACCTGGGCCGGGTCATGATCCGGCCCCATTTCTCTTCCGAGCAGGCTCCATTCCCCAGAGGCAACGTAAAAACGCTCGTCCCCCTTCTGCACCGGGCGCAGCACGATTTTATCTACGTGGTGGGCGATCTGGGTGCGGGCCTTAAGGCGCATCAACCCCGGTGAAGTATCGAACCTCGACAGGGCAATGCCTTTACTTAAGCTCATGCCAAACTGACTTTGCTAACCACGTCAAGAAAACGACTGTGGCCGCAACTTCGATTGCGTACAGTTTCACAAGATAGAAGAATTGATGTGGATTGAAGCGGCGTGATCGACCCCGCATAACCATAGTCGTAAGGCCTTTCCCGGAATGGCCCGGGCGGCTGCGGGGAAATCTGAAATCAGATTACCATCAATGGGGGTGCGCCGAAAAATATCAAAGGGCTTGTGTTCGAGACAGTAACTGGCTCAACGCTACAGAAGTGTGCCCAAAAGTGTGCCCAACCCTGACTCAAGTGCCGGTTTTGCCGTTTCTACCGTTTTGTAGAATCAGCAACTTACGTGTTATCAGCACGGCTGAATAGTCCGACTCCCCCCGCCTCCACCATTTAGCCCAATAAGCAATTTTGCTGACTGGGAATCCGCATCAGGGCGGAAGTTGAATTGAAAATTGGCTTTCGCTTTAGATAAAAATGGCTACGAGAAATTTCTCTCGTGGCCATTTTGTTTTTAGGCGATGTGCAGTTCGACTCCGCAATCTAACCGTAAATTGGGGAGCAATTTGGCCAGGACGAATGCCTCAATTGGCTTTGATTGATCTGAACTCCTTACCGAGTTGAGCCGCACAACCGGAAATAATGGCCAATATTTCCATAAACTACTTTTATTTAGTTGGCGGCGTTATTTCGTACAAGGTCTGGTTGGCCTCAAAACCTTGTTAACTCCGCTTACGATCCAAAGCGGTTGTCTTTTTTTGCTTTGATCAATGGGCTGGACTATTGTGTGATTGAATTCAACACTCATGTTTTTCTACTCAAAACGACATGCATAGCATCTTTGGTGTGCATCTTTTCAGTCACCGAGAATCCCAACTTAGGCATATCAATACCTGCGAGTAGGCTTTCTCCAGAGCCAAGAAAAATTGGGCTATACACTAGGTGCAATTCATCAACCAGCCCTGCTTTCAAATACTCACGGATGACTTGTACGCCACCGCCAATACGAATATCTTTACCTTTGGCACCTTCCTTTGCTTTTTTGAGAGCTGATTCAATTCCATCCATCACAAAATGAAAAGTCGTACCACCCTCCATCGCAAGAGGCTCTTTTTTATGGTGAGTTAAAACAAAAACTGGTGTGTGATAGGGAGGGTTTTCTCCCCACCATCCACGCCACTCGTTATTGGGCCAAGGCCCTCGGATGGGACCGAACATATTTCGTCCCATAATCCATGCTCCAATATTTTCAAAAGACCTCTCAGCAAAAGTATTGTCAATGTCCTCAACGCCGTCACCACTACCATGCATTTTTTGAAAAGACTTGGTTTTAAAATACCAGTTGTGTAGTTCTGTGCCTCTTATTCCAAGTGGATTTTCTAAACTCTGATTTGGGCCAGCGCCAAATCCATCAAGTGACACTGTAAAGGCACATACTTTTACTTTGCTCATATTTTGAGCCTCATCGTACTTCCATTGTTACTCATAGTTTTCTCCTTGGTATTTATTTTCATCCGACAGATCAAGAATCTACCGTCCAAATCAATTAGCTTTGGGACTCTTGGATAAGTTTCACCTGTGCCCAGTGAACGGCATTGATAATGCGCGGTAACTGGCCAGTGGCAACAAGCTATACAGGCAATTACAGCTACCGCAGAAATCAATTTATCAAGCCCCATGAGGACCTCCGTTTTTTATTTTTCACGTTCGATAATGCTGTTTATGCCGAAATGACTCCAAAGCTTGCCCTTTCGTGTACGAATCTTCTTGTCGTTGAGATCAGTGGCTATGCCCCTCATTGATTTGCCGTTTTGCCAAAGTCTTAGAATTTCAAGGACGATTTTGTACTCGTGCGGGTCAACAACGAGCTTGCCTTCTAGGTAAGCATTACCAAAAGGAGTGACACCAGACCTCATCCCGATTGGTATTTCGTCAGACTTTTTCTGGCGATTACCTGAAGGCCTTCTGGTTATGCCCTTCTTTATCAGCGCCTCTCGAACTATAGTTTTCGGGATATCCAGGCGTTTTCCGATCTCACGAAGAGATGGGCCAGCTTCGTAGATGCGGGCAATTTCACGACGTGAACTGACTCTAGAAAGATACGGGAGTTCAATAATTACATGGGGTTGCAGCCGTTGCTTATTGGGCGGAATGGTCCGCCATTTTATTTGCTGTATTTTCACATCACTGTGCGACGTGCTTCTTCGTGTGTACCTCTGGTGTACCCTTCGTCTCTGCAGGTACGCTCGGATCGGTTTCCCAGGTACGGCATCTGCCTCGAGTTGCTCTTGCAGTCTCTATTCAGCAAGTCAGTAGGAGCCCAAATGGATTACCTCGGAGTGCGCCGCCACTCGGGCGGACTAGAATTTCGGCTGCAGGGGTCCGAAAGTATCAACGCTGGCCGCGAGTGTAGGTTAGCCATGCCTTGTCAGGCGCCGGTTGAACCTGTAGTAGGCTATTGCGTCCATCATGGCTGAACTGTCTCGACAACTGCGCGATCTGCTCACCCAGGCTCACTGGAAGGGCGCAACTGAATTGCTTCGCCAGCATGACCCCGACGAAGCAGAGGATGCGGTGCTTGCTCTGCCGTTTGAGCAGCAGAAGCTGTTGTTTGGCCATCTGCCTGCTGATCTTGCCGCTACGCTTGCCGGGCGTTTCCCCTATTTCCATGCCTACGTTCTTCTCTACTCGCTGACAACACCCGAGATCGCAGCGATCGTCGACGCGATGAATTGGTTCCAACGCGATGCATTTCTGGATGCGCTTCCAGAGGAGTCCTGGCAAAGCCTCATGAAGACGCTGGAGGAAGCGCGTCTAGGAGTGCCGCCGGCCATCGCAAGAGCGCCGGAGACGCGCGGGGAAGCAGCGCCAGAGCTACCGCAGGAGGAACTGCAACCGATCATCGAAGCGCGGCAGATTGCAAAGGGATACCAGCAGCCGGAGGGGAGAGAGATTCAAGTCGTAGCGCCAATCGATTTGTCGATCGAGCCAAACACAATTCTTGCGCTCCTTGGCCCTTCGGGTTCCGGTAAGTCCACGATCTTGAGGATGCTTTCCGGGCTCCTTGTTCCCTCCAAAGGAGACATTCTCTGGCATGGCAAACCTTTGCTGGGATCGCGCCCAAACGTCGCCATCGTCTTCCAAAGCTTTGCCCTATTCCCGTGGCTCAGCGTGCTCGAGAATGTGGAAGCACCGCTTCTCGCGCGTGGCATGGAGCACCCCGAGCGCCATCGCCGCGCGTTTAAAGCGCTCGATGCGGTGGGACTCAAGGGGTTTGAAACGGCCTACCCGAAAGAATTGTCCGGAGGAATGAAGCAACGAGTGGGGTTTGCGCGAGCGCTCGCCGTGGAGCCGGAGATCCTGTTCATGGACGAACCGTTCTCTGCACTAGACGTGCTTACCGCGGAGAACCTGCGCCACGAGCTGATGGAGCTTTGGACGGAGAAGAAGACCTCCACGCGCAGCATCTTTCTTGTGACGCATAACATCGAGGAAGCGGTATTGCTGGCCGATCGTATTGTGGTTCTCGGGAACAACCCGGCGACGATCCGCGCGGATTTTCGCATACCCCTCGCGCAACCAAGGGACCGAAAGTCAGCGTCGTTCCTTCTTTACGTCGACTACATTTATAAGGTCATGACGCAGCCTCGGCTGGAACTCGCTCCCCCAGCGCCTGCCGGGGCCAAGCCGCAATGGCAGACGCTCCCGCATACAAGGCCGGGGAGCATTGCGGGCTTGCTGGAACTGCTCCTCGATCGCGGTGGCGAAGAAGATCTCTACCACGTGGCCGAGCAGCTCCTTCTGGAAGTCGATGACCTCCTTCCGATTGTCGAGGGAGCGACGCTGCTCGGGTTCGCCAGGGCTCGCGAAGGGGATGTGAAGACTACGCAGGAGGGGAAGGCTTTTGCCGAGGCCGACATCTCCACCCGCAAATCACTCTTCCGCGAGGCGGTGCTCGGTCACGTAGGTCTGCTTCAGAAAATAAAGTCGGCGCTGGAGAATAAATCGGATCATGTGATGCCGCTGGAATTCTTTCACGACATCCTGGATGAGCACTTTACCGAAGCGGAAGTTGAGAAACAGCTCGAGACGGCGGTGAACTGGGGCCGCTATGCCGAGATTTTCAGCTACGATCCCGAAAGGGGCACTCTGCGGCTGCACCAAGGCCACGAACCTGCCAGTGAAAACATTCAGGCCCACGGATGAGATTGCAACCCCCGCAACGGGAGCCAGGCAAGTCCTTGGTTTGGGGGATTTTCCCCCAGGCGGCCCCATCGCTGCTTAAAGACTTGCCGATCTTTCTGGGTGCTTTTTCCGTCTTCTACGCCTTCCTCGCCGTGACGCGCTACTGGCTCAGCCCGGTCAACTCGCAAACCGAAATTGACCTGCGCCGCGGCGCACTGCCGGCGTACGCGATGTTTTCTGTCATGCGCATCGCGATTGCGTATGTCATCAGCCTGGTTTTCAGTATCGTCTACGGATACGTCGCCGCCTACAACGCGAAGGCGGAACGCGTCATGATTCCGCTGCTGGACACGCTGCAATCCATTCCGGTGCTGAGCTTTCTGCCTGGGGTCATGCTTGCGATGGTCGCGCTATTTCCCAGTCGTCAGTTTGGGATAGAGCTTGGGGCCATACTACTGATTTTTTCTGGACAGGCATGGAACATGACGTTCAGCTTTTATGCGTCGCTTAAATCGATCCCGCGTGAAATGCACGAGGTCGCGGAAGTCTATCGCTGGAGTCCGTGGCAAAGACTTGTGCAGATGGAGCTTCCGTTTGCCGCTATCGGCCTTGTCTGGAATTCGATGATCTCGGTGGCAAGCGCCTGGTTTTACCTAATTGCCTGCGAGATGTTTGTGTTGGGGAAACGTGATTTCCGGCTCCCGGGGCTCGGATCTTATCTGCAAGCAGCGGCAAACGCATCCGATGCGCGAGCGATCGTTTGGGGCCTGATTGCGATGATCGGCGTAATTGTGGCGATGGACCAGCTCGTCTGGCGTCCGATCATTGCCTGGGCCGAGAAATTCAAGTTCGAGGAGGTGGAAGGCGCGCGGCACCAGCGTTCGCCTGCTCTCGATTTACTGAGAAGCTCGCGCGTGCTGCCGCTGATGGGCCGTATCTTTATTGGTCCGGTCCGAGAACGCCTCAGTTTGCACTTCGCCAGGAAGTGGGCACAACGCCGCGAAGACTATCGGCCGAGCCAGCCGACCCGTTGGGTCGGTTATACGATCGGAGCTGCTGTGTCACTTGGGATCGCTTATGCGGTCGTGAAAATGAGCGGACTAGCGGCTTTGGTAACCCGCTCGGAGTTGCGCAGCATATTCGTGGGAGGTGGTGCCACTTTCCTGCGAGTCGAGTTCACTTTGCTGATCGCGGCGCTATGGACCATCCCGGCCGGAGTAGCGATCGGCCTGAACGCCAAGCTGTCGGCCGCAATCCAGCCGATTGTCCAGGTTGTGGCGTCCGTGCCCGCCACGGCGCTCTTCCCGATCATTGTTCTTCTCCTGACCCGCATCGGCGGAGGACTCGCAGTTGGATCGATCGTGCTGATGCTTCTGGGAACGCAATGGTACATCCTGTTCAACGTCATCGCCGGCGCGAGCGCCCTGCCGACAGATCTGAAAGAGGTATGTGGCGTCTTCCAGTTCGGCAGGTGGGCACGATGGCGAGAGCTAATCTTGCCGGGCATCTTCCCTTACTTAATCACTGGTTTTGTGACCGCTTCGGGGGGCGCCTGGAATGCCAGCATCCTGGCCGAGTACTTCCATTTGAATGGCCAGACTTTCTCCACGACTGGATTGGGCGCCGTAGTCAGTGATGCGGCGAATACAGGGAATTATCCTGTCCTTCTCATCGCGACGATGCTGATGGCGCTCATTGTCCTGACGATCAACCGCCTTGTCTGGCGCCGCCTGTATACGCTGGCATCTACCAGGTTCAAGCTGGAAACCTAAAACACTCTGCCGGTCGAATTTTGCCGCTGCCTTTGAAGCCCGAGTGTGCTTACCGTATTGGAGGTTCACCTACCTTGTTGCGGCTTGAGAAATCAAGAACTTACAACGTGCTGGGTTCGCGCGGAGAGATAAGTCCGGCCGCTTTTTACGAAGCCGACAAACCTGCGCGCCAATTCGGCTATGCGGTCCGATTGCCTTCCCCGAATGGCGTCTTGGGGGATCAATTCGCCGCCGATCCCGAGAGCGACGGCACCAGCAAGGATATAGCTGAAGGCATTTTGTTGGTTAACGCCCCCGGCGGCGATTAAAGGAAGATGCGGGAACATTCGGTGAAGGGATCGAATGTAGTTCTCACCGCCGATTTGGCCGCATGGCACGACCTTAACGAAGTCGACCCGTTCTTTCCAAGCCGTAATGACTTCAGTAGGAGTGAGAGCTCCCGGAAACACAACAACCTGGTGTTGTACGGCAAATTCGATCAGCTCGAGATGGAGTCCATCGCTCGTGAGAAACTGCGCCCCAGCATCCAAACTCTGCTGTGCAGACGTCGCGTCCATTACTCCACCAGCCCCCACGACCATGTCGGGCATTTCTTTCCTCAAGTGCGAAATGACCTTTATGGCGCCCGAAACGGTTAATGTGATCTCCACAATTGGAATCCCGCCTCGAGCAATTGCCTCCGCGGCAAATAGGGCATCCTCCGCCGCGTGCACCCGAACTGCCGGAATAATACCGATGTCCTCGATCCAGGCTCGCACCGCATGTTTGTCCACCTAGTTGGCTCCTTGGCGCACCGTCCCCTGTCCCTTCCCGGCCCAGCTTCAGCACCGCGAACTCCGTAAGCAACCAAGAGATGCCCAGCCGGACCCTAAGGCACTAGGTTTCAAAGGACCCTTCCGGTGCTGGTAAGACATCTCCGTCGCTCGCGATCCAGACGTACAACGTCGGCAGCAAGAAAACACTCATAAGCAGCGCTGTGATCAGACCTCCGACGATGACTATGGCAAAGGGCCGCTGAGAATCGGAACCGATTTCGTGAGACAACGCCGCCGGGACCAAGCCGAACGTTGCGACGAGGGAAGTCATCATGATAGGGCGCAGTCTCAAAACCGCGCCCTCGACCGCCGCGTCCACGACAACGTGGCCTTTCGCTCGGAGTTGATTGATATATTCCAGCATAATGACGCCGGTTTGAACTGACACGCCAAAAAGGGCGAGAAAACCGATCCCCGACGAGACACTGAAGTGCGTGCCCGTGAGGATAAGTGCTAGCAAACCCCCGAGCGGGGCCAAAGCGACCACACCCAAAATCAAGGAGGCCCACTTCGCGGAATGAAACATTGTGTACAAAATGATGAAAATGATGAGCAAGGTCAAAGGGACGATCAGGGCGAGCCGCGCCTGAGCGCGTTTGGCGCTCTCATATTCCCCTGACCAGCCGATGTGATAGCCCGGAGGAAAGGTGACTTTCTGACTGATTTGGGCCATAGCATCTTCTACGGAGCTATTTAGATCTCGCCCGCGTACGTTGAAAGTTACGCTGATGTAGCGGCTATTTCCTTCCCGGAAGATATCGTAGGCGCCGTCGCGAACTTCCCGCTTCGTGAGCTGCGCGAGGGAGACTCGTTCTCCAGCAGGAGAGAGCAGGCGAATGTTGCTGATCGCCTTCGAGTCCTTACGATACGGTTCCTGGTAACGTACCACGACGTCGTAGCGCTCCGGAGTGCCTGCCGGAAGCACTTGACTTACAGCCTTTCCACCCACGGCGGTCTCGATCGCATCTTGTATATCGCTTACGTTGATTCCAAAACGAGCGGCTTGTTGCCGATCGACCGTGAAATTGAGATTCGGTTGGCCGGTGTCTCGGTACAGCTTGACGTCGGCAATACCTGGAATGCGCCCCATAATGGCGATAACCTCTTCACCCTTCCGCTCGAGAACATTCAAATCATTGCCGTAAATCTTAAGGGCGAGCTGGCCCTTCGTGCCCGTGAGGGTCTCTCCAACGTTGTCTTCAATCGGTTGAGAGAAATTCCAGGTTGCCCCGGGAAACTTCGATACCTCTCGATTCATAGAGGCGATTAGTTCCTCTTTGTTTCCCCGGAATATGGGCCGCCATTGGGCCTTTGGTTTGAGATCGACGAAGTATTCCGTGTTCCCGAATCCGCCAGTGTCGGTTCCATCATCGGGCCGGCCGATTTCTGATACAACTTGGGTCGCTTCCGGGAACGATGCGAACGTCAAGCGGGCCTGATTCATAAAGCGCGTACCTTCTGTGAGGCTTGTGCTCTGTGCCAAGGTACCGCGAGCCCAGATGGAGCCTTCGTCAAGGTGCGGCAAGAACTCGGAACCGATAACGCCGCCGAAAGCCAGGTACAACATGGCCGCAAATGCGGCGACTCCGACTCCAACCGTGAGATAACGATGGCGGACGCACCAGCGCAGGCTTCGCCGGTAGCGCTCAATCAGAAAATCCATGACCGGATTGCGCAATTCCTTGACGCCCTTTCGGAACAAGATACTCGAGAGAACCGGGCTGATCAGAATCGAGAACGTCATCGCGCCCAGAAGAGCAAAAGCGACGGTCCAGGCCATGGGGCGAAATAACCGGCCTTCAATTCGCTGGAGCGTAAAGATCGGGAGATAGGCGGTGATGATTATGGCGATGGCATAGAAAACGGGGCGTTGGACTTCATGACAGGCCTCGCGGATGGCCTCCGCAGGCGACTTCACGATCGTTGTCATGCGCCTGGCCGGCGTGCCGCTGTCGGCAGTTTCAGGTTCGGTTTGGCGGCGGGCCAAGTGACGGACGATGTTTTCGACCATTACCACGGCGCCGTCGACGACCATCCCGAAATCCAACGCGCCCAGGGAGAGGAGGTTCACAGGCACCTTAGTGACATCGAGCCAAATGGAAGCAAATAGGAGGGCGAACGGAATTGTCAGCGACACAATAAGGGCAGCTCGTGCATTGAGCAGAAACAGGAAAAGGACGATCGTAACCAGAATCATCCCTTCGGTCAGGTTGTGCAGTACGGTATGCAGGGTTACAGCTAGCAGATCGCTGCGGTCGATCATCCGCTCCAACTTCACGCCAGGAGGAAGAATGCCATTATTTAGCTGGTTCACCTTTGCGTGGAGCCCTACCAGGGTCGGTCCCGAATCGGCGCCTTTGCGCATCATCACCTGGGAGAAAATGACGTCATCGTTGTCGACGATTACTCCATCTCCACGAGGGACGGCCCTGCCCTCGTGGCCCAGGCGGACCTTGGCACCCTGTGCCACCTCAGCGATGTCCTTCACTCGAACAGGGGTTCCGGACTTGGTCATCAAAAGCGTGTTCTCGATGTCCTTCACATTGGTGACGAGCCCGATGGTGCGAACATTCATCTGCTGCAGGCCGGTTTCCACGAAGTTTCCACCGGCATTGATATTGTTATTTGCGAGTTGCTGTTCGACCTGGCCAATGGTTAAGCCGTACTCCACGAGTTTGTTAGGATCGACGCGCACCTGATATTCGCGGGTTATGCCGCCGAAGCTACTGACGTCAACGATATCCGGAACGGATTTGAGCTCTTTTTCGACGGTAAAGTCTTCGATGGACTTCAAGTCCATGATGTCGATCTTGGGATTTGTACTTCTTAATACGTACCAGTAGATCTGTCCCGTTGTGCTCCAGTCCGTGCCGATTTGCGGCTGTAGCCCTGCCGGCAAGTTCACTAGAGTGAGTCTTTCCAGGACCTTCTGACGATTCCAGTCGTTAACGGATTGGTCGTCGAAAATCATGATCACGAATGAAAGGCCGAAAATGGACTCGGACCGCAGAGCCGAGAGATGCGGAATTCCATTCATTTGAATTTCGACTGGAACCGTGACCTGCTGCTCCACTTCCTCAGCGGACCGGCCCGGCCACTGGGTTATAACGGTCACATAGTTGTCGGCAATATCGGGATAGGCCTCTACCGGCAGGTCGTGAAAAGCGAGAGCCCCGGCACCCAGCGTTAAAATAGCCACGGCAATCACGACAAACCGATTGTTTAGCGCGAAATCTACGAGAGCCCGAATCATCGGCGACGACTCCTTCAGAGGACTCTGTTGGTCCTCACTGACCGATCGTGTGGTCCAAGACCAATGCGTTCGAGATGACTGGCTGTCCCGGCTTTATTCCCGACTTAACCTCCTGCATATTCCCGGGCAAGAGGTCTCCGCCGACTACTTCGATCCGCCGGAACTTGTTCCCCGGGGCGGGCGCGTAGACGAAATCACGATCGTGAATATGCAAAATCGCGTTGGCCGGAACTTGAGTGTAGGATTCTTTGTGCTGCCCGCGGAACGTAGCCGTTGCAAACATTCCGATGCGCATGGCTATCGCTTCATTGGGGACTTCTATGCGCACTTTGGCGGTGCGTAGATTCGGGTCGAGGATCGCGCTGATGTTGCTGACCCTGCCCTTCAAAACTCGGCCGGGATAGGCATTGAGGCGGATTTCGGCGCTGTCGCCCATGTGGATGCCGGCCAAGTCATTTTCATACACGTCGCACACAACCCAGACGTACGACATATCCGAGATCGTGAAGGGGTTGGGCGCAGAAAGAGCCTGGACGCCGGACTGATTGGTGATCTGTTGGTCGGTGATGACGCCGGAAATGGGAGCGGAGACATCCACAATCCCGGAGGGGTGATCCGGGTCCGCTCCTAGGACGTGGAGATGCTCGCTGGTCGTCTCGACGTCGACGACAGCGTTGTCCTCAGCGTTCTGGGCCACTTCCAAGGTGCTCTTAGAGATGGCTCCTTTGTCAAACAGGATCTGGGACCGGCTGAGCTGGATCTTCGCCAGTTGCTCGTTTTTGACCGCTTTGCGATAGTCAGAATAAGCACCGGCAATGTCAGTGCTCCGAATTTTGAATAAGAGTTGCCCCTTTGCCACCTCATCGCCCACACGGGCGTCGATTTCCATGACGCGTCCCGTGGCGAGCGAAGGCACGGGAACCTGTCGCGAGACGTCTGGACTAACCGATCCCGTCACATTCAATTCCGGCGCGGCCATGTGCTCCGTGGCGATCGCCAAAGGAAACTGGTCCGGATGGTCCACCTGGAAGATGCTCGGGTCAAAATCAGGCACCACCTTTATGGCAACGGGGCCCGCGTTCGCCTCGGCATTTTGCTGGGCACCTACAACCCGCTCGCAACCCGTGATCAGCAGCCCGAGACCTGCACAGACAGCTAACTCGAAGGCAAATAAGCGTTTCATCGCAAAATCTCCTGTCCGACTGCCATATTCATTTGTGCGGCAGCGGTCAAATACGAACCGATTAAATTCAAGTAGGCCTGTTGGGTGTCGCGGTACGATTTCTCGGCGTCTAGAAAGTCCAGTAACGACGCGCCTCCGTTTTGGAAGGAAAAAGTTGTCCTGTCGCGAACGTCTGCCGCTAGTGCCAGGTACGTGGCCTTGTACGGCTTGAGGAGATTCACATTTTGGATCAGCGTCCAGTAGGCGGAGTCCACATCGCTGAAGACTCCGGCTTCGGTCGCAACCTGCAACTGCTCGTTGCGGCCGATGTCAATCTGCGTCCGCAACTTCTCGCCTTGGTTCCGATCAAAGATGCGGAGAGGGATGTTGACACTGACGCCGACGGTATTGAGGGCGTCGGGGTTGTTCCACGAACCATTGTGCGTATACCACGCGCTGAACGTCGGATCGACTGAGCCATTGGATACGGCGAGCTTATGATTGATTTTCGCCAATTCCACCGATTGCATGGCAGCCTTCAAGTCCGGCCGCATGGCCAATGCGGTATTCCGGAAATCCTCGAGTGGCATTAATTGCTCGCTGAAATCGAAGGGTCCGGTAACATCGAACTGCTCGATGGGCGTGCGGTCGTTCAGCAGGGTCAGCAACTGGATCTTGCTGGTTCGCAGGCCCACCATGGCGGTCTCGTAGTCTGACTCGAATTGCACGCGCTGTAGCGCCAAGCGATTGAAATCCACCGTCGCGAGATCGCCGGCGTCCAAGCGCGCGCGATTCACGTCCAGTTCGCGGTCCCAATACGTCAGGTTCTGCCGCGCGTTCTCCAACACCGCCTTCGACTGCAGGAGCTGAACGAACGCGCTTCGGAGATTGAAGATCAGGCCACGCTCCTGATCGGTGAAGGTGGATTCGGCGACGGCTGTGGTTTCCTTTTGGCTGTCAAGGCGCAACTCCCGCTTGTGTTGCCGTTCGTGCAGGTAACTCACGCCAGGGGTGATCGTAGTGCCCTTGATCGGCTGCAAGACTCCCTCAATAGGAGTGATCTGAGTTCCATCTGCAGCTAGTGAGACATCCGGGTTAGGGCGGAGAAAAGCAGTGATTTCCTGCGCCTTCGACTCTTCGATGTTGGCCCGATTGGCCTTTAATGTGGGGTTCGCAGCCTCAAACTTCGCTTTGACTTGCTCCCAAGTTAAAGCAGTTAAAGCCGTCTGCGCCTGTACAGTAGCGGGCAATAATCCCGCGAAGAGAATTGCGTTGCGCACACTTCGGTAAAGTCGCGACGTGGTCTTCCCCCCGATGACCGTTCTTAGGTTCATAATTTTTCAGGGCGTAGACCAAGGGCCGACGTTGCGGCGACTTCAGTCGCCGGCGCGCAACTCGCGAAAGTCTCAACCGGAGAAACGCATGTGAGGAGGAGTGCAATTGCCTGAACATTACTTTTCATAGCTACGCTCCAGTCCGCCGCGAACGTCAGGTATGCTCCAGGTAATTGGGGTACACACACCCCGTGCGCTGCGTGATACACGCCACGTCGCCGATGAGGCCAACTACGATTCCGTGTGACTGCTAAATTCGCTAGGTACGAGTCACGATGGAGGGAGGTGCTCTTCCCGAGACGGATGTGTAACCCGCTAGGTTGGTCACCCTCTGTGAGAGAGGAGAAAGGAAGTGTTGCCGCAGTTTGGGAACAGATTGCCCATTACCCGCCAGACGGCTCGCCCTCGAGGTCGAATAAACTAATGCGACGGTTTCGGGAACCTGTTGCGCTCCCGACGCCCGCCTGCCGGAATCCAAAGAGCTTGGCAGAGTAGCCGAAATGGCCACCGTGAAGTGATCGTGGCCATCATTGAGCAATACAATTAGCGGCCAGTGGACCAGTGCGGGCCTCAGCACCAAATCGTTGCGGACATTGTCCCCCGTCATATCACGGACCTCAAACTGAAGCCCGCCGGGCGGCGCCGTCACCGCGATAAACTGGTCCGCACCACCTGCGAGGCGCAAGTGGATGGTGTAGCGCGTGGCTGGTGAAAGATTCTGCTTAACGATAGCGGCTGCGTCTAAACCGCGATCGCCGTCAATACCGACGATTTCCTGCGTATCATTGGGGGCGTCTTCAGCGGCCGGCAATTCGCCCAGGATCGCGGATTGAAGAGGTCGGAGAACTATTCGCATCGGGCGCCGCATCGTACCTGTCGAATACGAACGAACAGTTCCGAACAAAAGAGCGGCAACCGCACAAAACACGATAAGGAAGACGAGGACACAACGGAGCGTCGTGCTGCACGCCGTCTCTTGTTCCGCTTCGCGATTCGTGCTCATATTCTTCATTAGTCTAGAGGTCCGCCATAAAAAAGGCATAAATACGCAATTGGCCTTTCAATAGCTCGTTTCTGGCACTGGAAAGAATCGAGGCCGCCGAAGCGGCCCCGACTGTTCGGCACGCTCTAGAATCTGACCATCACGCCCGCGCTGGCGACGGTTTGGCTCTTGCGCAGATCCGGGAACCAAACGCTGCTTATGCCCGTGTTGCCGGTAAGAGGCCCGCAAACAGCTTCGACGTTCGGGAGGTCATTCGCAACGTTTCCGGACGACGTTATTCCCGAAGCCGCGCCATTGCTGCAGGCGTACTGGTTGGGAACGCCGTTATTGCCGCCTGGAGGCGTAATTCCGCCACGGCCCGTCCAATACGGCACATTTGAGTGACGATACCCAAGCTCCGTCCACCAAGTGATGTACTGCTTGGGCATCCACTGGTAAGTGATCGTGCCATCCCACATCTTGGATGTGTCGCCGAAATTCTCCGTGAAATACGGTGAACCGGAGATGGCATCGGCCCCATTGATTGGCGGTAGGAGAGTCAGATAACGGCCGGGGTTGTTCATCATGCCGCCACCGATCGTAATCGCATGCTTGTCCTTACCCCACCAGAAGCGGTCGTAGAGCATCCAGCCAGCAAAGCTTGTCTTGACGCCATTCGCCGTATTTTTAAAGCAGCTCGCGCCGCCGCCATACTCGCATCCAAGGTCCCCCGTGAAGGAGAAAGCCATCTTCGAAATGCCCGTGTTATCCGGCTTGTTGTAGTACCGGACTTCGACACTGTCATCGGTGTGAATACGCGACACGGCGCCATTAAAGAGAGTGTCCGTGCCCATGCCGTAGTTGTTGAAGACAAACGACAACCATTCCTTGGGACGCCAGAGAATCTGGCCTCCAAGTCCGAGCCGGCTGTTGAACTTGTTATAGGACTGCCATCCGTTGATGATCCACGGCTCGATTTTGAGTTTGTTCGTAGGAAACCACTGAATGCGCACTCCATTGAAGAACCATGGCGTGTTGGACGAAACGAATGACGGTTGGTACGTCCAGTTGTCAAAGTTGTAGTAACTGAATAGGCCGATGTACGAGACGAAAATTCCCGCATCGACGTTCAACCCGTGATTTACGTTGAAGGTGTATCCGCCCCAAGCCTCGGAAACATATTTGTAAGCGCCGCGGACATCCCATTGGCCGACGGCCGCACTGGCGTCGTTTCGGGGGGTCGTGGTAGCGAATAAGCCGTTCATGGTCAGGACTCTGCCGCGGACGTTATTCCAGCGGAAATCGCCGCCGAAACTGATCTGCTCCACCTGAAATTCGCCGGAGCGGAAGGACTCAGTTGCGCCACCCATTGTGTGGTCGCGCGGTTGATTGAAATCCTCCATGAAGTGGGTATCGAAACGAATCTCCGGAGTGAAAAATTTGGTAGTGAAAACTGACGTGCCGCGGCCCGTGCCGTTTAGCCAAGTAAAGTCCCCGTATGCGAATGGAGTGACATTGTCCACTCCCGGAGTGGACGGGGGTTCTTGAAGGGCCTCCGGAAGGGTCGGGGCTGGAGCAGTCGCTTGCTGAGGAGCAGGAGCCACCTCTTTTGGAGCGGGCGCGGCATTTGCGGATGCGGTGACAGTTCGACCAGGAACGTCGGCCGGATTCAGCGAAGCCTCTAACTGCTGGGTTGCGGGAGCGGGCTTGGGTTCTGCCGGCGTTTCACCGGCGTTTTTCGTTTCCATTGCCCCAAGGCGTGCTTCGAGACGATCGATGCGCTCGAGCAGTTCCTTTTCGCGGTCGGTCAATGGTTCCGCGCTCGACTTCGTGATTGTTGGAGAGACGTCGGCTTCTAACGGGAGATCTATCCGAACGATTTCGCGCGCTGCGATGTCGATCCTTGCGGACGCTTTTTGAAATCCACTCTTACTTGCTGCGACGTCGTATTTGCCGGGCTCCAGATGCGTGAAGGTGTAAATGCCGTCTGCGTCGGTAACAGTGGACTGGTCGGTGCCTCTGTCAAGGTTGTGCGCGACAATTTGCACTTCCGGCAATGGCTTACCGGCAGGATCGCGAGTGACCCCTCCAACAAGGCCATCCGCTACCTGCCCATGTGCCGGAAGCGAGAGCAATCCGAACGCGAGTGCGGCGCTGACACGTACAGCCGTCATGGCACGAACATTGCGCCGCAATTTTCCAATCATGTCGCGCACTCTCCGGCGACAAATAAAATGCCTGATTACTGACACCCCTATGTAGCCGTTCATTATTTTGTCCTTCCTCCTGCGGAACTCTTGAAAGTCCTCTCCTAAAGATCAGAGAGACGCGAGGTTTCGCAAACTGCGCGTGGCGTCGCACGCAAGTCGCTACCTTACACCCGTGCGTTCGGACCAAGAGATTCGCGGAACTAAGGTGCCCTCACATGCGTAAAAAAGGCATGAAAGGTGAGGAAGGATAGTTTCAATGAGGTCGATCAGTTTTTTCGATTGCGCCCAATCTTGCTAGCAGGTCTTTCAGTTCGCTATTCTCGCGCCGCAGCAAGCGTATCTCGTGTTGCCGCTTCCAGATGCGAATGGCGCTGACTGTGACCCCAACCTCATTGGCCATCTCAGCCACCGTCCTGCCAGCTTGAAGTTGCCCGAGTACGTCCGCAATTTGGCTCGGGTTACATTTTGTACGAGGTCTGCAGCTACCTTCCGATTCCTGCCGATTTGAAGCATGGTGATTGCCGTTTTTTAATTTGCCAATTCGGCTAAAAGGCGAAATGGCGCGAGTAAAGGAGCCGTTCGGCGCTCGTGACAAAACGATTCTTAGAGGAGGACGAAACGAAGGCAGCATGAATCTCTGGTCGGGAGGAATCACTTGAATATAGCCCAGCTCTATAGCGCGTTTTGTCCAAGTACTCAGGACTTGTTGAAATCTGTTCTGGCCCAAGCCGTACCGAGTGGAGATCCTCGGGCCGCTCCAGCCGAACACAAAGTAAAGCTGAACTACTTTCCGCTGCAAGTCTGGCCGGGTGTGTTTTGGAAACGTTGGGATTTGGGACGGAAAACTCACCTGATTATTACGGATTGCCGCCCGTAGCTTGTCGATCCGCATGTCGCACAGCTTCTTATCGGAAATGGCTGGATTCGCCGGAACCTTCGGAGTCGAGCCAACTTTCGGAAAGACGACGCTATGAAGCGCTGAAGCGTTTAAGACGACCTGCATATCCGGGCGTACGCGGCCAAACGCGCGTGAAGAAGCCATAAGTGCCTCACAAGAAATCAGTGTTGTTTTCTACGGGGGCCTCGCCAACAAAATCCCGAATTCACATAGGTTCTTGATCGTCTTCCGAGGAACTGCCGGCCTCATCCTCGGAGGGGTTACAAAATCGGTACCCGACCCACGGGTCCGTCAGAATGTATTGGGGTTTCGCCGGATCATCTTCGATCTTCTTGCGAAGCATGCGCACGTACGTTCGCAGATATTCCAGTTCATTCCCGTATTCCGGGCCCCACACCGCGCGCAAGAGCTTCGCGTGCGTCAAGGGAGCGCCCTGGTTCTTCCACAGGTACGAAAGCAGGTCGAACTCTTTGGGCGAGAGGCGGATTTCCTGGCCGGCCTTCCAGACGAGGTGATGCTCGAGGTCCATTTTCAAATCGCCTGTCTGCAAGATTCCGCGCTCCCCGCTGGTGTCTGCGTACAGCCTTCGAAGGACGGCCCGAAGCCGTGCAATCAGCTCGCGGAAGCGAAAAGGCTTAGTGACATAATCGTCTGCACCGGCTTCGAGAGCCCGGACTTTGTCTTCCTCACCGTCGCGGACCGTAACCATGACGATTCCCGTACGAGGAGCCAGGGCTCGGATTTGCCGGCAGACCTCGACGCCGCTCATTCCTGGCATGTTCACGTCCAGCAACACGAGATCAAATGACCGCCGCTGGACGGCTCCGATAGCATCTGCTCCCGTCCCTGCCTCTTCCACGGCGAATCCGCTCGTCATAAGCGAAGCTCTGATGGTTCTCCGCAAGGCCGCTTCGTCGTCTACCACCAGGACGCTAAACGGCTGCGGCAACGTCGTCACGTTCCCTTTCGGGAACGGGTAGTGCGAGACGAAAAACTGTCCCATTTGCAGCTCCCGGATTATCACCATCAAGTTCAATACTGCCGCCGAGCGCGAGAGCGATCTTGCGAGCCACAAACAAGCCCAGTCCTGAACCTGGCCCCACGCGTCGTCCGTCCACACCCCGGTAGAATCGTTCGAAGATTCTGCTTCGCTCTGACGAGGGGATGGGATTTCCACTACTGAGAACGCGGACGGCGATTTGATCGTGCTCGCGCGAGATACTCAGCGTGACGGCGGAGCCAGGACTGGAATACTTGCAGGCGTTATCCAGCAGCTGGCTTATCGCAAGCCGCAGTAGCTCAGGATCGGCCATCACTTCGCTGGAATCGCATTCCTTGAAAACGGTAACGCGATGTCCCGCCGATTGTCTTGCGTATTGCTCCGCAGTGTCCGCGACGACGGACGAAACATCGATGAGCTCGATCCACGGCCGGATTTCTTCACGTTCCAGCCGTGCAGTACGGATTAGCCTGGAAGTAAGCCGGCTGAGGCGGGCGGCCTCCGACTCCACGATTTCGGTCATCTCGTGGTGTTGCGGACCCAACGATGGTGCCTCTCGAAGCGCACCCGCTGCCGTCAAAATTGTCGAAAGAGGCGTTTTGAACTCGTGCGCAAGCGCGTCCAGAATGACTGACCGATACGACTCTGTCTGCGCGACGGCAGCGGCCTGGCTTGCATGGATGAAGGAGTGCGTTCTCTCGAGGTGGGCCGTCGCGAGCGTCGCTAGTGGCCCTGCCATCAGATCTGGATCCTCCAGGCCTTCGAAGCCAATTGCTCCAATCGTCCGGCCAGCAACCCGAATGCAACGCACAGCGACTTTTCTGTCAGAGTCTTCGTAATCCTTGCTGTGGAGGAACGCTTGACCGGTTTTCTTTTCGAGGTCATCGCCGGCATTTCCAGCAACGTACAGTTCGGCACCGGCAGCATCAAAGAAACAAGCCGCCCTGATCCCGAACATTCCGTGAAATGGCTCGAGGAGCTGAGTTTCGCACTTGGGCTTAAGTTCCAAAGTCAGAAGCTTTTGAGTGAATTCGTACAGTTGCTGTAGCTTTTCGCGATGCAGCCGCGATAGCTCGGTCTTAGCCCGCACCTGCGTCACGAGCCTGGTAATGACCAACCCCGTGATCAGAAACGAACCCAGGCCCACGACGTACACAGGGCTGTTGACCTGGAACGAAAAGAGCGGGTCAACAAAGAAGTAATCCAGGCAGGCGACCGCTACGATGGAGACCACGGCCGACGAAACAAAGTCGCCCGCTAGCGACTGCGCGACCAAAAGAATCAAATAGCAAAAGCTAGCCGTAAGGAAATTGAAATGCAGCCGGAACGCAAGCCAGGTGAGCAGGAACACTCCGACCGTTCCTAGGGCACACCACTGGCAGGTTCGCCAGAATCGCCAGAACCCGTGCCTGTTGGAACGCATCGTCGTCGCTGAGGCCTGCGGCCAAATGTTCCGCGTTCTCTTTGAACGGAGGGAGCGTGGAGCAGAAGCCATAAAAAAGGCATAAAACGCCGAGAGAATTTGAAGGGGCGGGAGCCCGCAGAAGCGTTTATGACTTTTTTATAAATTTGGCGGGATAGTAGTACCACGGTTAGACGAGGTTCCGCGTCGCCGCCAAGGCCATTCCGTGAGTGTTAAAATGCGAATGAAAGCCGAGGCAAACGAAGTGCCAGTTCGCACACTCAGACAAACCGTCATCCGCGCAGGAGTTGGCAGCATTGCTGTGGCCCTGCTGACCTTCATATGCTACGGATTGCACATCGACCTGGCGTCCGCTATTCCGTTGTTCATGCTTCTGGTTGTCGTGCAGTCCATGACCGGAGACTTTCGGTCTGCCGCCATCGTCTCGTTTCTCTCTGCAGGATGCCTGGATTTTTTCTTTACCCAGCCTCTGTTTTCGCTCTACATGAGCAACCCGCTCAATGCTCTTGCCCTGGTGGCCTTTGTCTTTACGGCCTTAGTCGTCACCAGGTTGGTATCTCAGGAGCGTCAGCAAGCCAAATCTTCCTGGCTTCAAAAGAACCGCCTCGATCGCCTTTACAAGCTCTCGCAGCAGCTGCTCGCCCTGGAGCCGGACGCCATGATGACCGAGAAGTTCCTGGAGCCATTTCGAGAGCTTTTCGGAGTAGCGGCGATTTGCGCATTTGACGCTGAGACAGCCGAGATTCATCTCATCGGCTCCTCACAGAGGGATCTGGCATCGAAGACCCGAGAGGCCTTTATCAGTGGTCATGACCTGAACGATACAGAGTCACGCCTATCTGTCCGATGCCTTCGCCTTGGGGGCGGCGCGAGAATGACCGGAGCGATCGGATTTGAAGGTCTGCGAGAGCCAGAGCAGACGACGGGCTCTCTCGCGGCACTTACCGCCGCATTGGTTGAAAGGACCAAAGCATTTCGCAACGCCACTTCAGCTGCCGCGGCCGCACAAGCGGAGGTCTATCGCTCGGCGGTGCTTGATGCCCTGGCCCATGAATTCAAGACACCTTTGGCCACGATACTGGCCGCAGCTGGTGGCATCCGCGAGGCCGGACCTCTCCAGTCCGAGCAAGACGAGATGGCCGATACGGTCGAAAATGAAGCTTTGCGACTTACAAGCTTGACCTCGCGTCTCCTTCGCACTGCGCGCTTGGATCGCGAACAAATCAACCCGCGAATGGAGATTGTCAATGTCGGCTCCTTGGCGAACGAAATTGCGATCCAGTACTCACGACGGTCTCCGGACCGGCGAATTCTTGTGACACATTCGCGCGAACCCATCGAAGCTTTGGCCGATCCCGAACTGCTTCCGATCGCCTTGAACCAGCTAGTGGAGAATGCCTGCAAATATTCCTTGCCGGGTTCAACCGTCGTAATTGAAATCGCGAGGCAGGGCGACCTTGTGGCCATCAAAGTGTCCAACAACGGCAGTTCGATCCCTTATAATGAGCGAGAGCGGATTTTTGAGCGCTTTTATCGCGGCGCGGATGTCAGACGCACAATATCGGGCTCTGGTTTGGGCTTGTATGTCGCACGAAAGATTGCTGTTGCCCACGGCGGGTCTCTGGATCTGGAGATTCAGGATCGGCCAGCCGGCAGGATTACCTTTTGCCTGAGAGTACACGCTACAAAAGAGGCGGCGAACCATGTCTTTGCAGCAAAATAGTGTCCTAATTGTGGACGATGAGGCTTCGCTGCGCAAAACGCTTCGAACCTCCTTGACCGCGAGTGGCTTTGCCGTTGAAGAAGCTCGTAACGGCGAAGAGGCGCTAGCAACGATCCAAGGCCATCCTTTTGACCTGGTTCTGCTTGACGTTAATATGCCGGGTATCGGCGGCATCGTCGCCTGCCGTCGAATTAGGGAGGCCTCGCCTCACGCTGGCATCGTGATGATCACTGTCCGGGACTTCGATGATGACAAAGTTCGCGGGTTGGAAGCAGGCGCGGACGACTACGTTACAAAACCGTTTAAGTTTCGTGAACTGAGGGCACGTCTTCAAGCTGTTCTTCGGCGGACTCGGCTCCAGGTTGAAACCGAACCCAGGGTCCTCGAAATCGGGAATTTGAAGATCGATTTGGAGCGGCGACTCTTGTGGCGGGATAACGAGGAGATTCACCTTTCACCCAGGGAGTTTGATCTCCTCGCATTCATGATGAAGAATTCGGGCTTCCCCCTTACGCACGTAAAGCTTCTGCGTTCGATCTGGGGTCCTGAGTATGGCGGCGAGCTCGAGTACTTGCGATCCTACGTTAGAATGCTTCGTAAGAAAATTGAGAGCGATCCGGAGAATCCGACGTATATCCTGACTGAGCCCTGGATAGGGTATCGCTTTCACGATCCCTCTGCTACCGAGTCATAAGCCGTCGACGGCACCTCTTCCTCTTTTTTCCTCATTACTTTTTTCGATTGGACGCTTCGGAAGTTTAGTGCGATGACGTGCGTCGCGAGCCGCTATATTTATAAATATTTTATGTGAGCGGCGCACGATGACAGTCAGCTTGAACATTTCCGAGCAAGGACATCGCCAGACCCGTAGGCCGGCCAGACGGGGAAACCTCGAAGCCAAAATTGCCAGGGCCGGAGCGAGGATTCCCCTAGGGCTGTTTGTCGCGCTCGCATTCGGGGGCCTTAATGTGGCTGCCCTCGCACAAGCTGGCTCAGATTCCAGTGCCACTGCTTCTAAGCCGGTATCGCGCAGTTTTAACTTTTCCTACGTTGTTAAGTTGGACCCGCCTAGGAACGCTCGCCGCGTGCACGTGCGGGTGCCTTTGCCCGACACGGACCAGTTTCAAACGATCTCTCAACTGGAATTGAGAGCGCCGGAAAACATTAACGTGCGCAAAGACTCCAAATATGGCGACCGCTATGCGTATTTCACGGTAAACCCTTCGCGCGTCAAGGTCCCTTTCGATATCCGCTTGACCTTTCACGTGGTCCGTTTCGAGCGCCGTACCGATTTGACATCTTCTGTGTCCATACCCGCTCCGTTCCCTAAAGGGGTCGAGCCATTTCTGCAACCGGACAACCTGCTTCCTACCGACGACGTCATCGGAAGTCTTTCGCACGAGCAAACCGAGGGGCTCATTGATCCTCTTAAGAGGGCACGCAAGATTTATGAGTATGTGCTCTCGACAATGAGTTACGGGCAAGATGGCGGTGGCAGGGGAAATGGCGATGGTGTCTGGGCATGTACGGAACACGACGTCAAGTGCACCGATTTTCATTCTTTGTTTATTGCCATGGCTCGCGCCGCCGGCATTCCAGCACGGTTTGAAGTTGGATTCTCGTTTCCCGATCAACAGAAATTAGGTTCCATTCTAGGCTACCACTCCTGGGCGGAATTCTATGTTAACGGCCTCGGCTGGATTCCCCTGGATGCGGCCGAAGCACGGCAGGAACTCAAGAAGGGCGGTTACTTCTTCGGAGCAATCGACGCCAACCGCGTGATGTTTTCCATGGGGCGCGATTTTCCGGTTGTTCCGGTGCCGCAGGCCGGACGACTTAATTACTTGGTATACCCCTATGTGGAAGTAGATGGGAAGCCATACTCAGACTACTCCATCGATGTCTTCTTCCGTGAAACCGGAATTTCAAGCTCGACGCCGCCAAAGAGGCCCATATTTGCGGAGGGCCACCTTCAAAGTCGCAGGCTCCTCCACCTCCCTTCGTAGCGCCGTTCCCTTCAAGTAACGGTGCCAAACAAACTTTATTTGGGTCGTTTTATGCCTTTTTCACGGGCCGGAAGCTAGCGTTGCCGGTGTGACGGAGACGCAAGCACCCACACGGCTCCGCACTCGTTCAAAAGATCACAGGTGGAGGAACAACATGCGTAAATCGATCCTTTCAATATCTCTTGCCAGCACGCTGATGTTCGTTGCGGCGAGCTTCGTCGCCGCTCAAAACCAAAGCTATAGCGGCGTGATCACCGCCAGCCAAATTGCCTCGACCGGAGGCTCATCCAGCCTTGGTCTGTGGATGAAAAAACTCAATTGTCACGACGAAAGAGATTGTGCTCAAAGGCTGGTAGGCGCGGGTGGCAAATACGTTTTGGTCACCGCGAAAGGTGTATACCCGCTAAGTGACCAAACCAAAGCGGCGTTGTTCGCCGGATCGCGAGTAACCGTCGCAGGAACTTACGATCGCTCGAAGAAGACGATTGAAGTAGCCGACGTGCATGCGTACAACGCTTCTGCGACCTCCGCCGGTTTGCAGTGAGAAGTGTTAATTCTACAATTTGCGGGGAGTCTAAACCGCTATGAAGACTCCCCGCGCGCTGGTCGGACATATTTTTGTGCCGACCACATGTGACAGGTGGATGATAACCGGCTTGCCGAAATGCAACATTACGTCACCAGTCGCGTCTTCATCTGCGAGCGTAAGTCGTTCGAAACCGCCGCGGCGGTCAGCCGAATGCAACAGAACCGACATTCTTTGCAGGTGAATTCGTCTCCAAGAGCTGTGTACCGATATTTCATTCCAGGCTCATTCGGAAGAAACGGCGATCAGACATGCCCTCGACGGTTTGCGAAGCCAATCGTCGACCCTCATATCCGCACTACGTTCTGCTTGACCTCAAGTGTCATCTCACGATTGCCGAGTTTGACGCCGATCTTCTCTAGGAAAGCGCGTGGCGGTTCACCTCCGGCGAAGATCCAAACATAGTCGTTGGGGATCTCTCGCGTGCCGCCCTGGATTTGCAGGACTGCTTTATCGCACTGGAATTCGGCGGGTAGGGAGTTGAACAGGACCTCGACTTTTCCCGAGCGCATGTATTCCTGAATGCGCTGAGCGTTTCGTTCCTTGATGCGACCGAAACTCTCTTTTCTATAAGACAGGGTGACGTTATTGCCTTTCTGGCTGGCCAAACCCATAGCCGCTTCGACGGCACTGTCGCCTCCACCCACGACGAGTATGCGCTTATTGATGTAATGGTCTGTTTCGATGAGTCGATACATCACCTTGGGCAGTTCCTCGCCTTTCACGCCGAGCCTGCGCGGATTGCCGGAACGACCCAGGCTCAAAATTACGGCCCTCGCGCGATACTGTTCTTTGTTCGAGACAATCGTGAAGACACCGTCGCTGGCTCTTTGAATGTCTTCGATCTTTTCACCTGTGCGCACATTGAAATCGGCGCGCTGGAGAAGCGATTTCCAGAGAGCAATTAAGTCTTCTTTAGAGAGCTCCAACTTTTTGAACTTCCCATACAAGGGCAACTCTACCGGACTGGTCATCACCAGCTTCTGCCGAGGATACTTAGCAACGGTGCCTCCGATCTGGTCCTGCTCGATGGTCAGATAGTTGAGCTTTCGTTCCACGGCACGGAGCGATGCGCTGATTCCGGCAGGTCCGGCACCCACAATTAACAAGTCGAAAACTCCGGGAGAGGGGCTGCCGCGCAGTGCATTAGTCCTCCCGGCGATCGTGTCCACGCAATCGCGGCCTTGATTGATGGCGTTCTTGATCAAAGCAAGCCCGCCAAGTTCACCGGCGATAAATAGGTTGGGCACATTGGTTTCGTGCTGGGCCGAAAGGACGGGCAGGTCCGCGGACATTCCCGGGCTGGCCATAACCATGGTAATGGCGCCCACGGGGCAGGCTTCCGCGCACAGACTGTGGCCAACGCACTTGTAACCGTTGACGATCGCGGCCTTGCCGCCCAGCATGGCCAGAACGTCGCCTTCGGGACAAACCGATGTACAGGTTGCGCAGCCGATACAGGAGTTTGCGTCGATCTTGGGATGCTGTGCGCGGGGTCCTTCCGAGTAAATGGTCCCTTTCCTGGCAGCCTCGTGGGCTCGTTTTTCCTGGGCCTTCATTTTTCTCAGATAGCCCAAGAAGAAAAATACGCAAATCCCGGCGGCGATTGCGAACGTGATCAGACTATCCATGACCAAATCATTCTAGCTTCCCAGAAGATGCGTGGCCTATCTGTGCGACCTTAAATGCACCTGTACTTTGGGCCGGGCCTCCCGCCCATACGGCACGCACTCGTTCCAATCTCGAACCCTGTACCGAATTGCCCGCTGAGGCCGAGGACCCGCGTGCAAAAATACAGTGGCATTTATTTTAGTACTGCCAGCCAATACCGCTGGCAGCGACAAACAATCCCGTGCACTCTGCCTTCCTATACGCTCCGAGCCGATTTGCCCGAGTTGCACGTCGGCCGTGCTATGCCCTCCTTCTAATCCTCTCGATCTTGCTAATCTTCTGCTGTAGCGTGCCGGCTTTTGCACAGATTTCTCCCGGGCCTTTGGCCAGACCCCACCAGCAGCTCTCCGGGGTTCTGAACTGCGCGAAATGTCACGACCTACGCGCGGGCGGAGTGCAATTCAAATGTTTGGATTGCCACACAGAAATCCGGGATCGCCTGGCGCAAAATCGCGGCATGCATGCGGTCTGGGTGGGAAGGAACGCAACAAGCAAGGATTGTGTTCGGTGCCATTCCGACCACAATGGTCCGGACTTTCCGCTCATCCGCTGGCAGCCGAGCCGAGAGACGTTGGATCACCGGCAAACCGGTTTCCCACTCACGGGCGGGCACGCCGGATTGCGTTGCGAACAGTGCCACAACGCGCACGACATTCTGCCCTCCGCGCGCGCCGGCATTCAGATAAAGGACTTGAATCACAGCTACCTCGGGCTCAGTAGCTCTTGCATCAGCTGCCACCAGGATGAGCATCGCGGGCAGCTTGGCGCTAACTGCGCTCAATGTCACACGGTGGAAGGTTGGAAGCCGGCCTCTGGATTCAAGCACGCTGCTGCGAAATTCCCGCTGACGGGAGCTCATGCGACGGTGGCCTGCGCGAAGTGCCACACTTCCGTAGCTGATGCCAAACCTTACGTCAAATACACCGGCATCTCATTCGCCACATGCGTCAGCTGCCACGCCGATCCCCACAAAGGAAGTTTCAAAGCTACCTGCCAATCCTGCCACAACACATCAAGCTGGACGCGCGTAGCCCAGCTGGAGGGCTTCGACCACTCCAAGACAGCCTATCCTCTTCTTGGCAAGCACAGCAGTGTCGCTTGCAGCGACTGCCATACGCGCGGCGACTTCAAAACGCCGGTGGCGTTTGCGAACTGTATGGATTGTCATGCCGACTACCACCGCGGCCAATTCGTGGCGCGCGCCGGCGGCGCAGATTGCGCAGTCTGTCACAACGTGAGCGGGTTCAAGCCATCCACCTTTGGAGTCAAAGAGCATGCCGCGACTACGTACCCGCTCGAAGGCCGCCATGTCGAAGTGAAATGCGAGCAGTGCCACACTTCCAAGGGGAAAGACACCGTGTTTCGAATTACCCAAACACAATGCAGTAATTGCCATGACGACGTCCATAAGGGTCAATTTGCTGCCGCGCCCTATCAAAATCGCTGCGAACAATGTCACAACGTGGAGGAGTTCCTTCCGGCGCACTTCGCATTAGCTCGTCACCGGCAAACGAAGTTCCCGCTGACCGGCGCACATCTGGCTGTGCCGTGCGCTCAGTGCCACCAGGACCAGCCCCGTGGCTCACTCACACCGGTAAAATTCCGATTTGAGGATCGCTCTTGCACGGCTTGCCATAACGATCCACATTCAGGCCAGTTCCGCGAACGAATGGCAGCAAAGCGCGCGGACGGTACAGCAGCGGGATGCGAGGCATGCCACACCACTGTTCAATGGAAAGAACTCAACGGTTTCGATCATTCGAAGACGAGCTTTCCTTTGCTTGGGGCGCATCGCGGAGTGGCGTGCATCGATTGCCATCGCCCTCCCAATTTGGAAACCAGTTTGGAGCACGTGAACTTTCGCGCTGCCCCCGCGCAATGTTCGGAATGCCACAACGATCCTCACGGGGGGCAGTTTGCTGGCCGCAGGGACGTGGCGGATTGTTCCAGTTGTCACAACGACAACCGCTGGAAGCCGGCGGGCTTTGATCACAATACCCGGACAACGTTCTCTTTGCAGGGTGCGCACCAGAATGTGTCTTGTGCCGGATGCCATACCTTGACGCGAGTTGTCGAGGGCAAGAGCGTAGTGTTCTATAGGCCGACACCGGCGAAGTGCACCGACTGTCATGGAAGTAGCCAAACCGTCCAATAATACGGTCAATAGCTAGCAGTGAAGATGTGATAAGAGTGGCTCGGAAGCCTGACCGATAGTACAAGCCGCCGCCGATGTCCCACTTGGCCGGGTGTACGCTTTCTACCCGTCAGTACAGTTGTTGACAGTCAAATCCCGCGAATAAACTCAATTTAGGGCACTTGCGCTTAGTTAACGTTCGGAGACCCAGCACGGTAGCACTGAATCGTCATGCCCAAGCGGCTGCTGCTGTTTCATGCTCTTGTTCTCTTGCTCGGGCTCGCGGTCCAGGCTCCGGGCTTCGGGCAGAGTCGCCGTGCACCCGATTCTCAGACGCGCAATCCACACGGCCCGTTAGCCATTCCTTGCGAGAATTGCCATACACAGACGAGTTGGAAACCGATCCGTGCTGTTCCTGAGTTTAACCACAACAAAACCAGCTATCCCTTACGCGGAATGCACGTGAAGGTCGATTGCGTCCAGTGCCATACCAAGCCCGTGTTCAGTAACGTAGGTACGCAATGTTCGGACTGCCACGCCGATATTCATCGCCGCCAATTCGGCGCGAATTGCGAGGAGTGTCACACGGTTGTTGGCTGGAATGTGTCGATGCAGGCGGTACGCGTGCACGAAAATCGTTTCCCGCTGATCGGAGCGCATGCGGCCGTTGATTGCATCGCGTGCCATAAGAGCGGTGCGACCGGACAGTTCGCAGGGCTATCGACTCAGTGCTATTCCTGCCACGTACGGGATTTCCAGAACGCGATTACGCCAAATCACGTTGCCGCCGGCTTCTCAACAACTTGCGAAGCCTGCCATGGAGCGAATACCTGGGTTGAGACGAACTTCAATCACAGCGCGACCGGATTTCCGCTTACCGGAGCGCACGTAACCGTGCCCTGCGCTTCGTGCCACGTCAATGGCAACTACAACCTGACCGCTGCAAATACCGCGTGCTCTGCCTGTCACATGCCGGACTTCCAAGGCACGACGAATCCAAATCACGTCCAGGGTGGCTTTTCCACGAATTGCCAGATGTGCCATTCCACTGCATCTTGGACTAACGCGACGTTTAACCACAGTACTACTGGATTTCCGTTAACGGGCGCGCACGTGAGCGTGGCCTGCGCTTCCTGCCACGTCAATAACAATTACAACCTGACGAGCACAGCCTGCATTACTTGCCACCAGACCGACTACCAGGGCACGACCAACCCCAGTCATGCTGCCGCAGGATTCCCCACCGACTGCACGGTCTGCCATTCCACGGCAACGTGGCTCAGCGCGACATTCAATCACGCCACGACAGGCTGGGCGCTGACCGGCACGCACGTGAGCGTGGCCTGCACTTCGTGCCACGTCAATAACAACTACAGCCTGACCAACACAGCTTGCGTTACTTGCCACCAGACCGACTACAACAATGCCACGACGCCGGTTAACCACATTCAGTTGGGGTTTCCGACGACCTGCGACTTGTGCCATAACACCGTGATCTGGAGCGCTGGCACGTTTAACCACAACAGCACTCCCTTTCCGCTTACGGGAGCTCACACCACCGTTCCCTGCGCCAGTTGTCATGTGAACAACAACTACACGAGTGTCCCAACCGACTGTTATAGCTGTCATAAGACCGACTACCAAGGGACAAACAATCCCAACCACACGGCGGCTGGATTCCCGACGACTTGCCAAACTTGCCACACGACAACGGTCTGGACAGGAGCGACGTTCAATCACACCTGGTTTTCAACCACTCACGGCAATGCGCAAGGCGTTTGCGCAACCTGCCACACCAATTCCAGCGACTACTCGATCTTTCAATGCACCGGATGCCATACCGCAGCCGCGACGAATCCGAGACACAGTGGCGTAAGCGGCTACGTCTATAACAGCGTCAATTGCTATCAATGCCACAAATAGGGGGGCGGCGCGCAAAAACGAGGGGTCGTTTACGCCGCAAAATGTCTCTCTCGATCGATGGAATGAAATTTGCGCTCTTGATTCTTCCGGTATTCGCGATGCTGTCGTTTGCGCAGGAATCGACCGTGACTCCTCCGGTTCAGCTTCGATCGATCAGCACGGAGGCTACACAAGGTGAGGTCCGCATCAACATCGATGCTTCCGCGGCCGTTGAATCTTCCGGATCCGTTGTGATCTATGACGACAGCCTGATTTGGGATCTTCCCGGCGTTGCGTATGAGCGGAGCGAGAAACACCTTGTGGTCAACCGAAGTGGGGTCCGAGATATTTTTGTATCTTTGCAGCGGCGAACTCCCCCGCTAACTCGAATCACGGTAAGGTTGAGTCGAATACATCCATACGCCCTCTCAACGGATGGAAACCGAATCACTTTACGGATCGCTGTGGCAGCGCAGCCCTCTTCCGTGGCAGCAAGAGCACAGCCCAGCCAAGGGCAAGATGGGCCTGTACCGGCGGGCCGCGTTGGAGCGGCAGGAGCGATCGGCGGAATTTTTCGAAGAGCGCCCAAGCCACCGGTTTTTGAGCCGCCACGCCAGATTCCGGACAACTCGGCACAGAACGGGCCATCCTCTCCGCCTGTGCCCCCTATCCGATTTCCTGAAACACGACCGCCGGGACAAAATGCCCCATCAACAAGCGCCCCTGAACCTTCTTCGTTAGGAGCAAATGGAGCGGCGATTTCTCAAGTGCCGGACACGCCGACGAAGAATGCGCGAGAGGCAGTCTTAGGGGAGCAGCCATTGCCGCTGACGGGAACTGCTCCTCACGACATCATTTCAGCCGGCGCTGGTCTGACGCCTATTCCGCGGATCACACCGCCCGCCAGCGCTGAGCTGCCTTCCGCGGGAATGCCTACCAGCGCAGCAGAGCCCAGAACTGCCCCGGCGGTTCCGAACGCCGATCTCCAAACTCTCTTCCACGTAAAGTTCGTCCAGCAAGATACCGCTTATATAGATGGTGGACGGCACGCAGGCCTCGCCGAAGGCATGAAGTTGTTGGTTATCCAGCGAGAGCCAAACGGGACTTTGGCGACGAACACGACCGCAACAGCAGCTTTGGCAGAACTGACTGTTGTTGGCATCGCGGAAACCTCAGCGGTCACGGAGATCCATACGCTCCAGCGCGATGTAGTTTCCGGAGACGTGGCTTATCTTTCCGACTCCGATCTGCAGGCGCTCGTGCAGCAGCACTCGCTGAGTGCCACGCGGAAGTATCCGGCGGTGATCAGCTTCACCGAAGATGACGACGCACTCGATGAAGAGGCGCGGGAGATGGATGTTCCGCGCCCGCCACTTCCCTCAGTCAACCGCATGCAAGGACGCATCGGCTTCGATTATTTCGGCACGCACAGCCTGGACGCCTCACGGGCCAACGGAAGGGATCTGGGCATCGTGCTCCGCGCAGACTTTACGCGCATCGGCGGAACTTATTGGAATTTCCTGGGATACTGGCACGGAACAATTGACTCTACCTCCGCCGCATCGCAGGCGACGCTTCAGGAGACGATTAACCGCACGTATCACCTTGGCTTGACGTTCGACAATCCTATCGGGCATTGGGTCGCCGGATTCGGTCGCCTGTACCTGCCCTGGGCCAGCAGCCTCGACACCATCGACGGCGGATATTTTGGACGCCGCTTTCGTCCCGGCGTCATTGTGGGAATTTTCGCAGGCTCCACTCCGGATCCGACATCCTGGAACTACAATCCGCAGCGCCAATTGGGCGGCTCATTCGTAAACTTCACGGGGGGGAGCTTCAACGGGTTTCACTATTCGAGCACAAGCGGCGCGGGGCTTAGCCTGCTGAGTTGGAACGTAGACCGGCCCTTTATTTTCTCTGAAATTTCGCTGTCGTACCGGCGCAACGTCTCGATCTACGAATCGTTACAGGCGGATAGCCCCGCAGGTAACGCCGCCGTCACCGCTCCGGGACCTGGAATTGGCCGCAGCTTTTTCACCGTTCGATGGAGCCCGGTGTCGCGTCTGCAGCTCGATTTCAACCACACCTACTTCAGGGACATTCCGACATTCGATCCGACACTGATCGGAACAGGTTTGCTCGATAAATATCTGTTTCAAGGCTTCAGTGGCGGAGCGCGAGTGGAGATTGTGAGGCAGATCTCGCTCTACGCCGAACTTGGGCGCAGCAATCGAACCGGTGACACAACGATGGCGCTCAACGATATGTACGGCATCACATTTGGCCGGGTGCCTTGGCTTGAGCTTCGTGCAGATGCTCACTATTCGCGCTTCAACGGCTCGTTTGGGTCGGGCTCCTATCGGGCCGCCAGCCTCTCCCGAGTTATTAACGACCGGCTCCGTCTGGAGATTCTTGCAGGGGACCAGGCGTTTGTTTCTACCTTAGCCGGCAACCAAACCGCGAGGTTCCTCACAGCGACAGTGGAAAACAATATTTCATCCTATCTATTCACGCAGGGAGGCTTCACTGTCTATCGAGGTCAACAGCAAAACTACAACCAGTGGATGTTGATGCTGGGCTATCGATTCGATTCCAAATGGAAACGCAAATGAGAAAGCGATTGGCCCGAACGCCAAAGCGCGGAGCTCGAGGATTGATTGCCGTGCTGCTCAGCGCGTGCCTTTTTTGTCCATCGGTCGGCGCCAGCGAGGGTTCGCTCGGAGAAATACTCGACCGCGCGAGCAGCAACGCGTCTGCATTTCTGGATCTGATCTCGCAGGTTAACTGCACAGAACGTCTGACTCAGGAAAAGATCGGGGACAACGGCAAAACCATTGAGAGGCACGAGTCCGCCTTCGACTACTTGGTCTTGTTGTCCAATACGGGTGGCGAACTGAGCCTGGTCGAATCACGCGTGGCACCAGATTCAAATAAAGATTCGGGCCATGAAAAATCACCGTTGCTGGTGAGCAACGGGTTTTCGATGCTCCTCCTCGTGTTTCATCCATACTACTCCAGCGGTTTCCAATTCAGCCTTGCGAGCCAAGAGACAGACTCCGGAGAGGCTCTGACGCAAGTACATTTCCAGCATATTCCTGGAACGCGATCGCCGGCCGCACTCGCCTTGCGTGGACGTGAATACCCACTGGAGATTTCCGGTACTGCCTGGATCGATCCAGCTAGTGGTGTGATCGAGAAAATAGCCGCCCAGATCGGCACAGAAATGGAAGACGTGGGGCTGCGAAGCCTGCACTGCGAGATTCAGTTTTCTGCTGTTTCCTTTCAGAGCGCGCCCCGCGCCTATTGGCTGCCCTCCCGCGCGACCGTCGAAGTAGAATCGCGTCATCAGCACTGGCGTAATACCCACGTATTCTCGGCCTACAAGCGCTTCTCGGTAAATACTAAGGAGCAGATCTCACAGCCATGAGCATCAACCTGACTCTTCCAACCACGGCAACGGCTTCCGCCGATTCCAATCGGATGCATCGTCTCCGGCTGCGAATTGCATATCTGCTGGCTACAGTTGGCACGATTGGTCTGCTCGTATACGGATTCAGCTATTACTGGTCGTCTCCGGAGCAGCGGGCGCTTTCGGCAAAACATGCCTACCTGAAGCCAAGCGGAGCCATCGGCTTGCGCTTGGGCATGTTCGGATTCCTGCTCTT